>Ga0209579_10001926_pt1 | contig 16503 bp, 21 predicted proteins | sample Coa_R1_2_FD_187152 | JGI IMG/M metagenome (GOLD analysis project Ga0209579, IMG submission 187152) | Surface soil microbial communities from Centralia Pennsylvania, which are recovering from an underground coalmine fire - Coalmine... | ecosystem: Environmental > Terrestrial > Soil >... | reverse complement strand
CGTCTGGCGGAAGGGGTGGGATTCGAACCCACGAAGCTTGCGCTTGCCGGTTTTCAAGACCGGTACCTTCAACCGCTCGGTCACCCTTCCTTATTAGGGCTGAACAACAGAGGTAAGTATACCAATAAACACCTCCATAAGCTAGATAGCCGAAAGAGGCAGACTCAGCTACAATTAGCTTAAGCATGAATGATGAAAATTCGCCTTGGCAATATAAACCTGACGGCGACGCGCCGGCCCAAAATAATTTAGCGCCGAGTGATAATTCCACTCCCGCTGCGCCTCAGCGAGACTCCTCCTCTAAATCACTCAGCTGGGAGGCTCTGGAGTACATTGATCACCCGCACGGCGCCGGCTGGTACCTAGCGCTGGTCTTAATCACGGCCGCTCTGGCAGCAGCGGCTTATCTCACCCTCAAAGATAGGGTCGCCACCGGCACCATAGTCGTGGTGGGGATCATCGTCGGCATCTTTGCCTCTCAAAAACCCCACCGGGCCAAGTACGAAATCAGTCCTGCCGGCCTCAGCGTCAACGGCAAACTTTATGGACTCGGCAATTACAAGTCTTTCGCGGTCATTCGCGAGGACAGTCTCAGTAGCATCTATCTCTTTCCGCTCAGACGATTCATGCCGCCGCTGTCCGCTTATTTCGAGCCCAAGGATGAAGCCAGAATCACGGCTTTACTAGGCGATTACCTGCCCTACGAAGACCGCGAGCTCGACGCTATCGATCGGTTAAGCCGCCGGCTACGTTTATAAATTTGGTACAGCACACTGAACGAGGTTAGAACCGTTTTGTGCTTACAAGTTTAGACTACTCTAGTTTTATGAGGGTTAGTGTCAGTCTTGTTACTTGCTTGTTGAAGTCTCTGCATAATCCGAAAATTTATTCACGGCATTAAGAACGCCGATAGCTTGTTTACCAAGATCAGTTAGTTCGTAGGTAACGTCCGCCCTCGATTGCTCGCTGCGCTCGATAAGACCAGCGGCCGCCATACTCTTTAGGCGAGTAGTAAGGGTAGCGGAATTGATATCTTCTGCGTTTTGCTCAAGATCCCGGAAGCGCCGTGGACCGTCCGACAGCATATCGACTATGAGCATAGTCCAGTAATCGCCTAATAATTTTAGGCTTACTTTACAGATTGGATTTTTAGCGGTTATCGACATAATTTAAAAAACTATTGACTTAAAATATTAAAGTACTTTATTATTAAAAGTACTACAATAATTATAGCAGTTAGACCAAGGAGGGTCAATATGAAAACCGAAGAAAATAAGCGAATTGTCCGGGAATTTATAGACGCGGCGTTTAACAAACATCAGCCTGATAAAGCAGGCGAATATATGGCATCTGATATCAAATGGCATGGCGGAACCCTGGGGACTGTTGAGGGTCGTGATAATTTCGTTGGGCTGATCAGTACAATTGTGACAGCCCTGCCAGACCTCCGAAATGTCGAACAGGATATCATCGCAGAGGGGGATATAGTGTCGGTGCGAGCGGTGGTGGATGGTACGCACAAGGGTGAACTGCTTGGAATTCCGGCATCAGGTAAACACGTCCAGTGGGATGCGATAGATAATTACCGAGTGGTGGACGGAAAGATCACCGAGGAATGGGCGGCGGATGACATCCTGGCTTTCGTGTACGGAGTTGGCGCTTACACTCCGCCGTGGATTAGCGAGTAAACAAAACCACGACGCACAAGTTGAATCTACTAAGATTTTAACTTAGCGATTTCCTCGCGAGCCTTAGCCAATAGTTCATCGTTCGTGTAGGCATGGCCCCAAAGCCCCCAACCGCCATCTTCAGCTTCCGTAAGTAGTACCCAAGTTCTCTCTTTTAGTTCGTTGTCCCCCGAAGCAGCGGCTATCAAGTCCGTTAACTGCTCAACTACCTTTAGCTGTTTGTCTCTATCCAGCGCTCCTTTATTTGTTAGTACTTGGACGCGGACGTAGTTTTCATCACCATCTACGTTAGACAATGTCCCTGGTGGTAGTTCGTGCACGAACGCTGCTGTATTTTTCCGGAACATTGGAATATCCGGTACGCCCTCAATTGTTTTGATAGTTATTGCGGCGTCTGTCGCCAACTGCTTTTTATTCTTGAAAGTGCCCTCTAAAGCATAGATATCAATCATTGGCATGAAAGTAATCTCCGTTTATGTATGCTTAGTATACTCCCGATTCGGCTCGAATCCTGTCTGGTCTTCACGAGAAGTCGAAAATCTAAAATAACAGAGCTAAAATGCTTCTGGTTTTGGTACGCGTGGCAGGATTTGAACCTACGACCTTCGGCTCCGCAAGCCGACGCTCTATCCAGCTGAGCTACACGCGCTTAACAGAGGTAACTTTAACATTTTACAGATGAAAAAGCCATAGATTGCGCCCAAATTCATCATTGTCCGATCGGAGGATTTGGATTATGATTGAAGTGACTAACAAGGGAGGTTGGGCATGCTCAGGTTAAAGAGGAATCAAAAAGGCTTCGCGCCGCTGGAAACGGTACTAATCATAGTCATCATAGGGCTGGTGGCTTTCGTAGTCTGGTATGTCTTCAATACCAAGAGCAACACCACTTCTACCCTTGGCGACGCCGCCAACACTACACAAGTCGCTAAAACTCCTTCTAAAACCACTCCCTCGACCACCAAGACTTCCACTGCCACGCAAGTCGTCACCACTAAGACCAGCTCCAGCCTGGGCCAATATCTGGCTGACACCAGCGGTAAGACTCTTTACACCTACGGCGCCGACACCACCGGCGTCAGCAACTGCACCGGCTCCTGCCTAACCGACTGGCCGGTTTACAAAGCTACCGCCACCACCAACCTGCAGACCAACGTAACCGTTATCACTCGATCCGACGGCACTAAGCAGTACGCCTACAAGGGCATGCCGCTTTACTACTTCACGGGCGACTCTTCGGCCGGCCAAGTCACCGGCGACGGCGTCAGCGGCTTCCACGTCGCCAAGCCGTAGCCATGGACGATAATCAGATCTTAGTCTCGACGATGAACGATGCGCCCGGCTATGAAGTGGTCGAGGTATATGGCGAAGTTTTCGGACTGATCGTGCGCAGCCGTAATCTGTTTTCTAACATCGGTGCCGGCTTTCGGACGATTTTTGGCGGCGAAGTCAAAGGCTACACTTCCTTATTGTCGGACAGCCGTGAACACGCTCTGTCCCGTCTGCGTGAAGCCGCCGCGGCCAAAGGCGCTAACGCTGTGCTGGCCATGCGCTTCGACAGCGGCGATATCGGCAATGTCATGAACGAAGTCGCTGCCTACGGCACGGCCGTACGCGTCCAGAAGAAAAAGCCTTAGTCTTTTCCAGGCTTCAGCTTAGAGGTGCAGAACTTACATCTGGTGGCTTCGATTGGAACGACGCTTAGGCAGTAGGGGCATTTTTTGGTGGTCGGCTCATCGGTGGATTTATTGCGCATGGCCAGATCAGTCAGTTTATTAATCGGCTGGACCACAAAGAAGAACACTACCGCCGCAACGATCAGAAACGAAATCAGCGTATTGAGGAAATCGCCGTATAAGAACTGGCTGTTATGAATCGTGAAATGGGCGTTTTCGAAGTGGCTGCTGCCGCCCAGGGCGGCGATAACCGGTGTAATCATATCCTTAACTAGTGATTGGACCACGCCGTTGAAGGCGGCGCCGATGACCACGCCAACCGCCAGGTCCACGACGTTGCCGCGCAGGATGAATTTCCTAAACTCTTTGAACATCAGTTTTGACCTCCAATCAGCTCATTTTAACTGTAAATTAATCTCACATAAAGCCCGTTAAATTTTTAACGGCCGCCGGCTGGCCGATTATTTAAACTGTAGATGATAAAAATAGGAGGCAATATGGCATATGTTCAGCGAGTGAGACGCCCGTTTTGGCAGCGCAGCCGCGATGAAACGGTCGAAGAGCGGCCGGCGGCCGAAGTCACGCCGGTAAGTACTAGACCCCGTGTGGTTAGTCAGGTGATTTGGTTTGTGGCCGGGGTGGTTTTGATCCTCTTGGCCTTTAGGTTCGTGTTGTCGCTATTGGGAGCCAACACTACCAACAGTTTCGCCCACTTCATCTATACCACTTCCCATCCGTTCGTGGCACCGTTCTTTGGCCTGTTCAGCTATAACGATATCCGCTACGGAGTGTCCCGGTTCGAGGTTTACACCTTGGTGGCGATGGCCGTTTACGCGGCAGTGGCGTGGATTTTGGCTTATCTGGCCGATATCGGCCGGCGCTAGGCCGGCTTATGGTCGGGAGTATCGCCGCCTAAGGCATCAGCGCTGGCAGGAGCCTTAGCCGGTTCGGACCGCCGTCGGAAAACTTCCGCCGCGGCGATACCGCCGACCCCTAAAACTGTGTAAAGACCGCCAAAGAACCAATAGTTTCTATCGATTTGCTGGACCAAGTCAGTTGTCAGATTACGAATGTCCCGCTCAAACACGGCGTTGTCGAACTTGATTTTCGGGACGATATCATTGGCGGCTGCCCGGTTGAGCCCCCAGGAGAACAGCAGCATGACCAGCCCGATAACCAGCAGATTTATGCCGATATGCCGCAGGCCCCTCTGCCAGGACCGGCTCAGAAAGACTATCCCTGCCCCGGTTAAAATCGTCAGAACGGCTAATATAAACGGTGTTTTCTTAGCGTTTTGATACTGCTTGGGTGCGTTTTTGAGCTGGCCGCTGAACAGCGACTGGTTACTGCCGCCGTTTTTAACGCTGGCCGCCGTCAGAGTTGTATTGCTCAAAAAGCTCCGGTTGCTTAGGATGCCGCTTTTGACCTGCTCAGCCACCGTAGCTGGACTGATGCCAGTCGGCAGACAGGCGGCGTTATAGGCGTCAAAACTGCCGCTTTGGACTATCGCCCGGCTTTCGGCGGCTGAGCACGCCGGCAGGCCGTTCAGGCGTTTCTGCACCGAGTCGGCGACATTATTGGCGAACAGCGTCTTGGCTCCGGTCAGATCAATGCTGAAATCGGGCTGGGCGATCCGGCCGTCCAGCCAATCGTAGATGTTATCAATCGCCATCTCGGTGTTTTCCTGGATAAATTGCGGCGGCAGCGCCACCTTGGCGGCCTGCTGAATGGCCGGATCGCTGGTCGGCACGTCGCCAAGACTGGTCGAGATAGTTCCGGTCTGGGACAGCAGATTGGAGGTAACCGAATTATAAACGCCGCTGTCGGCCACCAGCTTCTTAACCGTTGCCGGGTGGGTGACAGTGCGCACAAAGCCGATGTCAAAAGCCGTCGCGAACAGCAGGACTATGAAAAGCGGGCTGAGAATCCCCAGCGCCAGCTTTTTAACGATAGGCATAAGCCCCATTCTAACACTTCTAAAAACTCAGATTATTTAAATATCTCATCTTTTGTATGACCGGCGATCTTCTGTTTTGAATTCAGGGTTGCCAGCAGCACGATAACAGCCACAACAACTCCCGTAAGTAAAACCGTCTTCCAGTGGTTACGCTGGAAAAGCAGAGTATAAACTATTGCGGTGGGTAAGGAGCTACCAAGCCAAACAATCCAATATTTGTTTACCTCTGATGCTTGCACATGGTTCAATCGCGCCGGGGCTGGTTCCATCACCTTATTCGTAACTCCTACCAGGCGATATATAACTTTAACGACTAGGTCAAATACCACCCAAAGAGACAAAATCAGTAAAACCCATGAAGCTAAAGTCTGAGCACCACCGGAAAGATGGTCCGTTAAATCAGTAGCTACTAAATATAGAATTGTTGACAGAACACTTAAACCGATAAATATCTTTAAATTCCTCGTCATTAATCACTCCTTTCAATAAGTGACTTGATAGCTGGTTTGAAAAAAACATCTAAAATGTTTCGTTTAGTGAACTCGTTAAGAATCTTTTCGCCCACCGCGCTAAGCGAGTAAATCTTCAAATCGGGCCCCCCTTTGCCTGGCTCCTGCTTAAAATCAACCAGCTCAGTGTCGTAATAGCGGCGCAAGGCGCGGTACATACTCTGGTCGTCGGCACTTAGAGTGCCATCGGTGGCTTTGTAAATGAATTGTTTAATCTCGGTCATGTGCTTTGGCCCGTCCTTTAACGCGAGCATTATCCAAAGTGTTAGCTGGCCTTTCTTAAAAACTTCTTCCCAGCCTTCTAATAGCTTCTTCTCGTAATTATCCAACTCCTGCATACTATACCGCAAGTATAGTACCTGATGTATACTACGTCAAGCACTTTTTATAAATTTGTCAAAAAAACAGAGGTAGAAGTATACTTTAATGTGAGGAGAGATGACCGAGTGGTTGAAAGTGCCGCTCTCGAAAAGCGGTGTGCCGGCAACGGTACCGTGGGTTCGAATCCCACTCTCTCCGCCAGATTTGCTATCATTGAGCCATGAGCGCAGGTTTAGTCAGTTTTCTGTTCGCGGCCGGAGCCAGCACCTGGCTTTATACTAAATTCCAAAAATACAGCGGCAACAACACCCAGCAATCCGTCATCGCCACCGGCATCTCAGCCGTGGTGATCTTCATCGTGTTTTTCTTTATTTTCCACTCAATCCTCAAGTGATGGCCGACAGCGTTTTTACCAAAATCATCAAAGGCGAAATCCCCTCTCATAAGATTTATGAAGATGAATATACCTATGCCTTTATGGATATCCGGCCGCTGACACCTGGCCATGTCCTAATCGCCACTAAAAAACAGGTGGACCACCTATGGGATTTGGATGATGAGCTTTATCAGCACCTGATGTCTGCCACGAAAAAAGTCGCTCTGCGAATTAGAGAGGTGCTGCAGCCTCCTCGAGTCGGTATGAACGTTGAGGGGTTTGGCGTCCCGCATATCCATGTCCATGTATATCCGCTTTATAAGGGGCTGGAGTCTACCATGAGAGATTATCTGGCTAAGCCCGATCAAAAAACCACCGATGCAGCTCTGGCCGAAATGGCCAAGAAACTAGCTTTTTAGTACTAGATTAACTCCTTACGACCAACTACTGCCTAGTCACTAATCCCTACTTTTTGGTATTATATGGCTATATGAGGGGAATTTGTGGGCGCTGTTATGGATGAAAAGGCTTTGGGTAAGCGTCTCCAGCTGGCCCGCAAACGGGCCGGCCTGACCCAGCAGGAACTTTGCCAAAAAGCCGGCCTAAGCTATTCGACCCTGGCCAAAATCGAGCGCGGCGCCATCCGTTCGCCATCGGTTTTCACGGTAGCTAACATCGCCGCGGCCACCGGCACACCGCTGGAAGACTTATTAGACATCGCTGGACGCGGCGCCAGCTTCCCTGCCCCGGACGCTAAGAAACGCTCCAAGACCGGCGTGCGCTTCGTCTATTTTGACGTCAACGGTACACTGATACGCTACTTCGAACGAGCCTTTACAGATATATCCGAGGTGTCCCATACACCGGTTGAGGTTATAGAGTCCATATTCCTGCACTACGACGGTGCAGCCTGCCGCGGCAGTATGACTCCGGAGGAGGTAGACAAAATTATGGGCAGCCAGATAGGTCTGCCGGACTTTAGCTGGGGCAATTATTATATGAAAAATGCCGAGCCTACTCCAGGGATGAACGAGCTGCTAAGCTGGGTTTCCGAACACTACGAATTAGGCCTGCTCACCAATAATTGGCCTGGCTATACGGACGAATTAAAGAACAAAGGAGTGATTCCTAATGTTAAATACACGGCTATAGTAGAATCAGCCAAAGTGGGCTTTTCTAAACCCGAAGCTAAAATTTACGAAGTTGCTCAGGGCTTAGCAGGTATGCAATCCAGTGAAATTCTCTTGGTGGACGATGTGTTTGCCTATCTTGCCGGAGCCCAGAAGGCCGGCTGGCAAACCCAACACTTCGATGACGCCGACTTAACCGGCAGTATCAACCGCATCAAGGATTTTTTAGCCTTCTAAAGTTTTCCCCAGAGAGTATTAAACAGATGCCTCTGCATTGCCGCCACGCCCTTTTCTTCGATTACTACGCCGTAAGGAGTCAGGTCTTCTGATACAGATATCAATGCGACTTTGTTGCCGTAGATGATATTAAAGCTTGACGATAACTCACGGGCCGATTCATCAAGGAATTTCCGTTCGGCCACCTGTACCGGATCGCCGCCGGTGCCGATCGCGATAACTTTTACGAAAATGCCTTGTTTTACTCTGTGGGAAGTGAAGCTCGGGAATCTCCGGTAGATGTATTGGCGCAGAGCCCGCGAGGAATAGACGCAGTATTCCTTATTGGGTAATTGGCTGACAGTTTGCAGGACGTCTTTCAATATCAGGGCTATACCATCGTCATCCTCGTAAAATCTCACGCCTGGCGCCTCAGGTGATGTGGCATCGTAAGACATTAGGCTAGGTATGACTTTGGCGGCTTCCCGCTTGAGCCGCTTTGTCTGGGAGAGCATATTTTCAATCAGCTCATTGATCTTTTGGGGCGATTCAGCGATGTATTTGCGCCGTTTGCCTTGTGTCTGAAATCCAACCAGCCCAATCGCCGCCAATCTCTTCAGAGCTTCGTAGGTCGTGCCGCGGTTTATGCCGCTGGTGGTGGCCACTTCCCTTATCGATGATTTGCCGGACTTCAGAAGAGCCACGTAAACGGCTGATTCCGCCTCCGACAGGCCAATGCCCGTAAGCAGCGACTTTTGATTCATGTCACAAGTATATAGCATTTTATTGCCCCTACAGTTTAAAAATTGTCAATTTTATGTTGCCAAAGCCTATTGCAAGTGCTTCGGCTCCAGCTATAATTGGCCGCTATGTCCGCGGCACGCGGGCTGCTAAAAGAAAGGAATAATTAATGGATGCGCGGATAAGGTTTGGCAACGAACTGGACATCGCCCGGGCGATCGATCATGATTTTCAGCCGATTCAAGCTAAGCGGGAGGGTCGGATAGTTCTCAGTTTTTCTAACCGGGTCAGGAATCTGCCGGATGAACCGGACTTCACGACCGTCATGGATCAGCTGGAGATCGGCTTTCAGGATCACGGGCCGGCTCGCGAGATCGAAGCGACCGCCGGTGGAATGACTCTGAACGGCAATCGAGTAGTCGAAGTCCAGCTGCCCATAGGCCGGGAACAGGTCATAATGATGGGCCGGGCATTGGTGCGGCTGGCGCGCGCAAAGGGGCGCTTGGGGCAAAATGACGTTTTGTTTATCGATCACACTATGGATCCGGCAGGACGTCCCTTGCGGGACTTTGAAGTGCTGCTGGTATCCCAAAGAGAGGAGCGCATCCGCGAAGACCTGCGTCATATTTATGGGCTGGATGAAAGGGAGATAGACCGATTATTCAGGAGTTTTAAGGGCCTTAGTGTCAGCCGATAGATTCCAAGAAAGCCGAAATCTCGGCTGTCAGAGCCGCGAGGGCCACCTTTTCCGCCTGCAGCGCCTGCCCAGTTTCTTCTATCAGCTCCGCCGGAGCCTGCTCTAAGTAGTCCTTATTGGCTAGGCGGCCCTCGAGTCGTTTTATGGACTGACTGTGCGCGTCGGCTCTCGTCTGGAGTTTGGCCACAGCCGCTTTGAGTTCAGCTTCGTCAACATCCAGCCAGCAATCGAAATTGGCGGAGCTGAACTTAAGCCCAGGTGAAAGACTATCGTCGTTCGGCGACTGGCCGGCCTTGACTTTGGCTAACTTGCCTATCAGTTCGACCAAACCGCGGTCGGTTAAGTCGGTGTTTTTGATAAAGACCCTGACCCCTTTGATACGGGCAATCGATTTCACAGCCCGGACAAAACTGACGATTTCCATTATCTCTTCGAAAATTTTGGCCTGGCGGCTATCAGCCTGAGGCGCTTGCGCCAAGGGCTGGGCGGCCAGCAACTGGTCCTTTTTCATCTCCAGATTTTGCCAGATCGCTTCTGTTATGAACGGCGCGAAGGGGTGGGCGGTGATCAAAGTCGATTCCAAAACCGCCCGCAAAAGCGCCGGGTTTGGCTCGGCCTTGCTGGCCTCGACGTACCAATCGGCCAGGTCGTCCCAGGCAAAATGGTACAAGTTCTGGTAGGCTTCGCCGAAACGGAAATTGTCTAAATCTGCATTAATCGCCTCTGTTAAAATACTTAACTTGTTAAGTATCCAATGGTCGGCCGGGGTTTTTGGCGCGGCCTGCATAGACTCCGCGCCGCCGGTGCTTTCCACGTAGCGGGCGATGTTCCACAGCTTGTTGCAGAAATTGCGATTGTCGACGATTTTTGACGTGCCCAGACGCTGGTCATTACCGGCGGTTACGCCCGAAACCAAGGCCAGCCGCAAGGCGTCGGTGCCGTATTTGGGAATAATCTCCATGGGGTCGATGACGGTTTCCGGGTCGCTTTTGCTCATTTTTTTGCCGGCCTCCGTGCGTACCAGGCCGTGCAGATATACCGTCTCGAACGGTATGCGCTTGTCTTGCGGCTGGCCGGTGGCGCTCATGGTGTAAGTCGTCGCCAGGATCATCCGGGCCACCCAAAAGAACAAGATGTCCCAGCCAGTCTCCATAACAGAGGTGGGATGATAAGTTTGAAAGTCCAAACTGCGCCTCAGCAAGTCTTCCAGGCTGATTGAATAGTCTTTGGCCAGCTCCTGGTCCACCAGCGTGCTCCAGGTCCACAGGGCCGAGCTGAACCAGGTGTCCAATGTGTCGGGATCCTGCTGCCAGCCCTGCCCTTCCGGCGCCGCCGCGCCGACCTTGATTTCATCGCCCTTATACCAGACTGGAATTCGGTGCCCCCACCAGATCTGACGGCTGATGCACCAGTCATGCAGATTGTCTATCCAATGGAAATAGATCTTTTCAAACCGTTTGGGGACGATTTTGATGTCGCCGTCCTCCACCGCGGCGCGCATGACTTCGCGCAGCGAGCGCAGCTGGCCTTTCCACTGCACTGCCGGCCGGTTGACGTCGACGAACCACTGCAGCATTATCTGAGGCTCGATCAGGCCGCCGCCGCGGCTGTTCACCGCCACGTTGTGGCTGTAGCCGTCTTCTTTTATCAGCAGACCCTTGGATTTGAGCTTTTCGACGATTCTGGGCCGGGCTTCATCGATTTTCAAACCGGCGAATTCACCGGCAATCGGCAGCAGTCGGCCGTCAAAACCGATGATCTGTTCCTTCTCCAGCCCGTGCCGCTCAGCGATCTCAAAATCGGTGTGGTCGTGCCAGGGCGTAATCGTCATCACCCCCGTCCCGAACTGCGGGTCAACCGCCTCGTCCTTGATGACCGTGGCTGTCACCCGGCCGTTGATCCAGTCGGCTTCAAAGGTGTCGCCCTGTTTGTACTGGGCGTAGCGCTTGTCGTCAGGGTGCATTACTACGTATTTGTCGCCGAATTTGGTCTCCGGCCGAGCGGTACCGATTTCGAACGGACCGTATTTTAAGGTGTAAAACGGCGCCTGTTCTTCGCGATGATCGACTTCGTCATCGGAGACGGTGGTTTCCAGGTTCGGATCCCAGTTGACGATTCTGCTACCCCTGTAAATTAGGCCGTCTTCGTACATCATGGCGAACACTTCGTTGACACAGCGGTTCAGAGCGTCGTCTAAGGTGTAACGCAGCCTGGTCCAGTCGCAGCTGGCCCCCATAGCCCGCAGCTGGGCCAGGATTCTTTCACGGTTGCCGCCGACGAACTGCTTAACCCGTTTTATAAATTCTTCGCGGCCAATCTCGTGCTTGCTGGTCCCCTGCTCTGCCAACTGTTTTTCGACCAGGTTGTCGGTGGCGATCGCCGCGTGGTCTGTGCCGGGCAGCCACAGCACGTCTTTTCCCTGTTGCCGGGCGTGCCGGGCGAGGATGTCCTGCAAAGTCACAAACAAGGCGCTGCCGATATGCAGCGTCGATGTCTCATTAGGCGGCGGCATGGCGATCGAGAAGTGTTCTTTGGGGCTATGCGGGTCGGCGATGAACACCCTGCCCCGCTCCCATAAACCGTAGATGTCGGCTTCATATTCGCCGGGTTCGTAAGCTTTTGGCAGTCCCATAATCAATTTCTAGTATAACAGGGAATTTTCAGGGGTGGTTAATAACTGGGGGCGTCTTATTTTTACAACGGGCGGTTTTTTCCTAAGGAGTTTCATATGAAATCAGGCATTACACACTAGAACTTTTTACGAACAACGGCGACGTAAAAAGCCTGATGAGAATGCCTGATTGGTTGAGTTTCGCACCTGTTTGTTTTCAAGGTTAGCATAACAAGTACGTCAAGTGGCGGCAAGATTATTAAATTAGAGGCTGGGGATAACTGCCAATTTATAGGGGCTATCAGCCTTATCGTGCCAGTAAAATGCGGCCGAGGCTATCATGGCGGCGTTGTCAGTGCAGAGTTTGATATCCGGGCAGAGCAGGGTGGTACGCAGACTTTTGGTCAAGGTTTGACGGAGGCTTTGGTTGGCCGCTACGCCGCCGCCCAAAAGTACCGAACTGGGCTTGAACTGCGCTTCGGCGGCTTTGACGGCCTCGGCCAAGGTGTCGATAGCGGTTTTTTGGAAACTGGCGGCCAAATCGGCTTTTTGTCCGGCATTTAACACCTTAGGCAGCTGCGTGGAAGGAAATGTGAAATCTTTGCCGGCCATGGCTTGGGCGGCGCGCAAAACAGCGGTCTTTAGCCCGGAAAAACTGAAATCGTAGCCATTCGGCAGTCTGGCTTTGGGTAGTTTAACAGAGGTAGGATCGCCCTTCCGGGCGGCTTTGTCGACCGCCGGGCCGCCGGGGTAGGGCAGGCCCAGAATTTTGGCGACTTTGTCAAAAGCCTCGCCCACGGCGTCGTCCTTAGTCTGGCCCAGCAAGATGTAATCCTTATGGTTTTTGTAAAGCATCAGCTGGGTGTGGCCGCCAGACACGATTAAGCCCAGGGCCGGGAACTTAGGCGGTTTGCCCAGACTGTAGCCGGGCAGGGGAGTCTCGGTTATGAAATTGGCGTAGGTGTGGGCCAGCACGTGGTTGACGCCGTATAGAGGTTTTTTCTTGACGATGGCCAAGGTTCGGGCCGTCATAACGCCTATCAGCAGGCTGCCGATCAGGCCGGGCCGGTTGGTGACGGCGATGGCGTCAATGTCGATCCAATCTGTCCCGGCGTCAGACATAGCTCGCTCGATAACAGGGATGATCGTCTCGATGTGGCTGCGGGCGGCTATTTCGGGCACGATACCGCCGTAAACAGTGTGCAGATCCAGACTGCTGGCCACGACGCTGCTCAGCATCTTATGGCCGTCCTGCACGACAGACGCGGCGGTTTCGTCGGCCGAACTCTCGATTCCCAGAATTTTCATCTGTTGTACAGTATACTTAGTGTGTGAATTTCCGGAAAATCGTTAAGGCTTTTATCCCTAAAAAGTTATTTAGGAGAATTGAGCCGTATGGCCACTTAACAGAGGCGGTTTTGCTCAACACCCTTAATGGCGGCTCGCCGGCTAGAGGCATGAAAGTTATAGGGGTGACGGGTACCAACGGCAAAACCACGACCTGTTTTTTGATCCACCGCATGCTGCACGAGGCTGGCTACAAAGTCGGTTTAATGACCACGGTTGGCTACGGGGTAGGGGACAACATAAAGCCTCAGGTGGACCATATGACCAACGTGCCGGTGCCTAAGCTGATTAAACGACTCAAGGAGATACAAGGGGAGGGAGCGGAATGGTTAGTGATGGAAGTGACGAGCCACGCCTTAGCTCAGCATCGCGATTGGGGTATTCCATATTCGGTGGCTGTTCTTACCAATATCACCCATGAGCACCTGGATTATCATGGGACGTTTGATAATTACGTAGCGGCTAAACGGATGCTGTTTGAGAAAACCAATCGCAATAAAAAGGGTCTGCGCACGGGGGTAGTAAACGCCGATGACCCCAGCGCGGCTAAATTCACCTCAGCCATTAAAAGCTCAACTACTTACGGCATTAAAGCCGGCGAGTTAAAGGCCAAAGGTATCGAGTTATCGGCTGGCGGAGTCAAGTACAAAGCTGTAGTCGGAGATGAATCTTATGCCATCAATTGCCACCTGCCGGGCCGGTTCAATGTTTATAATTCGTTGGCGGCCGTCGGCGTCGGCCGGGCCTTAGGCCTGGACAAAGCCCAGATAGAGCGGGGGATCGCGGCTTTAGAGGCCGTACAGGGCCGTATGACCACAATTCACAGCCGCAAAGGCTTTGATGTGGTTGTGGACTTCGCCCACTCGCCTGACGCCTTAGAGAACGTTTTAAAGGCCTCAAAAGAAATGGCTAAGGGTAGGGTGCTTTTAGTATTTGGTGCGACTGGCGACCGTGATAAGTCCAAGCGGCCGGTGATGGGCCAAGCGGCCGTAAAAAATGCCGATCTGATTTTTTTGACCGATGATGAGACTTACACCGAAAATCCTGAGCTCATAAGACAAGCTGTTTATAAGGGGATTTCTGAGGCCGGCGGCGAAACTAAAACCACCATGGTTGGCGATCGGTTAGAAGCCATAAAAGCCGCTATTGCCGCGGCTAAACCCGGCGATGTGATCGTGCTGACCGGAATGGGCCATTTGCCAAGCCGCAACATGGGCGGCAAAGAAGAACCCTGGAACGAAATCCAAATCGCTAGAGATCTTTTGCAATAAAAACTAATCGAGTCTAGAGTTTAGGCTCTCAGCGTGGCGAATGGCTTCTTGGGCCATTTGTTCAAGGATTGCCTTGCGGGCAGGATCAGCCTCATCAATATCTTTCAGAATCTGTGCAGCCGTTTCATGTCTTAAAGCGCCATGCGCGGCAGCGCTATGCAGGTCAGCTTCAATTGAATGAACTGGTAGCATTGGCAGTTCGGTTTTTGGTCGTTCTAGGAGTTGGGTGCTCATTTTTTATTTTTGATTTACTTCTTAAGAATAGCATGAATATGTTAAAAAGTCAATCTATCTAGAAATTAGAAAGCCGCGCGCCCAGGGAAGGGCAGCGCAGCCAATGATTCAGTCGGATGGCTGAGGGCCGACCGAAGCCGGCCCTCAGTTCCCATCAGGCAGATCTGCGAGGGATCCGCGCCTTCTCCGAACGGAACAACGATGTGCGGTTGGTTGGCCGGGGTTCGGTCTTCCCGCGTCGAACTCGGGACGATCGGACGGCGAACGCCCTGTTTCCGATCTGGACGATCACATCACGTGTCTTCTGAAGAGCTTGGACGTTGGTGAGGTGATCGAACTGGTCGAGACGGAGCCCGAGAAGCGGCTCACGGGTTGTTCTGGAGCTTTCGTGATCGGGCGGCAGCCTTAGGAAGTGCTTGGGCGAGATGCCCAGGGACTTCGCTGCTCGCCTCTTCAGGAGCTCCAGCCCGTCGCTTGAGGGCGGTTCCATGTGGGGGTTGTGCGCGATGACCAGCATTGGGCCCACCGCTGGGATGTCGCACACAACTACCGGCAACCTTTCCGCGATCGCGGACATCGTGCCTCCGTTGTTGAGGGACTGAACATTAGAATTATAACCCTATTTTCATGCCAATCAATGTTTTTATGCTTTTGCAAGAAAAAAGCGTCCTATTGACATGGCGTTTGGCACTCGGATATTATGAGTGCTAGAATCCATCTTAGAAGTGGATATTTTCTAGGGAAATTAAACGGAGGTTAGTATTTTATGGCTGGATTGAATCCATTGGCCGATTGGGTCGTAGCCGAGCAAGAGGAAGCTGTCACCAAAACAGCCAGCGGCTTGTACCTGCCCGATAAAGCTGCCGAAAAACCAAAGATCGCCAAAGTGAATAAAGTCGGCAAGAGCGTCAAAGAAGTCAAAGCCGGTGACCGGATAGTTTACAAAAGTTACAGTACGACCGAAGTCAAAGTCGGCGACAAAGAATATGTCCTGGTCAAGGAAGAGGACATCATAGCGACCGTTAAATAGGAGGATTTTAGATGGCAAAAAAAGTATTTTATGACGATGACGCCCGCCGCCGCGTACTTGGCGGGGCGCAGATTTTATATGACGCCGTAAAGACCACCATGGGCCCCAAGGGACGCAATGTGGTGATCAGCAAGAGTTACGGCAACCCGACGGTTACCCACGACGGCGTGACTGTCGCTAAGGGCGTGGAAATCGACGATGTCGATGACGAAACTTTGGGCTACAAAGTCGGCGCCGAGCTGATCAAGCAGGCCGCCAGTAAGATGAACGATGTGGCCGGTGACGGCACTACCACCGTTACGGTTTTGACCTATCACATCTTGAACGAAGCCAATAAATTAATCGCCGCCGGGCACAATCCGATCCAGCTGCGCCGTGGGCTGGAAGCCGCCGCCAAAGACGTTATCAAGCAGCTCAACGGCCACAGCGAAAACATCGGCGGCAAAAAGAACCGGGTCGCCGAGGTGGCGACTATTTCGGCCGGCGACGAAGAAATCGGCGCGCTGATCGCCGAAGTCATGGAAAACGTCGGCAAAGACGGCGTAGTGACGGTCGAGGAGGGCCAGGGCCTGACTATGGAAAGCGAAGTCGTGGAGGGATTCACTATGGACCGCGGCTACGTTAGCCCTTACATGGTGACCGATACGGCTCGCATGGAGGCGGTTTACGAAAAACCGGCCATCGTCATCACTGACCAAA
>Ga0209579_10001923_pt1 | contig 16523 bp, 10 predicted proteins | sample Coa_R1_2_FD_187152 | JGI IMG/M metagenome (GOLD analysis project Ga0209579, IMG submission 187152) | Surface soil microbial communities from Centralia Pennsylvania, which are recovering from an underground coalmine fire - Coalmine... | ecosystem: Environmental > Terrestrial > Soil >... | reverse complement strand
CGAGCGCGAGATTCAGGCGTTCGTCGCCGAGCCGTACTGGCTCGTGCACGCCGCCTTCCAGCCGCCGTACCAGGGCATCTGGTTCGAGGGTGACGAGACGCGCATCAAGGCGGTCGAGCGCGCCGACGAGATCGTCTCGAAGGTCTCTGGCAAGGACGGGACGATCACGAAGGTCGAGCGCAAGGAGCAGAACGAGCGCGCGCCCCTCCTCTACGACCTCACCTCGCTGCAGCGCGACGCGAACCGCCGTTTCGGGTTCAGCGCGCGCCGCACGCTCCAGGCGGCGCAGAAGCTGTACGAGGACAAGAAGGCGATCACGTACCCGCGTACCTCGTCGCGCTACCTGTCGGGCGACATGGTCCCACAGCTGAAGATCGTCGCGTCCACGCTGCAAGACATCGGCGAGTACCGCGAGGCGGCGACGTACGTCATGCGCCTCGACCAGCTGCCGCTGCAGCGCGTCATCAACGACGAGAAGGTCTCGGACCACCACGCGATCATCCCGACCGACATTCCGCACGAGACGGAGAAGTTCTCACCCGACGAGGCGCGCATCTTCGATCTCGTCGCGCGGCGCTTCCTCGCCGTGTTCCACCCGCCGGCGAAGTACGCACGCACGACCGTCGTCACCGAGGTCGAGGGCGAGAGCTTCCGCACGCGCGGCAAGATCACGCTCGAGGCGGGCTGGCGCGGTGTCTACGGCCTCGAGCCCGATGCCGAGAAACAGTCGGAGGACGAAGACTCGGAGGGCGGCGAGCTGCCGACCCTGGAGGAGGGCATGACCGTCCGCTGTCTCGCGGCGGAGCGCGAGGACAAGATGACGAAGGCGCCGCCGCGCTACACCGAGGCGACGCTGCTCTCGTCGATGGAGACGGCGGGCAAGCTCATCGACGACGACGAGCTGCGCGAGGCGATGAAGGAGTCGGGCCTCGGAACGCCGGCGACGCGTGCGGAGATCATCGAGACGCTGATTCGCCGCGAGTACATCGAGCGTGTCGGCCGCGACCTGCAGCCGACGCCGAAGGGACTGCAGGTAATCACGATGCTCGAGGAGCACAAGATCACCTCGCCGGAGCTGACCGGCTCGTGGGAGAAGAAGCTTTCCGACATCGAGCACGGCACCGGCGACCGGCGCGCGTTCATCGGCGAGATCGCCGACTTCACGAAGGAGATCGTCGGGCAGATCGAGGCGCTCGACAAGGAGAAGCTCCGACCCGAGCGCGTCGAGCTCGGCCCGTGTCCGCGCTGCGGCGCCGAGACGGGCGAGATCATTCGCGAGAACTCACGCGCGTACGGATGCACGAGCTGGAAGAACCGCGAGGAGACGGGCTGCGGCTTCGTCATCTGGAAACGCGTGGCAGGTCGCACGATCACGCCGGAGCTCGCGCGGCAGCTGCTCGAGGAGGGCAAGACCCGCGAGGTCTTGTCCGGTTTCCGTTCACGGAACAACAAACCGTTCCGGGCCCGGCTCGTCCTAAACGACGAGGGGAAGGTCGAGTTCGACTTCCCCGTCCGGACGCAGCCGAAAGAGCCGGAAGCCGAGCCCGCCGCCGCGGAATAACGGGCCCGGCCGGCCCGTTCCAAGTCTGTAACGGCCGGGGCCGGAGGACCCCCTGGCACGCGGAGGGATTCGCTCGTAAAGTGGGAAGGTCTGTTGCCGCAGTCGATGCAGCGCCCAGAGAGGACTGACGCAAGCTGAGCCAGAACCAGCTCAACGAGTTGCTCGAAACCGAACAGGCCCGCGCGCTGGTCGAAGGTGCGCAGGAGCGGGGGTACCTGGAGCCCGCAGAGCTCGAGGCGTTCGCCGTCGAGCTCGATCTGAACGACCAGGAGGTGGAGGAGCTGACGAGCGAGCTCGAGCGCATCGGGCTCGAGATCGGCGCGCCCGCCGCCGTCGCCGAGGCTGCTGCCGCAGCGGACGCGGAGAAGGCCGCCGCCGAGGAGGAGGCGGCTCGCATCGAGGCGACGCAGGAGATGTCCGGCGCCGCCGACAGCCTGCAGCTGTTCCTCGCCGACGTCGGCCGTCACAAGCTGCTGACCGCTGCCGAGGAGGTCATGCTCGCGAAGCGCATCGAGCGTGCCGACCCCACCGCGAAGCGGCGGATGATCGAGTCGAACCTCCGGCTCGTCGTGTCGATCGCGAAGGGGTACCGCGGTCTCGGCGTGCCGTTCCTCGATCTCATCCAGGAGGGGACGCTCGGGCTGAACCGCGCGGTCGAGAAGTTCGACTGGCGGCGCGGCTACAAGTTCTCGACGTACGCGACGTGGTGGATTCGCCAGTCGGTGCAGCGCGCGGTCGCGAACCACGCGCGCACGATCCGTGTGCCGGTGCACGTCGTCGAGCGGCAGCAGAAGCTGTCGCGCGCGGCGCGGCGGCTCGAGGTCGAGCTCGGCCGCGAGCCGACGAAGCACGAGCTCGCCGAGGCGACGGGACTGCCGATGCAGCACGTCGACGAGGCGCTCGGCGCCGCGCACGCGTCCGTCTCGCTGAACCAGACGGTCGGTGCCGACGACGAGGGCGAGCTCGGCGATCTGTTCGCCGACCGCGAGGCAGCCGATCCGTTCGACGAGGCGGAGGAGTCGCTGCGTCGTCAGGGCGTCAGGCGCGCGCTCGATGCGCTGCCCGAACGGGAGCGGCGGATCCTCGAGCTTCGGTTCGGCTTCGAGGGCGAGCCGTGGACGCTCGAGGCCATCGGCCACGAGCTCGATCTCACGCGTGAGCGCGTCCGGCAGCTCGAAGGCCAGGCCCTCGCGCGGCTCGGCGCACTCAGAGATCTCATCTCCGTCGCCGCCTGAGGATCGCCTCCCGCTCGAGCGGGACGACGGTCAGCTCGGGCGGCGGGCGGCGGAGAAAGCGGGCGACGAGGAAGAGCTCGTCCAGATCGAGGTCGCCGGGCCGCCGCGCGGCGGCGAGGCCGGCCTCGATCTCGAGGTGGGCGCCGCCCCCGGGCGGAAGCGTGCGCTCGGCGGCGACGCGGCCGCCGGCGAGGAAGAAGGCGCGCGTGTGCCCGGGCTCGACCGCCGGAACGAGCAGGCAGCGCTCCAGCTCCCGCAACCGCGCGAGCCGCTCCAGGTCGCGGCACACGTGCTCGAGCGCGTCGATCCGGTCGCGCAGCCGTGCGGCATCCTCGAAGCGGCGGGCGTCGGACAGCGCCGCGAGCTTCTCCCGCAGCCGCGGCAGGGCGGCCGACGGCCGGTCCAGCTCCTCGGCGAGCAACGCCCGTGCGGCGAGCTGCGCACGCCGCCGCGATCGGACCGGGCCGATCGGCGTCGGCTGCGACGAGGCGACAACGCCGTCGCCCCGGCGGCGCAGCCACACGTGCCGGTCCGGCCGCGCGATGCGCGCATTCGCCGGCGGGCGCAGCTCGCGGATCAGCCGCAGCTCGACGAGCGCCGCTTCCAGCTCGGAGCCGAGCACGCGCCACTCGATCCGCTCCGTCGCCCCGACGGCCGCCTCGACTGCGGGGCGCAGCTTCTCCGAGCGGAAGTACGAACGCAGCCGCGCGCGCAGGTCGCGCGCGCATCCGACGTACAGCACCTGGTCGTTCCGGTCGCGGAAGAGGTAGACGCCGGGTCGCTGCGGCGCGCCGAATGCGAGCTGCCGCTTGTCCCACACGCGCCGCGTCTTCGTCGCCTGCAGCGCGACGAGGTCGGCGACCGTTTCGGCGCCGCGCTCCTGCGCGAGCCCGATGAGCGCGAGCAGCACCTCCGCCGTCGCCTGCGCGTCGGGAAGCGCGCGATGGCACGGCTGAACGGCGGTCCCGAGGAACCACGACAGCTGCGCCAGGGAGGCCCGCGTCCGGCCGGCGAGCAGCCGACGCGCAAGCGCCACCGTGTCGACGACCGGCGCCGCCAGCCGCGAGCCGGTGAGGAGCGCGGTCTCACGGTCGAGAAAGGCGAGATCGAAGCGCGCGTTGTGGGCGACGAGGACCGCGTCGCCGGCGAACGCGAGGAACTGCTGGACGGCGCGCGCGGGCGGAGGAGCACCGCGCAGCCTCCGGTCGTCGAGCCCCGTGAGCGCGGCCACGCCGGGGCCGAGCGGCATGCCGGGGTTGCACAGCGTCTCGAATTCCTCGGCGAGCTCGAGCCCCCGCAGGCGCACGGCGCCGATCTCGCAGATCTGGGACGAGCCGGGGCGGAGCCCGGTCGTCTCCAGGTCGACGACGACGTAGGTCGCGTGCTCGAGCCGGAGATCGGCGCCGAGCGGCGTGGCCAGCCCGACGGCGTCCCCGCTCCACGCAAGGCGCGCGTCCGCGTCGACGACGTCCGAGAGGAGCGATCGCGCGAGCCCGACCGGCGCCGAGCGGAGCGCGAACAGCCGGCGGGCCGCCTCCTCGGCGCGAACCGGGCCTCGTTGCTCCTCGACGAGCTCGACGAGGCGGTCGGCGGCGTCCAACCTCAGCTGCACCCGCCCTAGTGTAGGCGAACGTGTGTTCGATTTCTAACGAGACGCGCCTGAATTCGTCTAGAACAATGCGCGTCGCGCGTGCCGCCTGCATGAGTCGCTCGAGGGTCATCCGCCCGTCGGTTGCCGCCGCTGCCGTGGCCGGCCTCGGCCTGCTCGCGGCGGGGTGTGGGGGATCAGGCTCGAACGCCGCCGTCACGTCGTCCGCGGCCGCCGCGCCGACAACACCGCCGAAGATCGAGAATCCGAACGCGTTCCCGGTCTTCCGCGTCGCCGAGGACTCGTCGATCGACTACCTCGACCCGGGCCTGACGTACGGCTCCGAGGGCGAGAGCGTCATCTGGAACGTCTATCTCCCGCTGCTCGGCTACCGGCACGTGAGCGGCGCCGGCGGCGCGACGATCATCCCGTACCTCGCGAAGCGGATGCCGGTAGTGACGAACGGCGGACGGACGTACACGCTCGTTCTCCGCCGCGGACTGAAGTACTCGAACGGCCAGCCGGTGAAGGCGAGCGACTTCAAGGCGACGATCGAGCGCGACTTCAAGCTCGACTCGCCGGGTGCGGGGTACTTCGACAACGTCGTCGGCGTCGACGACGCGCGCTCGTCGAAGAGCGGCGACATCTCCGGCATCTCCGCCGACGACACGACCGGCCGGATCACGATCACGCTGAAGTCGCCGCAGGGGGACTTCGTCAACGTGCTCGCGAGCGAGTTCGCGGCGCCGGTCCCGGCGAATGCGCCGGCCTCGGACACGTCCACGCACCCGCTCCCGGCGACCGGCCCGTACGTCATCCAGACCTACCGGCCGAACAACCAGATCGTCGAGGTGCGCAATCCGCAGTTCCGCGCGGCGGCGTTCGGCGGCAACGTCCCGGACGGGAATCCCGACAAGGTCGTCTGGGACATCGTCGGCGACCCGGCGCAGGCGCTAGCGCGCACGACGAGCGGCCAGGACGACTGGGACCCGCAGCCGATTCCCGAGGGGAAGCTCGCCGCGACGCAGGCGAAGGACGGTGACCAGCTGAAGGTCTACACGTCGCCGAACACCTACTACTTCTTCATGAACACGAAGGTGGCGCCGTTCGACAACGTGCTCGTCCGGCGCGCCGTCAACTACGCCATCGACCGGGAGGAGCTCGTCGCCATCTACGGCGGCCTCGCGCGTCCGACGGAGAACATCCTGCCGCCGACGTACCCGTCGTACACGAAGCACTCCCTCTACCCGTACGACCTCGCGAAGGCGAAGAAGCTGGTCCGGCAGGCGCACGCCGTCGGCGACCGCGTCACGGTGTGGAACCACGCCTTCGGGCTCGACGCCAAGGCGACGAGCTACCTCGTCGGCGTCCTCGACTCGATCGGCCTGAAGGCGAAGCAGCACCTGATCACGTCGGCGACGTACTGGGCGACGATCGGCAACGAGGCGACGAACGCCCAGATCGGCTTCGCCGACTGGTTCCAGGACTACCCCCATCCGCTCGACTGGTTCGACGTCCTACTCAATGGTGAGCGGATCACGAAGACCTACAACAACAACTACGCCAACTTCGACGACAAGAAGGTGGATGCCGAGATCGATGCCCTGAACAAGCAGCCGATCCCGACGAGCCCTGTGAACTACCGCTGGGCCTCGCTCGACCGGCAGATCATGCTGCAGGCGCCGTGGGCGCCGTTCCTCAACCGGGAGTTCACCGATTACTTCAACCAGAAGGTGAACCTCGGCTGTTATGTCAATCAGGTGGTCTATGGGTTCGACTACTCGACCATCTGCATGAGATAGTTGGACAACGTCGAGAGCAAGCGACAGGGAGGGAACATGCATCTGAGAAAGCGGCTGTGGCACCTCGTGGTGCTCGGCCTGGCCGGCCTCGCGCTGGCCGCGGTCGCCGCGACGGCCGCGTCGTCGAAGCCGCTCGCCTCCAAGGCGAGCACCATCATCGACGGCACGACCGACACGGTGACGAACATCGACCCGGCCGGGAACTACGACGAGGGCACCTCTGTCGTGGACCTCATGATCTACCAGCACCTGCTCGGGTACCCGCAGGGCAAGAAGGTGCCGTCGCCCGAGCTGGCGACCGGCTGCAAGGCGAACGGGGCCGACACCGTATGGACCTGCACGCTCAAGAAGGGCGTCAAGTTCTCGAACGGCGATCCGTTCACCTCCGCTGACGTGAAGTGGTCGTTCGACCGGGTCATCAAGATCAAGGACCCGTCGGGCATCAGCGGCCTGCTCGCGAACCTGAAGTCGACGACGACGAACGGCCCGTACAGCGTCTCGTTCCACACGAAGACGCCGGACGCGACCTGGCCGTACATCCTCACGACGGGTGCAGGCCTGATCGTCGACCACAAGATCTATCCGGCGAACAAGATCGTCCCGGATAGCAACGTCTCCGATCTCATCGGGACCGGCCCGTACAAGCTGACGAAGTTCAGCTCGGGCCAGCAGGCCGTCTTCTCGGTGAACTCGAACTACAGCGGGCCGAAGCCGAAGAACGACGGCGTCATCATCACCTACTACTCGAAGTCGTCGACCATGAAGCTCGCGCTCACGCAGGGCTCGATCGACATGGCGTTCCGTGACTTCACCGCCACCGAGTACGGGGCCCTCGGCAAGACGAAGGGCATCACCGTCTACCAGGGGCCGGGCGTCTCGATCCGCTACCTCGTGTTCAACGTGAAGCGGGCGCCGACGAACAACCTCGCGGTCAGGCAGGCGATCGCCTACCTGATGCCGCGGCAGGACATCGCCACGCGCATCTACCACGGCGAGGTTCAGCCGCTGTACTCGATGGTGCCGAAGGGCCTTCCCGGACACGAGGACTCGTTCGCCACGCAGTACGGCGACTCCCCGAACCCGGCGAAGGCGAAGCAGGTGCTGTCGAAGGCCGGCGTGAAGACGCCGATCCCGCTCACCATCTGGTGGACCCCGACGCACTACGGCGACTCGTCGGCTGACGAGTACTCCGAGATCCAGCGCGCGCTCAACTCGAGCGGCCTGTTCAAGGTGACGCTGAAGTCGGCGGAGTGGGCGACCTACGTCGACACCCTCGGCAAGCAGTACACCGCGTACCAGCTCGGCTGGTTCCCGGACTACGTCGACGGCGAGGACTACCTCCTCCCGTTCTACTTGACGGGCAACTTCACGAGCAACGCGTACTCGAATCCGCAGATGGATTCGATCCTGAAGAAGGAGCAGGGCGCGAAGTCGACCCCCGAGCGGCTCGGCTACATCGAGCAGGCTCAGGCGCTCGCGGCCAAGGACGTCCCGATCGTGCCGGTGTGGCAGGGCGCAATGCTCGCCGTCGGCCGCTCGAACATCCACGGCATCCAGCAGACGCTGGACCCGACGTACATCATGCGGTTCTGGAACCTCTCGAAGTCCTGATCGCGTGAACGGTGGGGAGCGTCTTCGGGCGCTCCCCACCCCTACACTCTGAAACTTCGTGAGCCAAGGGTCTTCGCTCAAGCAGTACGCACTCACCCGCCTCGGTCTCGTCGTGCCGATGGTGTTCGTCGTCCTGACGATCGTCTTCCTGCTCATGCGCGTCGCGCCCGGGAACCCCGTCGACGCGGCGCTCGGCGGACATGCACCGCAGGCGGAGATCAACCGGATCACCAAGCAGCTCGGCTACGACAAGCCGCTCTACGTGCAGTACGGCAAGTACCTGTGGGACGTCGTGCGTCTGCACCTGGGCTCGACGATCTCCGACCGGCGCTCGGTCAGCAACATCATCGAGGTCAACGGCGCGGCCACGCTCGAGCTGACGTTCTTCGCGATGCTCGTCGCGATCGTCGTCGGAGTCTCCGTCGGCCTCATCTCGGGTCGCTTCCGGGACTCGCCGGTCGACGCCGGCGGCCGGCTCTTCGGGATCCTCGTGTACGCGACGCCCGTCTTCTTCCTCGGCCTGCTGGCGCAGCTCGTCTTCGGGGTCTGGCTCAACTGGCTCCCGACCTCCGACCAGGCGAGCCCGATCACGCAGGCGCTCCTCCAGACGCACACGAACATCCTCTTCGTCGACGCGATCATCGATGGCAACTGGAGCGCGCTCTGGGACGTGACACAGCATTTGATCCTGCCGGCGACGACGCTCGGCATCGTCTACGGCGGCGTCTTCATCCGCCTCATACGCGTCAACGTCATCCGGACGCTGAAGGAGGACTACATCGAGGCTGCCCGTGCGCGTGGGATCGGCGAGCGCAACGTCGTCTACAGGCACGCGTTTCGCAACGCGCTCGTCCCGGTGGTGACCGTGATCGGCCTCCAGCTCGCGCTCCTGCTCGGCGGGGCCGTGCTCACCGAGACGACGTTCAACTGGCCCGGCCTCGGCCACTATCTCGTCCTGTACATCGAGAACCGCGATTACGCGGCAGTACAGGGCATCACGGTCGTGATCGCGCTCGTCATCGTGGCCGTCAGCCTGCTCATCGACTTCGTGAACGCATTCATCGACCCGCGGGTGCGCTACTGATGGCCGCGAGCGCCTCGGTCCGGGTGCAGCGTCGGGCGATCGGGCTTCGCCGCGCGCTCGCGCCGATCGCCGAGGCCCGCGGATTCTCGCGGTGGATGCTCATCGCCGGCAGCGCCATCACGCTCATGTTCGTCATCCTCGCGATCTTCGCGCCGGTCCTCTCGCCGTACGCGTTCGACCAGTACCAGTCGAACGGCCATCGCTTCGCACAGCTTTCGCGGCCCGGTCACGGTCACATTCTCGGAACCACCGTGCAGTCGACGGACGTGCTCGCGCGCATCGTCTGGGGCGCCCAGACGGAGCTCGAGGTGGTCGGGCTCGCGCTCGCATTCGGTCTCGCCATCGGCGTGCCGCTCGGGCTCGTGTCGGGCTACTTCGGCGGAGTCCTCGACCGCGGCGCCGTCTTCTTCATGGACGCCATGTTCGCGTTCCCTCCGTTGCTGCTCGCGATCATCATCGCGTTCCTCCTCGGCAGCAGCGTCAGTTCCGGCGTCCTCGTTGCCGCCCTGGCGATCACGATCGTCTACGTCCCGCAGTACTTCCGCGTCGTCCGGAACCACGTCATCAGCGTGCGCGAGGAGCAGTACGTCGAGGCGGCGCGTGCGCTCGGCGCGAAGCCGTTCACGATCCTGCGCCGCTACGTGTTCTTCAACGTCGTCCAGAACGTGCCGGTGATCGCGACGCTGAACGCCGCGGACGCTGTGCTGACGCTGACGGCACTCGGCTTCATCGGGTATGGCGTCCAGCCGACGCAGGGGGCGGAGTGGGGGTACGACGTGTCGCGCGCGGTCACGGACACCGCCTCGGGCATCTGGTGGACCGGCCTGTTCCCCGGCCTCGCCATCGTGCTGCTCGTCACCGGGCTGACGCTGCTCGGCGAGGGGCTGAACGAGACGATCAACCCGGTGCTTCGCCGGCGCGCGATCCGGCAGGTCGACTTCGACGCGCCGAGCTTCGACGCGGGCGCGGAGTTCTACGAGGCATGAGCGACGAGCCGGTCCTCACCGTCCGCGACCTCCGGCTCTGGTACGGGACGCCGCGTGGCTCCGTTCGCGCCGTCGATCGCATCTCGCTCGAGATCGGCGCGGGAGAGACGCTCGGGCTCGTCGGCGAGTCGGGGAGCGGCAAGTCGACGCTCGGCCGCGGCATCCTCGGCCTCCTCCCGGAGGGCGCGCGGTCGGACGGCGAGGTGCTCTACAAGGGCCGGAACCTCGTCGGCGCCTCGCAGCGCGAGCTGCGCCGGCTGCGCGGGCCTGAGCTCGGCCTCATCTTCCAGGAGCCGATGACGCGCCTCGACCCGCTCATGCGCATCGAGGATCAGTTCCGCGAGACGCTTCAGCAGCACGAGTCGAAGCTGACGAACGCGGACATCCGGCGCCGCTCGCTCGACACGCTCGGCCGGATGGGCATCCCGCCGACGCGCTTCCGTCAGTACCCGCACGAGTTCTCCGGCGGGATGCGTCAGCGGATCATGATCGCGCTCGCCCTCGTGCTCCGTCCGTCGCTTCTCGTCGCCGACGAGCCGACGACGGCGCTCGACGTCATCGTCGAGGCGCAGATCCTTCGCATCCTCGCCGACCTGAAGGAGAACTTCGGGACGGCGCTGCTGCTGATCACGCACAACCTCGGCATCGTCGCCGAGGCGTGCGACCACGTGGCGGTGATGTACGCGGGCCAGATCGTCGAGGAGGGCCCGGCGCGCGACGTGTTCGCCGAGCCGAAGCATCCATATACGCGCGAGCTGCTCCGGTCGACGATCTCGCTCGACACCGAGCGGCTGCACTCGATTCCCGGCGCGCCGCCGAACCTGATCACGCCGCCGACGGGCTGCCATTTCCATCCACGGTGCCCCGACATCATGCGTATCTGCCCGGTGAAGGACCCGATCGAGACCCGCCACGACGGCGACCGGCGCGTTCTCTGCTGGCTGCACGGTCCCGAGCGCGAGATCCCGCCCGGCGGCTCGGAGCCGATCGAACAGGAGCGGATCGCCGTGGCGGAGGAAGCATGAGCGCCGCCGCGGATCCGCTCGTCTCCGTCCGCGGGCTGAAGACGTACTACTCGATTCGCGGCTCGTTCCTCGATCGGCTGGTCGGGCGGACGGGAGCGGCCGTGCGCGCCGTCGACGACATCTCGCTCGATCTGCGGAAGGGCGAGGTGCTCGGGCTCGTGGGCGAGTCCGGGAGCGGCAAGACGACGCTCGGCCGGACGATCCTCGGCCTTGTCCCCGCGACGTCCGGGAGCGTCGAGTTCGAGGGCCGGGACATCACGAAGCTGAGCGCGTCCGATCTCCGGGAGCTCCGCCGGCGGATGCAGATCGTGTTCCAGGATCCGCACGCGTCGCTGAACCCGGCGATGACGATCGCCCAGGCGGTCGGCCATCCGCTCGAGATCCACGGACTCGCGCACGACCGCGACCAGGTGCGTGCCCGGGTCGCGGAGGTGCTCGAGCGCGTCGGGCTCTCGCCGGTCGAGCAGTTCATGGACAAGTACCCGTCCGATCTCTCCGGCGGCCAGAAGCAGCGCGCGGTGATCGCCCGGGCGATCATTCTGAACCCGGTGCTGCTCGTCGCCGACGAGCCGGTGTCGATGCTCGACATGAGCGTTCGGGCGAAGATCCTCGAGCTGATGCTCGCGCTGAAGCGCGACTTCGATCTCACCTATCTGTACGTGACCCACGATCTGGCGACCGCCAAGTTCTTCTGCGACCGGATCGCGATCATGTACCTCGGTCGGATCGTCGAGATCGGCCCGTCGGAGGCGATCTACGAGGATCCGAAGCATCCGTACACGCAGGCGCTGCTCCGGGCGATCCCGGAGCCCGACCCGCGGCGGACGATCCCGCGCGACCTGCCCCGCGGCGAGGTGCCGGACGCGTCGCGCCCGCCGCTCGGGTGCCACTTCCATCCGCGCTGCCCGCGGGCGTTCGAGGTCTGCGGGTGGGAGGCGCGCGACCTGAAGGAGCTGCTCGAGCGCCGGTGGGCGCAGATGGGCGAGGAGGGATTCGACAAGGAGCGGGCGGCCGTCGGGCCGGCGGAGAGCCTGAATGAGCCGGCGACCCAGGCGCGGCTCCACGGTCACGGCGGGGCGAGCGGGGCCGAGCTGGCCGGGCTGCTGGAGCGGGCGCGGTCGGCCGATCCGGCCGATCCGTTCTGGACAGGTGTGAAGCGGATCGCGGCCGAGAACGGCGCCCTCGAGGTGGACTGGTTCGATCCGGTCGACCCGCGGCTCCTGCCGTCGGGGCCGGTCGAGGTCGAATGCCACCTCTACGACGAGGCCGCGCTCGCCGAGGCCGCCGAGCGCCGCGGCGCCCGGATCCCTTGATTAGGGGGCGGTACCCCTAAAGGGGGCCGATGCGGCGGCCGATACTCGGGCCGTGGACGCTGCAGAACGGCAGGAGATCCTCGACCGCTACCTCGACCACTCTCGTCGGTTCGAGGCCGTGGCCGCGCGCCGCCGCACGGCGACCGCAACCGCGGCGGTCATCCCGTTCCAGGGGCCGCGCGCCGAGATGGAGCAGGAGCCGACCGGCCGCGAGGTCGAGGTGCTCCAGCTGATCTCGGACGGGCTCGTGAACCGGGAGATCGGCCAGCGGCTCTACCTGTCGGAGGAGACGGTCAAGTCCCACGTCCGGCACCTGCTCGCCAAGCTCCAGGCCCGCTCGCGGGCCCATGCCGTGGCCGTCGGCTTCCGCCGCGGCATCATCGGCTAGCGAAGGGACTTACACCCGCTGTGGACGACGGGCCCAGGGCCTGTTGAAAACCGCGGCCGAAAAACAGCATGCGCACGCCCGGCCTCGGGGCGGAACGCCCGCCGGCTAAGCGGTTTCACTGCCTGAATCGCGCAGAGCAAATCCCTCCTGCGGGGGATGCTTTTGCCCTGTGGACGGCAGACGATTTGGCGGCTCGGAGAACTACCACTCGCGCATCCCACCGGCCACGACGGCACCGGCGAGAGCGGCAATAAAGCGCTTCATGAGAGCTCCTTCGAACTCGGGGACTAACGGCAACGCCACCTTATACCCCTTATGGGTGAGATTTCAAGAGATTTCTTCTTCTCCCTTGACCGGCCGCTAGACCTGAGAAATCGGGAGCGCGCGCTCGAGGCTTGGGTCTTTACGCTCGCCCTCGGCGGCGCCAGCCTGATCCTCCTTCTTGTCCTGCTCGGCTACCGCCTGGAGCACCCGCCGGTCGTCGTCCTCCTCGCTGGACTCGCACTTGCCGCTGAGGACCGAAATATCCGTCTCACGCCCACTCTTGAGGTCACGGTCGCCTCGCTCGTTACGGTCTTTGCCGCCGTGGTGCTTGGGCCCTTGTCTGGGGCCTTGGTTGCTGTCGTGGGGCAGCTGCGCAACCTTCCCCGTCGGGACACGGAACGTCCGACCCTCAGGTGGGCAACGTGGACTTCAATCGATGTCGTCTCGATCACGGCGGCTGGCGTGGCTGCCGCGGCTGTTCGGGCAGACGGCCGACATGACTTCGTTGCGATCTTCCTGGCAGTCGCGGCCGCTTTTGTTGCCGAAGAGCTCGTCGGTCTGGCGCTGCGGTGGGTTGCGCCAGCGATTCGCGGGACCGGCACGTTCCTCAGGTCATTGAGGGCGTGGATGGCCTTTGAGCTACTCGGCCTTCCCCTCCACGTGCCGACTGTCGCGCTGCTTGGGTACGTCTATTGGATTTCTCCTTGGAGCGTCGCACTCTTCGCGGTTCCGGCCCTCGCCGCCCAGCGCCTGCTCGTCCTTTACCGCGAGCAGCGCGAGACGTCAGAAGCGCTCACGACGGCAAATGAGCGACTCGAGTCGGCCAACCTATCGTTCGCGACCGCGCTCGTTGCAACGCTCGATGCCAGAGATCGATACACCGCTGGCCATTCGACTGCGGTCGCCGTCTACGCCCGCGACATCGCGGTGAGGATGGGCCTTTCCGAGCGCGAACAGGATCTCGTCCATCTGTGCGGGCTGGTCCATGACATCGGGAAGATCGGCCTTTCCGCAGGCCTCCTTGAAAAAGCCGGGCCGTTGACCTTGGAAGAGCGCCGAGAGATGGAGCGCCACCCGGTCATTGGAGAGGAGATTTTGAGGAACGTCGACGACTACGACGAGATCGCGGTCATCGTCCGCCATCACCACGAGCGGGTCGATGGCACCGGATACCCCGACAGGCTTGCCAGTGACGACATTCCGTTGCTAGCTCGGATCATCGCCGTTGCGGACTCCTACAACGCGATGACGTCTGACAGGCCGTATCGAGATGCGATGCCAAGTCGCGTCGCTCGACTTCGTGTCGCTCAGGCTGTTGAGAGCCAGTTTGACACCGCTGTGGTCGCGGCATTTGAGGCGATCCTCACGTCTGCGACTGAGTCGTATCGCCTGGGAAGGAGCGATCAATTCGACCTTCGTGTCGCGACGCGTGAGCATCCTGAACTGGCGCCGCTGCCGTTAGACGTGCTGATGCCGGCCGCTGCGATCGCCTAAAGAAGAGCTTTGGTCGCGGCCATCCCAGCCGCCTCGGCGCGACTTCGCGCGCCGAGCTTCTCGAAGATGTGACGCACGTGTACCTTCGCTGTCGACTCGCTGATGAACAGGGTTCGCGCAATCTCTTGATTAGTGCGCCCCTGAACGAGTAGCTCGTACACTTCTTGCTCCCGAGGGGAGAGCGCTCGTCTTGGTTGGATTTCGCGATGTGCCTGCAAACCGGCGTGCCGCGCAATGTCAAAATCGCGCGACCGAACCAGAAGCTCCGTAAATCTACGGGCGAGCGTACCTTCGGCGAGCCCGCTTACCAATCCGGGCCATGAGCGATAGCCATAACGATCGCGTCAGCTTCGCCTCGGGTAAAGAGCGTCTCAATCATCGCGACTGCTTTCGGCGTGCGCCCGAAGCGGATCAACTCAATCATGGCCAGACCGATCACCCTCAATGCGCGGGAATCGCTAAATCCGAAGCTCTTACCGTCATCAACGAGAAGGGCTCTCGCAGCATCGAGGTCGCCCAGACCGACAGAGACCATGGCGGTATAGGCGCGAATCTCGCCGTAAAGCGCGTGGCGCTTGCTCGTCAAGGCGCTGAGAAGTACCGAAGCGCGGTTTAAGTCCCCAGCCGTGATAGCCAAGCGAACTTTCTGCAGAGCGACGTTTTCGAGTACGAAGACGGACGAGTCGGTGGAGCGCCTGTCGAGTTGCGCAAGAACCGCTTTCGCCTGTGCCAGCTTGCGCATTCCGATGAGGGCGCCGGCCTGTCCTAGGAGTCCATGGTCGATCACGAATTCGAGTCCGACCTCGGTCGCTTCCCTGATCAGCTGCTCGTTCGTTTCCACTGCCAGCTCGTACGTCCCGGTCACGGCCCTGGCGTATGCAAGCTGATGGAGCACGCTCGTCCGAACGAACGGGTCAGCACCACGGGATGAGAGTTCGGAGGCGGTCTCGAGCTCGCGGACGGCGTCGAAGACATGACCACTCCTGATAGCGACGAATGCATTTGCGAGCAGCGATCGGGGGCTTCCAGTCTTTCCAATCACCGACAGGAGACGGCCGAGGACGTCGTCTAGCTCAGCGCCGCCCTCCTGCTCCAGGGCGGCCGAGAACTCGATCCAGACGGCGTCCTCGCGTAGCCAGTCGCTCGCGGCTTTTGCTCCGCCAAGCTCGGCCAGGCGATACGTCTCTGAATAGTCGTCGATCTGATGCGCCGCCCGTGCGGCCGTGAGATAGGCGCGGGCAGCAAGGTCGCCTTCCAGGCGAGTGGCAGCCTGCAGACCCAGAGTCAGAGCTCGTCGGTTGTGGCCCTTACGAAACGCGAGCTCGGCTTCCGCAAGGTCGATGAGCGGGGTGTCAACTCCGGCCGTCTTCGCCAGGTCGAGAAGCTCGCTCACTCTCGTTACGCGTCCCGACTCCAGGGAGGGTCCGAGTCCTCGCACGAGCGTTGCGTGGATGAGGTCCTTCTCAGGAAATTCGCGAAGGATCACGAGGCAGTCGTCCCATCGATCTCGCGCCGCGAGAAACTCGAATGCTGACGTGATCAACGGCCCGCGGTCGCGGTCGCCACGCTCACGGAGTTTCGAGAACAGAAATCCCCGCAGCAGTGGATGCATCGTTCGGCTCTCTCCGCGCGAGAGAAAGCCGCGTTCCGTGGCGGCGCTCATTATCGCCTGATGGGACCAACCAAGAAGATCTGCGAGCGACGCCTCGGCGGCTTCTCCGACCAAAGCGAGCAGAAACAAGGCGTCTTGCAGCAGCGGATCCACCTGTTGCAGGAGGTCCTCGGCGAAAAACCGATAGAGAGCGTCGGGCGGAAGCCCTGATGTGACGTCTGACGCGCTTCGTCTTGCCGCCAATCCGATCACTGCGGGCCATCCGCGCGCGTCACCTAGAACGCGTTCATCGTTTGAGCCGAGGATCTCCCGAGCTTCGTCATCGGTGAATGCAAGCGCATTCATCTCGACAACGTCCGCCTCGCCGTAAACGATCCTGCGAGCTGCAAACCACGCAGGTCGCTCCCTGCTTGTCAGGAGCAACGGGAACCTCGTCAGCGCGACTAGCTCCTCAAAGAACGTTTCCGATTCCTCCGAGCCGATCGCATGGTGGTAGTCGTCCACCACGAGAAGCCAGTCCGCTTCCGGCGCACACGCGCTCACTGCCTTGGCCAGCCCGC
>Ga0209579_10001921_pt1 | contig 16539 bp, 11 predicted proteins | sample Coa_R1_2_FD_187152 | JGI IMG/M metagenome (GOLD analysis project Ga0209579, IMG submission 187152) | Surface soil microbial communities from Centralia Pennsylvania, which are recovering from an underground coalmine fire - Coalmine... | ecosystem: Environmental > Terrestrial > Soil >... | reverse complement strand
GGTCCCGGTCGCTGCAGCTCGGCGGGAGCGCCGTCTTCCGAGCGGCGGAGGCGGTGCTCGAGCGCGGAAAACAGCTCGCCGCGTCCGAGCTCGAAGCCTCGCCGGAAGACATCGTCGTCCACGACGGCGGCCGGCTGGGGGTCGCCGGCGTCCCCGCGCGCGCCCTCTCATGGGCAGAGCTCGCCGCGCTCGCAGAACGCGATGGGGACGGGCCGCTCGGCGCCCAGCTCGACGTGGCGCAGAGCGGGGCGACGTTCCCCTTCGGCGCCCACGTCTCGGTCGTCGAGGTGGACACGGAGACCGGACGTGTGACGCCGGTTCGGCATGTCGCGGTCGACGACTGCGGCCGCATCCTGAACCCGCTCATCGTCACGGGCCAGCAGCACGGCGGCATCGCGCAGGGCATGGCGCAGGCGCTGTGGGAGGAGATGACCTTCGACGCCGACGGCAACCCGCTGACCGCGACCTTCGCTGACTACGAGATGCCGAGCGCGGCCGAGCTTCCGTCCTTCGAGACGCTCAACACGGAGACGCCGACGTTCCTGAACCCGCTCGGGGCGAAGGGGATCGGCGAGTCGGGGACCATCGGGTCGACGCCGGCCGTGCACAACGCCGTCGTCGACGCCCTGGCACACCTCGGCGTCCGGCACATCGCGATGCCGTGCACCCCCGAGCGAGTGTGGCGCGCGATCGAGGCGGCAGGCCTCGGGGGACCGGAGGCGGCCGGCGGCGGCCGCCTCCTCTGGCGCGAGCCGCCCGGCGTCTTCGACACGCTGCCGCTCTTCGGCGCCGAGGACGCGCCCGAGGTGGCCGAGATCTAGCTCGCCGCCGCCAGGCGGGGGCCAACGTTTCCGGGCAGGCGGCACCCCGTCGGCGCCGCGCTCCTGCTCCCGGGCCGGAGCCCGACTTCCTCGGTCGTGCAACGCGGCGTCGATTGCACCTCAGTGCAACCATTGGCGCCGACAAGCGAAAAAACACCGGCGTAGCCTTGGTATTCGCGCTCGAGGCGGGTAGATTCGGGACACTTCAGCGAAACGGCAAACCCACCGCGAGGCGGGGACGCAAAGCCGACGGGGCCCTCGGGGCCGGCCGGGCTACCGAACGGAGAGGGGAACGGGGATGGTCGTGCTCAGGGCGCCCTCGGCGCGCGGCGATAGGGCCGCGGGCCGCCTCGGCGGCACCGGGGCCGCCTGGGACGACGGCCGCGACGTCGAAGGTGTGCGACCGTCGGGGGACGGCGACCCGGTTCTCGGCGGGTCCGAGCTCCCGGCGCCAGAGACGCGCGGGCGCCTGTTCGCCATCCGCACGACCGCGCTCGTGGCGATCGTCACGACGATGGCCTACCTCGCCTGGCGGGTGGCGTTCACGGTGCGGGGGAGCCTGTGGCTCGCGGTCCCGCTCTGGCTGCTCGAACTGCACGCGCTCATCGGGCTCGGCCTCTTCACCTTCTCGTTGTGGGACCTCGACGGTGCACGGCCCCCTGGCCCCCGCCGGACGACCGACCTCGAGGTCGCGGTCCTCATTCCGACCTACAACGAGCCGCGCGAGGTCCTGCTGCCGACGGTCGCCGCCGCCGTCTCGCTCGAGCCGGCGCACGAGACGTGGGTGCTCGACGACGGTGAACGGACCTGGGTGCGCGACCTCGCAGAGGAGTTCGGCGCGCGCTATCTCGCACGGAGGGAGCACAGCAACGGCAAGGCCGGCAACCTGAACCACGCGCTCGACCACCTCGACGCCGACGTGATCGGCGTGCTCGACGCGGACCACGTCCCGACCGCCGGGTTTCTCACCAACACCCTCGGCTACTTCGACGACGAGCGCTTGGCGGTCGTCCAGACGCCGCAGGATTTCTACAACCTCGACTCCTTCGAGCACGAGAAGAACCGTTCGCTCGTCTGGCGGCACCGCGACGCCTTGCCCTACAGCGAGCAGCGGCTCTTCTACCGGGCGATCCAGCCCGGGAAGAACCGGTGGCGGGCGGCGTTCTGGTGCGGGACGAGCGCGCTCGTCCGGACGGCGGCGCTGCGCGAGGTCGGTGGCGTCGCGGACGAGACCGTCACCGAGGACATCCACACGACCATCCGGATGCACCGGCGGACGTGGCGCACCGTGTACCACAACGAGGTCCTCGCGCACGGGCTCGCGGCGAGGAACGCCGAGGAGTACTTCACGCAGCGGCTCCGGTGGGGAACGGGCGCGATGCAGGTGCTCCACACCGAGCACCCGGTCACCGGCCCCGGGCTGACCCTTCGCCAGCGGCTCGCGTACGCCTCGACGCTCCTCGGTTGGTTCGACTCGTGGCGGACCCTCGGGTACCTCCTCGTCCCGCCCGTCGTCCTGTTCTCGGGGGCGGTGCCGATCCGGGCGAGCGCGCTCGTCTTCGCGCTGGTTTTCGGCTCGACGTTCGTCCTCCAGCGGATCGCCCTCTCGCTCCTCGGCAGGGGCTACGCGCCGCAGGGGATGGCGATGCTCTTCGAGATCGTCCGCATGCAGACGGTGCTGCAGGCGACGTGGACCTACGTCGAGCGTCGGACCCGGACGTTCCGGGTGACGGCGAAGGCCGGATCGTCCGAGCACCGCCGTGTGGCGGCGCCGAGGATGCTCGTGGTGCTCCTCGGCGTGTCCGCGCTCTCCGCGGTCTGGTTCGGCTGCACGGTCGCCGGGCTCACCCCGCTCCGCTACGCGGTGCCGTGGACCGCGTACGGCGCAGCGGGCTGGCTCGCGTTCAACGCGGTGCTCGTCACGGCCGGGGTCATCCGGATCCGCGGCGACCGCTTCGCCGTCGACCGGCGCTCGGCGGTGCGGCTCAAGATCGGCGCCCCCGTGCTCCTCGACGGACGGCGCGGGTTCATCCGGGACATCTCGATGGGCGGCGCGCAGGTCCGGGTCCCGAGCGAGAGCGCAGCGGCCGGCGAGGCGTTCGAATCGCCGGTCCCCGCGCTGCACCTCCCCTTCGGCCGCCCCGAAGGCGTCACGGTCATGTGCGAGGAGCGCGGACGGGAGGAGGTCGGCGACGGCGGCGTGCTCGTCCGGCTGCGCTTCCTCGGCCACCAGGACGCGGCGCTGGGCGCGCTGGCGACGGCACTCCTCGCTGGATCGGCGGGCGCAGCACCACAGGATCTGGCGGACTCGCCGGCGTCGCTCATGGTCAGGGAGCCGGCGCCGACGGCCTGACCTCGAGGGGTGTCGGCCCCGACGTCAGCGGACCCACTGCAGCACGACGGGGTGCGAGACGCCGGGGAGCGGCAGGGACTCGGCTTCGGCGGCGACCGCGTCGCGCTCGGCGCGAGAGAGCCGCCGCCAGCACTCCGCGGTCACGACGGCGCCCGCGCGCCGCCACGTCCCGACGACCTCGCCGCCGACGAGGACCGCCCCGGGCCACACCCGCGAGGTCCACAGCGCTGCGCGCCTCGCCGGGTCCGGGACGAGGAGCTCGCGGTCGCGTCCTTGGAGGAGGAAGTAGGCGTCGCCGCTCGGAAGGAGGCGCGCCGGCGCGGCGCGGCGGGGTGTCGCGCGGAACGATGTCGCGTCGGCGGCGAGGATCCAGGCGTCGCCCACCGGCGTCCGCACCGGGACGAGGGACGTGCGGAGCTCCCCGAAGACGGCTTCGGCCAGCGCGGGGCCGACCCCCGCCCACGTCGCGAACGAGGTCGCCGTCGCCGGGCCGTAGACGTGCAGGTACCGCCGAGCGAGCTCGAGGCGGGCCTCGGACGGTTCCGTGTCGGGCCGCGGGACCGTCCAGACGGCCGCTTGGCGCGCGCCCTCCCAGCGGATGAGGACGGTTCCGGTCTGCGCCGCGTACCGGAGACTGTTGGGATGGACCCCGAGCGCGCGGCCCGCCTCCTCGTGCAGCACGCGCCGGTCTCCGAGCGCGGCGCGCAGTCGCGCGGCGAGGTCCTCGGCGCGGGTGCGGGCCCTGCCGGCGTCGCTCAACCGACCGAGTGAGAAGACCGCAAGGTCCTTCGCCGCGACGACAAAGACGCTGAAGCGCGGGCCCCAGATCTGGACGAGCGAGGTGTCCTCCCACGTCGAGGGCGCGGTGCCCCGCACGCGCGCGTGGATCGACAGGAGTGCCGCGCGGGGCATGCTGTCCTGCAGCCCTGCCCACGCCGCGACCCGCAGTGACCGGCGCCCCCGGGGGAGGCGCTCGTCGAGCGCGCCGACCCGTCGGCGGAAGGCGAGGATCTCCTCTCGGGTGAGGTCGAGTCTGGCGGTCGTCATCGTGTTGCGCGGGCCGGCCCGTTGCGTTTCGGCGGTGGAACGGTACCCTTTGGTGCCGTCGGGGCGGGACAGCGCGGACATCGGACACATCGACCATGCGGAACGACGATCGTCGGATGCAGATCCTCGAGGCCGCGGTCCGCATCATCGGGCGCGACGGACCCGGAGCGGTCACGCACCGTGCGGTCGCGGCGGAGGCCGGCGTCCCGCTCGCGGCGACGACCTACTACTTCTCGTCCAAAGAGGCGCTCTTCAACGAGGCGCTCGTGCTGTCCGTGCAGCCGGACCTCGTCGAGCTCGAGTCGCTCATCGGGTCGGCGCCGTCCCGCATCGGGTCGGTCGAGTCGTTCGCGAACGAGATCGCGCGCTTCTTGGTCCTCCAACTCCGTCGTCGGCGCACGACCGTGGTCGCGCAGTACGAGCTCGAGCTCGAGGCCGCACGGGTCCCGGCGCTTCGGTCCGCGGCGAGGGCGTCGACGAACGCCTACATCCGCCTGTGCACGGTGATGTTCGAACGGGCCGGGTCGTCGGACGCGGCGGGGGACGCCCGGCTGCTCGTCGCGCTCATGGACGGCCTCCTGCTCGACCAGCTGTCTGCGCCGCAGCCACGCTCGTTCACCGTCGACGCCGTCGCGCTGCAGATCAGGCGGTTCATCGAGGGACTGCTCGGCGGCGCCGGGCCCCCGGGCGGCGGAGCCGGCGAGGCCGGGGCGGTGTCCGCGCACGAGGACGGACGGGACCGCCCCCCCCTCCGGCACGGGTGAAGGACCCGAACGCGACCGACCGGTTGACAGAAACGGTACATATGTACCAAAGTCGGGGAGGTCCGGGCCGACGGCGAGCCCATTTCCGGGAGGCGGGGGTTGCTGGGCACAGTGGAGCAGCGCCAGGAGGTCGGCAGGCACGCCGTGGCGGGCATCCACCACGTCGGGATCACCGTCGCGGACCTCGAACGCTCCCTCGAGTTCTACGCCTCGGTCCTCGGCCTGCCCGTCATCGCGGTCTCCGAGCCCGAGGAGGTCGGCTCGGTCGTCGGCGTGCCGGGGGCCCGGGCGCGGTTCGCCGACCTCGACGCCGGCAACGGGCAGGTCCTCGAGCTCGCCGAGTACGAGACGCGTGGGCGTGCCGAGACGCCCGGTGACCGCGGCTCGCCGCGGGACGTGAGCCAGGCCGGGAGCTCGCACGTCTCGCTCGTCGTCGGGGACCTCGCGGCCACCCTCGAGTCGCTCGCAGACCAGGGCACGCAGCCCATCGGGGCCACGGCGCAGCTCTCGGGCGGGATCTGGGACGGGTGCAGCGTCGTCTACCTGCGCGACCCCGACGGGATGGTCGTCGAGCTCCTCGAGCGCGGCCGCGACGACTCGGCCGACACGCCGGCCGATGTCCCGGCACAGACGCAGCGCGATGGCTGACGAGGCGCGCACTCAGATGTTCTCCCTCGAGGGCAAGTGCGCGCTGGTGACCGGCGCCGCGTCCGGGATCGGCCTCGCCGTCGCCAAGCGCTTCCACGCCGCCGGGGCCCGGGTGGCCGGAGCGGACCTGCAGCCCAGTGCGGAGCTGCAGGAGCTCGGGATCCGCGTCCTCGAGTTCGACGTGAGCGACGAGGGGCAGGTGGCCGGAGTCGTGAGGGACGCCTCTCGCGCCCTCGGCGGGCTCGACATCCTCGTCAACAACGCGGGCGTCGCCGGCGCGAACGCCCGCCTGCAGGACCACCCGCTGGCGGACATCGAGCGCACGGTGGGCGTCAACCTCTTCGGCGTGCTGTGGGGGCTCCGCCACGGGCCGAAGGAGCTGCGCGACGGCGGCAGCATCGTGAACACGGCCTCGATCGCGGGTCTCACGGCCTCGCCGCTCTTCGGGATCTACTCGATGACCAAGGCCGGGGTCATCAGCCTGACCGCGACCGCCGCGCACGAGCTCGGGGAGCGGGGCATCCGCGTGAACGCGGTGTGCCCGGGGACGGTGATCACCCCCATGGAGCCGGCCGACGGGGAGGAGGCCCAACTGGCGCCGCTCGTCACCGCGCTCGGCCGGGCGGCGACCGTCGAGGACCTCGCCGGCGTGTACCACTTCCTCGCCTCCGACGAGAGCCGGTACGTGACCGGCCAGACCCTGGCCGTCGACGGCGGGTGGTCGGCGGGCTGGAGCGAGAAGGTCTGGGACGCGCTCGTGACCGTTGGTCGCGGCAGGGCGCAGGGCTGAACGCCGGCCATGACAGGGTCGCAGGCCGCGCTCGAGCGGATCGACGACTGCCTGTCGGTCCGCGACGGGCACCTCTTCGTGGAGGAGTGCGACGCGGTCGAGCTGGCCCGGTCCTTCGGGACCCCGCTCTACGTCATGTCCGAGAACCAGCTCCGCCGCAATGCCCGGCGTCTCTCCAGGGCGTTCTCCGACCGGTGGGCCGGACCCGTCCGCCTGCTTCCCTCCATCAAGGCGAACAACGTCCTCGCCGTCAGGCGCGTGCTCACCGACGCGGGGCTCGGGTGCGACACCTTCGGCCTCGCCGAGCTCGAGGCCGCGTTGTCGTGCCCCGTGCCGCCCGAGGCCATCTCGGTGAACGGCGGGGGGAAGTCGGCCGCCCTCGTCGAGCGCGCCGTCGGGGCCGGCTGCCGGCTCACGCTGGACGCGGCCCGGGAGCTCGACCTCGTGGTCGACGCCGTCGAGCGCACGGGGCGTCCGGCGCGCATCCGGCTGCGGGTGCGACCCGACCTCTCGGCGCTCGGCGCCCTGGCGACCGACTTCAGCCCGGAGGGGACCTCGATCGCCGAGGCGTCGCGCCGCTACAAGGCGGGCATGCCGCTCGACGACGTCGTCCGCACCGGGGAACGTGCGCTGCGGACCGACGGGGTCGAGCTCACCGGCATCCACGCGCACTTCGCCCGGCACACCGTGCGACTCGACGCGTGGGCGGTGATGCTCGGCGCGCTCGGCGACCTCGTGGGCGAGCTCTCCGCGCGTTGGGGCGGCTGGCGGCCGACGGAGATCGACGCGGGCGGCGGGATCCCGACGCCGAGGGACCCGACCGGTCGCGCGATCCCGCAGGTCGACGCCGTCCGCGGCGAGGTGCCCTCCTTCGAGGCGTTCGCCGAGGTGATCGCCTCCGCGCTCGCCGAAGGCCTCGCGAGGCACGGCCTGCGCCCGGACGAGACGACGCTCGAGATCGAGCCGGGGCGTGCGTGCTACGCGGACGCGGGCGTCCACCTGAGCACGGTGACGAACGTGAAGCGCGAAGCCCGTCCCCTGCCGCCGCTCACCTTCGTCGAGCTCGACACGAGCGAGGTCTTCCTCCTCGACGTCCACCTCGAGCACACCCGATGGTCGGCGCGCGTCGCGAACAAGATGACACGGCCCGACGAGCTCTCCTGCGACCTCGTCGGCGCGAGCTGCGGCTTCGACACGATCGTGCCGGACGTCACAATCCCGGAGGCCGAGCCCGGCGACGTCGTGGCCTTCCTCGACACCGGCGCCTACCAGGAGGTCTGCGCCAACAACTTCAACGCCATGGGGCGGCCCGCGACCGTGCTCGTGACCGGCGCCGATGCCCGGGTGGTCCGCAGGGCCGAGACGCTCGAGGACGTGTTCGCCCGCGACGTGCCGCCGGCCCTCCACCAGACCCCAACGAAGGGAGACCGCGCGTGACCCCACCGTCCGCCACCCCAGCCCGTCGACGTCGAGGGTGGTGGCGACGCCCGGCGCGCCTCGTGTCACCGGTCCTCGCCGGCTGCGTCGTCGCCCTCTTCGCCGTCGGGGGCATCGCCACCACGGCGGGCGCGGGAGGCGCCACGGGGGTCACACGCACAACGATCACGTACGCCGAGACGCCGGGCTCGCCGCCGAACTTCATCTTCCCGTTCGCGACACTCGCCTACTTCAGCATCGCCAACGGTGACTTCGAGTACCTGCTCTACCGGCCCCTGTACTGGTTCGGCACAGGCTCGAGCCCGCTTCTGAACCGGTCGTTGTCGCTCGCGGCGCCCCCGGTCGCGTCCAACGGCGGCCGGACGTACAGGATCGTGCTCAAGTCCTACAAGTGGTCGAACGGCACGGCGGTCACCTCGACAGACGTGCTGTTCTGGCTGAACATCTGGCACCAGAAGCCGACAGGGTACGCGGGATGGTTCCCCGGCGGACTGTCCCTCCCGACAAGCCTCAAGAGCTTCACCGTCACAAGCCCGACCACGTTCACCATGACGTTCAACCGGCCGCTGAACGCGCACTGGCTCGTCTACAACGAGCTCTCCGAGGTGACCCCGCTGCCGCTCGCGTGGACACGGACGTCGCTCTCCGCGACGCCCGGATCGGCCAAGTGCGCGACGGCTCCGTACGGCACGGCCGACACCGCCTGCAAGGCCGTGTACCAGTTCCTCTCCGAGCAGTCGGGGTTCGACCCGACAAAGCCGACAGCGAGCATCAACGCGCTGCCGACCTACGACACGAACCCCCTCTGGAAGGTCGTCGACGGCCCGTGGACCCTGGCGTCGTTCGCCTCGACAGCACCGGTCGTCTTCGAGGCCAACCCCGTGTACTCGGGCCCGAACAAGCCGACGTACAAGAAGCTCATCTGGAAGCCCTTCGCCACATCGGCGACCGAGTACAACGCGCTCGTCGGGGGGACAGTCGACGTCGGCCTCCTGCCCTACACAGAGGTCACCTCCCCCGCCCGGGCCCCGAAGCGGCCGGGCCAGACAGTACGCCCCGGTCCCAACAACCCGCGTCTCGACGCGTCGTTCAACCTCGACGTCGTCTACCGCTGGGGCTACGCGTTCGTCTGGCTGAACTTCAAGTCGAACGGCGACCACGGCGGCGCCGGGAAGGTCTTCGGCGAGCCGTACTTCCGCCAGGTCCTCCAGCACCTGATCGACCAGCCGGTCTACGTCGAGCACCTGTGGAAGGGCTACGCCGTGCCGACGTACGGGCCGGTGCCGATCTGGCCGCACAACGCGTACGCGTCCAAGGCGGAGGTGAGCAACCCGTACCCGTACTCGCCGAAGCAGGCGATGTCCCTCCTCCGCTCGCACGGGTGGAAGGTGGTCCCGGGCGGCACCGACACGTGCAGGCGGCCGGGCTCTGCGACCGACGAGTGCGGCGCGGGGATCGCGCGGGGCACGAAGCTCGCCTTCACACTCGAGTTCACGACCGGGACACGTCCGCTCGCCGCCATGATGACCGCCGAGAAGTCGAGCTGGGGATCGGCCGGCATCCAGGTCTCGGTGAGGAGCGCCTCGTCCAACACAGTGCTCGGCAGCGCGCTGCCGTGCCCGAAGGGCTGCAGCTGGGAGATGGAGGACTACGGGCTCGGGTGGATCTACTACCCGGACTTCTATCCGACCGGGGAGGAGACGTTCGCGTCCGGCGCGTCGTCCAACGCCGGGCTGTTCAGCACACGGCGCAACGACCACCTGATCGTCCAGACCGACGCCACGCACGCGTCGCTCACGACGTACGAGAACTGGCTGGCCAAGCGTCTGCCGGTGATCTGGGAGCCCGAGCCCGAGACACTGTACGAGTTCCACAAGGGCATCACGCACCGGCCGATGGACCCGCTCCAGAACAACACACCGGCCACATGGCACTGGTCGTGACCCCGGCCGCGTCCGGGTCGGACGCCCGGGTCGCGGTGCCGCCCACGCCCGTCCCGACGCTCGCTGTCGCACCCCTTTCCTAACCTCGTCGCGCATGGGGGACCGTGCGCGCGCCGTGGCCGGCCGCCGTCTCGGGGGCGCCACCGGTCCCTTCCGGGTGCTCGTGCCCCTGGCCGTCCTGCTCGTCGCGACGGCCGTCGTCGCGGCCGTCGCGACGCGCCACGCCGCCTCGGGCACGGGTTCTCCGGGATGGCTGCGCGACGCCGCCCTCGGGCTCGCGGCGGCGACCACGCTCGCGGTGCTCGGCGTCCCGGCGACGTTCCGGCGCGAGCGGGTCCGCCGCTCGTGGATCTCGGCCGTCGACGAGATGTCGGGCGCCCAGTTCGAAGAGCGGCTCGCCGGCCTCTTCGACGCCATGGGCTACCGGGTCGAGCGGACCGGGCGCCGCGGCGACTTCGGTGCGGACCTCGTCGTCGAGCGCGGCGGCGTCCGCGTCGTCGTCCAGGCGAAGCGCTACGAGCGGCCTGTCGGCATCGAGGCGGTGCAGCAGGCGATCGGCGCGACCCGCCACTACGGGGCGGACGAGGCCATGGTGGTGACGAGCGCCGCCTGTACGCCCGCCGCGAGGGCCCTCGCCGCGTCCAACGAGGTCAGGCTCGTCGAGCGCGAGGAGCTGGTCTCGCTGCTCGCCGCCCACCCTGCGGCCGGGTCGGCCGGCGAATGCCCGCGCCGTCCGCCCGGCGCGCTCCTCCTGCGCCAGCTGGCCGACGGCGCGGTGCTCGTCGCGTACGCGCTCGCCCTCCTGGTCCGACTCGCGTGGAGGACGTTGCGCATCCGGGTCCGGGGCATGCGGTGAGGCAGTCGGACGGGCGCCACCGCCGTGGACGGCGCGGCGCGCGTGCCGGCGCGCCCAGCCGCTTCAGAGCTCGGACCCGGGGGCGAACCGGAGGTTGCATGGCTGCGAGGCGCTTTGGGCATACCTCAACGCGTGCGTTCCTCTGCGTCCGAGCCCGAAGCCGTGACCCGCGCTGCGCGCCGGCCGGGGCGCTCCGTCCGGCCGTGACAGTCCACGCTCCGCTCGGCGGCGTCGTCCTGGTCCTCGCATGGTGGATCTCGCTCGTCATCGGGCACTTCGCGGTGCCCCGGCGCTGGCGGCGGCGCCTTCCGGAGCGCGGGTCGAGCAGGCCTCGCCTCCTCCGGGCATGGAGCGCTCCGCGGTGGACCCGCTGGAGGGCGGACGTCGGGAGCAGCGTCGCGGGTGGGGCGCCCGCCGGCGCAGAGGCGCTCCCGGTGCAGAGGGTCTGACAAGGCACGCTCCCGGTTCCCCCGGCGGCGACGGTCGGCGCGGCCGTCGCCACGCGTGCTCGCCCCCGAGAGCTGCTCTGAGCGTCCCCGGCCTCGATGCACCCGCCGTGTAGCGTGAGCGGGTCGGCACGGCCTCCGGCGAGACCGGGAGGTGAGATGACCACGCTGGACCCCGGGCAGGTGCTGCGGACGCTGCTCGGCGCCAACGTGCAGTTCGTGGTGGTGGGGGACCCGGAGTCCGAGGGCACCCTCCGACTCGTCGTGTCCGCGCACCCGACGAACCTCGACGCCCTCGGCCGCGCCCTCGACGGGCTCTCCGCGTCCGTTCGCCTCGACGAGGCGCTCCAGCGCCGCGAGCAGAACGGCGGCCCGGGCGCTTCGGAGGCGACGACGGCCGGGCCCCGACGCGTCGGCGATCGTCTCGGGACGATCGCCGTCTCGACGTCCGCGGGCGACGCGGAGCTCTTGTTCGGGGGCCCCCGGGGATCGCTCTACGGGGACACGCTGGCGACGTCCCAAGCGCGCGACATCGGCGGTGTGACGGTTCCGTGGTCCGCCGCGGTCGCCGAGCCCGTCCCGCCAGGACGGACGACAGGCAAAGTGATCAGCGGTCGCCTGTTCTCACTCGCCGGGCGACTCGCCCAGCTCGTCGACCGGCGGGGCGAGCGGGCCGTCGACGCGCCGGCGGCCGGCACCCCGGCGGGAGAGGCGGCACAGGACGGAGTGCAGCGGAGCGGGGACGACGCACCCGGGGACGAGACGCCCCCGGGTGCGGGCTGAACACGATCGAGGATTTGGGACCTGGCCGACGCCACGGGCGGCGGTCGCGTCGCCGTGGCGTCGCCGGATCGGCGACCTCAGCGCCGGGCGGTCCGCTTGACGCCGCGCCGTGCGGTCGTCTTCTTGGCCGCGGGCCGGCGCGCCGCGGTGGTGCGCCGTGCGGTCGTCTTCTTGGCCGCGGGCCGGCGGGCCGCGGTGGTGCGCCGCGCCGGGGCCTTCTTCGCGGTCGTCTTCCTGGCCGTCGTCTTCCTGCCGGTCGCCTTCCTCCCCGCCGTCTTCTTGGCGGCCTTCTTCGTGCCCGTCGCCTTGGTCGCGCGTCCGGCGCCCGCCGCCGCGCGCTCGGACTCCCGGCGCTCCGCCGCTTGCTGGGTGAGCAGCTCGCGTGAGGTCGGCCAGACGCCACGGGCGAGGCGGGGCGCCTGCGTCGGCGACATGACGGTGTCCTTGAACGCCTTCATCGGGCTCACGCGGACACGCTTGGACGCCTTGATACGGATCTGCTCGCCGGTCCTCGGGTTCCGGCCCATGCGCGCCGCGCGCTCGACCTTCGCGAATTTGGCGAACCCTTGAATGGTGACGGCCTCGCCCTTTGACACGACCGCCGTGATGACGTCGGTCATCCCGGTGAGGAGCGACTCGACCGCTTTCGGTTCCTGTCTCGTGTGGGCGGCGACGGCCTTGATGAGTTGACCGCGGTTCATGCCTCCGTCCTTTCGTTGGTGTTGGGAGCCCTCTTGTGCCCAGCCATCTGCGCGTTAGTGCCCCGTGGCTGCCGACACGATACAGGGATGCGGCCGAAAAACAAGGAAATTCTCGTTGGAGGACTTCGATTCCGCTCCTCGCCGGAACGGGACTACTCGCCTGCAGGCGCTTCTGCGAGGATCTCGATCCCTGGAACCGACACTCGCAACGCGGCGACGACGCCGTTGGACGTGTCGACGCAGTACTCCGCTGGAAGCCTGAATCCCTTGCCTCCGGAGAGGTAGAGGTGCACCGGCACCTCCCCGCGGTGCGCAGAAAGCACCTCTTTCATCGAGTCGATGGCGCCGGTATTCAGCGATCCCACCGGAAGACGCACCCGAAGCGGCTCGTCGTCGCCTCGGCCCGGCCCGGCGAAGATCGCGATCTCCGAGGCGATGAGCTTGGGTTGCTCGTCGCGGCGATCGACACGCGCCCGAACGGTCACGACGGCGTCGTCCGCCACAAGCGAGCCGTACTGGGTCATCGTCCGGGGGAAGATCGTGACCTCCGCGACCGACTCGAGGTCTTCGAGCATGAACACAGCCATCTGCTCGCCGCGCTTGGTCCATTTCACCTGCAGCCCTGAAATGACCCCCGCGAAGATCTTCATGGCGCCCTCGGGGAGCTCCTCCACCTCGCTCAGCGCAGCCTCGCGCCGGCGGCGCAGCGCCGACTCGATCCCGAGAAGCGGGTGGTCCGACACGTAGAGGCCGAGCATCTCCTTTTCGCTCGCGAGCCGCTCGCGCTTGTCGAACTCGAAATCCGGGATCGCGAGCGGCCGATCGAAGTCGGCGAACGCGGCGGCCGCCCCTTCGGTGCCGCCGAAGAGCGAGAACACGCCCTGCTCGCGCTCGCGGCGGCGGGCGACGATCTGCGAGACGACGAGCTCGTGGGCCGCGAGCAGGCCCTTTCGCGTGTGCCCGAGAGAGTCGAAGGCTCCTGCGCGGATGAGGGCTTCGAGCGGCTGCTTGTTCAGGCAGGTGATCGGGATCCGCTCGCAGAAGTCGTAGAAGTCGGCGAACGGTCCCCGGGCCTCGCGTTCGGCGACGATCGCCTCGGCGACCGACGTGCCCACGTTCCGGACGGCCGCGAGCCCGAAGAGGATGGCGTCACCGTGCTGGCCGTCGGCTCCCGCGAGCACCGGGGTGAAGTCGGCCGCCGAGCGGTTCACGTCGGGGACCGAGACGGTGATGCCGTGGGCCCTGCAGTCGGCGAGGTAGACACCGGCACGGTCGAGGTTCTCCCGCACGCTCGTGAGGAGCGCGGCGAGGTACTCGACGGTGTAGTTGGCCTTGAGGTAGGCCGTCTGGTAGGCGACGAGGCCGTACCCGAAGGCGTGGGACTTGGCGAACGCGTAGTCGGCGAACGGCTCGATGACGTCGAACCACTTCTCGCCGAGCTCCTTCGTGTAGCCGTTGCGCACGCAGCTCTCGACGAAGCGGGCCCGCTCCTTGCGCATGACCTCGCGGACCTTCTTGCCGCACGCCTTCCGAAGGGTGTCAGCCTCCGCCATGGAGTATCCGGCGAACTGTTGCGCGATCCGCATGAGCTTTTCTTGGTAGATCATCAGCCCGAACGTGTCCGAGAGGATCGGCTCGGCGTCGGGGTGCAGGTAGGTGATCGCCTTGCGCCCGTTCTTTCGGTCCGCGTAGTCGTTGTGCATGTTGGCCGCCATCGGGCCCGGCCGGTAGAGGGCGATGAGCGCGGCCACGTCTTCGAACGTCGTGGGGGCGAGCGAGCGCATGAGGGCACGCATCGGGCCGCCTTCGAGCTGGAAGACGCCCATCGAGTCCGCCCGTCGGAGCAGCTCGAAGGTCTGCTCGTCGTCGAGGGCCACGTGGTCGATGTCGAGGTCGATCCCCCTCGTCGTTCTGATCAGCTCGACCGTGTCGCTGATCACGTCGAGGTTCCGCAGACCGAGGAAGTCCATCTTCAAGAGCCCGAGGTCCTCGACCGCGTGCATCTCGTACTGCGTGACCACGGGTGCGTCCTCGGGGTTCCCGCCCGGGTCGGGCTTCCGCTGCACCGGGAGGTACTCGGTGAGCGGGTCCTTGGTGATGACGACGGCGGCTGCGTGGATGCCGTCCTGGCGGCGCAGGCCTTCGAGACCCTTGGCGACCGAGGTCACCTTTTCGACGTCCGGGTCCTCGGCGACCATCGTGCGGAGCTCTGCGGCCACCTTCCAGCCGTCTTCGTACCCGGTCGGCGGGGTCTCGGCGACGCAGGCCCACAGCGGGGTGTCGCGACCCATCACGAGCGGCGGCATCGCCTTGGCGATCCGGTCGCCGAGGGCGTAGGGGTAGCCGAGCACGCGCGCGGCGTCGCGCACCGACGCCCTCGCCTTGATGGTCCCGAACGTGACGATCTGCGCGACGTGGTCCCGTCCGTAGCGCTGGGCCGCGTAGCGGATCATCTCGTCGCGGTATCGGGAGTCGAAGTCCATGTCGATGTCCGGCATCGAGAGGCGCGAGGGGTTCAGGAAGCGCTCGAAGATGAGGTCGTAGCGGATCGGGTCGACGTCGGTCACCCGCAGGCAGTAGGCGACGGCACACCCTGCGGCAGAACCGCGCCCGGGGCCGACGCGGATCCCGTGCTCCCGGGCGTGGCGGATGAGGTCCCAGACGATGAGGAAGTAGGACGAGAAGCCCATGTCCCCGATCACCTTGAGCTCGTACGCGATCCGTTCGACGATGTCGTCGGGCACGGGATCGCCCCATCGCTCCCGGGCGCCCTCGAAGGTGATGTGGCGCAGGTACTCGCCCGCCGAGGTGAACGGCGCGGGAACGGGGAAGTCGGGGAGCTTCGGCGTGCCGAACTCGATGCTCACGTCCGCCCTGCGTGCGATGAGCAGCGTGTTGTCGCAGGCCTCGGGCAGCTCGGAGAAGAGCCTGCGCATCTCCGCCGCGCTCTTGAGGTAATGGCCGGACCCGGTGAACTTGAAGCGCCCCGGCTGGTCGATCGTCGCCTTGGTCTGCACGCACAGGAGCGCGTCGTGGGCCTGCGCGTCCTCCGGCTTCGTGTAGTGGCTGTCGTTCGTGGCGAGGAGCGGCGCCCCGATGCGCCGGGCGATCTCGACGAGCTGCGGCGTGACCCGGTGTTGCTCGGCGATCCCGTGGTCCTGCAGCTCGACGAAGAGGTTGTCCTTCCCGAAGATGTCCTGGAGGCGTCCGGCCTTTGCGAGGGCATCGTCGAAGTTGCCGGCGAGGAGCGACTGGGCGACGTGGCCGCCGAGGCACCCGGTGGTCGCGATCAGGCCCTCGGCGTGGTCCGAGAGGAGGTCCCAGTCGACCTTCGGCTTCCTCCAGTAGCCCTCGAGGAACGCCCGGCTCGCGAGCTTGATGAGGTTGCCGTAGCCCGTGTTGTTCTCCGCGAGGACGGTGAGGTGGTACCAGGCCTTGCGGCCGCCCTCGACGTCGCCGCCGGTGTCGTCGACCGTCGACCCCCGCATCGCCAGGCGTTCGTCCCGGCGTTCGTAGGCCATGTAGGCCTCGGTGCCGAGGAGCGGGGTGATGCCCGCCTTCTTGCACGCGGCGTAGAAGGGGAGGACCCCGTACATGTTGCCGTGGTCGGTGATGGCGAGGGCCGGCTGACCGTCGTCCGCGGCCGCGGCGACCAGTTCGTCGACTCGGCTCGCCCCGTCGAGGATCGAGAACTCGGTGTGGACGTGGCAGTGGGCGAACGACGGGCCGCCGGAACGCCCGGTTCCGGTGTGCCCGGGTTCTCCCTCTCCCATCCGGTCCATCCTTCCAGCATGCCGGGCGCGCGGCCAGGACCGGACACGCCCGTGGCCAGGATCTTCGCGAAGATGGTTCGCCAAGGTCCTTGCCGGGGGTGAAGGACCCCGAGGCGGTGCGGTCGATGAGCTGCTCGTTCAGGCCGGCTGCTCGTTCAGGCCCCAGCCGAGCGCTGC
>Ga0209579_10001920_pt1 | contig 16554 bp, 14 predicted proteins | sample Coa_R1_2_FD_187152 | JGI IMG/M metagenome (GOLD analysis project Ga0209579, IMG submission 187152) | Surface soil microbial communities from Centralia Pennsylvania, which are recovering from an underground coalmine fire - Coalmine... | ecosystem: Environmental > Terrestrial > Soil >... | reverse complement strand
CGCGGCGTTCGAAGGCGACATGCTGCTCGGCATTGGCGAGCTGCGAAACGGTGTCTTGTGTCCGCATCGCGTGCTTGCCGGCGATTCGACGTAGCTGCGGCTGTTCCAAAATGAAAAAGCCCCGCGCGGGGCGGGGCTTCGGAAAGATCGATCGCTGCCTAAGCGAGCTTCATACGCGCCATCGACGGCGCAACTGTACCCATCCGGTTACGAGGAGCAGACCGACCATCGCAAGCATCGCCCATTCGCTCATCGTAGGGATTTGCACGACCGGCGTTCCGCCGCCGCCGCCGCCGCCGCACAGCGTGCCCGAGCAGACCCCGGCGCCCACAGCAAAGAGCGTTTCGGCATTTCCCGCGCTGTCGGTCTCGGCGACCTGCAACGGGCTTCCCGCGCCGGGCAGCGTGAACGAATTGTGCGTGGCGCAGCAGTTTGCATCGGCCGAGGTGAGGCCCAGCGATAATCCGGCCGGCGTTACCGTGAACGGCGCCGAAACCGCGACGCCGGTGGCGGGGACCGGCACCGACGCGTAGTAGGTAGCGCGATTTTCGGCGCCTGCGAGATAAAGGAGACCGCCGCCCGCAGTGAAGAAGGCCTGGATATCGGACGTGCGCCCATTGATCGCCGTGATATCGGTGGTGTCGTTGTCGCATCCACCGCAGGTGCTGTCCGATGCAATGATGACCGCGCTGAAGTTCGCGGTCGAGATCGTCGTCGTTGCGAACGCGGGGCTGCTCGGGTTGACGACCGTGATCGGGAACGGGTTGCCTGCGCCCTCCACGGCATTGTGGCTCTTGGTCGCGGCCTGGTTCAGCGCGTTGCTGACCTCGCTACCTGAATCGAGGACGAGGATCGGTAGCGTCTTGTTCGGAGCTGCCTGGCGGACGAAATTGACCACCACCCCGAAGTTGTCGCACCCGGATCCGCCGGAGCAGTGGAAATCCATATCATGGCCGGTGAGCACGAGATTCCCCGCGTATGCGGGGAAAGCGGCTACCGCGGCGAGCGCAGCGGTCCACAGCAGCGACGCCATGGCAAGGCGCCGCCCACGTCGGAGCGTTCCAGTCGTGTTCACTGCACCTCCCTGATGAAGTTGAATCGACCAAGACTTCGGCGAGCGCTTGAGAGCGTGCCCGAAAACCCGAAGCTTTGCAAGCCGCCAGCCGCTCGAAACGGCATACGCACACGCTCCATCGGGACCTTGTCGACGATTAGCAACACCGCGACTCGCTCTCGCTTCGCGGAACCTTCGAGCGAGGATGCACGATGGGGTCGTCGATCGCGGGCAACCGAGGGCACGTCGTCGCGTTGGCGAGGGTGTTGCATTTCGCGCTATAATCACATGCTTAATTGGCATCGAGCCACCGGGTGACTCGAGCAGCCTGTCGAGGGAAAAGGGAAGCGAATCGGAACCATGAGCGTCACAGTCGCCGAAAAGGCAAAGGTCATCACCGAGAATCAGCGCAGGAAAGGGGATACCGGGTCCCCCGAGGTGCAGGTCGCGCTGCTTACCGCACGCATCAACGGGTTGAATGACCACTTCAAGGTCAACGTCAAGGACCATCATTCGCGCCGAGGTCTGCTGCGGATGGTGTCGCGCCGGCGAAAGCTTCTCGACTACCTGAAATCGCGCAACGCCGACAGCTATCGATCGTTGATCGAGAAGCTGGGGTTGCGCAAGTAACGAAACGCATTGCCGCAAGCTCCGCTTTCGCAATTCCATCGTGCTGCCGACTTGACTCGAGGCTGCCGACCGCCGGGAGCGCAACCACGCTCCGAATGAAACCCCATCGCAATGGCCGCGTCGTCACACGCGGCCATTGTCGTTTTTGAATCGCGAGGACATCGTGTCGAATCCCATCAAGAAGTCGATCGCCTATGGCAGCCAGACGCTGACGCTCGAGACCGGCGAAATCGCCCGGCAGGCGGGCGGCGCGGTCGTAGCGAGTCTCGGCGACACCGTCGTGCTGGTCACATGCGTGGCCGCGAAGCAGCCGAAGCCGGGCCAGGATTTCTTTCCGCTTACCGTCGACTACCAGGAAAAGACGTATGCCGCAGGCAAGATTCCCGGTGGCTTCTTCAAGCGTGAAGGTCGCCCGTCAGAAAAGGAAACGCTGACGTCGAGGCTCATCGATAGACCGCTTCGCCCGCTATTTCCCGAAGGTCTCTACAACGACGTGCAGATCATCGCCACCGTGCTGTCGGTCGATCCGGAGGTCGATCCCGACATTCCGGCGATGATCGGCGCGTCCGCCGCGGTATCGCTTTCGGGTATTCCGTTCAACGGTCCCATCGGCGCCGCGCGCGTCGGTTATGCGAACGGGCATTTCATCCTCAATCCGACGAAGACCGAGCTCGAAACGTCTGCGCTCAATCTCGTCGTGGCGGGTACCGAAGCGGCGGTTCTGATGGTCGAATCGGAGGCCCACGAACTGCCCGAGGAAGTGATGCTCGGCGCGGTCGTGTTCGGTCACCAGCAGCAGCAGGCGGTGATCGACCTCATTCATCAACTCGTCGAGGAAGGTGGCAAGCCGCTGTGGGACTGGCAGCCGCCGGCCAAGGACGAGGCGTTGGTCGCGCGCGTCGCCGCGGCAGGCGAATCGCAGTTGCGCGAAGCGTATCGGCTGCGCTCCAAGCAGGCGCGCTCCGAGCGGTTGCGCGAGATCGCGGCGAAGGTCGAAGCGGAATGCGTAACGGCTGACGCCGCGCCCGATGAGCGCCGCCACGTCGGCAACGTGCTGTTCGATCTCGAGGCGCGGATCGTTCGCGAGCAAATCCTGCAGGGCGAGCCGCGCATCGACGGACGCGATACGCGCACCGTGCGGCCGATCTCGATACGTACCGGCGTTCTTCCGCGCACGCACGGCTCGGGGCTTTTTACACGCGGCGAGACGCAGGCGCTCGTCGTCGCGACGCTCGGCACCGCGCGCGACGAGCAGATCATCGATGCATTGATGGGTGAATATCGCGATCGCTTCATGTTCCACTACAACATGCCGCCTTTCGCGACCGGCGAAACCGGCCGCGTCGGCTCGCCGAAGCGCCGTGAGATCGGCCACGGTCGACTCGCGAAGCGCGCGATCATCGCCGTGCTGCCGACGGCCGAGCAGTTCGCCTATTCGCTTCGCGTCGTCTCGGAGATCACCGAGTCGAACGGGAGCTCGTCGATGGCGTCGGTGTGCGGCGCGAGCCTCGCTCTGATGGACGCCGGCGTGCCGACGAAGGCGCACGTCGCCGGCATCGCGATGGGCCTCATCAAGGAAGGCAACCGCTTCGCGGTGCTGACCGACATCCTCGGCGACGAGGATCACCTGGGCGACATGGACTTCAAGGTCGCGGGCACCGATCGCGGGATCACCGCACTGCAGATGGACATCAAGATCCAGGGAATCACGAAGGAGATCATGGCGGTCGCGCTCGCGCAGGCGCGCGACGGGCGCATGCACATTTTGAAGCTGATGCACGATGCGGTTCCGCATCCGCGCGCCGAGGTGTCGGAACACGCGCCGCGGATGATGACGTTCAAGATCAACCCCGAGAAGATCCGCGACGTGATCGGAAAGGGCGGCGCGGTGATCCGCGCGCTGACCGAAGAAACCGGCACGACGATCGACATCCAGGACGACGGCTCCGTCACCATCGCGTCGGTGAATGCGGAAGCGTGCAATGTCGCGCGCAAGCGCATCGAGGCGATCACCGCCGAGGTCGAAGTGGGCAAGATCTACGAAGGGCCGGTGCTGCGGCTGCTCGATTTCGGCGCGATCGTGCAGCTCTTGCCGGGCAAGGACGGATTGCTGCACATCTCGCAGATCGCGAAGGAGCGCGTCAACCAGGTCTCCGATTACCTGAAGGAAGGCCAGATCGTGCGAGTGAAGGTGCTCGAGGCCGACGAGAAGGGCCGCGTGCGGTTGTCGATGAAGGCGGCGGCCGAGGAAGACGCGAAGCACGCGCAGGCCGCGGAGTCGACACCGGCGGCGTAAGAATCGCTGCGATTTGGGCGGCCGCGCTTTTTATGGCCGTTGACAACGACAGGACGCCTGCGGGCGCCTTACGTTTTTGTGGGGTTGCTCTAGATCGGACGTCTGATCGACGTCTTGGGAGGCGTTCCCTACGCTCGAATCATCCGGCGTCCGAGATTTGCTGCCCGATGCACTGTACTTCAATCCAAAGGCGTTTGGCGCGCTTGTCCGCGAACTGCGCCGCGCATCGTGGGCAATGGCGATAGCGATTGTCGCACCTGGAATCACCGGTGTGGAATGGGCGCCGCAATGGTTGATCACGGCAGGCGCCGTCAGCTGGGTTCTGCTCCAGTGCATGGCGCTTGCGCTAGAACCGCTCGAAGGAGGCAAGGACAAACCATGAGCAGTGACGCTGCATTCGCGATCGCGATCGCGATTGCGATCATCATGCTGGGCTCGCTCGGAATGACGGCATTCATGCTTTGGGTGCGGCATCGTTACGAGCGGGACGACGGGCACGGGCGGGCAGGCGGCGCCTGATCGGGCGGTAAAGTCATCTGCGGCTCGCGCACGCGTTCGAGCGCGTGGCAATCGCCGGGAATCGCTGCGCCTGTCGATCGTATGCGAGAAGTACCATCACGTGCTTCATGCGATGAGCCCGCCGATCATCGACGACGCGCGTGTCGACAGGTGACGAAAGCGCCCCGGGCCGATGAGGCGCGCACGCGAGTTGTGATCGCCGTGGCGCTTTCGAAAATCATGTGCGAAGTTTCTTCGCCAAAGCGCGAAGCGCCGCCTCGATCACGTACCATCGGAAGCATCGAACTGCTGCGGTCCGAACGCGCAGTCGACTGGAAGGAGCGCGAAGCGATGACCTCGCCACACCAGCAAACAAGTGAAGCCGTTGGTCAGTGATACCCCACGTCCGCGGTGACCTTCCCGCGGAACACGTAGTACGACCAGCCAATGTACATCAGGATGATCGGCAGCAGGAACAGCGTGCCGATCAGCAGGAACGCCTGCGTCGACGGCGTTGCCGCCGCGTCCCATAGCGTCACCGAATACGGAACGACATAGGGAAACAGGCTGATGCCGAGTCCGAGGTAGCACATCGCGAAAAGCGCCATCGCCCCGATGAACGGGATGTAATTGGCGTTTGCGCGCAGCGCTCGCCACGTCGCGAACGCGATCAGCGCTGTCGCGATGGGCACGAGCGCGAGATAGAAGATGTTCGGGACGGTGAACCACCGCGTCCTGATCTGCTCGTGCAACGCGGGCGTCCACAGGCTCACCATCGCGATGAACGCCAGCACGCCGTACAGTGCGATCAGCGCATGTCGGCGTGCGCGCGCTTGCACATCGCCTTCGGTTTTCATCACCAACCATGTCGCGCCGAGCAGCGCGTAGCCGAACAGCAAGCCGACGCCGGTCGCGAGCGGAAACGGCCGCACCCAGTCGAAGCTCGTGCCCGCGAACGCGCGGTTGCTCACGCTGAAGCCTTCGACGTACATGCCGAGCACCACACCCTGGAAGAACGTAGCGACCGCCGAGCCGCCAGAGAATGCGACATCCCACCAGCCGCGATGGCTCGTCTTCTTCAGGCGAAACTCGAACGCGACGCCGCGGAAGATCAGCCCGAGCAGCATCAGCAGAATCGGGAAATAGAGCGCCGGGATGATGATCGCGAAGGCGAGCGGGAACGCGGCGAGGAGTCCCATTCCGCCAAGGACCAGCCACGTCTCGTTCGCGTCCCAGATCGGCGCAACGGTATTCATGATGAGCGTTCGCTTGTCGTCGTCCGGCGCGAGCGGTGCAAGGATGCCGACGCCGAGGTCGAAGCCGTCCAGCAGCACGTACATGAAAACGCCGCCGGCGAGAATGACGGTCCAGACGGGAACGAGGTCGATTTGCACGATCTCACGCGTCCGCGTGCGCGCCCGACAGCGGCCGCGCCGGGCGTTCGCCGAGCTTCGGCTCGCGCAACTCAACATGCTCCGGCGGACCCGCGCGCGCGAGTCGCGCCATGTAGAAGATGCCGGCACCGAACACGACGAGGTAGACGACGACATAGAGCGCGATGGACGCCAGCACGTCGGTACCGGTCAGCGACGGCGACACCGCGTCCTTCGTGCGCATCAGTCCGTAGACGACCCACGGCTGACGGCCGACTTCGGTAACGGTCCAACCGGCAAGGACGGCGACGAATCCTGCCGGAATCATCGCGATGCAAACGTTCTGGTACAGGCGCGACGTGAACAGGCGATCCTTGAAGCGTAGCCAGAGCCCCCAATACGCGATCACCAGCATCAGGATGCCGATTCCGACCATCGCGCGAAACGCGAAGAACACCGGCGCCACCGGCGGACGCGCGTCTGGCGGCGCGGACTTGAGCCCTTTGACTTCGGTGTCGACGTTGTGCGTCAGGTAGTAGCTCGCGACATCCGCGATCTCGAGTTCGTCGTGATTGGTCTCGGCGGCCTGATCGGGAATCGCGAACAGCACCATCGGCACGTGCGAGCGCGTTTCCCACAAACCTTCCATCGCGGCGAGCTTGACCGGCTGATGCTCGAGCGTGTTGCCGCCATGCAGATCGCCGAGGACGATCTGCACGGGAACGAAGATGGCGATGAAGATGACCGTCATCCGAAGCGTGCGGCGCGCCTCTTCGACGTGCATTCGACGCTTCGCATGCCAGGCGCTGACGCCGAGCACGGCGAACGCCGTCGTCAGATAGAAGGCGGTCACCGTGTGCGTCAATCGGTACGGAAACGACGGATTGAAGATCACCGAGATCCAGTTCGTCGGCAGGAAACGTCCGTCGACGACTTCGTATCCCGCCGGCGTCTGCATCCAGCTATTCGCGGCAAGAATCCAGAATGACGAGAACAGCGTGCCAGCCGCCACCATCGCGGCAGAAAAGAAGTGGGCCCACGGCGGTACGCGTTTGCGCCCGAACAGCATGATTCCGAGGAAGCCGGCTTCGAGGAAGAACGCGACCAGTCCTTCGTAGGCGAAAAGCGGTCCGAGCACGTTGCCGGTCGCGTCGGTATAGCGGCTCCAGTTGGTGCCGAACTGGAACGGCATCACGATGCCCGATACGACGCCCATGCCGAAGGACACGGCAAAGATCCGCGTCCAGAACACCGACAGACGCAGGTACACCGCGTCGCGCGTGGCGAGGTGAAGGCCCTCGAGCAGCAGAATGAACGACGCGAGCCCGACGGTGAACGCGGGCAGCAGGATGTGGAACGCGATGACGAAGGCGAACTGCGCGCGTGACAGCAGGAGGGGATCGAGCGTCATTGTTCGCCTGTCGCCATGCAGGGACGAGCGGCGTTTTGTCTCGATTCTACGCTCGCGCCATCCGAGGCTACAATCGACTTTCGCCAGGTGATGTTTTCGATGTTGGCAACGGCTCGATCCTCGTCGATTTTCGCGCGCCGGTTGCGTAACGGCGCGGTCCTGCTGGCAGTGCTCGCGGCGTTCTATGCGCTGATTGGCTTCCTGGTCCTGCCGCTCGCCCTGAAGCCGAGGCTCGAGGCGCGCGCGACGCAGTTGCTGGGTCGTGAAACAACGCTGCGACGCATCGAGTTCAATCCATTCACGCTGCGCGCGCGACTTCTCGATGTCGCGATCGCCGAGCGCGACCGGCAGCGCAGCTTCGCGAGCCTCGAGGCGCTCGTGCTCGACGTGTCGCCGGCGTCGCTCTGGAATCTCGCGCCGGTGGTCGACGCGTTCCGGCTCGTTCGCCCGCATGTCGACCTCGCGCGCAACGCCGACGGCACCTACAGCATCGACGACATCGTCGAGCGCATTGCCGCGCGCCCGAGCGAGCCGACGCCGAAATTCTCGGTCAGCAACATCGAGATCGACGAGGGCTCGATCGCCTTCGACGACAAGCCGCACGCGCACAAGATCGCCGTTTCCGATCTCGCCATCGGGATTCCGTTCCTCTCCAGCATCCCGCACGACGCGAAGATCCGCGTGACGCCCCACCTGCGAGGCCACGTCGACGGCGCGCACTTCGGTCTCGCCGCGAATGCCTCGTCGCCGTTTGCCGATGCGCAGAAGGCGACGCTCGAATGGAACGTCGACGCACTGTCGCTCGCGCGCTACGCTGAATACGTCGCTTTGCCCGGCGGCATGAAGCTCACGGACGGCGCACTGACGACGCGGCTCCGGCTCGAATTCGCGAGCGATGCGGGTGGCGTGCGGAGCGTAACGCTGACCGGCGATGCACACATCGACGGTTTCAAACTGGTACGTTCTGACGGCGCACCGGTTGCGAGCGCAGCATCGATCGCCGTCGATCTTGGGCAACTGGACTGGCTCGCACGCTCGCTGGCCGTTCGACGTATTGCGATCATGAGCCCGACGATCGATGCGCGCCGCGGCAGCGGCGGCGCGTTCGACATCGCGAACGCGATGATGGGCTCCGATCGTGCGACCAGGACGAGTCCGGCCACGACGAAAGCGCCGAGACCATGGCGATGGAATGTTGCCGATGCGCTTGTCTCCGATGGCACGATCCGCTTTGCCGATGCTTCGGTGACTCCGCGATTCGATTCGACGCTTTCGCACGTCGCGTTCGAGGGCAAGGATCTCGCGTCCGAGGGTGCAGGCACTGTCGATGTGCACTTCGATTCCGACGTCGGCGCGCGCTTCGCGCTTTCCGGACGCATCGATCCGGCGAACATGTCGGCGAGCGGCCATGTCGCGATCACGGCGCTCGACATCCGAAGGGTTCATCCGTACTACGGGACAGCGATCGACGCAACCGTGACGCGCGGCACGCTCGACATTGCGGCGGATTTCGATGTAACGGAGGGCAACGCGAAGCGCGTCAGGATCAACGCGGGCAGCGCGACACTCGCGAATTTCGAGGCCACCATGCGCGGCGAGCGATCTCCGCTTCTTCGCGTCGGTCGCCTCGACGTTGCCGGCGTATCGGCGGATATCGCTGCCCGAAGCCTCGGCATCGAATCGGTCAAATGGAACGACGGCGCCTTGCAAGTCGTGCGCCGAAGAGATGGAACGTTCGACGTGGAGCATGTCATGGCATCGCCGCCAGCGAACGAGGCGCGGTCCGGGCAGCGACGCGAGAGCCGTTCACAAGACGCATCGCAACCCGCGACGCACGAGGCGGCGTGGAAGATCGGTGTGCGCAAGCTCGAGCTCGACCGCGTCGCAGCCGATTTCGAGGACCGTTCGCAGCAACCGGCAGTGCGATTGCGCGCTTCCGATGCGCACATCGTCCTTGCGGACTTCACGAGCGCACCCAGACAAAATGCAACGCTCGACGCGGCATTGCGCGTCGGCGCAGCGGGCCGCGTGCGCGTTCGCGGAAGCGTCGGCATCGATCCGCTTGCCGCGAACGTGCGCGTCGACGCGAATCGCATCGACATCGTGCCATTGCGGCCGTATTTCGAGTCGCGCACGAACGTCGTATTGACGCGCGGCACCGTCGGCGCAAAGGGGCGCGTCGTCTTCGCGGTGTCGCATGGCGGAACGTCGACAGGCGGCTACAAGGGCGACGTGAGGCTGACCGACGTCGCAACGCTCGATCGTCCGACGTCGCAGGATCTCGTGCGCTGGAAGACGCTCGCGCTCACCGGCGTCGATGCGAAACGCGAGCCGTTCGATCTCGCGATCGGCGCCGTCGCAATCGACGGCTTCTACGCGCGCATCATCCTGAACGATGACGCCACGCTCAACCTGACGCGGCTTCTCGCCGGCGCGGAAGCGTCACCACCGGCGACACCGCAAGCTTCGCCTGCGGAACGTACCACAGAGCGCCGATCCTCCGTTCCGACGACAACCGCGGGCGTTACGAGCGCGCCATTGCCGCCTTCCACGGACGCCGGGTTGCCGGTGTCGATCGGCCGCATTGCCATTTCGGACGGCGACGTGGAGTACTCCGACTACTTCGTCAAGCCCAACTACACCGCGCATCTCACCAACGTCTCGGGCAGCATTGGCGCGCTGTCGCGAACGCAGGCGGGGGCGGTCGATCTGACCGGCCGCGTCAGCGGCACTGCGCCGGTCGAGTTGCGCGGCAGCGTGAATCCGTTCGCGCGCGATCTCGTGCTCGACCTCGCGGGCAAGGCGAGCGATGTCGAGTTGCCGCCGCTCTCGCCGTATTCGGTCAAGTACGCGGGTTACGGCATCGAGAAAGGCAAGCTTGCGCTCGAAGTGCATTACAAGATCGACGATCGGAAGCTTGCGGCGACGAACAAGCTGCGGCTCGACCAGCTTACGTTCGGCCAGCACGTCGACAGCCCGACGGCGACGAAGCTTCCCGTGCTGCTTGCCGTGTCGCTGCTCAAGGACCGCGATGGCGTGATCAATCTCGATCTGCCGATCGAAGGCACGCTCGACGATCCGCAGTTCTCGATTTGGCACGTGCTGGTGCAGATCGTCGTCAACCTGGTGACGAAGGCCGTCACCGCACCGTTCGCGCTCTTGAGCTCGATCGCCGGCGGGGGCGAGCAACTCGCGTACGTCGACTTCGCGCCCGGCAGCAGCGGCTTGTCCGAGGTGTCGCACCGAAAGCTCGCCGCGCTCGCGAAGGCGCTTGCCGATCGGCCCGGGTTGCGCATCGATGCCTCGGGACGCGCCATCGCGGATATCGATCGCGACGGACTCGAGCGCGCTACGCTCGACCATGCGCTGCGCGTGCAGAAGGCGAAAGCGCTCGCGAGCGATGGTGCATCGGCGCCGCCGCTCGATTCACTGACGATCGATAGCACCGAACAAGCGAAGCTGCTGCTGGCGGTGTATCGCGAAACCGACCTGCCGGACAAGCCGCGCAACTTCTTCGGCATCGCGAAGAAGCTTCCCGCCGCCGAGATGGAAGCGCGATTGCTCGCGAGCTATCGCATCGACAATGGCGCGCTCACGGCGCTCGCCAATCGACGCGCCGAGGCGGTGAAGCAGTGGTTGACGGGCCAAGGAGGCGTGGCCGCCGAGCGCATCTTCATTGTCGCGCCGAAGCTTGGCGCCGACGGCATCAAGGACAGCGGCTCACCCGTGCGCGTTGACTTCGCGATACGCTGAAGACAGCGCCTACCGAGCGATCGTCTCGCCGACGAGATGCCAACGCTCGCTCAACGCTGCGCAGCGCCGCTTTCGAGAATCGCTTCGCCGCTCACCACGACGGTCACTTCGCTCGTGCCGCCTTCGACGCTGATCGGCGCGACGCTCGCCGAAGCCGCGACGCCGCCTGCCTTGAACATCGGCTGCGGGCGTCCGAGGTCGTTCGTCTGAACGGTGACGCGCCCGGCGCGATAGTGCTCCGAGCCGAATGCGCGCGCGGCGATTTGCGCGCGCTCCTGCCAGCGCCGGATCGCGTCGACGGTAAGCTCGTTCTCGACCGTGCGCCGTGCCTGCGGGCTCACGTCGAACGCAACGCCCGAAAGCAACAGGCGATCCTCGCTCTGCAGCCTGGACACCAGCGCGGATAGCGCGACAAAATCGCTGCTTTCGAGCGAAAGCGATTGCGACACGCGCCAGCGCACCGGCTTGCTGGGCTCCGAAACCTGGTACGAGCTGTAGCCTGCCGTACGCGCCTCGATGCCCGCTTGCGCTTTCGCTCGTGCGAGCGCACGCGCCATCCGCTGGTTCACCTCGTTCGCCGCACGGCTCGCGTCCATGTCGTCCACTTCGGCGCGAAGGACTGCCGTCATGCGGTCGTTAGCGACGTCGCGCGACGCGGACGCCGTGACGCTGACGACCGGATGCGCCGGCAAATCGTAGGGTGACGGCTGCGCCCGGGCCGTCGATGCGACGAGGAGCGACGCGACCAGGAACAAAGGTGCGGCAATTCTTCGTGTCCGCTTTGTCAGCCGATCGCTTCGCGCCTGCATGTCATGCCTGCATGTCATGGTCGATCGCCGTGGACGGTTCGCACACGGTTCGGCAATTCGAGAATCGCATCGCGATTCGACCACGAGAAGCAACGGTCCGCCGCTGCCTGCCATGGCAGCCAGACATGCGCGAGATGCTCGCGCGGCTCGAGTTGCACCGGGACAGGATCGCCGACATCGAGCGAGAAGACGTGTTCCGTGTTCATCGTCGTGCCCGGCGGATAGCGGTGCCGCCATTGCGGAAAAATCTCGAATTGCTGCGTCATTTGCCAATCGACCGGTCCGCCGTATCTATTGGCTTCGATCCCGGTTTCCTCGAGCAGTTCGCGCCGCGCGGTGTCGGCGAGGCTTTCGTCCTCGTCGCGGCTGCCGGTCACCGATTGCCAATGGTCGGGGAAGTCCGCGCGTTCGAGAAGCAGCACTTGCAGGTTCGCCGTATGCACGATTACGAGAACGGATACCGGCTGCTTGTAACCGGCATCGAACGCCGACTCCGGCATCAGCTCACGAGCACCCAGAACGGCACGTGGCGATCGCGCCAGAACGATGATGCCTCGGCAAGAATGTCCTCGAGCGTGCGCCAGTCGTTGGGATGCGTTTTGCGATAGTGCGCCGCGTGCGCGAGACGGATCGCGCAGCCGCCCTTGCCAAGCCAATCGCGATCCTCGAGCGAATCGGCGAGCGCGTCGAAGTTGTCGCCGAAATGGTCGGGAAGGGCGAGCCCTTTCGCGAGCGCGCGGAAAAGCGACGCCTTGTCTTCGGCATGCGAAAGATCGACGTCGAGGTAGCGCAGCTTCGCATGCGCGGCGGCCGCCTCGATCGCATCGGCGTGTCCGTGGTAGTCGAGCACGCGCGCCTCGTCGTATTTGCCAAGGTCCGGCAGCTTCATTCGCGGATCCTTCGGAACGTCGCGTAGTGGTCGTCGCTGTAATAGCATACTTCGGGCGCCTTGCGCGCTCCGCCGCAGACGATGCGTCGCGCACCTCGCGTGCGAACGCCCGGCGTTCGCACCGTGTACTCGTGGTAGTAGCCGCGACGCCGCGGGGGAAGCGACTGCTCGCGGTTGCCGAACGTGATCCCGTCGCGCTCATAGCGGAACGGGCCGCCATCGTGAATACGAATCAGCACCTCACGCGCTTCGCGCGGAAGCGCGCTGGCGTTGATCTCGCCGCGCAGGTTCTCGTTGCCGCGCGCGAGCGCGGTCGGTGCGGCGATCGACAACGCGGCGATCGCGAGGAGGAGGAGCGCGGCGCGGATCGGCGGGCGGATCATCATCCGCGAAAGTGTACGCGCTCGCGAAGTCCCGGGATTCAGGCGCTCGCCTTGATCGCATCCGACGGCCGGATGCGAATGTGCAAATCGCGCAATTGCTGCTCCGTCGCGGGCGCCGGCGCGTCGACGAGCAGGTCCTGCCCGCGCTGCGTCTTCGGGAACGCGATCGTGTCGCGAATCGATTCGGCGCCGCACATCAACGTGACGATGCGATCGAGGCCGAACGCGATGCCGCCGTGCGGCGGCGCACCGTAAGTCAACGCGTCGAGCAGAAAGCCGAATTTCCTGCGTTGCTCCTCGACGCTGATGCCGAGCGCCTCGAACACGCGCGCCTGCAATTCCGGTCGGTGGATGCGAACCGATCCGCCGCCGATCTCCCAGCCGTTCAACACGACGTCGTACGCTTTTGCGAGCGCGTGCGCGCGGTCGGTCGCGAACGTCCCGGCGTGCTCGTCCTTCGGCGCGGTGAAGGGATGATGGCGCGCGACCCACGCGCCGCTCGCCTCGTCCTGTTCGAACATCGGAAAGTCGACGACCCAAAGCGGCTTCCAGCCCGCTTGCGCGAAGCCGCGATCGCGACCGATGCGCGCCCGGAGCGCGCCGAGCGTGTCGTTGACGACGTTCGCGCGATCGGCGCAGAAGAAGACGACGTCACCGGTTTGTGCCTGCGAACGTTCGAGGATCGCGCGCAGCACGTCCGACGACAGGAACTTGACGATCGGCGATTGCAGGCCTTCCTCGAAGGGCTTCGACGCGTCGTTCACCTTGACGTAGGCGAGTCCCTTCGCGCCGAACGTCGTGGCGAGCGCCGCATAGTCGTCGATCTCCTTGCGCGTCATCGCGCCGCCGCCCGGCACGCGAAGCGCGGCGACGCGGCCGTTGGGAAGGTCGGCTGCCGCGCGGAAGACCTTGAAATCGACGCTTCGCATGAGATCCGTAAGCTCGGTCAGCGTCAGCGGCACGCGCAGGTCGGGCTTGTCGGAGCCGTAATCGCGCATCGCGGCATCAAACGTCATCACCTGGAACGGATTCGGAAGCTCGACGCCGAGTGCGTCGTGGAACATCGCGCGCACGAGGCCTTCCATCAGCTCGCGGATCTCGAGCTCGTCCAGGAACGACGTCTCGATGTCGATCTGCGTGAATTCGAGCTGGCGATCGGCGCGAAGGTCTTCGTCGCGGAAGCACTTGACGATCTGGTAGTAGCGGTCGAAGCCGGCGATCATCAGCATCTGCTTGAAGAGTTGGGGCGATTGCGGCAGCGCGTAGAACTGTCCGTGATGCATCCGCGACGGCACGAGAAATTCGCGCGCGCCTTCGGGCGTCGACTTGTAGAGGACGGGCGTCTCGATATCGACGAAGCCGTGGGCATCGAGATAGCGGCGTGCCGCGGTTGCGGCGCGATAGCGAAGCATCAGGTTCTGCTGCATCGGCGGGCGCCGCAGGTCGAGCACGCGATGGGTCAGGCGCACGGTCTCCGAAAGATTCTCGTCGTCGAGCTGGAACGGCGGCGTCGCCGATTCATTGAGAATCTCGATTGTCTTCGCGAGGATCTCGACTTCGCCGGACGGCAGGTTCGGATTGACCGTGCCCTCGGGGCGCGGCCGCACGCGTCCGCCCACCGCGATGCAGTATTCGTTGCGAAGCTTCTCCGCCGTCTCGAACGTCGCCGCGCGATCGGGATCGCAGACCACCTGCACGATTCCTTCGCGATCGCGAAGATCGATGAAGATGACGCCGCCGTGATCGCGTCGCCGATGCACCCAGCCCATCACCGTCACGTCCTTGCCAAGAAAACGCCGGTCGATGCGGCCGCAGTATTCGTTGCGCTTCAAATCGTTCTCCGCGAGGCTCGCATTGTCGAGAGGAGTCAGCGTACGACGGAACGCCGCCGATGCCGGCGCCCATCATCATCCGCCGATCAATTTCGGATTTCGGAGGGCGTCGCCGCAGCGGGCTCCGGGCTCGTATCCGGCACCGTGCCGCGTAACGGACGCGCATGCGGCCGAGGCCCGACGACGCCCATCGAGATGATGTACTTGAGCGCCTCGTCGACCGTCATGTCGAGCTCGCGCACCTGCGCGCGCGGCAGCATCAGGAAGTAGCCGCCGGTGGGATTGGGCGTCGTCGGTACGTATACGCTCACGTACTCGCCGGAAAGCCACGTCGCGACGCTCGCCACGGGAATGCCGGTCTGGAACGCGATCGTCCAGCAGCCGGGTCGCGGGAATTCGACGAGCAGTGCCTTGCGAAACGCCTGGCCCTTGTCGGACAGAAGCGTGTCGCTCACCTGCTTGACCGACGAGTAGATCGACTTGACGAACGGGATGCGGCCGAGCACCGCCTCCCAGGCACGGATCAGCCGCTGGCCGAAGAAGTTCGCCGCGACCACGCCGGTCGCGAACAGGATCAGGAACGCGACGACGACGCCGAGGCCGGGAATGTCGAAGCCGAACAGCGTGCGCGGCTGAATGGCCTCGGGCAGGACGAGGATGATGTCGTCGAGCGAGGTCAGCAGAAAATGCAGAACCCAGATCGTGATGCCGAGCGGCACCCAGACGAGCAAGCCCGCGATCAGGTAGCGACGGATCGTCGCGCCGAGCGTCATCGGACTAGCGCCTGCGATGTGCCACGGAGCTGATTTGCGGTCATGAACCTGTCTTCTCGGGGGCGCTCGATGTCGTCGTCGACTTCGTTTCCGTCGAGCTTCCGCCTTCGCTCGTCTTCGTCGCCGCGGTCGTTTCGTTGGCGCCTCCTTCAGCCGATTTCGCTTCGGCCTTGGTCTCCCCGCCGTTCGCTTTGTCGGCGGCCTTTCCGTCCTTCCTGGCCTTGGCGCCGCTGTGGCGGAAGTCGGTCACGTACCAGCCCGAGCCCTTGAGCTGGAACCCCGCGGCGGATACTTTCTTCGTGAGCGCCGACGCGTGGCAGGCTGGGCACTCGCGCATGGGCGCATCGGAAATTTTCTGCAACACCTCGAGCTCGTGTCCGCAGGAGGCGCATCGATATTCGTAGATCGGCATGGTCGTTTCGCGACGCGAAAAATTGGAACGCGCGCGCCAAAGCTTTTGATAACAAAGAGGAAAATTATACCGTAACCGCTGCGCTCACCATATGGGCCCGAAAGGGCGCCCCGTCAAGCAGGCGACACTGTTGCGCGAAAGCCTTCGAGCCCGGCTCGCGCGACGCCGACGCGACGATCTCCCGTCGATGCACGAGCCAAGCGGGCAGGTCTGTAGGCATTCATCACGGCGCGCGCATGCCTTATGCTTTGCGCCGCGTCACGGAAAACGCCGACGCCACTGACAACTGACAACTGACAACTGACAACTGACAACTGACAACTGACAACTGACAACTGACAACTGACAGCTATCAACGACAACTGAAAATGACCGACTACTGGTTCTGGTGGATCCTCGCCGCGATCCTGATCGGCGCCGAGCTCGTTACCGGCACGTTCT
>Ga0209579_10001916_pt1 | contig 16583 bp, 15 predicted proteins | sample Coa_R1_2_FD_187152 | JGI IMG/M metagenome (GOLD analysis project Ga0209579, IMG submission 187152) | Surface soil microbial communities from Centralia Pennsylvania, which are recovering from an underground coalmine fire - Coalmine... | ecosystem: Environmental > Terrestrial > Soil >... | reverse complement strand
GGTAAGCACCAGCACGCCGCTGCCCGAATCGAGCTGGCGTACCAGCTCCATCGCCTGCGGCAGCATCGCCTCCGGATCGTCGTGCACGGTGATGCCGACCTGCCTGACCCGCAGCGGACGCTTGCCGAGCACGTGGCTGGCGGAGTGGATCAGTGCTTCGCCGAAGGCGCCGTGCGCGACGATGAGGATGCCGATCACGCGGGTTTCGCCCCGAGCTTCTTTTCCAGCGCATCGACGAACATGCCCGAGACGTCGAATCCGGTCTGGTCCTGGATCTCGCGCGCGCAGGTAGGGCTGGTCACGTTGATTTCGGTCAGGTGCTCGCCGATCACGTCCAGGCCGACCAGCAGCAGGCCGCGCGCGGCAAGCACGGGCCCCAGCGCTTCCGCGATTTTCCGGTCGTGCGCCGAGAGCGGCCGCGCGACGCCGCGCCCCCCGGCGGCGAGGTTGGCGCGCGACTCGCCCGGCTTGGCGAGGCGCGCGAGGACATGCGGCACCGGCTTGCCGTCGATCAGCAGGATGCGCTTGTCGCCCTCCTTGATCGCCGGCAGGTAGCGCTGCGCCATGATCGAGCGCGCACCGCCCTGCACCATGGTCTCGATGATTACGTTGCGGTTCGGGTCATCCAGCCTCACGCGGAATATGCTCTCGCCGCCCATGCCATCGAGGCGCTTCAATATGGCGTCCCGATGCTCGTCGATGAACGCGTGCACCGCTTCCGGATCGCGCGATACCAGCGTCGGCGCCACGAACTGCGGGAACTCCAGGATCCCCAGCTTTTCATTGTGGTCGCGGATCGCCGCGGGCCGGTTGAACACGCGCGCACCGTCGCGCTCGGCTTGGGACAGGAGCCAGGTGCTGGCCATGTATTCGAGGTCGAACGGCGGGTCCTTGCGCATAAGGACTGCATCGAACAAGGTGAGTTCGAGCGCTTCAGCCGCGTGATGCCGGTACCAGTCCTCGTCGTTGTCGGTGAGCGACAGGCGGCCGGCGCGGGCGAAGACGCGGCCTCGCCAGGAGATATCCGTCTGCTGGCAGGAAAAAATCTGGTGGCCGCGCGCCTGCGCCGAGCGCATCAGGGCCACGCTCGTGTCCTTGTAGGCCTTGAGGTCCGTCAACGGATCGAGGACGAAAAGCAGTTTCACGCGCAGGCTATGCCGTGGACGGGGCCGTCTGTTCCAGCTCGAGCGCGGCCGCGGCGAGCGCGAGGCGCCCCACCACGCCGTAGGCGTAGAAGCGGTTGGGCGGCGCATCGCAGCTCGCGTGCGGGTCGGGCATGGTGCAGGATTGCTCGAACGCGAGCGGCACGAAGTGCATTCCCGGCGCGTTCAGGTTCTCGTCCGCGGCGCGCGCGCCGTGCACGCGGTAGAAGCCGCCGATGACGTAGTGGTCGATCATGTACACCACCGGCTCGGCGGCCTTTTCCTCGATGCGTTCGACCGTGTGCACGCCTTCCTGAATGATCACGTCGTGCACCGCGAGGCCTTCCTTCACCACCGCCATCTTGTTGCGCTGCTTGCGGTTGAGATCCCTCACTTCCGCGGCATCGTGCACCATCATCACGCCCATGCCGTAGGTGCCGGCATCGGCCTTGACCGCGACGTAGGGCTTGTCCTTGATGCCGTACTCCAGGTACTTGGTGCGGATTTTCTCCAGCAGCATCGAGACGTTGGATGCGAGGCATTCCTCGCCCTCGCGCGCCTGGAAGTCGATCTCGCCGCAGCGCGCGTGGTAGGGATTCACCAGCCAGGGGTCGATCTGCAGCAGTTGCCCGAATTCCGCCGCGACCTCGTCGTAAGCGGCGAAGTGGGCGGATTTCCGGCGCACCGCCCAGCCGGCGTGCAGCGGCGGCAGCAGCACCTGCTCCTCCAGCCCCTCGAGGATCGCCGGGATGCCGGCGGACAGGTCGTTGTTGACCAGGATGGCGCAGGGATCGAAGCCCTCCACGCCCAGCCGTGCGCCGGAACGCTTCAGGGGCTCCAGGCGCAGCTTTCTGCCGGTCGCCGTTTCCAGCTCGGTAGGCGCGGTGATTTCCGGATTCAGGCTGCCGATGCGAACTTCCAAGCCGGTCTGGCGCAGGATCGCGGCCAGCGTCGCCACGTTCTCCAGATACCACTTGTTGCGCGTGTGGTTCTCGGGAATCAGCAGCAGGTTCTTCGCGTCGGGACAGATTTTCTCGATCGCCGCGGTCGCGGCCTGGACCGCGAGCGGGGTGAACGCCGGGCCGAGGTTGTTGAAGCCTCCAGGGAACAGGTTGGTGTCCACCGGCGCGAGCTTGAAGCCGGAATTGCGAAGGTCCACCGAACAGTAGAAGGGCGCCTCCTGCGCCTGCCAGCGGAGGCGGAACCAGCGCTCGATCGCGATGCTGGCGTCGAGCACGCGCTGCTCCAGTTCGAGCAGCGGGCCGTTGAGTGCGGTGGTGAGATGCGGGACCATATCAGGACCCCTGCGGTAGCGGACCCCGGGGACGGGGCCCCGATTGAAGGAGGCGCGTTGCTTGGCGAAGCGCCGTACTATTTTTTCGGCGCGCCGGCCGCGGGTTTCGCGGCGGCGGGCGCGGGCGGTTCCTTGAAGCTCGCGCCAGACTGATTCGTCATGAACACGATCGCGCGCGAGAGTTCGAAATCGGTCAGGTCCGCTGCGCCGCCGCGGGGCGGCATGGCTTTCTCGCCCTTGATAGCGGTCTTCAGCAGCTTATCGAACCCTTCCTTGACTCGCGGGCCCCACGCCGCCTTGTCGCCGATCTTGGGCGCGCCCGCGGCGCCGGTAAGATGGCAGGCGCCGCAGACCGTCTTCACGACTTCATCGCCGGCGCGCGGCTCGCCGGCGGCTGCGCCCGCGGCGCCGACTTCCACCGTGCCGACCGGCTGCAGGCGTGCCGCAATCGCCTCGGGTGTGAGCGCCGAGGGATCGGCATGCGGCCGGTTCACCACCAGCTGCACCGTCATGATGATGCCGAAAATAGGCACCACGAAAGCGAGCAGGATCACCGTGATCAGCTGCTGCGGCGTCTTGATGAAGGAGGAATGCTCGTCGTGTTCGGCCATGCGGGCGTCCCCGTAACGGTGCGTGTAAAATGCTGATTTTAGCGTGAAACTCGCGATATCAGGAAGGCGCCCGTAGCTCAGCTGGATAGAGTACTGCCCTCCGAAGGCAGGGGTCGGACGTTCGAATCGTCTCGGGCGCGCCAACACCACAAACCAAAAAAAGGCCACCCCGGGGGCGGCCTTTTATTTTCCGGAAGACGTTCAGGCAGCGACGCCGTGCTTCCTGAACCAGGCCAGCATCCGCTTCCAGCCGTCCTCGGCCTCGGCCTTGCGGTAGGTCGGCCGGTAGTCGGCGTGGAAGCCGTGCGGCACGCCCGGGTAGACGTGGATCAGGCAAGTCTTGTCCTTGCCGAAGGCGAGCAAACCGGCGCGCAGGCGCTCGACTTGCTCCTGCGGAATTCCCTGGTCGGCGCCGGCGTAAAGGCCGAGCACCGGGCAGTGGATCTTATCGGTGACATCCAGCGGCCCCTGCGTCATCGCCGGCGGAATCGGCATCAGCGAGCCGTACCAGGACGCCGCAGCTTTGATCTTCTTCTGGTGCGCGACGTACATCCACACCATGCGCCCGCCGCGGCAATTGCCGGTCAGACCCAGCTTGGTCGTGTTGGCGCGCTTGTGTTTCTCGGCCCAGCCGAGCACCGCGTCGAGGTCCGCATAGGCCTGCTCATCGGTGAGCTTGTTGGCGCCCGCGATCACGTCCTTGATGTCGGTCAGCTCCGCCAGTTCGCCGATGCGGAAATAGGGGTCCGAGGAAACGGCGAAGTAGCCCGTCTTGGCGAGGCGGCGGCACATGTCCTTCTGGTATTCGTGCAGGCCCCAGATTTCGGGAATAACGATGACCACTGCGCGCTTGCCGCCGGTCTTGGGCACCGCGTAGTAGGCCGGAATGTCGCCGACCTTCACGTCGCCGCCTTCCAGCCCGTCCATCGGTGTCTTGATGGCCTGCGCCAGCACCGGCTCGGCGGTGACGGCGAAGCCGGCCGCGATCGCCGCGGCGATGAAGGCGCGCCGGTTGATCGGCGTCTCCGGAACGAGGCTGTTGAAATGATCGTCGGACCACAGGCCGCGGGGGGCGTCTTTCAGCATGGTGCAATCTCCTCTCTCGGTGACGATGACATTAACGTACTTCCGGCGGGCGCTATTCCTTGACCGCAGTCAATTGCGCCGGCAGCGACCCGTTCGGCCGCAGCGCAGCACGCTCGGCGCGCAGCGTCTTCAGCAAATCCCGCTTGCCGGTCTTCAGCGCCGAATCCATCAGGATCAACGTGAACAGGTCGCGCTGCGCGTGGCTGCCGCCGATTTTCCAAATGTCCTTGCGCACGGGCGCGAGCAATCCGGCGGCGCGAGAGTAGTCCCTCACGCGCCACGCGACGGCGGCCTCGCATACGGCGCGCCCGACCGCAGAGTGCACGCGCGCCGTGGTGCCGTGGTCTTCGAGCGGCGGCACCGAGCCCAGGGCCATGGCGTAATGCGCGTCCACGAATGCCATCACCGAACCGCCAGCCTGCTCGCGCACCGCTTTCGCCACTGCGTCCCAGCGCCCGCCGGCATCCACGCCGGCGAGCTCCAGCCGCGCCAGCATGGAGATGTCGTTGCACAGGCTCAGGTTTTCGCTGGAGCCGTCGGCCCAGACGCGCGCGTCGTACAGCGCCAGCGCCTCGTCGGGCCGGCCCGCGCCCCAGCGCATCAGCGCCAGATGCCACCATAGATGGAAACGGAAGAAATTCGCCGTGTCCCAGTGCGGCGCGAGCGTCTCGATCCAGGCCGCACCCTCCCCAGCGCGGTCCTGCATCTCCATCACGTGGGCCACGGCATGCACGGCCCAGGGATCGGCCGGATTGATCTCCGTCGCCAGCCGTCCGGCGCGCTCGGCCGCGGCGTAGTCGCCGGACTCCTCCAGCCCGAAGGCGTGCAACGCGAGCAGGTGGCCGTAGCCCGGCGTCGCTTCGTCCCAGGCCTTGAGCGCGCGCGCCGGGCCGTCGCGCACGTTCGCAGCGTCGCCCATGTAGAAGTAAAGGTAGTTCGCCAGCTTGAGCGCGAGGAAATCGCGCGGGTGCTCGCGCAGGATGCCCTCCAGGATTTCGCAGGTGCGCTCGAGTTCCCCGTCGCACCAGGCACCGAGTGCGGCAACGTGGGATTTTTCTCTCGGAGTGGTTTTGACTGATTTAAAAGCGGCTTGATGAGCAGATCTGGCCTTCGCCACAAGTGCCGGCAATCCCATCAGGTGCATGAAATAGCCCTGCAGGCAGAGCGCCATCGGCATCGCGGGATCCGCTTGCAGCGCGCGCTTGAGAGGAACGCCCGGTTCGCGCGAGAAGCCGACGTAGGCCCATACCGTGTCGTCGAACGCGCGCGCGGCCTCGCCGTTCGCGGCAGTCAACCCCAGCCCTAAACGGTCACGAAACATGACGCTTCTGTCCATTCATCCGAATATTCTAGATGGACCGGTTCCTTGCCAGATTGTTCGAGCATCGTGGTAGCCTTTCCATAGGGGAAAAGCGCGGGGACTGCGCCGGCCATCGTGGACAAAATCGGCAAGTACGAAATCCGTCTGCAGGTAGGGCGCGGCGCCATGGGCACCGTGTATGAGGGTTTCGACCCGACGATTGGGCGTCGGGTCGCCATCAAGACTCTCCGAACCGACGTATTCGAACAAAACCAACTTTCCCAGGTCTTGGAACGCTTCAAGCGCGAAGCCCAGTCCGCCGGACGCTTGTCGCACCCTCACATCGTCACGATCCATGAGTACGGCGAAGACGGCGGCACGCCGTACATCGTCATGGAGTTCATCGGTGGTGACGAGCTCGGGACATATCTCGAACGCGGTGCGCGCCCGTCGCTGGACGACGTGGTGCGCATCATGACGCAACTCTTGGGTGCGCTCAGCCATGCGCATGAGCACGGCGTCGTTCATCGAGACCTCAAGCCCGCGAACATGTTTCTGCTCAAAGATGGCTCGCTCAAGGTGGTGGATTTCGGTATCGCGCGGGTTGAGGCTTCCAACCTCACGGAAACCGGAGCGATGCTCGGCACGCCCGCCTACATGTCGCCGGAGCAGTTTCTCGGCATGACTGTGGATCATCACAGCGATATCTACTCGGCGGGCGTGATCCTGTATCAACTGCTCACGGGAGACAAGCCCTTTACCGGCTCGGTCACCACCATCATGCAGAAGGTCCTGCGGCAGGAAGCGATCGAGCCTTCAGCGATCAATCCGATGATCTCAAGCGTGTGGGACAAAGTTGTCGCCCGGGCTATGGCAAAGAAGCCCGAGGCGCGCTACGAGTCGGCGCGGCAGTTCTCGGACGCGATCCGGCTCGCTCAGCAGGCTGATCGCAGCTCCGAGGAGGCTGAACGCCGTAAGCGCACGGAGTTAGAAGAGCACGCGTTACGGGAAGCCGAGGATCGCTCGAAAAATGAAGCGCGCCTTAGAGAAGAGACGGTGCATCGAGAAGTGGAGCGGGCGGCTCACGAAGAAACCGAAGCGCGTATCAAGCGTGAAGTTGAGGAACGAGTGCGTCGCGAGACTGCGGTCAGGTTAGAGCAGGAAAAGCAAGCGCGTACCAAAGCGGCGGCGGTGGATGGCGAAGCTACCTTAGCGAGCCGAGAAGCATTGACGCTGGCAGATAAGGCCAAAAAGAGTTCACTCGCCGTTCCGGTGATCATCGCTACCTTCTTAATCGCGGGGTCCGTCGGGGCGTATCTGCTGATTGGCAGATCACCTGTAACAGAGTCAGCACCTACGCCAGTGGCACAGACGTCGGCGCCTCAGAAAATCGAGTCACCCAAATTGGAACAACCCACGCCTTCGCCGACCACGCCGGAGGTGGCTGCAGTCGATGAGGAGAAGATTAGGCGGGAGGCTGAAGAACGTGTCAGAAGGGAATTTGCGGAAAAGGCCGAAACCGAAAAAGCAGTGGTTCAGAAAGCTGCGATGGCTAAGGCGGCAGCGGAAAACGCACTATCTAAGCAGCGCGAAGAGGAGACTAGGAAAGCAAGAGATGAGGTCAAACAGCGTCAACTAGCGGAGCAAACTCGGAAACGTGAGGAAGAGGCAAGATACGTGAAGGAACAGGCCCCAAAAGCGGAAGCCGAAAAAGTTGCTTTGGAAAAAGCCGCCGTCGTGGCTTCCGTCGCCCCCGTTACAAAGCCACGCCTCGTGGAAGGATTTGACGGAAAGTGGAAAGGGGATATCTTATGTGGAGAGTTGAAATATTTCACTCCGGGAGGGGTACAGGGACCAACGCGGACACCTGTTTTTCTTACCGTCATTGGAAAAGACGCAAATTCCCACTACGAAACCTCAAATGTAGTTGATGACTGGACTGGTACCGTCTCCGGCAACAAGATCGCATTTCAAGGATATGGACGCAGGAAAACTGGCAATCTTTCAACGTGGACGACGAATGGCTCGGGAACGTTTTCAGCAAATTCGTTTGAAGGCGTGGCTACCATCTTCAGCGGGGGAAAGAATGCGAGAGATTGCACCGTGACGCTCACAAGGGAATAGCAGTCCTTACGCACACGACTCTGCTTACATTGCTAGTGCAGGTCGACGCTTCCAGGTCTGCGTGATTTGCTCGAACGCGTGCGCGAGCTGCAGCACGCCGAAATCGTCGCGGTAGCGGCCGACGATCTGCAGCCCCACGGGAAGCGGCAGCTGGTCGTCCGTGAATCCCGCGGGGACCGATATCGCCGGATGGCTGGTGATGGTGATGTAGTAGCAGCTCTTCATCCAGTCGAGGTAGTTGCTCATCGGCTCGCCCGCGATCTGCGTGGGATATTCCTGCTCCGACGGGAAGGGCGGCAGCTGGTTCACCGGGCAGAGGAGGAATTCGTAGCGTTCGAGGAACACGCGCATGCGGTGGTAGAGCCCGTTGCGCAGGGTTTCGGCCCTGGCGATTTTCTCGGGCGCGAGCTTCAGGCCCTGCTCGACGTTCCAGATGATCGTGTCCTTGACCTCCCGGCGGCGCGTTTTCACCAGCTCGCCGTAGTTCTGCACGAAGGAGACGGCGCGCATGGTCTCGAAGGCTTCGGTCGCGCCAGCGAAATCCGGCTCGGCTTCTTCGACGATGCAGCCGAGGTCCTTGAAGGCCTTTCTCTGCTTTTCAAGAACGGCGGTGACGCGCGGATCCATCGGCAGGCCGCCGAGGCTGCGGCTCCACGCGACACGGACTTTCCCGAAATTCCTGTTCAGGGGCTTTGAGAATATCGAGCCAGGTTCGGCGATCGACGTCGGCGCTCTCGGATCCGGGCCCGCCATCGCCGACAGGAGAAAGGCCGCATCCGAAACCGTGCGCGCGATCGGGCCGAGCACGCCCAGCGTGTTCCAGGTGGCGTTCGACGGCCAGTGCGGCACGCGGCCGGGCGAAGGCCGGAAACCGACCACGTTGCAGAAGTTGCCGGGATTGCGCAACGAGGCGGCCAGGTCCCCGCCATCCGCAAAGGGCAGCATCCCGGAAGCGACCGCCGCGGCCGCGCCGCCCGACGAGCCGCCGGCGCTCTTGCTCAGGTCGTAGGGATTCAGGGTGGCGCCGAACACCAGGTTGAAGGTATGGCTGCCGGCGGCGAATTCGGGGAGATTGGTCTTGCCGATGGTGATCGCGCCGGCGGCCGACAGCCGCTCCACGAGGAGGTGGTCCTCTTTCGGCACGTGGTCCTTGTAGACGGGCGAGCCGGAAGTGGTGCGGATGCCGCGCGTCGGCACGTTGTCCTTGTAGGCGATGGGCAGACCGGCCAGCGGTCTGGCTTTGTTCGATTTGAAATTCTTGTCGAACTTTTTCGCCGCGGAAAGCGCAAGCTCGGGCAAAAAGGTCACGATGGCATTGACCTTCGGATTCACGCGTTCGATCTGCGCGATGAAGGCCTGCATCACCTCGGTCGCCGAGAGCTTCCGGCCGCGGATCAGCTGCGCCAGCTTTTTTGCCGATGTGAAGCAGATGTCCGTCACAGGAGCACGATGTCGTATTGTTCTTGGGAATAACCGGTCTCTACCTGCACTGAAACCGGTTTGCCGATGAAGTCGCAGAGCATCGCCAGTGCGCCCGATTCATCCTCCTGGAACAGGTCGCACACCGCCCGGGAGGCGAGCACGCGGAATTCGCGCGCGTTGAAGGCGCGCGCCTCGCGCAGGATCTCGCGCAGGATCTCGTAGCACAGGGTGCGCGCGGTCTTTACCTGGCCGCGGCCGGCGCAGGCGGCGCAGGGCTCGCACAGCACGTGCGCGAGCGACTCGCGGGTGCGCTTGCGCGTCATCTCGACCAGGCCGAGCGCGGTGAAGCCGCTCACCGTCATGCGCGTGCGGTCGCGCGACAGCGCGCGCTTGAATTCCTCCAGCACGGCGGCGCGGTGCTGCTCGGAATCCATGTCGATGAAATCGATCACGACGATGCCGCCCAGGTTGCGCAGCCGCAACTGGCGCGCGATCGCCTGCGCCGCCTCGAGGTTGTTCTTGAACACGGTGTCGTCGAAATTGCGCTGGCCGACGAAGCCGCCGGTGTTGACGTCGATCGTGGTCATCGCCTCGGTCTGGTCGATGACCAGCGTGCCTCCGGACTTGAGGTCCACCCGGCGCGAGAGCGCCTTCTCGATTTCCTGCTCGACGTTGTAGAGCTCGAACAGCGGCCGCTCGCCGGTGTAGTGCTCCAGCCTGCCGTGCAGCCGCGGCATGTAGGACTGCGCGAAGGCGGCGAGCTTCTGGTGGTTTTCGCGCGAGTCGACGCGCACCGCGGAAGTCGCCTCGGTCGTCATGTCGCGCAGCACGCGCTGGGCGAGCGACAGATCCTGGTACACGAGCTTGGGCGGCTGCGCTCCGAGCGAGCGTTCGCGGATATCGCGCCACAGGTTGCGCAGGTACTCGATGTCGGCGCGCAGTTCCTCCTCGCTCGCGCTCTCGGCGAGCGTGCGCAGGATAAAGCCGCCCTTTTCGTCGGCGGGAATGAGTTCCTGCAGTTTTTCGCGCAGCGCCGCACGCCCGGCTTCGTCCTCGATGCGTTGCGAGATGCCGATGTGCGGATCCTGCGGCAGGTAGACCAGCAGCCGGCCCGCGACAGACAGCTGGGTCGAAAGCCGCGCGCCCTTGGTGCCGATCGGGTCCTTCAGCACCTGCGCCAGCACCGGCTGCCCTTCGGCGAGGATTTTCTCGATCGGCTTGCCCGGCTCGCCCTCGCCGTTGGCCTTCCGGTGCTCCCAGATATCTGCGACGTGAAGAAAGGCGGCGCGTTCCAGGCCGATCTCGACGAACGCGGACTGCATGCCGGGCAGCACGCGCGCAACCTTGCCCATATAGATATTGCCGACCAGGCCGCGGCTGGCCGCGCGCTCGACTACCAGCTCCTGCACCTGGCCGGCGGCGAGTACCGCGACGCGCGTTTCCTGCGGCGTGATGTTAACGAGTATTTCTTCGTTCATGTTGCGCGCCCATGCGCTCGAGCAATTCGGCGGTTTCGTACAACGGCAGCCCCATCACGCCGGAGAAGCTGCCCTGCAGTTCCACCACGAATTGCGCGGCGCGGCCCTGGATGGCGTAGGCGCCGGCCTTGTCGTCGCATTCGCCGGTGGCGACGTACTGCCGGATATCCTCCGCCGAGAGGGTCTTGAAGCTGACCTCCGAAACCGATGTGACGCACTCGAGCTGCGAATCGTGCTTCAGCACCACCGCGGTCAGCACCTGATGCAGCCGCCCCGAAAGCGCGCCGAGCATTTCGGCGGCTTCGCGGCGGCCGGCCGGCTTGCCGAGAACGCGGCCGTCGATTGCGACCGTGGTGTCCGCGGCGAGCACCGCAGCGCGCGGCAGGCTGCGCTGCTCCAGGCGCCGCCAGCCGGCCTGCGCTTTGGCGCGCGCGACGCGCTCGACGTAGCCGCCCGGGGTCTCGCCCGGCAGCACCGCTTCATCGAGTTCGGGATCGGTCTCGGGATTGTCGCGGAACAGCAGCAACTGGAAGCGCACCCCGATCTGCGACAGCAGCTCGCGGCGCCGCGGGCTGCGCGAAGCAAGATAGATGCTGCGGTCGAGCTGGGTAATCACGGGAGCGCGAAGTTTAAAGCTAATCCCTGTGGTAGGGATGTCCCGTCAGCAGCGTTGCGGCGCGGTAAAGTTGTTCGCAAAGCACTACCTGCGCGAGCGCGTGCGGGAGCGTGAGCGCCGAGAGGCGCAGCAGCAGCGCGGCGTCTTTTTTTATCGCCGGATCCAGTCCGTCGGCGCCGCCGACGACGAAGGCCGTGGCTTCGCCGAGCAGCGCCGCGAACTGCCTGGTGGTGAGGTCCTTGCCGCGCTCGTCCAGCGCGACAACGCGCGCATTGCGGGGAATTTTCTCCCTCACCTTTCCCGCGTCCCTGGGTTTGAACTGCAGCAGTTCCACTTCGTAGCCGCGCGGCATGCGGCTCAGGTACTCGTCGCGGGCGCTTTCGGCCCAGGCCGGCAGCTTATTTGCGACCGCGAGGACGAGTAGTCTTGGCACGGGCGCGGCGTTTGGCGGCCGGTTTCGCCTTGGGTTTAGGTCTGGGCTTCGCTTTTACCTTTACTTCCTTGCCGCCCCAGAGCTCTTCCAGGTTGTAAAAGCTGCGCACCGCGGGATGCATGACGTGGACCACGATGTCGCCCAGGTCCACCAGCACCCATTCGCCGTTGCGGCGGCCCTCGACGCCGGCGATCCGCACCCCCAGCGCCTTGAGTTTTTCCTGGACGCTGATCGCGAGCGCGTTTACCTGGCGGTTCGAATCGCCGCTTGCGATCACCACGCGCTCGAAGTACGCGGTCTGGCGGGCGACGTTGTAGACCACGATGTCGCGGCCCTTGACGTCTTCCAGCGCTTCGACCACCGCGCGTTCCTTTTTGCGGATATCCACTAGGCGGACCTCATGCGCGGTACAGGTTGTGCTTGCGGATGTAGGCGAGCACCGCGGCCGGCAGCATCGTCGACACATCGTCGCCGCGCGCGAGTCGCGCACGGATATCGCTCGCCGAAACAGGTGAGGGGGTGATGGGAATTAATTTTGCCTTTGGGCCGGAATTCCAGCCCGGTCTCGCGAAAACGGCGATGTCGCAGAGCTTCTCGAGATCCGGCCAGCGATGCCAGGATCCGCGCTTGTCGTACTGGTCGGCGCCCATGATGAGGACGAAATCGTTTTTCTGCTGTTCGCTTTTCAAGGAAGAAATGCTGTCAAAAGTGAAGCCGGATGCCGCTGGCTGCAGTTCGCGCTCGTCGATGGCATAGCGCGGCTCGCCCGCGATCGCGAGCCGCAGCATGGCGGCGCGGTGCGTCGCGGAAGCGATCGGCGCCGGCCGGTAGGGAGGGGCGCCGGTCGGCAACCAGAGGATTTTTTCCAGGCCGAGCGCGCGCAAGGCGGCGCCGGCGATCGCGAGATGGGCGTTGTGGGCAGGGTCGAAAGTGCCGCCGAGGATGCCGATCGGCTGCTTCACTAACTGCGGACTTCTCCGTGCCCGAGGACGACGTATTTCTGCGTCGTCAGGCCCTCGAGGCCGACCGGGCCTCGCGCGTGCAGCTTGTCGGTCGAGATGCCGATCTCGGCGCCCAGGCCGTACTCGTAGCCGTCGGCGAAGCGCGTCGAAGCGTTGACGAGCACGGAACTCGAATCGACTTCGCGCAGGAAGCGGTCGGCCCGCGACTTGTCCGCGGTGACGATGGCATCGGTGTGCTGCGAGCCGTATTTGGCGATGTGCGCGATGGCCTCGTCCAGATCCTTCACCACGCGGATCGAGACGACGGGCGCCAGCCACTCGGTGTAGTAATCCTTCTCGGTCGCGGGCTTCGCATCCTTGACGAGTTTGCGCGCGGCTTCGTCGGCGCGCATCTCGACATTCTTGTTTTTATAAATGGACCCGATCAGAGGCAGAAACGTCGAAGCAATGCCTTCGGCCACCAGCAGCGTTTCCATGGTGTTGCAGGTGCCGTAGCGCTGCGTCTTGGCGTTGTCGGCGATGCGCACCGCCATTCCCGGGTCGGCGCGGTCGTCGACATAGAGGTGGCAGACGCCGTCGAGGTGCTTGATCATCGGGATTTTCGATTCGCGCGACAGGCGCTCGATCAGTTCCTTGCCGCCGCGCGGCACGATGATGTCCACGTACTCGCCCATGGTGATGAGGTGGCCCACCGCGGCGCGGTCGGCGGTGGCGACCACTTGCACCGCGGCTTCGGGCAGTCCCGCGGCCTTCAGTCCCGCGCGCACGCAGGCGGCGATCGCCTGGTTGGAATGCAGCGCTTCGGAGCCGCCGCGCAGGATGCAGGCGTTGCCGGCTTTCAGGCACAGGCCGGCGGCGTCCGCCGTGACGTTGGGGCGCGATTCGTAAATGATGCCGATCACGCCCAGCGGCACGCGCATGCGGCCGACTTCGATGCCGGTCGGGCGCTTCACCATTCCGGAGATCTTGCCGACCGGATCTTCGAGCACGGCGATGTCTTCCAGGCCTTCGGCCATCTGCTCGATGGTCGCGGGCGTGAGCGTGAGGCGGTCGACGAAGGCGCGGTCGCGGCCTTCCTTCTTCGCCTGTTCGACGTCGGCGTGGTTCGCCTTCAGCAGCCCGGTGGCCTGCGTGCGGATTTCCGCCGCCATCGCGCCCAGCGCCTTGTCCTTGGTCTCGGTGCCGGCACGCGCCAGTTCGCGCGCGGCCGCGCGCGCCGCGATCCCCATGTCGCGCATGGTGGCGGCGAGATCGGCCGACTTAGCGTGAACCTGCGCGTGCGACTTCGCTCTCATGCAGCAATTCTAACCCCAGCCTGATGAGTTCATCCCAGGGTTCGCCGGGTCCGACGCCCTTGGTGGCGCGGTCGATGCGGGCCGCGTGCGCGAGCGCGTGTTCGAGCGCGGCACGCGGCAACCGCTTCGCCGCCGTTCTCACGAGCGCCTGGCGCTCGCCCCAGACGCGGTTCTCGCGCAGCAGCTGATCGACGGCGCGGCCGGCTTCCAGTCCTTGCTGGATGCGCGCGAGCGCGCGCAGTTCCTCCACGAGCATCCAGAGGATGAGCACCGTCGACTCGCCTTCGCCGCGCAAGCCGTCCAGCACACGTACGTAGCGCGCCGCATCACCGGCGAGCAGCGCAGCGGCGCAATCCTTGGCGTCGTAGCGCGCGACGTTCGCCACCGCCTCGTTCACCTGCTCGGCGGAGAGTTCGCCACTGGACAGCAGGAGCCCGAGCTTCTGCACTTCCTGGTGCGCGGCGAGCAGGTTGCCCTCGACGCGGTCGGCGAGGAAGCCGAGAGTCTCGGGAGACGCGCGCTGCCCCTGCCGGGCGAGGCGCGCGGCTATCCAATCCGGCAGCCGCGCGCGCTCGACCGGGTAGATGTCGATCACCACGCCCGCGCCCGAGAGCGCCTGGAACCAGCGCGAATTCTGGTCGTCCTTGCGCAGGCGCGGCACGGTCACCACGGTAACGTTGTCGCCGGCGAGGCGCTGGCAATAGGCCTGTATTGCCGCGGCACCCTGCGTGCCCGGTTTTCCGGTGGGCATCCGCAGCTCGACGATCTTGCGGCCGCCGAACAGGGACTGGCTTGCGCCCGCTTGCGTGAGCTCGCCCCAGTCGAAGCCGCGTTCGGCGGTGAGGACTTCCCGCTCTTCGCAGCCTTGCCTGCGCGCCGCGGCGCGGATGGCATCGGCCGATTCGAGCGCCAGCAGCGGCTCGTCGCCGTGGATGACATAAACGCCGGCGAGGGGAGGTGTGGAACGTGCCTGCGCGTCGGGCGAAAGCTGCGCTATGAGCTGCTCTGCGCGCAAGGGGAATTACTGTACGGCGGGCTTCGGCGGTTTCGAGGCGGCGATGCGCCGCATGATCTGCTGCACCATGTCGGACTGCATGTCGCGGTACAGCAGCTCCTCTTCCGCTTCCTTCGACAGCACGTCGGTGTCGTTGAAGGTGATGTCGCGCTGGAGCTGCACGACGTTAAGCGGCAGGAATTCACCGCCCTTGACGTCGGTGACGCGGAAGCCGACGCGGTAGAGCAGCCGGTATTCGCTCACCTTGCCGCCCGTCCCTAGGGACAGAATGACCTTCTGGCGCGTTTCCTGCGAGAACTCGAGTTTCGCTTCGGCTTTCTTCGGGTCATCGACCACCTTGGTGTTCGTGCCGGTCTGGATGTTGCGCCTCAGATTCAGCGCGATGCCGCCCGTTGCGTTCGGCATGTAGATCGTGTCGAACGGCAGCTTGGCGGTGCCGCGCATCTGGAAGCCGCAGGCCGCAAGCAGCAGGGCGAAAGCGAGCGCGAGGAGGCCGGGTTTTACGATACGCATCAGACGACGATATTGATCAGGCGGCCGGGCACGATGATGATTTTACGTATGGTCTTGCCGTCAATGTACTTCCTTACGGCTTCTGCCGCCATCGTTTCAGCCGTCTTCTGGTCGGCGGATTTCGCCACTTTCACGTTGCCGCGCGTCTTGCCGCCCACCTGCACCACGTAGTCGATCTCGTCCTGCTCCAGCGCCGCGGGGTCCGGTTCCGGCCAGGCGGCGAGCATCACGTCTTCGCCGAACCCAAGCTCCCGCCACAGCGCGTGGCAGACGTGCGGCGTGATCGGCGACAGCAGGCGCAGCAGGATCGACAGCCCTTCCTTTGCGACTTCGCTTTTCGCGCCGGCAAGCTTCTCCAGCGCGTTCAGTATCTTCATCGCGGCCGAGGCCACGGTGTTGAACTGGTGCTTGCCAAGGTCGTAGTTTGCCTGCTTCAGCACCGAGTGGATTTCGTGGCGGATGGCCTTGGCGTCGCCCCTGCTTTCGGCTGCATTTGCCGAGAAATTCAAACCGTAGTTCCACAGCCGCTTCAGGAATCGGTAGGAGCCGTCCACGCCTTCGTCCGACCATTCCAGCGTACTGGTCGGCGGCGAGGCAAAAATGATGAAGAAGCGCGCGGTGTCGGCGCCGTATTTCTCGATGAGCTGTTGCGGGTCGACGCCGTTGTTGCGCGACTTGGACATGGTGCCGATGCCGTCGTAGATCACTTCCCTGCCGTCCCTGGTCCTGGCGGCGAGGATCTTCCCCTTGGCGTCCCGCGTCAGTGCCACATCGGCCGGATTCACCCATTCGCGCCGCCCGGCCGCGTCGGTGTAGTAGGACTCGGCGAGCACCATGCCCTGCGTCAGCAGGTTGGTGAAAGGCTCGGACACGTTCAGCAGGCCCTCGTCGCGCATCGCGCGCATGAAAAAGCGCGAGTACAGCAGGTGCAGGATGGCGTGCTCGATGCCGCCGATGTACTGGTCCACCGCCATCCAGTACGCGGCGCGCTCGTCCACCATCGTCTTGTCCTGGCCGGGGCAGGCGTAGCGCGCGAAGTACCAGGACGAATCGACGAAGGTGTCCATGGTGTCGGTCTCGCGCTTCGCCGGCTTGCCGCAGGACGGGCACCTGGTCTCGTAGAACGCGGGAAGCTTCGCCAGCGGATTGCCGGTGCCGTCGGGCACCAGGTCCTCGGGCAGTTTCACCGGCAGCTGGTCGTCGGGAACCGGGACGTCGCCGCAGGACGGGCAGTGCACGATCGCGATCGGGCAGCCCCAGTAGCGCTGGCGCGAGATGCCCCAGTCGCGCAG
>Ga0209579_10001915_pt1 | contig 16590 bp, 13 predicted proteins | sample Coa_R1_2_FD_187152 | JGI IMG/M metagenome (GOLD analysis project Ga0209579, IMG submission 187152) | Surface soil microbial communities from Centralia Pennsylvania, which are recovering from an underground coalmine fire - Coalmine... | ecosystem: Environmental > Terrestrial > Soil >... | reverse complement strand
GTGCCGCAGATCGTTCTCCACGGGATTCATGCGCGGGACAGGCAGCAGACTTTCCATACTCAGCGGTACGGTCTCAGGGGCGAGGCGCAACTCGCCGACGGCCACGGCGGCGGCTTTCTCGGCGGGCAGGTCGAATTCGGCGGTGAACACCGGCCGCGCCTGGCTCTCGCCATAAACCTGCACGTGAGTTCCAGCCTGGTTCAGCACCAGGAAGCCGCGCGGCGGCGGCGCGGACAGCCGGATGGCTCCGTGGATGGCAGCGGCGGCAAAGGTAAACGAACTGGTCTTGATGCCGGCTTCGCTGAACAGCTCCAGGTAGCGAGATACGGTTTCGCGGCGGACGATGCCTATCAATACGGCGCCCTCGGCCAGGCGGGACCAGCCGAACAGAACATCCTGGTCGCCGTACGGATTAAGACCATCCAGTTGAAAGCCGATGGCGGCCTCCAGATCCTTCGTCTCGACACCCCGCAGCGTGACCTGGCGCACGATGACTTCCGGGCCGGGCAGCAATACAGTGGCGCTCAGGTGGGGTGTTCCCAGCTTTCCCAGAAAGGCGCTATATTCGGCGCCCCATTGAGCCGCCGGCCGCTCGCGGAAGTTCTTGATGGTGGTGTGTCCGAGAACCCGGACACCGGTGGGGCGGACCCGCGCCACAGCGATCTCCAGGTCTCCGCCGGCGATCTGGATGCCCGTACCGGTACCGAAAGCGGCAATCTGGCGCAGGGCGGAAGTCAGGCTAATCGACTGCGAATCTTTTCCCAAACTGTTGAGACGCGTGGGCTGAGGGAAAAGACGAAGGCAGGCGGCCTGCTATCTGGTATAAGTATTTCGTGATGCATCGCCGCCAATTCGTGACCACCGCGGCCTCGGCCGGCCTGGCCGCGGCCGCCGCCGCAGCCGGCCAGGCAAACGCCTTCTTCGAGCTGCGCTACTACCACCTGCGCACTGGGGGACAGACCCAGCGCACCACCGATTTCCTGCGAAAGACCTATCTGCCTGCCGCGGCGCGGCTGGGGATCGGGCCGCTGGGATTCTTCGGCGCGATGATCGGCGAAGGCAGTCCGTTCATCCTGGCGCTGATCAGCTATCCGTCGGCGGCGGCTTTCGCGGACAGCGCCGCCCGACTGGCGGCGGACAAGGAGTTTCAGCAGGGCTTCGACGAATACAACTCCCTGACGGAGTTGAGTTATATCCGGATGGAGAACTCGCTGCTGCGGGCTTTTGACAGCATGCCGGCGCTGGGCGCACCGGCGGAGACCAAGGCTCCGCCGCGCATATTCGAGCTGCGCACTTATGAATCCAACAACGAAACGGCGGCCCAGCGCAAGATTCGCATGTTCAATGAAGGCGAGGCCGCCATTTTCCAACGGCTGGGCATGGCTCCGGTTTTCTTCGGCCAGACCATCGTGGGACGCAATCTGCCGAACCTGACCTACATGCTTTCATTCGAGAGCATGGCCGCGCGGGATAAGCTGTGGGGCGCGTTTGGCGGCGATCCGGGATGGCAGAAGCTGCGCGCGCAGCCGGGATACGCCGACGCCGAGATCGTGTCGAACATCAGCAATGCGATCCTGCGGCCGCTGGATTTCTCGCCGATCCGCTGAGGCGGACCCGCCATGCGCCGCCGCAACTTTCTGGAAGCCGCCGCTACCGCATTCGCCGCGGGGGGCGCGCCGGCGCAGACGCCGCCGGGCCGGCCGTCCCAAATGAAGCTGGGGACGCAACATGACTCCGGAGACGATACGCTGCGGGTGCTGGCCGCGTTCGGCGTGAACCATATCTGCAGCACGTTGCCATCGACGCGCCTGGATGCCAACTGGTCGGTAGAAGGTCTCACCCGCCTGCGCGAGCACGTGGAGTCGTTCGGCATACGCCTGGAGATGGTTCCGTTGCCGATGAGCTCCCACTACATCACGCAGGCCGAGAATCCCAACATCATGTTGGGCAAGAGCCCGGAGCGCGACCGCGAAATCGACGCGATCTGCCAGATGATTCGCAACGCCGCGGGCGCCGGCATTCCGGCGCTGAAATATAATCTGACGATTTTGGGGGTAGTGCGTACGGAACCCACGCGCGGGCGCGGCGGCGCGCATTACAGCAGTTTCGACTACGACAAAGCCGCGCAGGAGCCGCCGCTGACCGAAGCCGGACCGGTCAGGGAAGAGGCCGCGTGGGAGCGCATCACGTATTTTCTGCGGCGGACGATTCCGGTGGCCGAAGAGTACAAGGTCAGAATGGCCTGCCATCCGCATGATCCGGGAATGCCCCGAGAGAAAGGATTCCGGGGCGTCGCCCGCGTGCTCGGCAGCGTGGATGGACTGAAGCGCTTCATCGAGATCGCACCCAGCCCATATCATGGCCTGAACTTCTGCCAGGGTACCGTATCGGAGATGCTTGCCAAACCGGCCGAACAGATCTTCGATGTGATCCGGTACTTTGGCGAGCGGCGCCAGATCTTCAACGTGCACTTTCGCAATATCCGGGGCGGCTTCCTGCACTTCCAGGAGACGTTCCCGGATGATGGCGACGTGAACATGATCCGTGCGCTGCGCGTCTACAGGGATGTGGGCTACGACGGCATGCTGATGCCGGACCACGTGCCGCGTATCGATGGCGATGCCGGCAGCAGGCAGGCCTTCGCCTATGCGTTCGGATACATGCAGGCACTGATCCAGATGATGAATGGCGATTAACTTGCAGTCGAGGTACGGATGCGCCATAAGTGTGTAATTTTGTCCGCCCTGGCATGCCTGGCATTCGGCCAGGAGGCAACTTTCCGCTCGGATACGCGCCTGGTGGTGCTGAACGTGTCGGTATTCGACCAAGAGGGAAAGGTGGTTCGAGACCTTCCGAAAAACGCCTTCACCATATATGAGAACGGGGAGAAGCAGACCCTCACCGTTTTCCGGCAGGAAGACGTGCCCATCTCGCTCGGCCTGATTATCGATAACAGCGCCAGTATGACGGACAAGCGCGACCGGGTGGCTTCCGCCGCGCTGGCGATGGTGAAGGTTTCCAATGTCCAGGACGAGGTTTTCATCATTCACTTCAATGAACGGGTGGTGCTGGCCCGGGATTTCACGAATAACCTGAAGGTGCTGGAAGACGCGTTGCGGGATATCGATTCGAAGGGCGAAACCGCCATGCGCGACGCGCTGCTGCTGGGCATCGAGCACCTGCGCCACCACGGGCAGCGGGACAAGAAAGTGCTGCTGGTGGTCACCGACGGCGAGGACAACAGCAGCGTGGAGACGCAGGCGCACCTGGTGGAGGTGGCGCAACGAAACGACGTGATCATTTACGCCGTGGGATTGCTGGGGGCTGAGGAACCCGCCAGCGCCGCGCGCGCCAAGAAGCAGCTCAATGAGCTGACGCTCCAGACCGGCGGGCGCGCTTGGTTCCCCAATGACGTGGCGGAAATCGCCAACATCACCCCGGAGATCGCGCACGAGATCCGCAATCAGTACATCCTGGGGTACGAGCCGTCGAATCGCGCAACGGACGGCTCATTCCGCAAGATCAGGGTGGACGTGGACTTGCCGGGTGTCATGGTGCGGACCCGGTCGGGCTATTATGCGCCGCGCCAGTAGGCGGCCAGGCCCAGGGCTAGGATTTCTTCGCGGGGCGCGCCTCGGCTTCCGCGAGCCACCCGCGGCGCAGGCGCTCCGGCGGCACGCTCGAGAGATACGGCTTGATGTCGACGATGGGGGTTCCGTCGAGCATATCGACGCCCCGAACCCGGAGCCGCGGGCCTTCCCGGCGGAGCAGTTCGACCACGGTCAACCCGATCGGATTTGGCCGCCGTGGAGAGCGAGTCGCGAACACGCCGTGCGGCCGATCGTCGATGGGCGGTCTTCCGACGAGGTCGAATCCGTCGGAGCGATCGAACAGCCAGAGCACGAACACGTGGGAGAAACCTTCGATGTCCTGCAGTCCGGCTTCGAATTCCGGCTGTAGCTCAAGAACCCCCTCCGCGTCGTGCTTCGCGCCTAATCCTTTGGGAATTTCCCTGGTGTCGCGGTAAGGGCTTCTCACATATCCAATCGGCTGTAATGACCACATAACGGAGCCCACCTCCAGGTTATTACGATAATGAGAGTATAGACTGACTGGAGATCCCCATGATCATGTTCCTGTCGGCCGGGCTGATCGCCTACTCGTATTTCGAAATCAGAAGCGGCTTGCCGGCGATTGCCGCGCAGGTCCCCAGCCATGGCGTCCCGGGGGCCATCACGGCGTCGCTATGGATTTCCCTATTTGTGGAGATTTTCTTGACCGGCACGTTGCTGGTGGTGCCCTGGATCAGCCGCGCGTATCCGGAGGCGGTTCACTTTGGCGTGCGCAGGATGAGCGATTACACTCCGGAACAGCGTGAACGAATCATGCCGTTGTTGAAGCAAATGATGGGAATGATGAGTGGGGCCTACAATCTGTTTTCCGGGATGGGCATCCACATGCGGATTCAGGATGCGTTATGGGATCCCCGGCGGCGGCCGAATCTGTGGTGGATGGCGGGCGCGCTGGTGAGCTTGGGAGCGATCACGTACTACTACGTGCGCAGGTTCGACGAGGAAGCCAGCGGGGGATAGTCACTGCGATTCCAGAATTTCGAGTAGGCCATGCACCGGTATGCGCACCCAGTCAGGACGCTGCGTCAGTTCGTGGCGTAGCTCCGTCAGCGCCCTTTCGAGCAGATAGAAGCGCAGCAGCAGGCGCATATCGTCGACAGTCGCGGGCAGGAAGCTGGGGCGTCCCGCGGTATCCAGATAGCCGGCGAGAAATAACGCGCCAGCCCAGCGGGACCAGAAGGTGGCCCACCCGTGCAGCGACTCGGCGGCATCCTGCGGCGCGATCACGCCGGGAATCTGGTTATGCAGTGCCGAATGCGCGGCGTAATCGAGCGAGCGCAGCATGCTGGCGACATCCCGTAGCGGGCAGGCCTTAATGCGGCGTTGTCCGACGGTGCGGTGCGGATCGCCTTCGAAATCGACCACCACAAAATCCTTGCCCGTGTGGAGCACCTGGCCCAAATGGTAGTCGCCATGGTGGCGGATGCGTGTAACGTTGACACGGCGGTCACGGAGGGCCTGCAGGCGGGCGTTCAGATCGGCTTCGCGTTCCAACAGGCGGGCGGCATCCGGCCGCGTGTCATCCGGTAACTGGGTGCTCTTCAAGAGCTCGAACGTGCGCATGGAAAGCACCAGCATGCCGTGATACAGCGAATGACGGTAGAAATCCGTGAATGGCTCCGGCGCAAAGGCCGGATCATCATCGCGGCTGGCCAGCGCCAGGTGCATCTCAGCGGTGCGTTTCCCCAGGAGGCGCACCATTCCGACATAATCGCCCAACAGCTCGACCGCCGCCGGCGGGGTTTCCACCCGCGGCGGGATGGGAAAGGGCTCAGTGGTAGAGATACCGGCGGCGTCCGGAGGTGCGGCCAGCGCGCGTTCGAAGAACAGGCTCAGGCTGTCCATGGTGTACTGCCAGCCGGTGGCCTCGTGCTGGATGTGGCCCTCCAGGATGCCAATGGTCATGGGCTCCTGCATGCTGACACAATAATCCAACCAGCCGGCGACGCGGGGCGCGTTGCGGAAGCCGGCCTTCAGGGTCAGGAACTGCTGCACTTCCAGTTCCGGGCTGCGGTCCGGCTCGATCTTGCGGAACACCTTCATGAAGAACCGGCCGCCAAACGTGAGCGAAGAGTGGTTGTAGTTACCGCCCAGAGGGCTGGGCGTGAGCTGTGGCCGGTCGCTGCCCCAGATCTCGCGAAAAGCCGGCGTATGCGCCGCGGAGAGCTCGCCGGCGCGGCCCTTCACGCGCCGCCGCCGGGCGATGCAATTCAAGAGCGAGGTGCCGAACTGCGGGTCGTACAGCGCACTGTATAGCACTCCGGTGCTGCCATCGGGGTGTTGCAGGCGCACCAGGACATATTCCGGAAAATCGCGGGAGACCTGCTCGGCCTTTTCGCCTTGCGCGACCGAGAGCGGGAGAGTGTAGATATCCGGCTCCCCCTGGTTGTAACTGACCAGCAACAGCAGGATATGCGCCTGGCTGTCGGGCATATGCAAGACATCGCTCACCTCTACCTGGCGGACGATCCGCGACTGGCCCAGGTACCAGCGCCTTTTCCGCAGAAATGCCGGCATCAGCATGGCGAGTGTAGCTTCCACCCCCGCGGAGAACACTTCATTCCAATCGGAGACAGTAAGCACTGGCGCGAGCTGCGGACCGGATGTCTCGCTCAGGCTCTCGTCCAGCGATTCCTTGGGCTGCAATTGAAACCAGAAAAACGCATGCGGTCCGAGGGAGACAAAATAGGGCTTTTCGGTGATGGTGGGAAACTGCGAACGGCCGAACATTTCGATCAGCGCCATGCCCTGAAATTTAGAAAGCGGAATCTCCGTGGCTTGCACGAAGCGCGACAGGTTGGCGACCACCAGCACGCGTTCGCCCTCATATTCGCGCACGAAAGCCAACACGCGCCGGTTATCGGGATGCAGCATCGTCAGATTGCCGCGGCTCAGCGCGCGCGAGCTTTTGCGCAACTGGATCAGGCGCTTCGTCCACCATAGCAGCGAGTGCGGATTGCTCTGCTGGGCCTCCACATTGATGGCTTCAAAATGATACTCAGGATCGATGATCACCGGGAGATACAGCCGCTGCGGGTTGGCCCGCGAGAATCCCGCATTGCGGTCCGAGCTCCACTGCATGGGCGTGCGTACGCCGTTGCGATCGCCGAGGTAGAAGTTGTCGCCCATGCCGATCTCGTCGCCGTAGTAAATCACCGGCGTGCCGGGCAGTGAAAAGAGCAACGAGTTCATCAGCTCGATGCGGCGCCGGTCATTGCCCAGCAGCGGCGCCAGCCGGCGGCGAATGCCCAGGTTGACGCGCATCTTCCGGTCGCTCGCATAAACGTGATACATGTAGTCGCGCTCTTCGTCGGTGACCATTTCCAAAGTCAGCTCGTCGTGATTTCGCAAAAACAGCGCCCACTGGCAGTTGTCCGGGATGGGCGGCGTGAGCTGCAGGATGTCGGTGATGGGGAAACGGTCTTCGGCGCGCATGGACATGAACAGACGGGGCATCAGGGGAAAGTGAAAAGCCATGTTGCATTCATCGCCCTGGCCGAAGTAAGAGATGGCGTCCTCCGGCCATTGATTGGCTTCCGCCAGGATCAGGCGGCCGGGATACTTGCTGTCCACGTGCTTGCGCAATTCCTTCAGGAAAGCGTGCGTTTCGGGCAGATTCTCGCAGTTGGTCCCTTCGCGCTCGTAGAGGTAGGGCACAGCGTCCAGGCGGAATCCGTCCACGCCCAGATCGAGCCAGAATTCCATGGCTTTCAGGATGGCCCCGCGCACTTCGGGACTGTCGTAATTCAGGTCCGGCTGATGGGAGTAGAAGCGATGCCAGTAGTAAGCCTTGGCCACCGGGTCCCAGGACCAGTTGGAGGACTCGAAATCGCGGAAGATGATGCGGGCATCCAGGTACTTATTCGGCGTATCGCTCCAGACGTAAAAATTACGCCACACCGAGCGGGGCGGCGAGCGGCGCGAGCGCTGAAACCAGGGATGCTGGTCGGAGGTATGATTCAGTACCAGTTCGGTGATAACGCGCAGGCCCCGGTTGTGCGCTTCCTTCAGGAAAGAGTGAAAATCCTTCAGCGTGCCGTACGCCGGATGGACACCTGTATAGTCGGAGATATCGTAGCCGTCATCCCGCCAGGGCGAAGGATTGAAGGGCAGCACCCAAATGGCGGTAACGCCCAAATCGCGCAGATAATCGAGCTTCTGAGTGAGTCCGGCGAAGTCGCCCATGCCATCGTCGCCGCTATCGCAGAAGGCCCGGACGTGTACTTCGTAAAGAACAGCTTCCTTATACCAGAGGTAATCCGACAAGTCGTCATGATCAGCAAGCCGAGTTCCGTCGTGTTCTTTGTCACGTCGCAGAAAGGGACGGCGTCACCCTCTGGATCGCGCCTTGCAGTTTATTCCCCTGGGAGAGGCAGTATGCGGAATCGTATATTAGCTGCCGTACTTTCAACAGGCTTACTGTTCAGTTCAGCAGCGCCTTGCGCCGCGCTTACCCATCATTACCGGACACATCACCAGTACATCAAGCACAAACGCCGCATGAATACCATCAAGCGGGTGGGCGTAGCCGCGGCGGGAGGCGCCGCGATTGGAGCGCTGGCCGGCGGCGCGCGCGGCGGCGCGATCGGGGCCATAGCGGGAGCGGGCGCCGGCGCGCTTTACGACGCCCACCAGAAAGCGCACGGCCATAACTGACCGCACGCCGGTTTCGTGAGTGGTAATTATTCCCGCGGCGGGGCGGGCGAGCGCTCGACCGTATCGTGCACGTCCGTCGAGACGCCGTAATCCCGCCATAGCCAGCGCATCATTTCGGGAAAGACGGTCTGCAGCATCTTCTGGCCGTGCCGTTGAATGCCCCAGGAGTAGTTCACGTCGTAACCCTTTTCGGTGAGCGCCACCTGCATCCGGACGTTCTGATAGAACCAGTCGCGCCGCTGATCGTAGGTTCCATCGGGTTTGAGAGACCGATTGTCATTCCGTCCATCGACCAGGAAGACACGCAAAGGCTTCTTGTCGGCGCGGCGGATGATATCAGGGTAAGCATCGCCGCCGCGAATATTGGTGAAGCTGCCTACGTTGCTCAGCACCTTGCGGAACTGGTTGGGACGCTCCCACGCGACGGTGAAAGCCGCGATGGCCCCTGAACTCGATCCGCCGATGCCGTGACGCTCAGGATCCTTCGATATGCTGTAGCCTTTGTAGAGCACGGGAAGCAATTCATCGACGATGACCCGCGCATACTTATCGTCCAGGGTGTTGTATTCGGTGGGCCGGTTGGTATCGCGATCGCCCCAATTGCCGGGCGTCGGCTCGGGCTGATCGGGGCGTCTCCCTGGATTGATGAAGACGGCGATCATGACTGGAATCTCGCGGCGGTAGATCAGGTTGTCCATGACGACCTGCGCGCGCACGTCGCCCTCGGGGGCCATGAACGCCTGCCCATCGTTGTATATCATCAGGCTGGCCGGAACCGCCGGGTCGTACTGGGCGGGCACGTAGATCCAGTAGGTATGCTGGGTCCCTGGATACGCCTGGCTGGGCAGCGTAAAAGGTCCCTTGATCTCTCCCTTGGGGACGTCTTCCTGGAGGATCGCATCAGGGGCCAGCTTATAGTAGATGTCGGTATTGGAGCCCTCGGGCGTGGAAGGGCGCGCGGCCGGCGTTTGCGCCATTGCGGCGCATGCCAGCAGCACAAGCAAGGACGAAAGTTGGGGTCTCATGGCTTTCGGGCCACGATACCACAAGGCATTGGAGGGAATCAGGACGAACGGCGAACCGGCTTGCAGCCGTGCCGGAAGAGAGAGCCTTCCATGTCAGGCTGGATCGGCGAGTAGTACACCACCACTTCCCGCCCGCATTGCACACACTGCGCCGAGGCGTAGCCGTCCAAGATGCGCCAGTTTCCCAACTCGTGTCCGCGAGTGGTGGCCGCGACGACGGCGATGCGGTCGAACGCCATGAGCTGGTCGACGATGAGAAGCCGCGTACATTGGGTTCCATGCCGCCAACGATAGAATTGCCTGATTCGGGCTGAGACCCAATCGGAGAAACCGGCGGATTGGAGCAGGGAGCGCACTGCCACTCGATCCTCAGTCTATCGCGGCTTTGGCCGCCAGTCACGAAATAATTTGGAAATTCGATAATCAGGCCTCAGTACCGCACAGGTACTGGTAGGACTATACCGATACTGCAAAAATCGTAAGTATGAGAGTACGGCCTGAAGTTTGCTCCTGTAAATTGATCGCGTCCGCCGGTAGGGAGCAGTGAGCGTTATTTATAAGGTTAGGAATGCCGAAGATAAGAGCCAATGGGGTTGACCTGCATTACATTACGGTCGGGGCCGGCCCCGACGTCGTGATGCTGCATGGTTTCCTCGGCAACCTGGCGGTCTGGCATCTTTATATGGCGCCTATCCTGCGCCGCGAATTTCGTGTCACTACATACGATCTACGCGGCCACGGGTACAGTGAAGTAACTCCGGCCAATTACACGGCGGCGGATATGGCCGCGGATTTGAAGGGCCTGCTGGACGGAATGGGGATCGAGCGACCCATCCTGGTGGGACACAGCTTCGGAGCCGACGTCGCCATGTACTTCAGCCTGCAGCATCCCGAGCGGGTAAACCGGCTGGTGGCGCTGGAACCGGGGCTGGCGGCCCTGGTGCACCTGCGTCAGGACAAGGACTGGATCGGTTGGGCGGCTTGGGTGGCGAAGCTAGAGGAAACCGGCATACACGTTCCGGAAGACAAACGCACGGATGCCGAATTCCTGTTGCAGCTCAGTCTGGAGACTCCGAAATTCTACGGTCCGGCGCGCGGGCTGCCGCGCAACCGGGAACCGTTACTGCACCTGATCCGCAATACCACGCTGCTGAAAGACTACGAAGTAGTGGGCGATCTGACGCTGGACGCGGTGCGCAAGATTCGCACGCCGTCGTTGCTGGTTTACGGCCGCGATTCGCACTTCATCAGCTCGTACGAATTTCTTCATCGGGAACTGCCCAGCTGCCAGCCGGTGCTTCTGCCGGGCGGGGAACATTTCGGCCCGCTGGAGCAGCCGGAGTTGCTCACGGAGCATATCTTGAATTTCCTGCGCTCGCCGTTGATGCGCGGCACGGATATGCGGCAGATGGGGTGACTTGAAGCCTTCAATCGAAGAAGCGCCCATCCTCGTCCGCCAGGTGTGACTTAGCTGCCTGGACATTGAATGTGACACCGAGACCCGGCCGGTCCCAGACATCGATGAAACCACGCTTCACGATGGGGTTCGGCAACCCGTCGACAATCTCGTACCACCAGTCAGGCTGGCCCACCGGGTACTCGAACGCGATGAAGTTCTGCGGCAGGGCGGCCCCCATCTGAACGTGCGCGGCGAGCCCTATCAGCCCGTCGAAAATCCCGTGCGGAGCGATCAGGATGCCGTGAAGATCGGCGTATTCCGCGATCCACTTCAGCTCCGCCATTCCGCCGACATCTTCCGGGTCGGGGCCGACAACATTCACAGCTTGTTTTTCGATGAGATCCTTGAAGTTCTGCCGGAGGTAGATCTGCTCGCCGGTGTGAATCGGTATTGAAGTACTCTGGGTTACTTCCCGAAACACGTCAGCGTCGGTGTACGGCATGTAGTCGCCTGTGATCAGGTCTTCGAGCCAGGCGATGTGGAGCGGTTCGAGCTCACGGGCAAACCTGATCGCATCCTTTACCGTCCAGCCCGGTCCGCAGTCGAGGGCGAGCCCGATTTCATCACCGAGGACCTTCTTCATGGCCTCGACGCAGGCGACCACGTGTTTGAAGCCGCGTTCCGTCATTAGGCCGCGATCGGCGTGCGGCGCCCCCTTCCGCGGGTCGTCGTACCATGCGTTGGGTACGGCGCGCATCATCGCCGGATTGTGAAAGCCGACTGCCTGTTTGATCAGGGTGAAACCCTCTTTGGATTCTTTCATCCGGGCCATGTTGTCGGCGTAGTCTTGCGGCGTTTGGCCGGTCATGGGGAAACGGACGCCTCCGTTGTAGGCGCGGACGCGGTCCCGAATCTTCCCGCCCAGCAGCTTATATACCGGTACCCCGGCCGCTTGTCCCGCTATATCCCAGAGAGCTATCTCGATCGCGCTCACCGCCGAACCCCACGGCTTGAACGAACCAAGCCGGCGGATTTTCAGCATCACTCCTTCGACGTCCGTGGGGTCTTCGCCCAGAATATAGTCCTTATAGAAGAGCACCATCGGCTTGAGATACGCTTTTGTGGACTCGGCTTCACCATACCCTGAGATACCCTGATCCGTGACGACGCGTACTACCGGGTTCCGGCCGATGATTGCGCACCTGAGGTCAATTATTTTGATGGATGCACGCCCGGTCCGCTTCTCAGGTAACGACGGACTGCCCCTCTGCTGAGCCGCCCACGACGTGGCGGCCGCTACACCAGAAAGAGAGCCGAGGAATCCTCTTCTCGTCCAATGGGCCATGCGCTCCTCCCGTTAGAAACACATCACAACCGAAGAATCACGGGTTGCACAATTCGTTCCGGGGATCCGACAACCATCACGATTCTAGCAGGTGGATTTTGCAGGCGTAGAGCCCGGAAGTCCGGCTTTCCGACTCCTTTGACCATTACGAAAGAGTAAGCTGGTTCTATGACGGCCAGATGACCCTGCCCATCAAACTGCGATCCCTGGCGGGCATCTCGGAAGGCGATTTGGTCGAACCCGCCTTCCAGCGTGGCAAGATTGTTTCACCTCCAAGCTCTTAATCAACCGCTCAAATTTTCCGACTGCCCACGATGATTACACGCCTGCCTAACGACGCGTCATCGACGCGCGTCTGGCTGAGGCCCGCGGAGGTCCCTACCAAGGCCCGTTCGCGACGCCGGGCGAAGCAATTCAGTAGTCCGCAAAAGAGATTAAGTAAAACGCGCAAGACGGGGCGACCCGCGCCGCTTGAATCTAAGGAGTTCCTCGCTTATATGGCGGCGCGGCAAAACGCGCCCCTTTGCGCTTTTGAGAAGCAACTCCGGCTTCACGCCGGCCACCTGCGACACCTCTCATTGCATGCCAAAAAGTACGGCGAGGCAGCCTATCTCTGGGCAAGCCCGAGTCAACAGAGGCAGGCGCTTTTATTTCACAATAGCTGGAGATACGTACCGGATTGAGGACGTGATTCCTCATCCAAAGCCCGAATTGCGGAGATGATGATGAAGGGTTTGGTTTGGTACGCCCGAGTGGATTCGAACCACCGACCTTTTGCTCCGGAGGCAAAAGAACCCGTCCGCGTTTTCAAACACTTGCATGCCGTTTTTGGACGTTAAGTGGACAGAAACCGGCATGCGCGCGTGCTTCATTGCCCCGATGCCCTCTTCATGCGGATGACATTCGGCCTCAGCGGGGTCGCAAGATGGGCGGCCTTCACGAGCTTCGTGGCGAGACGTTCCAACACCTGGCGCGCCTGGTCACTTGGCGTGTGCGTGTAGTGAAGCGTCATTTCGGCGTGAGCATGCCCCATCAGTTCCTTCCGCTCGCCGATTGAAATCTTCTCACCATCCGCCAGCGTCGCAAATGTGTGCCGCAGATCGTGCCAACTCAACCATGGCATGTCCAGCTTCGCGCCGGCGGGCTTCAAGTGGCGCTGTACAATGGCGTTCTCGCAGACCGGCCTGCCACTGGTGCCGACAAACACAGGATCCTCGGGGCCAACCCAGTGCTTTCGCTCCCGCAACCCCGCAAGCGCCGTGACTACCCAGCGTGGCAAATGCACGGACCGGCACCGGGACTTCGCCTTTACCGAGCCCCATGCGCCCTTGTACCACTGCTCACGCACGGCAGCCATAAACGGAGGCAGCAACTCCGCGTCCATGATAATCGGGGCATCGGTGAGATTCACGCGCTTCCATTTCAGTCCGCAGATCTCGGCGATGTTCATGCTCGTCATCGCCGCCAGGAAGGCCATCAGGCGGGTCGCCTGCGGAAGTATCTCCAAAAGCTTCGCGAGCTGGTCAAAACTGAGTGCGTGGGGCGTGGCGCGCACCATCTCCGGCAGCTTCACAAATTTGGCCGGGTTTGACCCGCTGTACCAGCCTTCCTGTTCGGCGTGCGTATAGATCGCGGACGCCACCGTCTTCACGTGCTTGGCGGATTGCACGCTGTAGCCACGCATCACCATCGTCCCGATTAAGCGCTGCAGGTCTTCGCGCTGGACATCGCGTAATCGCATGTCGCCTATCCCGTATCGGCGGCGGACCGGGGGCGGCTCCTCGCCCGGCCTGAATCGCGTCTTGCCTCCCCGAGACAGCTTCCGTTCCGGAACCCCGTCGAGCACAAATGGGAGTTGGGATTTGTAGTGCTCTTTGCCGGCGTGTTTCTTGTACGCGACGTGTTCCGGGAGAAACTTGCGCTCCACAAACTCACGCACGCTCATGATCGACTGCGGCGTACGATTATTCTGGTCGAGCCGCGAGAGAAAGTTCTCCCACCCTAGGCGGCGCGCTTCCTTCTCGGTGAATGCACCCGGCCCGTCACATGGCCCGATGCAGACTGACCTACTCCATCCTCGATTGAACTGCCCGTCTGCATTGATGTGGTCTTCGTGCCAACGCAGCTTCCACCAGCCGCCGCTCCGGAACAGGTCTCCTTTTTGCTGCAGTCTTCTCCGCGCCATGTTGTCCCAGCACCCTGAGACCTTACCTCGAATTGGCGCCGATAAGTTCATAGCGCCGCCTCGCGGGACCGCGTCTCGTCTGGCCAGCTTAAGTATCCAACCGTCGCGTCCGTAAGCTTCGGAAAATAAACGATCCGGGCGCCATCCGCTTCCTGAGGTGCGCCCAATGCGAGATCGGATGATGGTAATCCTGCCATTCGCGCTCACAGTCATCACTTGCCGGGGCTGGGCCGTATCGGCATCAGTTCGGCACGGCGACGGGCATCCTGCGTCCCGTCATGGATCTGTGCAGGACTTCGCTCAAGCCGTGCTCCCCGAATTTGGTCTTTACGCCGTTCTGGCTCCCCCGCGTGTCTGGCGCTCGATCCACTCTTCCAGGGCATGTGCCGGCACACGTACGGCGCGCCCTTTGCGAAGTGTTGGCAACTCGCCGGACGCCATCATCAGATAGACCGTTGCTCGTCCCAGTGAAAGACGACGAGCGACTTCATCAGCCTTCAACAGTAGTCTTCCAGCTTCCATGGAGAGGTCCGTGGAGGTGTCCCTTGTACTGCTCATTATTCAGTGATACCCTGTGCTCGAATCACGGCACAACGGGAAAATGGCGGGAAAGACAGGTCAAAGCCAGCCTCGGCCATCAGAAATATGACCGAACGACACCAGTTTTGGTCTGGGGATTGGGGACGGTTTAGCCGGTACGAGATTCGCGATGGCGCTGTTCGTGCGGCTCCTGGTGCCAAATTCGAATCGTACGATCCGTGGGAGATCTACAGGGCCAGCGAGTGGGATACCGAAACTCCGCCACCTTATCAATCCTTATTCGCACTGATGCTCTCCATAGGGGCCGTCTTCGATCAGCAAGAGTGGCAGCCGAAACAGTGGCATCTCAACAAGAAGATCGCCGATTTGACGTCGAACGACCAAGCCGAGATCCTAGATTGGTGCGCGCGTTTTGGACTGCTCGGGATCCTACCTCACCTCGCCTCCATGATCGAGTTGCCAATCCGACTAGGTGCTCACGACGGCGAGGGCGGCCATGTTGTAAGGGACCTCCTTCGAGTCAACGGTCAGTGGTCTAAGCGTACTGCCATTGATTTCCCGGCATCTCCTCTTTTTTCCGAGAATATTGATCAGTTTCTCAATCGAGACATGGACCTCGTGACGCTGGATAAACCGGTCCTAGGGAGATTTCTTGCCGAGGGTGAGAAATATTTCCGAGTTCCAAGGGTAACCCTCCAAGAGGGCCCCTCAAGTGGGCATTCCATCTATAGTAGGCCCGTGGAACATCTGCTCGACAGATTCTTCCCTGAGTTCAAGGACGCCGGCGATCAGTTTGAATGCCCACTCCCGCTGACCCCGATGTTTTGGGAGATCTATTCGGAAAGCGTGGACGATTTTGTTGAACATGCGTTATTCCTGATGAGCGCGGCGGAGCCTGTTCTCTCTCGTCGCGCCCACCACAATTTGAAGCAGCTGGAGTTTTTGGTAGAACCTGTCGGCATCTCGCTATCGTCGGCTTCAAAAGGTGATATTCAAGAGCAATGGGCCTGCCCGTCTTTACTATCCTCGTTCGCGCGCATGGCCCTTCAGACCATGTGGGCTGGCAAGCGCCTTCTGCGCTGCGATTGCTGCGGCGAGCCTTTTCTAACTGCCGGGTACCAGTCCCGCTACTGTTCCGAGCAGTGCGGCTGGAGACACCGAAAGCGCCAAGCCGTGCTAAGGAAGAGCGCAAAACAGTTGAACAAATCAATCCGGGGATCCGAGGCATGACTGTGTATTGAGGTCTTGAGGTGCGTCAGTTCGGTCGGGCGGAACTGGCTGACGCTGGGTGAGGTAGAACCCTCAAACCGGCCCGCGCCGCCGGAATACTGCCATTTTGCACGACGCCGCTGGTGGACACGTGCGCTAACTCTCGTGCCGCCATGTGGGCGTCCGGCGCCTCCGCCGCGAACAATGCCGGCCTCGGCCCCAACGTGGCCCGGGCCGCCAAGAAACGGGTCGATATCATTACCGATAATCGGGATTATCGCGACGCGAATTCGGCGCGCTACGTGATCTTCATCGAACAACACCATCATGGGGCGCAAGCCCTGCGGCTCGCGCATCCTCGCCGGATGCACGCCTCTGCCCTTCGATCCATTGCTGGCCTACGAACTGGGTCGCCCAGGCCGCGGACCGCGCACTCTGAACCCAACCAGACCGTACCTAGTATGATGTCTTCGCTCTGGGCTGTCACCGCCGGTGCAAAAATACCCATAGTGCCGGTTGAAAATTCCCCCACCCTCTGATGGTCGACCCTAAAACAGGGGAGGCCACAAATGTTTAGGGGGAAAGACGTGCAAGAAATC
>Ga0209579_10001913_pt1 | contig 16603 bp, 23 predicted proteins | sample Coa_R1_2_FD_187152 | JGI IMG/M metagenome (GOLD analysis project Ga0209579, IMG submission 187152) | Surface soil microbial communities from Centralia Pennsylvania, which are recovering from an underground coalmine fire - Coalmine... | ecosystem: Environmental > Terrestrial > Soil >... | reverse complement strand
GTGCTCGAGCGTCTGGCAAAACGCAATATTTACGCGATCACCTAGTTCATCATCGGCATGGATAACGACACTGCGGGAGTCGGCGAACGCACCTTGCAGCAAGTCCGCACATGGCCTCCGGGCCTGCCGGTTTTCGGACTGCTCACGCCGTTACCGGCAACGCCCTTATACAAGCGGCTGGAAGCCGCCGGACGGCTTACGCGACCTCGGCACTGGCTTGATTTCGTTCCGTTCACGATGGCCCACGCACCACTGAAGATGACGATCGAAGAAGCGCACGCCGAATTGAACTACGGTTGGGCTCACTCCTACAGTCCGGAAGCGCTGGCGCAGGCAGTTGCGGCACTGGACGATCAGCATGTGGGGGATCGCTTCAACATTTTTCTGGCGCGCCTTTGTTTCCGCGGAATCTATTTCCCGATGCTGAAGAAGTCAGCGTGGCTGCGGGTCATCATCGAGAACCGCCGAACAATACTGAGGCTGTTCAAAGACGGAGTGTTGCGATGGATGCGCCCACGAAATTCTGCTAGCCAGGTTTCCGTTGACGAGGCGACGCCCAGCATCAGCGGCGAAGCCAACGCTAAAGCATAAGCAATGAGAAACTCTGAGGTGGTGGGTGGTTGCTGTGGGTAAAAAAGCAGCATGGCTGACGGTCAAACGATCGCTAATAACGATCTACAACGATATTTATGACGAGCACCTCTTCGTATTCGCTGCCGGACTATCGTACTATTTCGTGCTTTCACTATTTCCAATGCTGCTTTCCATGGCATTGCTGCTAGGGTATGTACCCATTCCTCACTTGTTCGAGGGTCTTCTAAGCGTAATGGCCAGGCTGGTACCAGGGGATGGAATGAGCTTAGTGCGCACCATCGTGTCTGATGTCAGTCACAAACACACACACTTGCTTACGCTGGGGCTAGTGTTCACAATTTGGACAAGTTCCAGTGGATTTGCTGCGATAATTGACGGTCTTGATCTTGTCTATCGTGTTCGCGAAACCCGCCCAGTGTGGAAGACTCGACCGCTTGCGCTAGGACTGACGCTGCTCTCGGGGTCTCTGTTGGTCATCGCTGTTGCATTGATGGTTGAGGGGACATACCTCGGGAAGTGGTTCACAAGCGAATTTGACCTGAGTCCAGCCGTTCTTGCCGCCTGGCGTAATCTCCGATGGGGCATAGCCGCAGCCTTTGCAGTGCTCGCGCTAGAGCTGTTATACCATTTCGGACCTAATGTGAAGCAGCGCTTCCGCGACAGCCTTACGGGGGCAATCGTTGCGGTAGCGGCCTGGATTGGTTTGTCATGCCTGCTAGGGATTTACTTCCGACACTTCGAATCTCTTGATAAGACCTATGGGCCGCTAGGTGCTGCCATTGGCTTGTATGTGTGGTTTTATTTGTCCGGTTTTGCCATTCTGCTCGGCGGCGAAATCAATTTCCTGCTTGGCGAGCTGCAACACCACAGAAGTCGACCCTCGTCCAAACCGGTCTACACTGAGAGCAACAAACTGAATTCTGCAGCCTGAGTTAGCTTGTGAACCAGCAGAGCCGCACTTCCCAAGCTGGTCTCACCGTGCTCACGCAGCGTCGCCAGCTCGTAGCAATGCCCGAGAGTGAGCGGTTGTGAACAGACCTCACCTGGCTGCATAGCCGACAACGTGTTGGGTTCCTCCATGGGGGACTCCAAAACTGGAAACGGTACGTCAGCCGAGTCCCCCTAGGCAAAAATCGGCTGCTTTTTTGGGAAAGCCTGCCTTTCTTCGCCGCCGCGGGTGTCATCATTGGTCTCCGCCTCAAGGATTCCGAATGCAGAGAAGGCACCTTCCTATGATGAAGTATGAATAAATGCGCGGAAGGACAAAAACAACGTCAACGATACCAGTACTGCAAGTGTTTCTTGCGGATAGGCGGGAACGTCGCGGGTGGTTTTTTCGATCATTATCTTCCTCATCTTTCGATTTTGCGGCTGATACAGGTCGTTCTTAAGCGCACACCTCGAGCCCGGTATACCCATCTACAGCTAACTGGGCATTCCCCGGTGTCGCATTTGGAATCACAACTGAAACAAGTTCGGACACGATGTCATTTCGAATCTTGATCACAGATGACAATCGGACCTTCCGTCACAGTCTGGAACAAAATCCTGATTGGGAGATTTGTGCTGAGGCAGTCGATGGAGCGAGTGCCATTGCCAAAGCGCAGCAATGTGCATGTATTTTGACACATCATGTCCTTCGCAGCGGTTCACAATTGTCTAGGAATCACTGTGCTGGGTTGCCCGCAATAGCCGGCGCCACGGACTTCAACTGGTCGAGCGCAGTCAGCACACCTTGCCACCGAACCTGGTCCTTCTTCGTCTCAATCGGTAACGAGAGGTCGGAATAAAACTGCAGAATGTTATCACGCAGCTCGGGCGACGTCCGATCGAACTTCCGCTCTGACAACTGAGCCAGCAACTTGGCGTAGGTGTTGTCTGTGAGCGAATATTCCGCCGCTTTGGTTCGGTTTCCGCTATCAAGATCACAATTGGGCAGCACCAGCGTGCCAGTGCGCACTTCTTCGAGAAAGGCCCGGTACTGATCGACAGTAGTATTGATGCTCTTGATATACAGATCTTCGGTTTGCGCGGTTGGGCTATTGAACGCTAATTTTTTGAAGGGACCAATTTTCGGCATGTATCGCAAGAGCGTCGACAACATCCGCGTGCCCACGCCTGGCTTCACGTAGTCCTTTCCCCACTGCCTTTCGTAATCAGAGCGCGAAAGACGATACAGGAACTTCCGCTTGGCGAAATTTGGCGTCTCGCGCATCAGGTCCTTCTTATGGGTTTGCAAAGCGACTTGGGTCATTTGCGGAATCAGCCGGCTAACTGCGAAACGATATGAACCCACTGCCAGATCCTCGTGGGTTAGCACGTCTTTGAGCTCCACGCCGTACACGACGGGAAAGGCCCGCTCCAGCAGGGGCTTGGACACTTGGAATCCGATGAAATCGTGGTACTGCTGCGAGGCGTAACGATTTTTCACGACCTGCACCGTGTCGAAACCGAACTCCGTTTTCAAATGTGCGGTCTTGTCCTCGGCATACCGGACTGACTTGCCGAACTTCGCTCGCAGCTTCGGATACTCGATCGCCACGGACTGATTGACCGCCGGGTGGCCCGCGATATCCGCCGCATAGTGCGACAGTGCACCCAGCGCAAAAGCGTACTCATTGACATCCTGGCTTTCGAGCAGCAGCTCTCGAGCGAAGTCTCCGCTACGAACGTAATGCACCAGGTTGCTGAATTCTTTACTGCCGAACGGGTAGTAGCCGAGATCCTGGATGACGGCGCCTCCATACGCATAGGCATGCGCCTCCCTGATCTGGTCTTCCGATAGTCCTGGATACCGTTGTAGCAGGAGGGGCTCGATCTCATCAGTCCAGAGCAGGTCTACGATTTCCTCGTGTGTCAGAACGGAGTACGCGGACGAACCGCCGCTGCACATGAGCGCGACGAGAAGAAGTGCCGTCGCACGGACACAAGGCAGGCGCCAACCTTTGGCGATGGCGCCTGGCGATTTCGGTGAACGGCGCATAGTTCAAATGCGACCGAGAACCAGGAGGATGACAACGATCAGGAGGATCAGCCCTACTCCTCCGGTCGGGTAATAGCCCCAGTCTCTGCTATGCGACCATCTGGGTAGCGCCCCAAAGAGTGCCAAGACCAAAATCACGATCAATATGGTTCCAAGCATGTTTCACTCCTTTTCCCGTACTGATACACAAAATAGGAAGACCCAACTTTGGTTATAGGCGTTCCACTGATGCCGTTATGGTCAAAACTGCTCAAGGTGAGTAACAGAGTCGAAAAGATGGAGTTGACGCTCTCGGCGAGGATAGGCTGATGGACAGCGGGGACATCACTGTGCGGCAAAGAAACGGGCGCGAGCCCCGGTGGACCCGCGTCGATAACAGTTAATGGATCTACCTACTGCAAGCTTCCCGTTGTTGTGATCGGCGTGCCGATTGCGTCGCCGGATACGACCAGTTCAACTCTCCGGTTCTGCTGCCGTCCCGCAGCGTTATCGTTTGAGGCTACGGGCAAGGTGTTGCCGAAGCCTCTGGCCGTAACCGAATTCGTTGCTACGCCTTGTTGCACCAGATAATCACGCACCGATCCAGCACGGTTCTCCGACAATTTTTGGTTCATGTCGTCGCCGCCGACGTTATCCGTGTACCCGCCGACTTCAATGTTGAGTCCGGGGTACGCCAGCAGAATACCGGCAACTTTCGCCAGCTTCTCCCGTGCCCCTGCCTTCAATGAATATTGCCCGGTGTCAAACAACACATCGGACATGCTGACAATCAGCCCGCGTGCGCTATCGCGAGTCTGGAGAATAGAATTCAACTGCTCAGACAATCGTTCACGCATGGCCGCTTTGTCGGTTTCCGCCTGCTGCGCGTGCAACTGCGCCTGCTGGGCCGACAAGCGGGATTGTTCAGCATCCGCCTGTGCCGCCGAGAGTGCATTGGCTGATGAAGCCTGACTGTCCGCCATATCGGACTTGGCCTTCGCGGTCGCAGCTTGTGCATCCGCAGCGTCATTGCGTGCCTTGGCTGCATCAGACTGGGCTTGAGCGTTGGCCGCTTGCGCCTTCACAGCATCAGATTCTGCCTGTGCTTTGGCTGCTTGAGCCTTCGCTGTGTCGGACTCAGCTTGTTCCTTCTGCCGATTCGCGTCATATGCCTGCGCCTGTGATTGTGCCTGAGCATCCGCTGCATCCTGGCGTTCGTTCGCCAAGCGCACGTCGTCCATCTTCTTGACTCCGATCGCTCGTGCATCTTCAGCAGTTTGTACTTCCTCTCGGGAGACAGCGATCAGCGGCTTTCGGTCGATATGCTTGCTTGTTGCATATCCATCGGCCTTATTCATTAACTGAACCGCGTGCTGAAAGCTGTCGCTGGCGTACGTCTCCGCTCCCTCGGACTGCGCGATACGCAGCGCATTTCGTGCCTCGAAGAATTCCAACGGCAACTTGGCATTCAGAACCACAGGGTCGAACTTGTAGCCGGTGGGAATGTAGCCGCCTCGTTCCATGAGCTCATACTTTGCATTCACCGCCTCAGTTGTCCCCTTGGTGTCGGGGCGAACGACATTTTCGAGGATCACCACATTGCTGGGTTGGCGCACGGCATAATAAGGTTCCGCGGTGACGACCAGTGCGAAAGCCTGAAGATCCGTGGTTACGTCCAGCTTGCTGCGACGGTTACCCCCTACTAACACTTCTCCCAGGTTTACGGCCCGACCCTCGGGCGAGATCGCCCACAGGATGTAAGTCAGGTATTCGTTGCCGAACGCCGTGGGTTTCTGCAGGTTTGCGAATTCCACCTCGATCTCAATGGATCCGCGCTTGCTTTCGACCTTCGCTTGGCCGTTCGCGGAAGGCATGAGGTCCGTGCCCGCGAAATCCAGCTTCGTAGCTCCACTGCGATGCTGATAGTTGACCGCCTGGACCGTACGGCTGATTACGTTGACGCGGAAGGTAGGCGTCGGAGCGAGCGGTTCGATGTCCATGGTTGGTTGAGAATTGGTTTGAGCCAGTGCAGCCAAGCTCAATATGACGGGAAGTACTAACAGCAATTTCGTCTTCACTGAATTTCCTTCTGGCAGATGTCTGCCGTGTTGCTTTCATCTAACTTTTGAGTCTCATAACCTGGAACTTTCCTAAGTGGCCCTTGCCACACGCCATTATTTACCGAGGTGGATACCGACAAAGATTGAAAGAGTCGAAAAATATTCAGGATCCACAGAACCACGGCTTCGTCGGGAACTCACTCGCAGCAAGCTGAGTATAGGGAGCTACGAATTAGCCGTCGTCGTCGCTCCGCAACACACTCAGCGGAATAAAGAATGACAGACTGTAGGCTTTCCTGTCTGAGCAAGATAGCTCACATGGAGTTTAAAGGTTACGACGCTCGAATTGATCCCTGCCAAAGTGAGCAGTTGTGAACAGACCTCACGTGGCCCCATAGCCGACAATTTGTAGCGATCCTTGCGGTGGAACTTCAAACTGGAAACTGCACCTGTGCCGTCGCGGTCAAAGATGCAAATCGGAATCCCGATTGACTATAAGGAGAAGATTTATGAGAAGAGTTTTTTCGATAACGGTATTTCTTTCGTTGTGTACTCCGGCGCTGTGGGCGGTGGACAATACCAAGGTTCTGGATGCTGCCACTCAAACCGTACAGAGCATGACCACCGGCGCTAAGCCAATTCCATCATCGTTGCTACACGCCGCGAAGTGCATCGCCGTTGTCCCTAAATTGACCAAAGCTGGATTCATCGTGGGAGGTGAGCACGGCAATGGCGTGGTAAGCTGCCGCGCGGCAAGTGGTTGGAGCGCACCCGCGTTCATCACCATTACTGGCGGGAGCGTAGGTCTTCTGGCAGGCGGCGAACATCAGGAAATCGTGCTGCTGATGAACAATCAGGGCAAGCAGGAACTAACAAACGGACACTGGGATCTTGGAGCGGAAGCTGTTGCCGCTGGACCCACTGGCGACAGTGCTGGTGCAGCCGAAAGTACCGGCTGGAGGGCACCCGTCCTGTCCTACGCGCATTCTAGCGGAGCGTATGCGGGAGCAAATCTTCAAGGTTCGAAGATTAATGTTGACCAGGACGCAAACCACAATCTGTATGGACAAAGTGCTTCGATCCAGTCGATCCTGGATGGTCAGGCGCAAACGCCAGCGACCGCGCAGCAGTTCCTGTCCGGGCTCGAGCAGGTTGCGGGCAAATAGGCTACTAAAGTAGCTTTTCACGAGAACAGGCCGGTCTGGGCCTGGCCTGCTTTGTTTGCATCGCCAACGACGGCCGGCTTTAAAAAAGCGCCGAAGCGGTCCACTACTAATCGTGGAGAACGATGTTGAGAAGTGAGCTGTGGACTTGCAGCGCGCCCTCGGAACCGCCAGCATAATCAATGAAGCCCAGTCTCCTGAACCGGTTCATGAAGAAGCTGACTCGCGAACGAGTAGTGCCGACCATTTCTGCCAGAGTCTCCTGGCTGATCCGGGGAACCACGGTTTCGGGAACCCCTTCCTTGCCAAAATGAGCGAGCAACAAAAGGATCCGGGCCAGCCTCTTTTCGCTTGAATTGAAAAGCTGATCAACCAGATCTTCTTCGTAGCGGATGTTGCGCGCCAACAAATACGCCACGAACATATCGGACAAGGTGTGCTCCCGATGAAGCGCGCTCATCATCGCCTTCTTCTCGATCCGCAGCAACTGGCAGTCTGTCATTGCAGCCGCGGATCCCATACGTAGTGCCTGGCCTGCCAGTGCGCCTTCTCCAAAGAAATTTCCCTCATTCAATATTCCGATCGTAGCTTCTTTGCCAGTCTTGGACACGACGGTGAGCCTGACTTTTCCTTTTTGGATGTAGAAGACAGCGTCAGCCGCATCCCCCTGTGTGAAGATTCCATGCTTCTTGGAAATGGTAATGCTCTTCCTGCCCTCGCCAATGGTCGCGAGGAATGCATGGGGATCGAAGGCGCGCTTCTTCTTAGCTACTGCAACAGAGCCCATTAAGATTCATTTTATCCCTAAGAGGAGTCGGTTCATACAAATCGTATCGACACCAAGGCCAATAGTCCTTGTTCACCCGGATTTCCAAAGTGAGCCGTTCTGCACAGTATTTCAAAACGAAATGAGCGACTCTAATAAATGCCTCTCTAGGAGCGATTGATCTGCCAAACCAGACGGCCTACCGAGCTCTCTGGAGGCAAAGTCCGCCCAGACAAGGCGGTTCGTGGTCCGGATGTTCACAGCCAGAGTTCGCAACTGAGTCGCCCTCGTCAAAGGCGTGGCCGGACTCGACGGGGCTCTGTCCGCAAGGAGGAGAAATGAGATGCACCCCGGAAGATGTAATGAAGCCTGACCTGTTCAGCGAAGTCGTGCTGCTGGGAAGCGCTGGCCTCGTATTGGTTTCGCTGTTGCTGATCATAGCGACTGCGCTCACACGAGCCTAACCCCGCAGCCAAGTTTCCATGGAGGATTATGCCAACAACTGTTCAGGTCGGTTCGATTCTGATCGAAGAGTCCTCGCCGATGATGGAAGTGCTTGGGGTGGTGAGCGAGCCCTATTCGGGAAATTGGAACCTCGTTAAAGTGCTGGGCGGCTTCGAACTGGATCGCAAAATCCACGCCGCCGGATGGAACTTCTTCTTCATGGCTGGGGAAGTGAAAGCGATGTTCTTCGGTGCTCTAAAAGCAAAGAAAATTCAAAACGCGTTAGAACGAATTCTGACGAAGGTGCGACACCAAAACTTCAACAGCCTCGAAGTAACTGGAATCGTTGCCAAGCGTTTGTTCGGTGTGCCCTATGCCACTGTTTCCGCACACTCACGCCACATCCAACGGAGCTGCAACCTGGATGGGACTGAGGCACGGCGGACATCCAAGCGCGACGCAGAATGGGCCAGAGGCTGAGTACTTCTACGCTCCGGGAGAGTGAACTTATGACACTGAACGAGAATCAAAGACTCGAGTGCATCCTTGAGTCCGCAGTTGTTGTGTCCTGGACAGACTTAATGCGCGGCGCCCAAACAGGCTTGATTCATATTGAATACGGCTTCGCTGCGTCGGGCAATTTGGATTATCTGAAGTTGTGGTCATCCATAACCCGAGGTCATTGGCTCCTGGCTTGCGAGTACTGGATGTCACCTTCAACATCTCACAGCACCGGCGTTCACTTTGATAATGGATATCGATCGGAAGGTCTGTCGCACATTCTGGAATCTGTGATGCAGCACCAAACAGCCTTCTCGCTTCCCCCGGATCTCGGCCGGCAAGGATTGCTCCAGATCTCAACACCCACGGAAGAAGAGAGCACAGCAGCCGCAGCGGCGTTGAACGAAGCGTTCGAGCGTCTCGACGCGGCGCGCGCCGAGCCCACGCTGGCCTGAGATCCCCTGGGGGCATTGATGTACTTCACCGGAGGTTGTGGCTTCAGCAGAAAGAATGCGTTTTTCAGTTACTTTCCGCAGCCGCTAAGCGCCAATCTCGATGCGGTTCTGTGCGCAGCTGACCAGTGCTAAGCTCACACTTTTCTCCCGGCTTAGCGCCACAAGTGGGGCAACGGACCGTCAGGGCCTGTTCTTGTTTGGCTGTCATAGCTACATGATGCACCGTTGCTCAGCAAACAAATGTTCTATTGTGACCACTCCCTTCATGTAAGGCTCTGCATTCTTGCGTGTTGTTACTTTCCATTTCTCATCAATATCCGCAAGCGAGAACGAGAACCTCTGCTATGAACTTCCGCATCCAATGATCAGATGAAAGAAACTGAGAAATCAATTTTCGACCAGCAATATCGAGTCGTGACCGTTGAGGGTGACCGCCTCTTCGTCCGAGGAATTCTCAGCGGAGAGATACTAACGATCATCAACACCCAGCCTGAGGCTCCTTTTACACAAGAAAACTATCCGCCCGGAAAATTAATTGCTCTGACCGATCCGTCAAGCGCGTTACCAAACTGAGATTTCAATCCCCTGCCATTTTGCAGCCATTGCGAGAATTCCGCTGGACCCGAGACGTTACGTAATGTCCGGGACGAGCAATTTTGAACATCGCGCCATCCTCCGAAGGCGCACTATCTCGGTAGACATGGTTAGGGTCACGGCTGGAGGTTATGGCGCCCGAACTGGGCATCGAATGTTCCCTGGAGCAATATTATGTTGAACCACTCGACTATCAAAGCAAACAAATCTCTCGAACCGCCAGTCCCTGATCCAGGAGCAACGCCAGACGCGGAGCGTGCTCGGAAGCCACCACTGCCTGAACCTCCGTATGAGCCCTACGCCAAGAAGCCGCCGGTGCCCGGGGAACCTCCATACGAGCCTTACGCCAAGAAGCCAGCGCTGCCTGAACCTCCGTATGAGCCGTACAAGGATATCTAGTCGCTGGGCAGAGGTCAGGCAATGAGGGACGCGGCAACTTGGGCAGCCAGAGGCAAAGGACTCCCAAGTGATTTGGGCTGTTGGATTACCGGGCGATATGAACGATTATTTGCCGCTCTGCGCTCAATAAGAAAACTGTTCACTTTCGACCAGCTTTCTGCCGTGGCTGTCACCTATCATTCCTGCCAATATCCAGCCTCCTGCTCGATGGAGGAAGTCATGGAAAACTTCGCGCATGCAACGGCTACTTGAAATCCAAAGTGCTGGACACCAAAGAAGCCCCAAGCTGATCGCTGAAGACAACCAATTAATGCAGGAACTCCAGAAGCGACATTTGGCAGAAAAAATACCCACCGACGGTGAAGCTTAAAGCCCCGAAATGTTGAGAATTCTGTTCGGACGATGAAATAAGAACTGAATGAGCCGCTGCGAAATCGTAGAAGTCAGCAAATGTGAACGATGCGGTCGGATCCTTGCACATCTAATTCAACTGCGGTAGCCCAATTTCTTTTTCAGCCACTCCCGCTCCTCGACCTGTTCTAGCTCTTGGGTTGGTTCCTTCCGAGTTTTTGGTTAACCTCATCAAGCCTCTTTTCCCTATCGTCCTTAGTCATGGTTAGCAGGCGTATCTTTATTTTAATTTTCACCTGATGCCTGCTCCGTGGAAGGCGGCATACTACCCATGGAGGCGTGAGTCCGCCACCTATGGGTAGAAGCAGACCACCCGCTTTCCCCGGTGATGGCAGTGTGGAAACGATTTCCTCACAGAGTTATGGCAAGCATAGTGTCACGAACGTCCAATCGGGTACAACCGCAGTTGTAGTTCATGAATGAGCCACAGCCAAGTGGAGTTTGCCGGATTGGCACTTTGTGAAAGAAGACCTTGCCAAACCAGCGATGTTGCTGCGGAGCGCTCATGCGCTCGATTCGCTTAAACCATTTGGCGCAAAGTGGTGATAGCCGTGTTCGTGACATCGGAGTCCATCCTGAGGACTACTGCGCAGTCAGTGACCGCCCTCACATCGAAAGACTTATCGTATCGTTCGGTCAGAGCCGCACGACACGGGGGAAGCCGCCGATCACCTGTACAACACCTTGAGGAAGCCAAGGAGTTGTTTTTGGATTTCAACTACGAAGAAGCGATGCGCCACCTGCAAGCAATCCAAGCCACCGAGCCGGAGAGGACAGAAGCCATCAGGCGCGTTCAGTGTCATCCATAGACAGTATTCTGTTCTGAAAGGCCCTGTTTCGTGGTCGAAGCTGGCCAGTAGCGGTGTAGAATCAAAGCATGGTACACATCACGCTGTACCCACCGAACGAAAGCCCACAGGAATACGACGTAAAAAACTACAATATTCAACAAGAGGCAGTGTTGTGGTTTCGCGTTGAAGGAAGCTCTTCGCTTCCAGTGTCCACGGAAATAAAGACTACTGTCCCATTCCTGATTCGGGAACAAGTAGACAGCACAAGGTAAGCACGCTGGCAGTTTATGAATCAAGCTTGCGTATAGCTATCATTCCAGTCGGCACGTGCGTGACAAACCAACCGCCCGAGAAATTGCTAAGCCATTCCGCATCGAGCGGTTCTTTGCAAACGGGCTTGCCCGCCCGGCTATACCAGTAGGCGGCGTTGCTCTGGTCGCCTTCCTTGCGATGGAGGTAGGCAACAAAGGTTCTGTTTCGATGCTCACCGACGCCCCACCCCGAAAGAACCGCTCTGGATTCCTCGAAAATGACCGAATCAAAACGCTCGACTTGCCACGAAACCGGGCTTTGACGGAGATTGCCCAGCGCCTCGAAGCCGCAGTGAAGTCGGAGAACATTCGAGATGTTCGGAGCGCCTGCACAAAGTTTCTGGCGACCGCTTCAAATTTCTATGCGAACAGGAAACTTGCATCAGGCCTTTGGTTTTTGAAACTCTTCACGCTCCGTAGTACCCCCGCCATGCGTATCGAGTCTAGGTCGAACGGGCACTCTCGGGAGTTACTTTTGTGCCCCCTGAACCCGAGTTATTTCCTAGCACCACAGCCTGGGAACACAATAGTATAGCCATACGATCAAACAGCATGATGGCGAACGGGCGTAAGACCAGCTTCGGCACATGCACCTTCGGGCGATTCCGATTTGGTAAGAAGCAGTCTACATATGACGTCTGAATGCAAAGGTGGCGGCAAGTTTGTAGGTAAGTGGGAAGTCAGCGCTCGCAACACTACCTTATGCCCAGTCTGCCGCTCGCCCCAACCGGTGAGGCCATATGGAGGTCGATACAAGATAGCTGACCATGGGGAGCCAGAAGTGACGATGGGACCATCGGCAAGTGAAGGCTGATCAGATCTTTTGGATCATTGCGGGGACTTCTTTCGTTGCTTGCTCACAGAAATGCCAACCTTTCCGAACCAGCAGTTCGCCAGTCAGGTTTGATTTATCCTGTACCTCTCCTCTAGATGAGTGTCGCCGCCGCTTGAGGCATCAAGGTGCGCCAGTATTGGGACATGCGGTGACAAGCTGCCTTGATGGAGCGGTGCCACAGCAGGCGTCTCGCGGTTGACGGTGTGATTGAAGATCAAGTAACCAGCGAAGAGCAAGAAGATAGCCAGCATCACCAGCCAGAACATCGGATTGCATCTTTGGCCCTCAATCATGTTGCAACGTTACCTTGCCACGACTTACTCAGCTTGCGCCGGAAGGCGACGCATGTGCCGCGCTGAAAGCGTCTGCGACCAGCTTCGCCCGATCGGTGATCTTCAAGGAATGCAACATCCAGGCAATACAGTTCGTGACCACTCGTTCACTTAGTCGTAGCCGGCCTGCGATTTCATGGTCGCTGAAACCCTCGCCGGCCAGATGATAGATCGGTCCGAGCACGCCTAATTTCTCACAAAATACACGCATTGTTCGCCTGCTTTCGCGGTGCAGCGGTACAAAGAGGGCCTTCTCAAGAAGGGTAAGTCGGCCGCCGAATCACGAGGGCGGGAGCTGCTCTTTTGAGACACTAACAAATTCACTCACCCGCCGTTGCAATACTGTGCACAATTGCTCAGTCCCGGAGAAAAACCTGCGATATCGTGGGTACATGTCAGAAGGCTTGGTAGTTTTATTGCTTGTCGGATTCGTAATGTTGTTCCTGGTGCGAACCATCGAACGGATCGAGCAATCCTACGCAAAGCAAATCGCAGACGGCCGCCCTGGACCCGAAACTACCCCACTGCCCATGCCATGGTCACTCAAAAAAAGATCGATCCGGGAAAAGTTCTAAGCTCGCTGAATGTTACGTGTCCGCACCGCAGTGCGAGAGGGGGATTTCAACGTTACTGCGAATGCCTCTCTTACCTTGGTTCGATATGACTGCGGGATGATTGTAGATGCTGACGCAGTCACCGGCCACATTATTCCTCGCGGTAGTCACCCATAATCCGGACAAACTTCTCATCGCCGTACAGTTTTCCGGACCTAGCGGTTCTGTAGCTTTCACGAACTCGCCGCCTGAGTGGACTGACCGCCATCCTAAGCGATCAACCATCCTTAGCAAGTGACTGGCGAACACAATGAGCTCGGCAGCCTCGATTCTGGGTCTAAGAACCTTCCCACCGTCAGCTTCCAACTTTGAGTCCAATCTCCGAGAACACCTGAGTCGAATTGTTACCGATAAGCTTGACGACGCCGATTGCGAGCGTCAGAACCACAGCCAATAGGATCGCGTATTCAGCGAGATCATGACCGTTTTCCTCATGCCACAATCTGGTCACACATTAGGATGCAGTATGAGGAGATAAAGCGGAATGGCACATTGAGGGAAACTGACTACACCATGCGGTCATTACCATTACGATCTAACAAACGTAACGGCCGGTCTTATCGCTCCAGGCATTTTCGAATCCTTCTTAGTTCCATGAAGGTGATACCACTGAGAGCCGCAACAGTGCAACCGATCATGATGAACACCAGATCGTTCATTTTGCTCTCCTAAAAGTCGGACGAAATCAGCGTTCAGCGAATCGAGGAGCGGCGGTCGAAAACGTAGGCTGGATTCCTCTCGCGTTCAAAATACTCTGACATCTCAGCCTTGATCTGATCGGTGATTGTTTGACGCATTGGGGAGTCAAACCGAAAATCGTCGGCCGTGGCGGCCAACTTACGGATGCGGTCGTCGAGACGACGCCCAAGCACCTCGTCGCCCATCTCACCCAACAGTATGAGCTTGTAAGTCAAGCTTTCGAAAGATGCAACAAGTGATTCCACCTCGCTTGAAACGCAGCGGATGAATCGCACGACAGTGGCGTGGGCTACCTTGGCCTTTTTCGTATAGCGGATGCGTTTCATGAAATCGTCTGTCGAAAGCGCTAAATTGGCAGATATGATGCCAGTCTCAAGCTCCACACGAAGGAAGTCTGATCTAAGTTCGATTGCTCGGTTCCAGTTCGACACTGTTGTTGTGATGCTTCTTGGTGGTGCGGTGGCTGCTTGCGCAATCCAGAGCTAGGCTGCCGCTGACTTCTGCATGGATTTCATGTAGCCGTCCATCGCCTGGGTCAACTGCGAATCAATCTCATCCGCGATAGCCATAACATCTGGCAACAGCAGGCTGAAATCTAGATGGTTCAGATTGCTCTGCAACGTTCCGAAAACAGTCACCTGTAGTATTCGCGATTCATGTACAAGCATTGCGGGAGTGTAGCCTTGCGAATATCGCAGTTCGCCATGCGCGACGGCTGCGGAGGAAGGGAGAGCGTCACTGTCCTTCGTTGTGGCACTAGGCTTCTTCAGACGTACGATCAAGTCCTCAACCAGCTTGGGAAGATGTCCGGTCCGATCTTCGTCACTAAGCTCAAGGTGGTTAACTTCATTGCTCTGTTTTGCTCGCGCTAACCAATCTTGGATGACAAGGGGCATGCAGCGTTGTAATATCGCCCCCACTCGCTCTTTTTCCAGCCGAGCAGCAGGCTTGCGGGCGACCATCTTTTCGCGAACGAGTCCGGGAAGTCTCTTGACTTCGAACGGTTTCACGATGACTTCGTCCGCTTCCAGAAGGATGGCGGCCATGGCGCTCTGCACGTCGGGGTAACCACTGACTAGCAGCGTAAGGGCATGCGGTTGGGAGTGGCGCATCGCGGTAATCACGGTGAAACCGTCACCGGGATTCGGCATGTGCAGGTCGGTGATGAGCACGTCGAAGCTCTGTGTGGTGATAAATCTTAGAGCTTCTGACACATTGGCGGCAGCGACTACTTCAAATCCCTTGTGTTCAAGAGTAGCCGTCATCATTTCACGAACGGCATTGTCGTCGTCCACAAGCAGGACTTTATGCGCAACGGGTGGTTCGCTCGGAGTCATACAGCACTGCCTCTCGTCACGAATGGTGCTAGTATTACTCGGTTTTATCTTCAAAGACTGTATAAGAGTGAACACCTATGGAAACCGTTAACAGGTACTCTGCCTCAGCCTGATAGCTTTAAATGCGGTCATGGGTTAGTGGCGGAAATTCCACCATTCGGACCCTCATGGCTGCATGGCTTCATTGTTTTAGACGCGCACGTTTGAGGCCGGACTCCAAGAATTCGGCCTTCACCGCACTCTTCGCCAAACATCAAATTTGTTGTGAAAGTGAACCGAGCGGCGGTACTCCGCGCCTTATTTGTCAAGAGTGAGCAATTTTGAACAGTCGCACCATGACGGTTGATTGTTTCCATCTCGTAACTCTGAGACACCGATCAGCAGAATGCCGCCGCCTGCGTTAGCAAACATGCAGATATCGAGTAGAGATTCTCGACTGCCTTGGTCGTTGCCATCGTAGAGAGCACTTTTGTACTCAAGTTGAAGATGTTCCTCCAACCCGGAGTCCACAAGCTGCCGCACGTCGGCTTCAATGATGTCTCGTAATCGCTTGTCTTCCCACATGACTTTGCTCGACCAGTCCCCTGTCTTTAGTCAAGCCCCCATTCCCGCACCTGACCCGACGAGTTCACCATCATACGGCTATACCAAGTTTCTCTAAGCCCAGTTTGGTTTCGCGAAATAGTGCTTCATAACGGGGGAAATCTGCCAAGGGTGTGTCCGGACAGTTTGTTCAAAAACCGCACGGATCACTCCATGACTCGACAGGCTTACCGCAATTCGAGCTGCTGTTTCGCTGGCCCGACGTGAGCAATTTGGGCTGTGATCCGCGACGCCGTCCACTGTGTCGTTCCAAAATCCGCAGCTAATTTCCGAACACTCACACCCTCTGATCTGAGTTCCTTCATCCGAGCAATCTCATTCGGCTGCAATTTCCGTAGCGCCGGTCTCCCAACGTGTTTCCCTGATCTTCTTGCCTGTGCCATTCCAGCTTTCACTCGCTCCCGGAGTAACTCACGTTCAAACTCGGCCACCGCACCAAGAATCTGAAATGTCAGCCTTCCCGCCGGGAGCGTGGTATCGATGTTTTGCCGCAGGGACACCAAATCCACGCCCAGCGACCTACATTCTTCAGAAATGGTCAGGAGTTGTTTCAATGATCTTGCCAACCGATCCAGCGCCCAGACCACCATCACATCGAATTTGCGTTTCCGAAGATCACTCAACATCGTGTTCAGTGCAGGTCGATCATTCTTAGCCCCACTCTGGCCTTTATCCCGATACAGAACACAACTCCAGTCTCGATTCCCACAGTATTCCCGGAGTTCCGTTTCC
>Ga0209579_10001912_pt1 | contig 16605 bp, 17 predicted proteins | sample Coa_R1_2_FD_187152 | JGI IMG/M metagenome (GOLD analysis project Ga0209579, IMG submission 187152) | Surface soil microbial communities from Centralia Pennsylvania, which are recovering from an underground coalmine fire - Coalmine... | ecosystem: Environmental > Terrestrial > Soil >... | reverse complement strand
GTGCGCTTTCGATCAATCGCTCGCGCGGCGGCGGTGTCGGCGCGCCGGCTTCGGCTGGTTCGACCACAATGGGGGCCGCTGCATCCATAGTGGACCCAATACCGCCCGCCCCGTGAAACCGCAATCGAGGAAACCGAATGGTCTGTTGTCGAAGCCGGCCGTTGCCCGGGATCCGACGGAATTGCCGCAAAACCACGCAACATCGCCCCGGTCGTGACTGAGAAACTGGCGGCGACACGCCAGACCGCCCCGCGGCCGCGCCAACAGCCATTGATTTCGCTCTAATTTTCCCGGTGCGGCGAGGTGGCACGAGTCCTGCTTCATACAGAACGGTCTGTAGCTGTACCCATAAACCGGGAAAGGAGAGGGACTCCTATGAACAAAGTCGTTGCCACGACCGATGTAGGCGCCACGGCCATGACCGGGTGCTTAGCCCCGATCGATAAAGCGGGCCTTGCCGACCTGATTGCCAAAGGCAAGGCCGATCCGAAGATCATCAAGACGCTTAAGTGTAAGACGGTGGCTGAGGGGCGCTTTCGTCATCTCAATTTCATCCGCACCCTGCCGCCGTATGTCGTCGACGAACCTCCGGGACTGCTGGGCGACGACACGGCGCCCAACCCTTCCGAAGCATCCCTCGCTGCGCTGGGCTCCTGCCTCGCGGTCGGGATTCATGCCAACGCGGTGGCTCGTGGCATCACGGTCTATCGGCTCGAGATTGAGCTCGAAGGCGACCTCAACATCACGGCAGTTTGGGGCACCGGGGACCTTTCTGAAAAACCTGTCGGCTTCACCGACGTGCGCGCAAAGGTGACGTTCGAGGCGGACCGGCCTCGCGCGGAGCTGGAGGCGCTGGTCGCGCATGCACGCAAGTGGTCTCCCGTCGCCAACACGTTTTCGCGACCGGTCAATCTCGAGGTCGCGCTGGCCTGACACACTTCAACCCCTCAACGGCACGGCACTGCACGAACGAGGCCACGCCATGTTGGATAAGCCCGCCGCGGCGGCAAGAGAAAAGAAGGCGACCAGCGAAGCTGACGTCGTCGCGGCCGTGCGCGCGGCCGCCTCTCGAGAGTTGCCCAGCCTCGTGCAGAAGATCGACAGCGAGGGATATTACCCCGAAAGTGTGCTGCGCGAGTTCGGCCGCCTGGGCGCGTTCGCCCAGCATGTTCCCGACGCAACCGGCAGCGTCAATCTCGCGGCCGCCGTCAATGCCATGGCGGCCGCCGGCGAGCACTGCCTGTCGACGTCGTTCTGCATGTGGTGTCAGAACGCGTTCGCCTGGTACATCTTCGCATCCGCCAACGATGCACTGAAGGAAAGCCTGGGCCGCCGCGCCGCGTATGGCGAGGTGCTTGGAGGCACTGCGCTATCCAACCCAATGAAGAACTTCTTCGGCATCGAACAGATGCGGCTGAAGGGCGAACGCGTCGACGGCGGGTACCGCGTCAAGGGCCTGCTGCCCTACGTCTCCAATCTCGGCGACGACCACTATTTCGGCGGAATATTCCAAGTCGAAGACGGCACCGTCAAACGCAATGTGATGGCGATCTTTCCGTGCGCCGCCGATGGATTGAGCCTCTCGGCAAATACCAAATTTGCTGCACTCGACGGAACGCGGACCTTTTCGGTGCAGTTGCGCGACGTCGTGATACCGGATTCTTGGATCATCGCCGATCCGGCCGACGATTACGTGAAGCGCATCCGTGCCGGTTTCGTCTTGCTCCAGTCTGGAATGGCGTTTGGGCTCATTCGCGATTGCATCCGCTTGATGCAACGCACGCGAGGCCAGCTTGGCCACGTCAACAAGTACCTCGAAGCGCAGCCGGAGACGCTCGCCGAACAGCTCGCCGCTATGGAAACCGAAGTGGCGCGTCTTGCTGCGACGCCTTTTGATTCCGATCAAGCTTACTGGCGGGCGGTCATCGAAGCACGCTTGGCCGCCGGCGAAGCGTCGACGGCAGCAGCCCACGCAGCGATGCTCCATTGTGGCGCACGCGGCTACATCGCAAACGCAACGGCGCAACGTCGTCTGCGCGAAGCCTATTTCGTTGCCATTGTCACGCCGGCAACCAAACAACTGCGCAAGATGCTTGCCGACATGGCCAATTAGGAACGCGCACGAGTGGCCATCAGCTGCACGCCTCGAAAAGCGATGCAACGTAACGCAAGGAGTAGTGAAGCCCAATTGTGAAAAGGCTGGCCCCCTGCCCGTTCAACGAAGCATTGCCGGGACGCAATCGACGTCGAACACAGGAGCGACACATGAGCGAGAAAGTTTTGATCACGCCAGAGGAGCTCTCCAAACAGCTCAAGTCTCCCGGCATCGTCCTTATCGACACCCGCGATCCGAAATCCTATGCGGCCGGCCATATCGCGGACGCCGTCAACATCCACGACATCTTCACCTACTTGGCTACGTCCACTCCGGAAGGGGTGGCCGCCATGCGCGATAAATTCGCGGCGATCTTCGGTGCCGCTGGTCTTTCCGGCGCCGAAACGGCCGTGGTCTACGAACAGTCAATGAATACGGGCTTTGGCCAATCGTGCCGGGGCTACGTGCTGCTGCGCTATCTCGGCTATCCCAAAGTCATGATCTTGCACGGCGGTTACGCGGCATGGACGGCAGCGGGCCTCCCGACCACGACCGAAGTCCCAGCGCCGAAGGCTAAGACGTTCCCGGTCGATCCCAAGGCCGCAAGCATTCTGGTTGACCTGCAAGCGATGAAGGCGGCCGTCGCCGATCCCAACCTCGTCAAACTCGACACCCGCGACGTCGACGAGTGGATCGCCGACAGTTCTTCCCCCTACGGCAAGGATTTCTGTCCGCGCAAAGGGCGCATCCCCGGCGCTGTCTGGATCGAATGGTATCGCATGATGAAGCCGACGGCGGCAGGCCCGATGTTCAAATCGCCGGACGAAATTCTCGCCGAATGCGCAACGGTTGGGATCACGCCGGACACGCCGGTTGTCCTCTATTGCTTCAAAGGCGCCCGCGCGTCGAACACGCTCGTCGCCCTAAAGGAGGCCGGGGTCAAGGATGTAAGCCTTTATTTCGGGTCTTGGAACGAATGGTCGCGCGATCCGTCGCTACCGATCGAAGAAGGGCTTCCCTACGCCAGCAAGCCATCGAAAGCGGCCGCCGCCTAGCGGCGCAAACGGTGCCGCCGCGAGGCGGCGCCGAGCTCCCTGTTCCGCATGGGCGTTCGGTCGCGGGCGGCGGCCGTGTCCCGGCACGAAAAATGCAGTGAACCGCATGCGTAAGCTCCTGATCAAAGGGATTGGCCATGACAATTTTCAACGACCCATTCGACCAGAATAGTAACCTCAAGCCCCCGGGTTGCAGCTGCGGCCGCCACCACGATCAGACTGAGCACGACCGAGCAACTGGGCCGAAGCTTCAAGCGGTCGAGCACAGCGAAGATAAGCGCTACGAGCGGGTGGTCGCATCGGCCGTCTTGCGCGCGATGTTTCCCAAGGACGCCGCGCGGCGCGCGTTCCTGAAAACAGTAGGTGCCGCGACCGCGCTAGGGGCGATCAGTCAATTCTTTCCGCTGAAAACCGCGACTGAGGTCTTCGCCGCACCCGGTGCTCCCGAGAAGACGGACCTAAAAGTCGGATTTATCCCGATTACTTGCGCCACGCCGATCATCATGGCCCATCCAATGGGGTTTTACAGCAAGCATGGCCTCAACGTTGAGGTCGTGAAGACCGCGGGCTGGGCGATCGTCCGTGACAAGACGATCAACAAGGAATACGACGCCTCGCACATGCTCTCTCCGATGCCAATCGCCATCACGCTTGGCCTCGGTTCGCAGCCTGTGCCGTTCACGGTGCCCGCCATCGAGAACATCAACGGCCAGGGCATCGCCTTAGCGATGAAGCACAAGGACAATCGCGATCCGGCGAATTGGAAAGGATTCAAATTCGCGATACCGTTTGACTACTCCAACCATAATTATTTGCTGCGCTATTATCTGGCCGAGCACGGTATCGACCCGGACAATGACGTACAGCTGCGCGTGGTGCCGCCTCCCGAAATGGTCGCTAATCTGCGTGCCGACAACATCGACGGCTTTCTAGCGCCTGACAATGTCTGCCAGCGGGCGATCTACGACGGCGGCGGCTTCCTGCACATCCTGTCGAAAGAAATATGGGATGGTCATCCCTGCTGCGCTTTCGCGGCGTCGCAGGAGTTTATCACTCAAACACCCAACAGCTACGCCGCTCTCATCCGCGCCATCGTCGATGCAACCGCCTTCGCGTCGAAGGCCGAAAACCGTAAACAGATCGCGGAAGCAATTTCTCCGGCCAACTATCTGAACCAGCCAGAGACCGTCATCGAGCAATGCCTCACCGGTGTCTATGCCGACGGCCTCGGCAATGTGAAGACAGATCCCAAGCGGGTCGACTTCGATCCATTTCCTTGGAACTCTTTCGCCGTATGGATCCTGACGCAGATGCAGCGCTGGGGGCAGATCAAAGGCGGGGTCGACTACAAAGCAGTGGCCGAACAAGTGTTCCTGGCGACTGACACGGCCGGCCTGATGAAAGAGATGGGGCTGAGCCCGCCGTCGAGCGGCTATAAATCCTTCGTGGTCATGGGCAAAGCCTTCGATCCATCGAAGCCTGAGGAATACCTCAAAAGTTTCAAAATCAAGAAAGCCGCATGATGATGGCAGCCGGGAAGCGCAGCGGTCTCAGAACATCGAAACGTCCACACGACCAGACCCGCATGGGGCTTGGAGTTCGACCGCAATGACTGCGTCGCTCAACCTGAGAGCGGCAATTGTGTCGGTCGCCTTACTGTTTGTCTTTCTGCTGGCATGGCACTTCGCCAGCCGCAGTTCGGGACCGACCCAGGCCATGGATCCGGCATATGCCAAGCTCATGGGTGCAACCGCTACCCAAGGCAAATCGCCGATGCCCGGACCTCTTGAGGTCGGCGCCAAGCTCTGGGAGCAATTGCGCCGGCCGTTCTATGACAACGGCCCTAACGACAAAGGCGTCGGCATCCAGCTTGCCTACTCGCTAGGGCGCGTGTTGACCGGCTATTTGTTTGCAATCTTGGTGGCCGTGCCAATCGGCTTTCTCGTCGGCATGTCGCCACTGATGAGCCGAGCACTCGATCCTTTTATACAGGTGCTCAAGCCAATCTCGCCGCTCGCCTGGATGCCGCTTGCGCTCTACACCATCAAGGATTCAATCCTCTCTGCCATCTTTGTCATTTTTATCTGCTCGTTATGGCCGACGCTGATCAACACTGCGTTCGGCGTCGCCACGGTGAGAAAGGAGTGGCTCAACGTTGCCAAAACCCTCGAAGTCGGGACCTTTCGCCGAGCCTTTACCATCATCCTGCCCGCGGCGGCGCCGACGATCCTGACCGGCATGCGAATCTCCATCGGCATCGCCTGGCTGGTGATCGTAGCTGCAGAAATGCTGGTCGGCGGCACCGGCATCGGCTACTTCGTGTGGAACGAGTGGAACAATCTATCCATCACCAACGTGATAACGGCCATCCTGATCATCGGACTGGTCGGGATGATGCTCGACCAAATCCTGGCGTCGATCACGCGACTCGTAACCTTCCCGGAGTGAAACGGTGCCGGACCGGTTCATCTCGATAGAAGGCATCGCTCGCCGTTTTCCGACGCCAGCGGGAGGCTTCACCGCCGTTTTCAACGATCTGTGGCTGGCAATGCGCCGCGGCGAGTTTGTCTGCATCATCGGCCATTCCGGCTGCGGCAAGACCACCGTGCTTAACATCCTCGCGGGGCTGGACACTCCATCCGTCGGCGCCGTGATTGTCGACGGCAAGGCGATCGAGGGCCCCAGCCTTGACCGCGCGGTGATCTTTCAGAGTCACGCACTTCTGCCCTGGCGTACCGTGATCGGCAACGTCGCCTATGCGGTGTCATCCAAGTGGCGTAATTGGCCCAAGATTCAGGTCCAAGCGCAGGCGCAAAAGTTCATCGACCTCGTCGGCCTGAAAGGCTCCGAGCATAAACGTCCCGCCGAGCTGTCGGGCGGCATGAAACAGCGCGTGGGTATTGCCCGCGCCTTTTCGATCGAACCAAAAATACTTCTGATGGACGAACCGTTCTCGGCGCTCGACGCGCTCACGCGCGGCACTCTACAGGATGAGGTTCGCCGCATCTGGCAAGAGACCGGACAGACCGTGTTCATGATCACCCACGATGTCGATGAGGCGATCTATCTGGCTGACAGGATCGTGCTCATGACCAACGGGCCGGGGGCCGTATTCGCCGAGATCGTGGACAATCCGTTGCCGCAAGAACGCGTGCGTACCGAGATTTACAAACATCCCCTCTATTACGCGGTGCGCAACCACATCATCGACTTTTTGGTGAGCCGCAGCCGCACGTTCATCGAGGAAATGCGGTCCTCTTACGACCCGCATCATGTCACGGTGGTGCGTCCCGGCCTGCCAGAACCAACAATCGCCAGTTCGAAGGAAACAACTCTACCAGCGCGCGGTCGCGAGGCCGCCGCTCACTGAACATTCAACGGGAGGAAATCATGACTCGTTCCGATCTCACCGAAAAGCTTCTCGACATCAAGCGCGAAAAGGGATGGACCTGGAAGTACATCTGCGAGCAGATCGGCGGCATGTCGCCGATCCTGGTGACCGGCGCAATCCTTGGCCAGATGAAATTGACCAAGCCCCAGGCGGCGAGCGCCGCAAAGCTATTCGGCTTGTCGAAAGCCGAGCAGACCCTGCTCAACGAGGTGCCGATGCGCGGCACTGCCACGCCGATGCCGCCGACCGATCCACTGATCTATCGTTTCTACGAGCTGGTGATGATCAACGGCCCCGCCCTCAAGGCGCTGATCGAAGAGGAGTTCGGTGATGGCATCATGTCGGCGATTGACTTCGACATGGACATCTCGCGCCAGACCGATCCTAAAGGCGACCGCGTGAAGATCGGCATGACCGGCAAATTCCTGCCCTACAAGTATTACGGCGCCACGGGCAACAGCCTGGCTTACGGGCTGAAGGAGGAGTGACGGCGCACTCCGACGAGCGCTCGTTTCAGATCATCCCCGCAACGCCACCGACTGGCCGCCATCGGCGACGATAGTGGCGCCGGTGACAAAGCGGCCGGCGTCGGAAACGAGCAACAGCAGCGGGCCGTCGAGATCGCGTTCCTCGCCGAAGCGGCCGATGGGAATGTCGCGCGTCAGCGCCCTGCCCTTTTCGCTGGTCAAGTAGTCGCGATTGAGCTCAGTGACGATCCAGCCGGGTGCGATGGCATTCACGCGGATGCCCTTGAAAGCCAGCTCGAGCGCGAGCGCCTTGGTGAGTTGAATCACGCCCGCCTTCGCGGTGGCATAGGCAACGACGCCCTTGGCGACGCCGAGCCCCAGCACCGAAGCGATATTGACGATGGCGCCACCCTTGCCGGCTGCAAGCATGCGCCGCGCCGCCTCCTGCGACCAATACAGTACTGCATCGAGATTGGTTGAAAGGACGCGCCGCCATTCCTCTTCCGCGAGGTCGACTGCACGGCCCGCATGGGCCACGCCCGCATTGTTGACGAGGATCGTCACCGTACCGAAAGCCTTCTCGGCGACGTCGAACGCCGCCTGCATCGCCGCGCGCTCGCGCACATCCGCCTCGACCGCAATGGCGCGGCCACCTGATCGCTCGATGCGCGCTTTCAGCGCGCCGAGGCGATCGGCGCGGCGGGCGACCAACACGATGCAAGCGCCATTCTCGGCCAGAACCTCGGCGAAGCGAACGCCAAGTCCACTCGACGCGCCGGTGACGAGCGCAACTTTGCCGCTAAGATCGAAGATTTGCGCTGCGGTCATGGCCTCCCCCCGAGACGGATCATGTCTGACCCATTGCGGCGGCGCAGAATTGCGGGAATTAATGCGGCAATCAAGCGCAGGACCACTCAAACTGCGAACGGGAAAGCGAGCGTACGATGGGCTTTTTGGACATGCGGCAGTGGATGGCATCGCTCGAACAGCAGGGCGAGCTGCGACGCATCAAAGCCGAAGTCGATTGGGACCGGGAGATTGGCGCCGTGACGCGGCGCACGCTGGAGAAAAAGGGCCCAGCGCTCCTGTTCGAAAACATCAAGGGCTACAAGGACGGCCGTTGCACCAAGCTGTTCGCAAGCGGCCTCGGCGCACGTTCGCGGCTGGCGCTTGCACTCGGCTTTCCGCGCGAGGCCTCAAACCGCGAGCTGGTGCAATACGTCATGGGGAAAAATCGCGAGACGATTCCGCCAGTGATGGTCAAATCGGGTCCGGTAAAGGAGGTGATCGTCAAGGGCGCAGCCATCGACCAGACTGAATTTCCCGTGCCCAAGTGGCACTATCTGGAAGGCGGCCGCTACATCCACACGTTCTCCTCCATCGTCACCAAAGACCCGGATACCGGCGCGATGAATGTCGGCCTGTATCGCGGAATGATCGGCAAGAAAGACACCGCGCCATTTCTGCTCATCAAGGGCGGACAGCATTGGGGAGCGCACTTCGTCAAATGGGCGGCGCGCAAGGAGCCCATGCCGGTCGCCTGCGTCATCGGCTGGGATCCGATCATGTCGTTCCTGTCCGGTTCGCCGATACCGGCCGGCGTCTGCGAGTGGGACGTGATGGGCGGTTATCGCGGCGAGCCGGCGCAGCTGGTGCGCTGTGAGACGGTCGATCTTGCAGTGCCGGCAAGTGCCGAAATCGTCATCGAGGGCACCATCAGCGACGATCCCTCAACGTATGAGATGGAGGGCCCGTTCGGTGAATTCACCGGCTACGTTTCGGACCTGCCGACCCCGCGCCCCACCATGAAAATCACCTGCATTACGCACCGCCGCGATCCGATCTTCTGCGGTTCGCTGGAAGGAACGCTGCCCGGCTCCTACAGCGAAAACAGTGTCATGTCGTCGGTACAGCGCGCCGCCATCGCTTGGAACATTCTCAACGGCGCCGGCATTCCGGGTATTCTCGACGTATATGCGCCGCCGATCACCAACGGCGTCAACCTCCGCGTCCAGATCAAGAAGCACTATCAGGGCCAGCCCAAGCAGATCGCCGCCGCATTGTGGGGCAACAGCGCTGCGCAGTATCGCTACAAACACGTGACGGTCGTCGAAGAAGACATCGATCCGGCGGACGACGAGCAGGTCGAATGGGCCTTCGCGCATCGCGTCAACGCCGGCGAAGGCGGCGTGGTGATCTTTCCGGGCATCTTCGGTTCGCCGATCGATCCATCGACACCGCTGGAGGATCGCAACGTGCCACAACTTGGCACCGGCCTGTGGAATCGCATGCTGATCGACGCTACCCGCTCCTGGAAGCACGAACGGCAACCGCAGTGGAACAACGAACGCTTTCCGCCGACCGTCAAGCCGCATCCCGACGACGCAGCCCGCGTTGAAACGCGCTGGGCAGAATACGGGCTCAACGACCTTTGAGCGTTCTCATACTCACGAACCATAAAGCTTGTGCGGCAGCCACGTCGCCAAGCCGGGCAAAAACCAGAGCGCGAACAGCATTGCGAGCTGAATGACAACGAATGGAATAATACCGACATAGATGTCCCTGGTCGTCACCTCGGGCGGTGCGACGCCGCGCAGATAGAACAATGTCGGGCCGAGCGGCGGGTGCATGTATGAGGTTTGCAGGTTCACCGCCATCATGATGCCAAGCCAGACGGGGTTGACGCCGGGCATTTGCAGCAGCACCGGCGCCACGATCGGCACCACAACGAAAATAATTTCGAAGGCGTCCATCACGAAGCCGAGGAGGAACAATGCCGCCATGACCACGAGCGTCGCACCGGCCACGCCGCCCGGCAGGTTAGTCAGCATCCGCTCAACCATGCTGTCGCCACCTAAGCCGCGAAACACGAGACTGAACAGCGTCGCACCGATCAGGATCAGAAAAATCACGCTGGTGATCTGAGTGGTCCGCGCCATCACCGGCAGCAAAAGCCCCGTGTTGCCCGCTTTGCGGACCGCGAGCACAATAGAACCCACGGCGCCCACCGAGGCCGCTTCCGTCGGGGTCGCTATTCCGCCAAGAATCGAGCCGAGCACCGCAAGGATGAGCGCGATGGGAGCAATAAGCGCCGCGAGAATCTGGCGCGCCAAATCAAAGCCGCGCGGCGCATGGGGATCGGGAACAATCGGCGGCGACTTCTTCGGATCCGCAATCGCCACGGCGATCAAATAGAAGAGATAAAGCAGCACGAGCACAAGACCAGGCACGATCGCTCCCGCGAATAAATCGGCAACGGAGACCGTTTGCGGGGCGAAATTTCCCTGCGCCAATTGGGCCGCCTGATATGAATTGCTGAGCTGATCGCCGAGCAGGACCAGGACGGTTGCCGGCGGAAATATTTGCGCCAGAGTGGCGGTTGCCGCGATCGTGCCCGCGGCCAAGGCTTTGTCGTAGCCGTGGCGCAGCATTGTCGGCAGCGCAATCAGCCCCATGGTCACCGCCGTGGCGCCGACAATTCCTTTCGCGGCGGCGAGCAGCACGCCTACAATGACAACAGAAACGCCAAGGCCTCCCGGCAGCGCACCAAACAGCCGGCCCATTGTCTCCAGCAACTCCTCGGCGATGCGCGAGCGCTCCAGCATCACGCCCATGAAGATGAACAACGGGATGGCAAGCAGCACGTCATTGGTCATCACGCCAAAGATGCGCTCCGGCAGCGCACCGAGCAGCGCCAGATTCATCACTCCGGCAGCCGCCCCGGCGACGGCAAAGCCGAGCGACACACCGGCCAGCGTCAGCGCCACCGGATACCCGGCAAGCAGCACGACGCAGACCGCGACGACCATAGCGCTGGCTAGGACTTCGCTCACGACTGAGTAGGCGGTCCCGTGAGCACAAGCGCGGCGCGAAGGACCTGTGCCACGCCTTGCAGGCCGATCAGGAGAGCAAACAGCGGGATGAGCGTCTTGAGCAGATAGACGAACGGCAGGCCGCTCGCCTCACGCGAACGTTCGAGAATGGCCCACGAGCGTTCCACGTAGGGCACAGATAGCACTGCCAGCACCACGGCGAACGGCAGCAAGAACAGAAGCGCGCCGATCAGATCGACGAGCGCCCGCGCATGTGGCCGAGCCTGGGCGTAAAAAATATCGACGCGCACGTGACCGTCGACTTGCAACGTCCAGGCGGCTGCAAGCATGAAAAGCCCGGCATGTGCATAGAGCACGGACTCCTGCAGTTTGATCGAGCCCATGCCAAGCGCGTAGCGCATGGCAACAACGGCAAACTCGGCAATCACGACGTAGAGACAGCACCAGGCGGCCGCCCGGCCAATGGCAGCAATTGCCCGATCAATGGCACCGGCGACGCGCTCGACTGCGTTTCTCATGGCTGCGCAACCGTACTATAATGTCCGGCAAAATGTGCAGGGACAGCATGCCATGACACACGACCACGATCACGACGATCACGACCACAGCTCGGAGCTTTCCGAGATGCAGCTGCGCGTGCGCGCCCTGGAAACCGTGCTGACCGAGAAGGGCTACATCGATCCAGCAGCCCTCGATGCCATTGTCGAGGCTTGCGAGACCAAGATCGGGCCGCGCAACGGCGCGGTGGTGGTCGCTCGCGCCTGGTCCGACCCGGCGTTCAAACAGGCGCTGCTGGCCGACGCCACCAGAGCGGTCGGCAGCATGGGTCATCTGAACCGTGTCGGCGATCACCTCATCGCGGTCGAAAATACGCCGAAGCGACATAACATGATCGTCTGCACGCTATGCTCCTGCTACCCGTGGGAGGTGCTCGGCCTGCCGCCGGTCTGGTACAAGTCGGCGCCCTATCGTTCGCGCGCCGTCAAAGATCCGCGCGGGGTGCTCGCCGACTTCGGCGTGACATTACCCAAGGACACCGAAATCCGCGTCTGGGATTCCACCGCCGAAACCCGCTTCATCGTGCTGCCCATGCGTCCCTCCGGCACTGAGGGCTGGAGCGAGGAAAGACTGGCGTCGCTGGTTACCCGCGACTCCATGATCGGCACCGGCTTGCCGAAAAATGCCAAAGAGGCTTCGTGATGGATAGCGTGCACGATATGGGCGGCATGGACGGCTTCGGCAAAGTCGAGGCCGAGAAGGACGAACCGGTATTCCATGCGCCCTGGGAAGGTCGCGTTCTCGCGATGCAGCGCGCCATGGGTTACGCCGGCGCTTGGCACATCGATCACGCCCGCTTCGCGCAAGAGCGGCTGCCACCGCTGACCTATCTCGGCGTGTCGTACTACCGGCGCTGGGCGCTCGCGATGGAGAAGAACGTCACTGAGCGCGGCTTTGTATCGGCTGCCGAGCTCGAGGCAGGGCACGCACAGGGGCCGGGCAAGGCACTCCCGCGCAAGCTCACGCTAGACCTGGTTCCCGGACTATCGCGGAGCACCTTCTATCGCCAGCAGCAGGGCCCGCAACGGTTCAAGCCGGGCGACCGGGTGCGCACCAAAAACATTCATCCGGCGACGCACACCCGCCTGCCCCGCTACGCGCGTGGCAAGCTCGGTACGGTCGAGAGCTGCCGCGGCTGCCACATGTATCCGGATTCCGTTGCCATCGATCACGGCGACGACCCGCAATGGCTCTACACGGTGCTGTTCGAGGGCCGCGAATTGTGGGGCCTCGACAGCGATCCGACCCTGAAGATCTCAATCGAAGCTTTCGAGCCCTATTTGGACCCAGCGTGACTGGCACCATCGACCCGGCCGCGGCACGGCGCGCGGCGGAAGCTGTTCCCGGCGTCCCGCGCGACGACGAAGGTCCAGTGTTCCGTGAGCCGTGGCACGCCCAGGCCTTTGCGATGGCGCTGCATCTCCACGAGCGCGGCTTGTTCAAACGGCCGGAGTGGGCGGCAACGCTGGGAGATGAAATCAAGAAAGCCCAGGCTAAGGGTGATCCCGATACCGGCGAGACCTATTACCATCATTGGCTCGCCACGCTCGAACGCATCGTGGCTGAGAAAGGCCTCGCGGATGCACGTGCCCTCGCCCGCACACGCGACGCCTGGGAGCGCGCTTGCGAGCGAACTCCGCACGGCACTCCGATCGAGCTGCGCAAGGACGATTTCGCGGAATGAGGCCGCAGCGCTAGAGCATCCCAAGCGCATGCGGCAGCCAGAGCGAAATTGCCGGGATATAGGTCACCATCGCCAGAAAGATCAGCATGGCACCGAGCCAAGGCAGCACAGCCACAGTCAGTTCGGCGATGCCCATTTTAGTGATGCCGGAGGCGACATAGAGGTTCAGCCCGACCGGCGGATGGCAGAGTCCGACTTCCATATTCACCGCCATCAGTACGCCCAGATGGACCGGATGCACGCCGAGCGCCGCCGCCATGGGGAATAAAATCGGCGCCATGATCAGCGTGATGGCGGCGGGATCCATGAAGTTACCCGCGGCAAGCAGCACGATATTGGTAACGAGCAGAAACACCACCATGCCGAAACCCTGAGCGGTCATCCACTCGGCCATCGACTGCGGAATCTGCTCGGACGTCAAAAGCCAGGAGAACACGGCCGCATTGGTGATGATGTAGAGAATCATCGCGCTCATGGATGCGGCCTTGAGCAAAACGGCCGGCACTTCGGAAAGCTTTAGGCCTTTGTAGACAAACACCGCTACGACAAACGCGTACACGGCCGCAACCGCGGCGGCTTCGGTTGGGGTGAACAGGCCTGAATAGATGCCGCCCAGCACCAAGGCGATCAGAAAGAGGCCCCAAAAGCTCTCGCGGAAGGCACGCCAACATTGGCCCCACGTCGCCCGCTCCATGCGCGGATAATCGTTGGCCCGGGCGCGGTACCAGGTCACTACGCCGAGCATGGTGGCCAATATCAGGCCCGGCACGAGACCGGCGATGAACAATTGCCCGATGGACGCGGAATCGACGACGGCGCCGTTGGGCCCGTGCGGCTGCATGCCGCTGGTCGCTACCGCAAAGATGACGAGGTTGATGGAAGGCGGAAACAGGATGCCAAGGGCGCCGGACGTGGCGATGACGCCCGCGCCGAACCGCGGCGGATAACCCTTCTGCACCAGCGCCGGCAGGATGATGGAGCCGATGCCGACGACAGTGGCGACCGACGAACCGGAGATCGCCGCAAACAGCGCACAGGCGACAACGCCGGCGAGCCCAAGGCCACCATACCAGTGCCCGATCAGCGAGGTGGCGAAGTCGATCATGCGCCGCGCGACGCCGCCGGTCGTCAGCAGATTGCCGGCCAGGATGAAGAACGGAATGGCCATGATCTCGAAACGATCGAGGCTGGTGAACAATTTCAGCCCGACCATCTTCGGATCGACGTTGGAGAGGATGAACAGATAGACCAGGACTGACAGCCCGAGCGCGATCGAGATCGGCATGCCGGACGCCATCAGCGCCAAGAGCAGCGCGAACAAAAGCTCGGCGCGTACGGTGTGCGACAGCTCGATGACGTGCAGCCGTGCGGCGAAGCAGACGGCGGCGAGCGCGATCGGAATAATGATGATCAGCGCGGCCGTAATCGAGTCACCGAGCGTCCGCGACTTGCTTGGCTTCGAAAGTTCGGAAATCGCCGTCATCGCGCCGGCTCCCCGAGAGGTTCGGCTGCGGCCGGAGCATCCAGCGGCGCCTCATAGTCGATGCCGTGGGCCTGATGCGGCACGGCGCCGGTGCGCAGGAACCGCCACATCACCTGAAGGAAGCGGTAACACATCAGGTAAGAGCCGAGCGGAATGCACAGGTAGATGATCCAGCTCGGCCATTCGAGCTCCGGCGAAACCTGGTCTGGATCGAGCTCGTGGACGTAGATGGCGCCGAGCGTGCCGATGACGCCGGTAAAGAGGGCGCCGCACAGCAGCGCAAACACGATGACAGGCTTGGCCGCCGCGGGGCTCAGCCTTTTGACGAAGACATCAACCCCGACGTGGATGCCGGTGCGCACACCCAAAGCGGCACCAAACTTCGCCATCCACACGAACATGTAGGTGGCGAGCTCCGTCGCCCAGGACAGGTTCAGCGACGCGAGGTTGATGTAAACCCAGTCGGCGGCGTCATGCAGGAGCACAAGGTGGTGCGCGGCTGCCCATCGGGCCAGCACCGCGGAGTTGCTGGCCCCATAGCGATGAACGACGGCGACGAAGGTGACGATCGTCGCCGCGCCGATCAGCGTGGCGATGATCCACTCTTCCAGCCGATCGAGGATGCGGTTGAGCACCGTCGTTCCCCGCAAGCTGCGCCCCTTCCCTCAATGGAAGGGGCTGAACACGCTTCAGGACTGCGGTGGAACGAAGCCGGACGCCTTGTAGATCTTTTCGATGAACTCCTTGCCGAAGCGGGCCTCCATTTCCTTGTGCACCGGCATCAGCGCGGCAATCCAGGCCTTCTTTTCAGCTTCGGTCTGCACGTGGAACTCGACCTTGCCACCTGCCTTGATCTTGTCCAGGGCGTCAGCGTTGTCCTTGGCGGCGGTCTCGTCGAAGAAGTCCGTCGACTCCTTCACCGCGCGATCAAGCGGCTCGCGCAGGTCGGCCGGGAGCCCACCCCAGAACTTCGTGTTGGTGAGGAGCGAATAGGTCAGCCGCCCGTGGTTGGAAACGGTCAGGTACTTCTGCACGTCGTAGAATTTTTGCGTCAAAATATTCGACGGCACGTTGTCCTCGCCGTCGACCACCCCGGTCTGCAGGGCCTGATAAAGCTCGCCGAACGCGATGATCTGCGGAATGGCGCCGAGCTGGCGCGCTGCCGCGTCAAGCACCTTGCTTCCCTGGATGCGCATTTTCATGCCGCGGAAATCTTCCGGCATGACCAGCGGCTTGTTGGCCGTGTACACATAGGTGCCGTTGTCCCAGTAGGCGAGCGGCGTCACGCCCTTGGCCTCGAGCTTCTGATTCAGGTCGGCCATCAACGGGCTCGCCATCATCTGCCGCGCGTGCGCGTCATCGCTCATCAGATACGGCAGATCGAAGACGTCGAATTCCTTGACGCCGAGCGGGCCAAACTTGGAGATGGACGGCGCCAGCAATTGCACGGAACCGAGCTGCAAGGCCTCCAGCTCTTCCTTGTCCTTATAAAGCGACGAGTTCGGATAGACCTCGACCTGAACCTTGCCGTTCGTGTATTTCTCGGCCAGTTGCTTGAACAGCAGCGAGGCCTTGCCCTTGGGCGCATCGGGCGAGACCACATGGCTGAATTTAATGATGATCGGCGTTTGCGCCGGCGCGCCAACCGCGAAGGCAAAGGCGAGGAGAGCGCCGAATACAAAGGCAAGAGTAAGGGCAGGCCGTTTCATTGTTTTCCCCCTAAGGCGGTCGTAGCGACCGGCGATTAATGTGGCCCCTCAATAGCGCGAACGAAGCGAGAAACCAAGTCCGCCCCGCACACTGGCGAAGCCGCTCGCGCGACATATCGTTAGTGAGGGAGGAAAGAATAGCCTTTTGTTCTCGCCGCGCATTCGCGCCCGAGCTTGACCAAGCCAGTCCAAGCAAGTTCGCCTCAGAACCCGACCTTCGTCAGATGAATCCGGTGGTGGTGACCGGATTTATCAAGGTCCCGTCCCGATGTAGCCCGGGTTGAGTGCAACGAAACCCGGGAGCGGCATTCAAGCTTTTCGCTCGTCCCC
>Ga0209579_10001910_pt1 | contig 16617 bp, 13 predicted proteins | sample Coa_R1_2_FD_187152 | JGI IMG/M metagenome (GOLD analysis project Ga0209579, IMG submission 187152) | Surface soil microbial communities from Centralia Pennsylvania, which are recovering from an underground coalmine fire - Coalmine... | ecosystem: Environmental > Terrestrial > Soil >... | reverse complement strand
AAGCACTGGAGCGGGCCCCGGGCTTATTTCGCTTGGTGCCCGATTTGAAACGCAATTTCCGATATTTCAGCGGGATTCCGCGTTGAGGATCGCCGCCGAGATATAGGCGCCGACCTTGTACGTGTTGTTGGTGCCCTGGTGGTTGATGACGTGCATCATCGACTGGATGCCGAAGTTGCCGTTCACGCCGTGGCGAAAGCCGTTGTCGTCGAATTGGAAATCGGTGGCGCCGGCGCCGGCGGCATAGAAGGGCGTCGGCCAGCTATGCGTGCCCGACCAGTACGTCGGCGTGCGGCCGTAGCACGTCGGACGCCATGTGCATCGTGCTGCCGTTGAGCGAGGCCGCCATCATCGACGCGCACATGCATTGCCCCCGCGGGAACCGGGCGGCTTGCGAGGGTGAGCAGCACGTGATCCCGACGCTGGCGTACGTGTTGTTCAGTCGATCAACAATTGTAAAAATCTGCCGACATCACGCCGGCTGCCCTTCTTCCCGCCGGAAAGCCTTCACAGTCAGGTGCCAGGCGAGAAGGGGCACCGGCATCCGAAGCCAGTGGCCACGGACATAGAGCGCCTGGCGCGCGAGACGCGTCGACGCGCGTGCCGCGTCCGGCATAAGGGCCGCGCCGAGCAGCATGTCCATCGCGCGCGACAGCGGGGGGCGAGGTCCATGGCGCGAAACCGCATCGACGACTTCCCGCGGCACGTCCATGTCGAAGAGGCGCGACGCGAAGCGCAGCGCGTAGAAAAGCGGTCGCATCACGTCGAGCTCCTCCGCGCGCGACGCGAGCTCGGCGAAGAAGCGCGGCCTCGCGCCGAAGTGCGTGAGCAGCGCATGAATGTCGACCAGGTCGCGAAGGCCGTGCGTCAGGTCCTCGTTCTGAAAGAGGTGCGTCGCGCTGTGCAACACCATGTCGGCCGGCGCGAGCACCTGTAGCTCCGCGTGTTGCGTCAGCGCTACCGACGCGCGAAAGAGATTCGACGCGTCGAGCCTGACGCGCCCCGTCGCCGGCACGATCGTATGGTGAACGTCGAGCACGGTGAGCCGCTTGACGTGCTGCATCGGCGGCAGCTCGTGCATCCAGCGCCGGTAATAGCGCTGATCGTACGGATGATGATGCGTCGTCGCGAAGCCCGCGAGCATCAGCGCCGATTCGACGTCGGGGAGGGCCCCCTTCGGCACGAGGATGTCGACATCGGAGAACACGCGCCCCTGCGCAGGCGGAAGCTCCGCGAGGAGATAGGCGGCGCCCTTGAGCAGGACGATCGGTGCGCCGATGCCGCGAAGCGCGCGCACGATCTCGCGCACTTCGCGATGCACGGCGGCCTCCTGCGCGCGACACACGACGAGCGCTGCTCGAAGATGCGCGCGCGGCGCAGCAGGAACCGCGTCTAGCAGGCCACGTTCCGAAAGCCGCCATGCGAGCGTGCCGAGCAGGCCCGCTTCGCGGCCGCGACGGATCAGCGCCTCCCACGCGATCGTGTCATGCGGGACCCGGGAGGGATCACGCAGCGCGTCGATCAGCACCTCACGCATCACCGCCATGCTTCATCTCGTAAAGCGCTTCGAGGGTGCGCACCGCATCATCGAGCGTGCCGCCGTAAGTGAACGCGAAGCAGGTGCTCGAGTCGATCAGGCGCGCGAGCGCGTCGAACCCCGCGCGCCCGTGCAGGCTGTAGTTGAACGCGTTGTCGGCGAGCTGCATGAATCCCGCGGCTCGCGATAACGGCTCGAGTGTGATCTCGCTGTCCGCGCGATAACGCGGGACGACGACGAATGCGGGCGATGCATGCTCGTCCGAGCGCGTGACGCTGTCGGGCGGTGCGCTCGCGTGCGCAACGGCGCCCTTGACGGTGTCGTCGACGACGGCGCCGATCGTCCCATCCTTCCAGAAGCTTTCGATGATGCCGATCGATGCGTTCTTGAGGCTGATCGGGCGCGGCAGGGGGACGAGGCGTCCCGTCGCGATGTCGATCAGCGCGAGCTCGTCGGAGAGAAGACGAAAGCCGCGAGCGACGAGCGCCGCGCAAAGCGTGCTCTTGCCCGAACCCGGCGGCGCGGGCATCAGCATCGCGCGATCGTTTCGCTCGACGACGGCCGCGTGCACGATCAGATACTGGTGACAGTGCGCGGAAATGCACCAGTTCAAGCCCCATTCGAGCAGCGGAAACGCCTGCGAAGCGGGCAGCGGCTTGAACGGCTCGCGCCCCTCGAAACGGAACACCGCCTGTGGCCGCACGTAGCGGCGCACGCCGATCGGCGCATCGACGCTCACGTCGAAATCGACGAAGTCGCCGTCCGGCGCCAGCGCATCCGCGGCGTAGTGAAGCCGCAGCGCCGACTCGACGACGCGGAATGGCGAGCGGATTCGTGCGACGATCGGCCCCACGCGCACGCGCAGTCCCGACGATCGCAGCCGTCGCCCGAGCTCGCGTTCGGGAAGCGCGGCGACGTTCAACCCGTAACGGATGATGCGAGATCGAGCTCGCGAAGCTTGCCGAGAACCGCTGCGACTTCAGCGGCGAGCGACAGCCCGGGAGCAACCTCGATGCGCTTCGCCAGGATGTCGACGAGCGCGTGCGCATCGATGCCCGACGGATGTGAAAGCAGCGCCTGCAGCACGTCGCCGCCGAGCGCGTTCAGATGATGCGTGCTGCCGGTCGCATCGTTGTAAACGACGAATTCGTCGTCCCACTCGCGCAACGCGAGCGCATCGCGCGCTGCCGGCCGCCACAACGGAGATCGATTCACTTCGTTTTGGAACGAGGCGCAGGCTGCTACGCCAGCGCATTACGGCAGGCCGGCGCCTGCCTAGCCCATCGTCGTCTTCAAATACGCGATGATTTCCGGCGCTTGCCACTTGACGCCGGCCGTGGGCTCATAATAGCCGTTGTTGACGACGTCGTTCCACATCGTGCGAACGCCGGTCTCGTTCAGGACGGGCGTACGCCCGCAACAGGCGTTGAGCAGCGCGGCCACCATCCAACCTCCGAGCGACATCGTACCGATTCCGCCTTGCCCGATGTCGATCACCTCGAGCATCGTGTGATCGCCGAAGATGTGGCCCGAGAAGCCCGTGGTGGGACAGTGATAGCGGGTTGCGGTGCTGCCTGTACGGCTTGCGTTGGTCGCGCAGTACGGAAGTGGCCACTCCGCGGCGTAAGTCTTCCACTGACTGGGTGTCAGGCCATTGCATACCGACGCCGTGCGCGCGGTCGCGCTGCCGGCCGATCCCATGGCCGAGGCCGCTGCGCAAATGGTGCTGCCGAGCACCGGCTTGGACGCGACGGTCATCACGACGGGTGCAGCCGACAGGCCGGCGCGCAGCAGTTTGCGCCGTTCGTCGGATTGGGGCTTCGCCGACGCGTCTCGTAACTCAGCCGCAGGCGGATGTTCCAGGGATTTCATTCGGGCTTTTCAAAGCAAATGTCGTCTGTTCACTAAGCAATCGCTATTCCATTAGGTCGAAGCGTTCGCATGCGTGGCGAAACAACGCGTTGCATCGACGTCGCGCCGCATCCGTTGTCGCACTGTAATGAGAGCCGACGGCTGGACGTGCATACTTTGTTGAATACAAAAACAAAACGCCGAAGATCGAACCTTGGTTGACATTGCGCGACGCTCTTGGTTCGTACCCCGGTGCATTGCCTTGCGCCGTTCGTCCGCGGACTCGATACATAGCGCGCGCGCAACAGTGATCATTGCCGGAAGCGGACGTGGAATTTCCTGCCCGCTGGCGAAATTGCGCCTGTCACGATGATCGCGCCGTTCTGGCTTCGTCAACTCGCGAAGGTCTTGCTACTTCCGCCGATGCTGCCATTGCTCGTGGCGTTCGCGGGTCTCGCGATCGCGGGACGCAGGCCGCGCACAGGACGCGCCGTCACGCTCGTCGCGCTCGTTGCGCTCACACTTCTCGCGATACCCGCGGTCGGCGACTTCCTGATTCGCACGCTCGACGATAGTCCGCCACTCGATCTTTCGCACGCGAAAGACGCGCAGGCAATCGTGATTCTGGGCGGCGGCGTGCGTCGCTTCGCAGTCGAATACGGCGGCGCGACCGTTTCAACGATAACGTTACAACGTGTACGCTACGGCGCACGCCTGGCGCACGCGACGGGGCTGCCTGTGCTCGTATCCGGGGGCGCGCTTCGCGGCGCGCCGCCCGAGGCGCTGCTGATGCGCGACGTGCTGACGACCGAGTATGGCGTGCCCGTCCGCTGGACCGAGACGCGTTCGCGCAACACGCACGAGAATGCCGTCGACTCGGCGGCGATGCTCGAGCGAAGTGGCATATCCAACGTGATTCTCGTCGGCAACAGCTTCGACTTCCCGCGCACGCGCATCGAGTTCGAGCGGCAGGGCATCAAGGTGATCGCCGCGCCGATCGGCATTCCGCCCGCCGTGCCCACCGAGATCGGCGACTTTCTGCCGAGCGCCGCCGGCTTGCAGCTCTCGTACTACGCGATCTACGAGATGCTCGCCAACGCGTTGCTGTGGTTGTCGCCGAACGCGAGCGCCGCGAACGCCGGCTGATCAGCGAAAGTTGCGTCGATACACGATGGAGATCCCGCTCGTCGTGCCGGCTTCCGCGCGAAGCGTCACCTGTTGCGACAGCGCGTATTCGAGGCGCACGGCGCTCGTCGCCAGCGAAAGTCCCTGCTCGTAGCCGAGCGATAACTTGTCGCTGATCCGCTTGCCGAACACGACGACCTGGCTCGCCGTTCCCTGCGCGCCGCTCGCGCTCGTCGCGCTGCTTTGCAGCGAGATCTCGTCGAGGCCCAGGCGTTGCGCGACGTCCGCGGTGAACGGCTTGCCGTTACGCGCAAGGAGCGCCGCCGATGCGGCGGACAGCGCGCCGTAATCGACGCGTCCGCTGGTGTTGAGGCCCTGGCCGGTGACGAGCCATGCGAGCGCCTCGTTCTCGGGAACAGGCGGATTCGACGTGACCTTGACGATGGGCACCTTCACCGTGCCGGTGATCGCGACGCCTGCCTCGACCGGGAGGTTCTTGCGCAACGCGACGACATCGAGCGCCGGATTGTCGGCGGGCCCGTCGAAAATGAGCCGGCCGCGATCGATCGTGAGCCGCTGGCCGAATGCGATGTACGTGCCGTAGACAGCGCGGATCGTTCCATCCGCGCGCACGCGGCCGCTTGCATCGGTCATGATGTGCACGCGTCCGGCGAGCCGCACGTCGAGGCCTTCACCCTGAAACGTCAGGTTGCGCCCGATGTCGATGTCGACGTCGAGCGCAAGCGGAACGCTGCCGCTCTCTTCGCGCTCGGGCGGCTTCTCGCCGACGATCACGATGTCGGAGGCGAGCTTGCCGCTCGGCGAAGGCTCGTATTCGATGTGCCCCTCGTCGAGGGCGATCTTTCCCCGCAACGCCAGGCGGCGATTCTCGAGCGCTACCGAGCCGTCGCCGTCGAGGACGAAACGAAGGTCGGGACGATTCGCGATCCGGAATTTTGTCGCCTTCCAGGTCACGTGACTCGCCTCGGACGTCGATTCGCCCGGCAATCCCACGACCCCCCAAGCGTCGAAGCTTCCGTCGCCGCCGGTGATGTGGAATCGATCGAGCGCAACGCCGCCTTGCGTCAGGTGCGCGCGCAATTCGCCGTCGCCAAGATGCACGCCGTAGCGAGGCGCGTCGATCGACAACGCATTGCCGCTGACCGTGCCGTTCCAAAGCGGCCGGCCGACGGTCCCGTTCGCGGAAACGTCGACGACGGCCCGACCGCCGATCGCGGCGTCGGTGCCGATCCACGGCTGGAACACGCCGAGCGAGGCAAGCTCTCCACGGACGGCGAGGCGAAGCGGCGCGGATGGATCGATCCTTCCGAAGCGAGCGTCGGCGATCGTGCCGATCGCGAGCGTGGCCTGAAGCGTGCCCGCCCGCAGCGACGCGAACGACGCCTGCGCATCGAGCGCGTCGTCCTTGAACGTTCCGGCGATCTTCAATTCGCTGATGCCGATCGCCTGCGCGATCGTCGACGCGGACGATGGGACGTCGACGCGAACGTCGCCACGCTCGCGCGCCAGCGTGAATCGGCCGTTGAGACGCGGTGCCGCGGCGATGGACCAGTCGCCGCCGACGACGAGCGTCGAATCGACAGGCAGCGATCGACCCGCGAGTCGTGCTGCCTTCGCGACCGGGATGCCGGTGAACGAGCCGCGCGTCGTGATACGTCCGCCGTCCCAGATGAATTCGCCGATGTCCGCGTGGCCGTCGGCGACTTCGATGCGCGCGTGCTCGAAGCCGACATAACCGCGCGAAAGCGCGAACGACGCGGGACCCTCGAGCGAAACCGGCACGCTTCCCCGGTTGACGAGGCTCGCAAGCGTGCCGCTCCAGCGCAAGTCGTCGACTCGATCGACATTGCGAAGCGACCCGTCGAGCGCAAGCTCTGCATCGATATCGCCCGCATGGATCGAAAGCGTCGCATGGTGGTGCGCCGCGCTGCCCTTTACCGATGCGCGCAGGGATTCCACGGTGCGGGTGCGAAGCGCGAGGTGCGTGCCTTCGACGTCGAGCGATAGCGCGCGGTTCTCGAGGGCGGCGTTCGACGTCGCATTCGCGAGCGAGACATGCGCGTCGAGCGATGCCGCGGCGTATTCACCGAAACGAAGCGATCGCGCGCGCCATGTCACGTCACCGCCGACGGTTTGCCTCGTCAAAAAGACGCGGCCCTCCGCGTGCAATGCGCCCGCGAGCGGCTGCGCCGATGGCGCTTGATCGACGCTTGTCGTCCATGCGCCTGGCACGAGGGTCGCAATTTCGGCTAGCTTCGGCGCATCGAGCACGAACGACAGCCGATCGCCTGGGCTGCCGGCCGCTCCCGCAGCGTGCAGATGCGTCGTGCCAAGCCTGATATCGGCCGCGAGATCCGCAATGGACGTGCGTGTGATGCGACCTTTCGCGTGCCCGGTGAAGGGCATTGCCGCCAGCCGGCTCGACGGCGAAACGTTCACGTCCGCGCTCGCCCGCCACTGCGGACGCAATGCACCGCTCGCGACGATCGAGCCGTCGAGCGATGCCTTCGGAACCTTCGCGAAGCGTGACGGATCGAGGCGGGCCATCGTCGCGCGCACGCTGAAGTCGTTGGCGTCGTACAGCGCGAATCGCGCAACGCCCGCAAGCGAACCGCCCGCCGCGGCGGCGCGAAAGCGCGATACGTCGACGATGCGGTCCTCGATCGCCGCCGCGAATGCGAGCGCGAGGTCGCGCTCGCGGACGTCGGCCTCGATCGTTTGCCGCTTCGTATCCGCGTCGGCGTCGATGCGACCCGACAAGTGCGTCACCGCGAGTCTCGATTGCACGCGCGCGAGATCGACGTCCGCGATCGTCAATGCGGCATGGACGCTTCGCTGGTCGCCGAAATCGATCCGCGCATTGCCGCGCGCGCCGCCGCCGGCGAGCGACGCGTCGATATCGTCGAGCGCGAGCGATCGGCCGGCGAGCGAAAAGCGTGACGCGAGCGTCGAGAGCGGTAAGCCTTCGGCGTCAATGGCCGCGGGCGCGTCGTTGACGATGTCGAGCGTTCCCGCGATGGCGTCGCCCTGCGGCGCGAACGCGACATGCACGCGTCCCCGCGTATGCGGAAGCGATGGATCGAACGTCGCCATGTCGACGTTCGAAATCTCGGCATTGGCCGACGCGTAGCGCGTCGTCGAGAAAAGCGTCGCGACGACCTGCAACGACGCCGGCATGTCACGATACGCGCCTGTTGCGGCGACGTTCATCCGCGCAAGCGGGCCGTCGATCGCGACATCGGCGTGCGCGCCTTCGATCGGGCCGGCTCCCGTTACGCTGGCCTTGCCCGTTACCGCGAACGGCACGTGCGAGGCCACATCGACATTCGCCGAAAGCGCGCCGACTTCCGAGGACAGTGCGAGGCCGTGCACGCGATTCGACGCGGAATCGGCCGCGTAGGCGAGCGAAAGCTTAGTGGCGGCGAATGTTTTCGCGCCCCGATGCCAGTCGAGCTGATCGACCGTAAGCCGCGCGATGTCGATCGCGAATGCCGGCGTCAGGTCGGTCGGCAGCGGAAGCGCCGTCTCGGACGGCGAGGTCGTAAGATCGAGGCGACGTGCGGACAGTCGACGGATCGCCACGCGCTTATGCAGCAGCGTCCAGGGATTCCAATCGAGGACGACATTGTCGAGCACCAGCGAGGCGTCATCGGTGCGCAGCGTGATGCGTGCAAAGCGCATCGTGTTCGCGATCGAGCCGCTCGGCGAGTCGATGCGCAACTCTCCGCCCGATCGATCGCTGATGCGCGCGGCGATATACACGAGGCCGCGCTCGCTGACCGCGAACGCGCCGACCGTGACGATCGCGACGGCGACGATCGCAATGACAGCGACGACGACCGCCAGCGCGATCTTCGTTTTGCGCCGACGGGCTCGCGGTGGCGGGGTGGTGGATTCTGCCTGCATGCGCGGTCAGAACGCGACGCCGACCGAAAAGTGCAATCGCACCTGCCTCGATTGCTCGCCGTACGCGATATCGAGACGGAACGGCCCCACCGGAGTTCGCACGCGCGCGCCAATGCCGTATCCAAGCGCGAGATGGAAATCGGAGAACCGATCGAACGCATTGCCTGCGTCGACGAACGTCGCGATGCCGAGCGATTGGTTGATCCAGCGCGTCGCCTCGATGCTCGCGACCGTGTAGTAGCGGACCGGGAAGACGACGCTGCCGATCTTCAAGCCGAGGCTTTCGAACGCGTAGCCGCGCACCGTCGTATCGCCACCGGTGCGAAACAGAAGCTCCGACGGGACGTCCTCGCGGTTCGCGCCGAACACGGCGCCTGCTTCGGCGCGCGTAGTGAGCGACCATACGTTCGAAAGCGGATGCCAGTACACGCCCTGCACGATCGCGCGCTCGAAAGCGTGCGTCGACGCGCCCGGCACGCCGACGCCGAACTGCGCGATGGCGATGTAGCCCTGCGTCGGCGCGGCGAGGTCGTCGACGCGCCGCCATGCGCGCTCGACGTCGACATAAAGTGCGCGCGAGCTGTTCGGCGGCAGGTCCGTAGGCTGCTCGTGGTCTACGTAGAAGGCCGCGCCGTATTGCCACTGGTTGCGCTCGTCGAGCGAGCTCATTCGTATACCGGTGGCGCCGGCCTGCGTCACGAGCCCCGAGATATCGGTGCGCTCGACGCGTGCGAAGATCGACGGCGACCAGCCGTTCGCGGCGGGCGGCTCGACGAAGCGCAGCGAGGCGTTCTGCAGCTTTGACTCGACGCGCGCATCGATATACATCTGGATCGCGCGCGAGAGCACATCGACGTCGCGATAGCTGACGTTGCCTCGAAACGCGGTGTCGGTCGAATAGCCGATGCCGGCTTCGAGCTTCTTCGGCGGCGCTTCGATGACGCTCACGCGCACGGGGGCGGCGGCTGCGTCCGAACGATCGGTGTCGATCGCCGCATGCACGCTCGCGAAGTAGCCGGTGCCGTTCAGGCGTCGCACGAACTGATCGAGCTCGGCGACCGAATAGCGATCGCCGTGCTTTTGCGTGCGGTAGTGGCGAACGAGATCTTCGGGGTAGCGAGACAGCCCCTGGATGTCGAGATCGCCGACGTGAAACACTGGACCGCTGTCGATCGCGACGTCGACGTCGACGCTGTTTGTCTTCGGGTCGACACGCGCTTCGCTCCCGGTCAGCGTCGCGGCTGCGAACGAGCGGCCGGCAAGCGTGTCGACCGCCTGCTTCTTCGCGGCAATCCACGCCGATTGGCGAAACGGCGCACCGACCTGAAGCGGCCATTCGCGGCGCATCGTCGCGATCGCATCCTGTCCTTCGGCATCGCTCGTCGCTTCGCCGTGAACGTCGAGGTTCACCGCGGACACGTGCGCCTGCGGTCCCGGCGTGACGTGCAGCGTGACTGGGTGCGGCATCTTCGCGCGATCCACGTCGACGTCGACGTTCGCCGAGAAATAGCCTTCGGTCGCCGCCGCTTCCTTCGCTTGGTCGATCGCTTTCGCGACGAGCGCGTCGAACAGGCTTTCGGTCATCTCCTCGTAGTTCTGCCAGCGGACGAGGTCAACGCTCGACGAGATGGCGTCGCGTAAGGCACGCGGCGCATCGATCGTGACCTTATAGCGAAGCGCGGCATCGCCTTGCGACGATGCCGCGGGTGCTACGCCGGGAGTCTGGGTGGGAGGGGTTGGCTCAGCGAGGAGCGCGCGGCTCGCGATCGCCAGGAGGATTGCCAGAAGCGCTGTCGTCGGGGCGCGACGGCGCTTGCGATCGCGATTTCGCGTCATGCGGCCGCTCGGCGAGCGCCGGCGGCGCGTCGCGTGGCGCGAGATTGTCCGAAAGCGGCAACGGATTGCGCGTCGCCCATGTCACGCCGATCGCGGTCCGCTCGAGGCGCAGCCGCTTCGGCGCCTCGATCGGTGGCTGATTGCGGGAAGTCGGGAAGTTCCAATCGATCAACTCGAACGGGCGGTCGCCCCAGAGGCCATCGGACGCGCGAGAGAGATCGTAATCGTCGCGCGTATCGCGCAATGCACAGCCGGCGAGAACGCCGCCGATGGCGATGGTCAGCATGATGCCAGCAAGTCGCATGGAAACCTCCTGCGAATATTCAAATCGGGCCGCTTCGGCCGATCGAGGCCGTTTTTTGCCGGCGCCCCGTGTCGTTGCCAGTCTACCGACGTGCCGGACGCGCGGCCAGCCGATCACGAAAAAGTCCAATGTCATAACGTGCGGAAAAACAACAGCGCTGCGTCGAACGATCGTCCGATTGGACGGATATTGGGTGGCAAAAGTCGGAAATCGGTTTCACTAGTGTCGGTAAGTCCCTCATTATGCGGAGAAATGCCGTTGTTGCATTTTTCGCCTAAGTCGTTGTTCCTTCATCGGAAAGGCGTTGACCGCTCGCCATTGCCCCACGTATAGTTCGCGCAGGTGGGAAAAAGTGGGTGAAAGTGGGTGCAAAGTGGCAAGGTTCGCCGGCCACAGGTTCCTGAGCACTCACTTCGGGCGGCGGAGGGCGGTGGGTGGGAGGCAACGAGCACGCGGGGGGTACGGCCGAGCCGACGCCGGACGGGGCGGCTAATGGCCACGTCTTTCGCGGCGTTTCCGACCTCGTGCTCGACGCCAAGGGTCGCCTTGCGATTCCGGCACGCCATCGCGACGGTCTCTTCGTCGGTGGCTCCGGAAAGCTGATCGTCACCGCCGATCTGGGAGGCTGCCTTCTGGTGTACCCGCTCGTCGATTGGCGTCCGCTCGAACGCGAGCTCATGAGCCTGTCCGGATTCGACGCGCGGATCCGCAGCCTCCAGCGCCTCATGGTCGGTCACGCGGACGAAGTCGACATCGACGCCGCCGGACGTATCTTGGTTCCGCCGGCGCTTCGCCGCTACGCCGGGCTCGACAAGCGCGTGGTCCTCGTCGGGCAGGGGCGCAAGCTCGAGCTCTGGGACGACGCCAAGTGGCAGGCGCAGATCGCGCAGCCGATCAGCTTCCCGGACGGACTGCCGTCCGGGTTAGAGGGCTTGAGCCTTTGAGCGGCGGATGCGCACGGCCACGGACACCGGCCACCTGCCGGTCCTGCTCGGCGAAGCGGTCGCGGGGCTTGCGCCGCGCCCGGACGGGGTTTATGTCGACGCGACGTTCGGCCGCGGGGGGCACGCGCGCGCCCTCCTGTCCAGCCTCGGCCCACAAGGCCGCATTGTCGCCATCGATCGCGACGCGGCGGCCGAAGCCGCGGCATCGACCCTTCGCGATCCCCGCTTCACGTTTCGCCGCGGCTGGTTCTCGGAAATTGCGCAAATCCTCGCGTCGCTTCGCATCCAGGCGATCGACGGCGCGCTTTTCGACCTCGGCGTGTCTTCGGCGCAGATCGACAGCGCGGAGCGCGGCTTCTCGTTTCGCTTCGAGGGCGCGCTCGACATGCGGATGGATACGTCGCGTGGCGAGACGGCGGCGCAATTCCTCGCGCGCGCAACCGTTGGCGAACTGACGCGGGTCATTCGCGATTATGGTGAAGAACGCTTTGCTCAATCGATTGCAAGAGCGATTGCGAAGGCTCGCGAGCGCGGACCGATCGTGTCGACGCGCGAGCTCGCCACGATCGTCGCGCAAGCCGCCGGCACGCGGACGCGGGGTGATTGGCGTCAGGATCCTGCCGCGCGCACGTTCCAGGCCCTTCGGATTGCGGTGAACGCGGAGCTCTCGGAATTGTCGCTCGCGCTGCCCCGAATCACGGACCTCCTCGCCGCCGGCGGACGCATCGCCGTCATCAGCTTCCATTCGCTCGAGGATCGTCTCGTCAAGCGCTTTTTCGCGTTCGCGTCGAAGCCGCATGGCGGCGACGCCCGCATTGCGCGCCTGCCGATCGCGGAGAAGGCGATGCCGCGACCGCCCCTTGCGCTCGTCGGCCGCGCGATCAAGCCGTCGCAGACCGAGATCGCGCAAAACCCGCGTGCCCGAAGCGCGGTGCTGCGGATAGCGGAGCGCACCGACGCGCCGCTGCCTGCCAACTGGCCGCAGGCGTTCGAGGCCTGACGCACATTTCGTGATGACCCGCATCAACCTGCTCCTGCTTTGCGTGCTGGTCGGTTGCGCGCTGTCGCTCGTCACGTCGCGCCACCAGGCGCGAAGGCTTTATGTCGAACTCGAGCGCGAGGAGGCGCGCGCGCGCCAGTACGACGTCGAGTTTGGCCAGCTCTCGCTCGAGCAATCGACGTGGGCGATGCCGGCGCGCGTCGAGAAGATCGCGCGCGAATCGTTGCATATGCAGCTTCCGCCCGCGTCGCGCGTGCAGGTGGTCGAAGCGCCCCCTCACCCTAGCCCTTTCCCGGCTGGGGAGAGGGAGCCGAGCGCACGCGAGGCGGGTGAAGAGCGGCGAAAGACCGTGGCTTCGGGACGACCATGAGAGCCGAAACGCGCAGGCCCGTTGCACCGCCCGCCGAATTGCCGCGCAATCGTGCGGTTGCGCTCTTCGGCGCGCTCGCCGCGCTCTTCGCGGTTCTGCTTGGTCGCTCGCTTTACCTGCAGTGGGTGGACAACGATTTCCTGCAGGAGCAGGGCGCCGCGCGCTTCTCGCGCGAGATCGAGGTGCCCGCGCATCGCGGGCGCATCGTCGATCGCAATGGCGCCGCCCTCGCAATTTCGACGCCGGTCAAATCGCTTTGGGTCTTTCGCGATCGGATCGAGGCGACGCCGTCGCAGCTCGCGGCACTCGCGCGCATTCTCGACCTGGCGCCGCGGGATCTTGCGTCGCGACTGAAAGGCGACGGCGAGTTCGCGTTCGTCGCGCGCCAGCTCGCACCCGAAACCGCCGAGCGCGCGATGGCGCAAAACATCAAGGGATTGAACGAGCAGAACGAATATCGGCGCTACTATCCGGGAGGCGAGGTCACCGCGCAGATCATCGGCTTCACCGGCGACAAGGACCGCGGCCAGGAAGGTATCGAACTCTCGCAGCAATCGTGGCTCGGCGGCACGCCGGGCAGTCGTCGCGTCATCATCAACCGGCGCGGCGACATCGTCGAGGACGTGGCGGCGATCCGGCCGCCCCAGGCCGGGCGCGACCTCGCGCTGTCGATCGACTCGCGTTTGCAATATCTCGCGTTTCACGAGCTCGAGGGGGGCATCGCGCGGACGAAGGCGCGCGCGGGCGGCATATGCATCCTGGATGCGAAGACCGGCGAGATTCTCGCGCTCGCGAACTTTCCGACGTACAACCCGAATCGCCGCGACAAGGTGGCGCGCGAGCGGATGCGAAACCGCGCGCTTACCGACACGTTCGAGCCGGGCTCGACGATGAAGCCGTTCACGATCGCCGCGGCGCTCGAAGCCGGCAAGGTGCGCCCCGATACGGTGATTCACACCGAGGCGGGTCTGCTCACGATCGGGCCCAACACGATCCACGACGCGCACCGTGCCGGTCCGTTGACGGTCGCGCAGGTGATCCAGAAATCGTCGAACATCGGTGCGGCGAAGATCGGCCTCTCGCTTTCGTCGCAGACGCTTTGGCGGATGTTCTCCGAAGCCGGTTTCGGCACGCGGCCCGCGACGGGCTTCCCCGGCGAAGTCGGCGGCCGCCTGCGTGCGCCCTCGACGTGGAAGCCGATCGAGCAGGCCACGATGTCGTATGGGCACGGCGTGTCGGTGAGCCTCGTGCAACTCGCACGCGCGTACACGATCTTCGCCGACGACGGCGAGTTGAAGCCGGTGACGCTGCTCAAAAGCGATGGCGCCCTCGCGGGACAGCCGGTGATCTCGCCCGCGACGGCGCGCGCGGTGCGCAGAATGCTCGAGCTCGTGACGCAGCCGGGCGGCACTGCGCCGCAAGCGCAGATCGCCGGCTACCACGTCGCGGGGAAGACCGGCACCGCGCGCAAGATCGAAGGCGGCCAGTACACACGCAAGTACATCGCGTCGTTCGTCGGCATCGCGCCCGCGACGAATCCGCGGCTCATCGTCGCGATCATGATCGACGAGCCATCCGGTGGCGACTACTACGGCGGGAGCGTCGCCGGTCCGATCTTCGCCAACGTGATGGGCGGCGCGCTGCGGATGTTGAACGTGCCGACGGATGCGCCGATCGACAACGTCGTGCTGCCGCCGCCGGGGAGCGTGGTGGAGGAGGAGTCGTGATCGCGATGACGCTCGCCGAAGCCGACGCGCTCGTCGCGACTCTGCCGCTGCTCGATGGCATCAGCGCCGACAGCCGCTCCGCCGCGCCTCGCATTGCCTTCGCCGCGTATCCCGGCAACGCCCGCGACGGACGGGATTTCATCATCGACGCCATCGATCGCGGCACGCCCGCCGTCGTCTTCGAGGCGCGCGATTTCGTGTGGCCGGCCCGCTGGCAGGTCGCGCACGCCAGCGTCGACGCGTTGCGCAGCAACGTCGGCACGATCGCTTCCGCGGTCTACGGTCATCCGTCGCGCCTGCTTTTCATGATCGGCGTGACGGGCACCAACGGCAAGACGTCGTGCACGCATTTCATCGCGCGCGCGCTCGACAAGTGCGGCCGGCGCTCCGCGGTCGTCGGCACGCTCGGCAGCGGCTTCGTCGACGCGCTCTCGCTCTCGTCGAACACGACGCCGGACGCGTGTCTTTTGCAGCAATGGCTCGCACGCTGGCGCCGCGAAGGCGCGGCGGCGGTCGCGATGGAAGTCTCGTCGCACGGCCTCGACCAAGGGCGCGTGAACGGCATCGAATTCGACATCGCGCTCTTCACCAATCTAACGCGCGATCACCTCGACTACCACGGCACGATGGCCGCGTACGGCGAGGCGAAGGCGCGGCTTTTCGCATGGCCCGGGCTGCGCGCGGCGGTCATCAACGCGGCCGATCCGTTCGGCGAGACGCTGATCGAGCGCACGCGTGCACGGGGTACGCGGGTGCTCAGCTACGGCACAAGCGATGCCGACATAAGCGCAACGAGCATCGAAGCGCGTGGATCGGGCATGACGATCGCGCTTCGCACGCCGCAGGGAACAGCGCGCCTGTCGACGCCGCTGGTCGGCGCGTTCAACGTGCAGAACCTGCAGGGCGTGCTGGGTGTGCTGCTCGCAAGCGACATCGCGCAAGACGATGCGATCGCCGCGCTGTCGACGCTCGACGCGCCGCCCGGACGCATGCAGCGCTTCGGTGGCGGCGGCGATCCGCTCGTCGTGGTCGATTACGCGCACACGCCCGACGCGCTCGCGAAAGTGCTCGACGCAATGCGGCCGGCGGTGCGCGAAGACGGCCGTCTCGTCTGCGTTTTCGGCGCCGGCGGCGATCGCGATCGCGGCAAGCGCGCGCCGATGGGCGAGGTCGCAGGGAGGCTGGCCGACCGGGTGGTCGTCACCTCCGACAATCCGCGGAGCGAAGACCCGCGCGAGATCGCGCGGGCGATTGCCGAAGGACTCATCGGCGCGATAGCGCAGTGGACAATCGAGCTCGATCGGGGGCGCGCGATCGAGCAGGCGATCGCCGACGCGTGTGCGAACGACATCGTCGTCGTCGCGGGCAAGGGTCACGAGGATTATCAGGAAGCGAACGGCGAGCGACGATCGTTCTCCGACGCGCGTTGTGTGGCGGACGCGCTTTCCCGCCGGAGGAGCCGATGATGGACACTGCGACGGCCGCGGGCGCGGTCGGTGGGTTGGTCATCGGCGGCTCCGTTCCCTTCCAGCGCGTAACGACCGATACGCGCGCGCTCGTGCCCGGCGATCTGTTCGTCGCGTTGCGCGGCGAGCGGTTCGACGGACACGATTTCGTTGCGAAGGCGCGCGAAGCGGGCGCGGCGGCGGCGCTCGTCGCCCGCGATCGCGCGGACGCATTGTCCGGCAACCTGATCGCCGTCGACGATCCGCTGCGCTCGCTAGGCGCGCTGGCCGCGTTCTGGCGCAACCGCTTCGACATTCCGGTCGTCGCCGTCACCGGCAGCAACGGCAAGACGACGACAAAGGAGATGATCGCGTCGATCTTTCGCGCCGCTGTCGGCGCCGATGGCGTCGCCGCGACGCCTGGAAATTTCAACAACGCGATCGGTCTGCCGCTCGCCGTGCTCGGGATTCGCGCTGGACAGCGTCTCGCGGTGTTCGAGCTCGGCATGAACCATCGCGGCGAAACGCGCGAGCTCGCGGTGATCGCGCAG
>Ga0209579_10001908_pt1 | contig 16629 bp, 17 predicted proteins | sample Coa_R1_2_FD_187152 | JGI IMG/M metagenome (GOLD analysis project Ga0209579, IMG submission 187152) | Surface soil microbial communities from Centralia Pennsylvania, which are recovering from an underground coalmine fire - Coalmine... | ecosystem: Environmental > Terrestrial > Soil >... | reverse complement strand
CACATGGCGAGGGCCTAGAATCAAACAAGATTCCTCATCCTCTTCGATGAACTGCTTGACGATTGGCAGGGCCGTCCGCAAGAGATTTTCGATTTCGACGCTCGTACAGTTCGGCGCGCGCAACCAGATGACCTTTGGCGGAGCACCGAGAAGGACGCTGCGTTCCTGGAAATCAGAATCCTTGGACACGATCGTGAAATCACCATTTCTGCCGTATTGCCAGACGGCGAGGTCCTCCGCACTACCCAGACCGCATTCATGAACATGGGCTGATCCGGGATAAATGTCCGCCAGGGCACGGACCAGTCTCGGTGAAATATTTTCGTCGAAAAGAAGCTTCACGCGTTGGAGATTTCGAGCTTGCGCTCGCGATCAGCGGCGTATGCGAGGCAGGCGAGGATGTCCTGCTCGGTAAGGAATGGAAATTCGCGGAGGATATCGGAGTGACTCATTCCGCTGGCCAAGTAACCCAGCACGTCATACACCGTAACACGCAACCCGCGAATGCAGGGCTTGGCTCCGCGCTTCCCGGGTTCGATGGTGATGATATGGGAGTATCCCATGAGCTAACTCTATTGTAAAAACCGCGACGGGACAATCAAAAACGCTGCTTCGATTGCAGGTCTGATGCTGACGACCGAAGCTCTCGTAGCAGACATGAAGGAAGACGAAAAGAAGGGCGCAGCGGGCGGTGGTGCGGTATGCCTGGCGGCGGTATGGGCGGAATGTACTAAACTCCCGGGCGCGGCGGCGGTCCACCATTAGGATTGGCGGACGCGCAAACCGCGAATGCGCGGGATGTACTAAACCGCAGTCAGACGCAAGGAAAATGAAGGGCGCTCCGAGAAATCGGGGCGCCCTTTTTGTTTTTGGCCCGCGTGCAGATCGCAGCGCGAAGGAGAGTTAAAAGTGACAGAAATTGTTGCTGTAAGTGCGGCAACGAGGTTGCAGCAAAAAGCATAAAGAGAGAGTTTTCCGAGCACGCGAAGGTGGTGAAGTCGTTGATGCGGGTGCTGGACGGGCGCGAGCAGGTGACGCTGAGCCGGCTGCTGCTGAAACTGAGGAAGGGGGATGTGGTGAAGTTCGTGCGGGAGATTCGGATGTATGACGAAGAGGATTGGGAGCGGGTGGTGAAGGATAAGAGTGGCTAGTGGGTAGCTCCCATGGAGCTGATTGCGTTTTAGAGCAAAGCAAAAGAGGCGGCGGGACGCCTTCTTACGTCAGGACAAGCCCTTCGTTCCTCAGGACAAGCCAGCGCTATAAGGGAAATTGAGGCACGCAGGGCCTCTGAGCCTTCTTTGAACTTGAGAGCTAAAGTCCATTCTGAGCATCAATCAGCCTATAAGGGTATTTCCTTCCGGGCCTAACGCTCGTAAATCGTAGTCAATGTCTATGACGCACCTCGCCGGGCCTGTGACGCACATCACCGGCGGAGGCAACTTACTCTTTATTTGCTTAGCGGGAGCGGCCTGTTGTGTGGTCGGGGTTATTTTCTTGTACAAGGCGGTGACATGTACGGAGTTTCGTGAAACTGATGAGGGGAAGAGGAAAACAAAAGCGTCGTTGTTATGGCCGGGAAGAATGATGTCGGGGTTTCTAGGACTGCTGGGTATTGGTGCGGGAATATTTATCATCGTGAGGATATTGAAGGGCTGACGGGCAACGTGGCCGCTACCTATGGATAACGCAAATGTTGTCGAACTACTCGATCGCCTGAGAGAGATTGTGGTTCGGTCGATTGAGGCTCAGGAGCACGAACAGCCTGAAGTCGCAATGCGCTTGTTGGGCGAGGCGAGAGACAAAATCGATCAGATGAAACAACTGTTGACGAGTTCTTCGGCAGGTGGCGAGTCTTAGAGCACGACTGCGATCGAGCTCATGCCGGTGGATGCCGTCGTGCCGTAGGACAAGGCGGCCTCGCGGTATGGCGGTGGAGCGGGAGTGAACGGCGGAGTCCGAGGTGGCGTTGCTATGCGGACGAGAAGATCGAGCTAGTGGTGAATCACACATCCGATCAGCACCCGTGGTTTCAAGCGGGCCGACAGGCTCCAATTGGTTCACCAGAACGAGACTTCTTATCTGGCGTTGCGAGTTCAGAAGGCGCCGGCGCGCAATCCCCATTAAGCCGAGGAGACCGCTGCCTAGAAGGAGCAGCGAGGAAGGCTCCGGAATTGGTGTCTGAATGGTAATGCCCATCGACGTTAGACCCAAGTTCTTTCCGCTATTGTCTTGAGACGCGTTGTATGCGGCCTTGATGTCCGAGGTAGCGGTGAGGGCATCAGTACCGGGATCTGGCTGAGCATTTGAACATTTGCTGGTGGGCGGTTGGGGCGCAGGCCCTTCGTTCCTCAGGACAAGCTGAGGCCTGCGCTACTTAAAAGCGAAACAGCTGAAGGCGTCGTTGCGGTGCAACGACGCTTTTTTTTTGTGAGCTTTGAGTTTGCGAGGTGCGAGGTGCCCCTTTGTTTTGCGGGGGCTAGAACCGTAGAGTCCACAATAGAAATTCACAGGGTGGGTGGAGGAGAGTGATGAGTGATGAGTGATGAGTGATGAGTGATTGGGAAAAAGGCGGAGTGAAAATGGCAGGAAATGACAGGGGCTGAAGCCCCTTGGTCTTGCAGTGGGGCGTTTTGTCGCGGTTGAAACCGCGACGATGGTTGACGGTTTGCCAAGCACTTGTGGCGGGCGGGTCTTAGACTTGCCCCTACTGTTCATGACAGCCAACTGCGCGGCGGCGTTTTGTCGCGGTTGGAATCACGGCGATGGTTGGCGATTTGCCAAGCACCTGTGGCGGGCGGGTTTTAGACCCGCCCCTCTGTTCATGACAGCCAACTGCGCGGCGGCGTTTCGTCGCGGTTGAAATCGCGACGATGGTTGGCGATTTGCCAAGCACCTGTGGCAGGCGGGTCTTAGACCCGCCCCTACTGACCCTTTGCATGTCAGCGGAGACCGGCGGTACAGAGGAAAAGTCAAAAGAGCCGGCAGGATGCCGGCGCTACAAGGGAGCGGTGCGGCGGTCTTCGCCAAGATCGGGAGCGTTGAGGAGTAGCAACGGCCTATAAGCTCGACGGGAGAACGGAGAGATTGACATGACGATATGGAAGGTGTGGCAGCGCAAGGATCGGGAGGAGCCGGAGCAGGGAACGAGGTCGAGCGAGGGTTGGGCGGAAAGGCGGAAAATCACGCACCGGGGGAAGACTTTGCGTGCGTTTCAGGCTTATCTCAACCTGCTGGAGACGACGGCGTACATGCAGAAGGAGATGCAGAGCCAACTGGAGGCGTTTGACGTGACGATGCGAACGATTCGCATCCTCGAAATGCTATATCGAAAAGGCCCGATGGCGATAGGCGTGATGGCCAGCCAGATGAAGTGCAGCCGGCAAAACATCAAGAACATTTTGCGGCCGTTGAGAGAGCGCGGCTGGGTAGTGCTGGAAATGTGGACGCGGCCTCCTGTGCCGAAGGATGAGCGGCGTCTACCTGTGGAGAAGCGTCGCGTGAAGAGACGAGGCAGGGCGGTGGGGATCGTGCTGCTGACGCCGCGAGGGAAAAAGTTTATCGGCACGTTTTTTCCGAAGCACGCGAAGGTGGTGAAGTCGTTGATGAGGGTGCTGGACGGGCGCGAGCAAGTGACGTTGAGCCGGCTGCTGCTGAAACTGAGGAAGGGGGATGTGGTGAAGTTCGTGCGGGAGATTCGGATGTACGACGATGAGGATTGGGAGCGGGTGGTGAAAGATAAGAGTTGGCTAGCCGGGTAGCTCCTGTGGGGCTGATTGCGTTCTAGAGCAACTCAAAAGAGAGCCCTTCCTCAAGGCATCGCCGACGGCGTGAGGAACGTGGGAAGTGCAATCAAAAAAAAACCCGCACCGAATATCGATGCGGGTCAGGTATTCCGTGATTATCTGGCGTTACGAGTTCAGAAGGCGCCGGCGCGCAATCCCCATTAAGCCGAGGAGACCGCTGCCTAGAAGGAGCAGCGAGGAAGGCTCCGGAACTGGTGTCTGAATGGTAATGCCCATCGACGTTAGACCCAAGTTCTTTCCGCTATTGTCTTGAGACGCGTTGTATGCGGCCTTGATGTCCGAGGTAGCGGTGAGGGCATCAGTACCGGGCATCGTGACCGCAAACTCAAACGTATATGGTCCCCCGGGTACAGGCGTAATCGAGCCGGTGGCGGTCTCTTGGAAGCAGACGTCGCCGGAGCTAGCGCCAGTCATGTTGCACCCACCGGAGTCGAGCCCACCGGGCATCTCCAAACTCCAGTCGCCAGGTCCACCAGGGGCCTCAAGCAGGGTCACTGAGGTTGAAACGTCAGATCCGGTCTTAAATTGCATGGCGATGGCGGTCAAAAAGCCAGTGCCTGCGCTAAAACCCGTGGGATCGACGGTGAGAAATACGTCATAAGTGTTACCGGGGCCAGCCACGAAGTTTGAGGTCGCCGTATAACTGACACCGAGGGCCGTGTCAGTGACGGTGTCGGCTTTGGCAACCGTTGTTCCGACCAGCACGAGTAACAGTACCAAAAGTCCAATTGAGCACGTCTTTTTCATTGTTGTTCCTTTTTTACCGCTAACTTTCGCACTCCGCATGCGCTCGAGTGGACGACCAGCAACGACACCGGGAGATGCGCACGAACGTATAATCCCTGCAGTTAGACAGCCAACCTGGGCAAGTCTGCTTGGAGTTTTTGGCCGCCAATAAGTCGCTCTGTTTCAACGACATGATTCTGCCGTTCGCGATGGTCGGCGGTGTAGCCTTTCTGGAATACGCAAGATATTGCACATAACTACGCTGAATGTGCCCTTCGGTGTGCTTTGTCTGCGCTAGTCATGCGCCAAGGAAAAGCGCCGGCCGAGGGCAGCGGCATATGAGGACTAGAACCAGGAGAAAGGAACTCAGTCGGGGTTTGCGCCGAGCATTTTTGTTTGTTGCTGTATGCCACTTTGGGGCGCAGGCTGAAGCCTGCGCTACTGCAAGTTGCAAAACCCAGGGCGGAGATTGCATGCTGAGTGAATGCCTGAGTTGCCCGACATTGCGGCTTACATCGGCGTCCTTGAACCGCGCATCATCGGGAAGGCGCTTGAGCGGGTGCGGTTGGCTAGCGCTTTTTTGTTGCGTACAGCGGAGCCGTCGATTGGGGATGTGGAGGGGCGGGTAGTGCAGGCGCTGGGTCGAATTGGGAAGCGGATTGCGATTGGGGTGGATGGGGATTTGTGGCTGGTGCTGCATTTGATGATTGCCGGGCGATTGCATTGGAGGGTGGCAGGGGCGCGGCTTGCGGGGAGGCAGAGTTTGGCGGCGTTTGATTTTGCGAATGGGTCGCTGGTGCTGACGGAGGCTGGGACGAAGCGGCGGGCGTCGTTGCATGTGGTGGCAGGCGAGGAGGGGTTGCGCGCGATTGATCCGGGAGGCATCGATATTTTTGCGAGTGATCTCGTGGCGTTTCGCGCGGCGCTTACTGAGGAGAATCGCACGCTGAAGCGGGCGCTTACTGATCCGCGCGTGCTTAGCGGGATTGGTAATGCGTATTCAGATGAGATTCTGCACGCGGCGCGGCTTTCTCCTGTGACGCTGACCCACAAGCTGAAGGACGAGCAGTGGGTGAGGCTGTTTGACGCCACGCGCAATACGCTTGCGCTGTGGACGGAGCGGCTGCGCGCTGAGGCTGGAGGTGGATTTCCGGAGAAGGTGACTGCCTTTCGCGAGGATATGGCGGTGCATGGGCGGTATGGGATGGCTTGTCCGCGATGCGGGGAAAAGATTCAGCGGATTCGGTATGCGGAGAATGAGACGAATTATTGCGCGCGATGCCAGACGGGCGGGAGGGTGCTGGCGGATCGGAGTTTGTCGAGGTTGTTGCGGGAGGATTGGCCGCGGACGCTGGAGGAATTGGAGGCGCTGAGGCGGAAGTGAAAATAGTGGCGAGTGGCGAGTGATGAGTGGCTAGCGGGTAGTGAGAGATAAAAGCGTCGGAGAGAAGAACGAAGTCGCGATCGGAGCAGGTTTGGGTGATTGTGCTGGTGGCGACTTGGGGCACAGGCAGGAATGCCTGTGCTACTTGGGGCGGATTGATTTTTGGAGATTGGCGACGAAGGAGTCGGGGTCTTCTACCTCGATGACTAGCTCGTTGTAGGATTCATCGGCGAGAGTGATTACCACTGCGCGGTCGGGATGATGGATGTCCCAGAAGATTCGTTTGCCATCCTGGTAGAAAGTGCCTGCCGTGATCACGCCTGGCACGGATGTGCCCGGCCATTTGAGTCCGTGAAGCCATTTTGTGGTGACTTGAGCGTCCGTGCGGACGCTTGTGATGTGTCGCAGGGGAATGGCGAGTTCGCTCTTGAAAGCCCAGAGCTTGTCGAGACCTTCGACGTGCAAGTGCAAAGTGTCGGCGGTGATTTCTGGTCTTACCATTTATTTACTTTAGCATGGACGAATCGCTAGGCCGCTCGAAGAAAGGCCCACGACGATGAGAAACGTCGTCGTGACTGCCCCGGCGTCAACCAGGATCAAAATCAAAGACGCCGGCTGGAAGCCAGCGCTACAAGGGAGAAGTCAAGGGCGCCGGCGAGACGCCGGCGGTACAAATATCTGCGCGAGTTAGTCGGCGCCGCGGGAACGGCGGGGCTTTGCGTTTTTGGCGACGACCGGGGTGTCAGCGTGCGGCGGGAGATCGGGCATGTGCATCATTGCGGCGTCGCGGAGTGATGCGAATTCGGTCCAGTCGCGCTTCGAGATTGGGTCGGCGGTGGGCAGGCCGAGGCGTTCGAAATTCAGGAACTGGCCGTGCTGCTGGATGCGGAAATCGAGATGGGGGCCGGTGGCTAGACCTGTCATGCCGACGAGGCCGATGGTGCGGCCCTGTTCGACGTGCTGGCCGGTGCGAACGAGGACGCGGGAGAGGTGCATGTAGTAGGTGGTGTAGCCGTTGGTGTGCTGGATTTCGATTAGATTGCCGGCGCCGCCTTTTCGTCCTGCGAAGGTCACGTGGCCTTCGCCGATGGTTTGCACGGGAGTGCCGGTGGGGGCAGCGTAGTCGATGCCGAGATGCGGGCGATATTCTTTCAGGATTGGATGGTAGCGGCTGGCGCTGTAGTGCGAGGTGATGGCGGCAGCGAACTTCAGCGGCGAGTGGAGGAAGGCTTTTTTCATGGCTTTGCCATCGGGCGTGAAGTAGGCGGGATGGCCGGTGAGGTCGTGGAAAAGCACGGCGCGATAGGGATGGCCGGCATTGTTGTACTCGGCTGCGAGGATGCGGCCGTAGGCGGCCGTTTCGCCATTCGAGAATTTTTTCTTTTCGACGACGATGCGGAAGGTGTCGTTGGGGCGCGTGTCGGTGTAGAAATCGAGATCCCAGCCGAAAATTTCTGCTAGGCGCATGGCGAGTTCGGGTCGTTCGCCGGCTTCAATTACGGATTCAAAGAGCGAGCCGTGAATGGTGCCGGTGACTCCGGCGGTTTCAGTTTCGGAGGGGATTTTGCGGATTTCGGCGTGGAAGGAATCGCTCGATGCGGTGGGCACGTTGAGCGGGGCGTGCGAGGTGGACGGAGAACTTTGCGCGATGCTTGCGGTTTGCGAATCTTCTGCGGGCTGCGGCGTGATGATGAGTTCGCGGTCGGTGTCGATGCGGTAGTGGACCTCACGCAGATCGCCGAGGACGCCGCGGCCGATTGTGATTTTATTGCCTGCGCGGAAATGGCGGAAATCGAAACTGCGTCGGGCTGCTGTGGCGATGCGTGCGGCGGTAGCTGCGTCGAGGCCTAATTGCTCGAGCGCCTGACTAAACGAAGCTCGCGGCGGGGCGATTTCGTCGGTGTACATCACAACATCGCGCTGAATACGAGCTGCTTCTTCGCGCGCGAGCGAGACTTCGTCTGCAAATTGCGCTTCGGCTCTGCCGCGCACGCCATAGGACCAGCCGAGGACGGCGCCGGCTGCGATCAGCAGGACGAACCAAAATATAATTCTGAGGCGATTCATTTTGCTTCGCTGTTTCCCGGTGCGTGGCCCATTTGCAGGATAACGCAAGGCCGGAACGCAAGAAAAGCGGAATTGCGGCGCTGTGCCGGAGGGAGCAAAGGCCTGATCTGTGAGTCGTGGGCCCGCGGACCTGATTCGCGCATCTTGAAATTATGGGAATGCATCTTAGTGTTATAGGCTTTGGGAAGCCGCTTCCGGCGAGGAGGAGCCATGAAAGTCTTTTTTCTTCCTCTTGCGTTACTTCTGATTTCTGGTGTGGGCGCGGCGTTTGTGAAGATTTCGATTCCTGCCGGGACTGTGCTTCCTGTGGCGCTGCATGGTTCGCTTTCTTCCACCAAGAGCAAGGCGGGACAGGTGGTGAAGGCTCGGGTGATGCAGGATATTCCGCTGGGAGAAGGCAGCAAGGTTCGCGCGGGCGCGTATGTTCAGGGAAAAGTGATTGCGGTGACGCCTGCGGCGAATGGAAGCGGCGCGAGCATTACGTTTGAGTTCACGCAGCTGGTTACGTCGCGGGTAGCGGAGCCGATTATCACAGACCTGCGGGCGCTGGCATCGATCGTTGAGGTGAATAGCGCGCGGATTCCTCAGTATGACGATCGCGGGAGTTCTTCGTATGTGAACACCACGTGGCAGATTGGGGGAGAAACAGTCTATCGCGGCGGTGGGCACGTGATGGATGGGAAGACTATCGTTGGGGAACCGGTGGAGGAGGAGGGCGTGCTTGGGCGCGTGAGGGCCAGCTCGGATGGCACTTGCCGCGGGGCTGTGGAAGGAGAAAATCGGGTGCAGGCGCTGTGGCTGTTTTCGTCCGATGCCTGCGGCGTGTACGGGTACAGACGCGTGAAGATTGAGCACGCCGGTCGCACGAGCCCGCTGGGCGAAATTACTCTGAAGGCCGAGCGTGGCGACATTAACATTCGCGGCGGCAGCGGGATGCTGTTGCGCGTAAATAATCCGTCGGTCGGGGATGGCACTTAAGCATACAATTGGGGGGTTCGCACTTCATGCCGATGCTGAGTTCGGGAACGTCGGGAGGTAATTTTATGAAGAAACGCAATCTTCTCGTAGTCGCTTTTGCTTTTTGCTTTTGGCCGTATCACCAGCCTTATTATCTTTTTCCCACGCACTGGCAGGGGCTTTCCATCTATTTCCATCCTACTGGGCCGTGTTACGGGGTAGGATGTCCGGGAGGCATGGGTACAAGACACTAACCCCGTCAGGAAATAATCAACTAACGTCTGCCTTCGTGGCAACCTCCCGCTCGGCCTAGGCGAAAGACCGTAAGCGTAAGCTACACCAGATACCTCAAGCCTATACTCCCATACCCGGATGCATGAGCTGCACTGGACGCGCGAAACTTCCTTGTGGAAATGGAATGCTTCTAAACTCATTCCGCAAGGAGACAACAAAAATGAAACATTTGGCGCAATTTTTCGGCTTGGCCCTGCTCTCATCTGTAATGGCTATTGCAACCTTCGGCCAGAACGCGTCCGGTCCGGGAACTTATCAGACGCAAGACCACAGCATGAAGCACGTGACGGGATGCTTACAGAACGGGAAGAACTCGGGCGAGTACTCGATCGCCGACGCGAACGGCTCGGTTTGGACTGTAAAAAGCGCGAAACTCGATCTCAGTCAGTATGTGGGTCAGCAGGTTCGACTGAGCGGGCGATGGGCCGGAGAACAAACCACACAAACCACCCAGACACCGCCCGCGCTTCAGGAAAACTCCAAGGATAAGTCTGATATGACGGCGGCTACAAGCACTCCACTCGACGTGAAAAGCGTTAAGATGATTAGCCATACGTGTTCAACCAAGTAAGCTTGGAATCCGCAGTTGTAATCCGGAAGGGCAGACCTAACGGTCTGCTCTTCCGCTTTTTCAACCGTTCGCCTGCGAACCCCACGTAACCCGAGACTCACCAGATGAAGCGAGCCTGCCGATAGTGTTAGACTCCGTGCATCTTTTTTATTGAGGAGCACTTCTATGCGTATCCGGCGGAGTTTCTCTTGGGCTTTGTTGCTGGCGATTTCTACACTCTTTACCGCAACGACGATCCAGGCGCAGGACGCGCACGAAATCGACACAAGCTGGCCGCGCGAGATCGAATCCGACCTCGGCAAAATCATTATTTACCAGCCGCAACTTGATTCGCTGGACGGCAATATTCTCAGTGGGCGGTCGGCCGTTTCCCTGCAAGGACCTGAGAAAAAAGAGCCGGTGTTCGGCGCGCTGTGGTTCCGATCGGAAGTGTCAGTAGATCGGGATGCGGGGCTGGTGACGCTGGAAGACACGAAAGTGACGCGCGTTAGATTTCCCGATGCCACTCCGGAGGAGATGCAGAAGATAAGCGACCGGATCGAGGCGCCGGCGAATACTTGGGATATCGTTCTAACAATCGAGCAAGTGGAAACCAGCCTTGCAGCCACCGAAAAAGAAACGGCATCCACGGAAAATCTGAAGAGCGATCCGCCCGTGATTATTTTTTCCCAGAAGCCAGCAGTGCTCATAAGCTTCGACGGCGAGCCGGAAACGCGGCCGATCAAAGATTCGCCCTACGAGCAGGTGGTGAACACGGCGGTGCTCATCGTCAAGGACAAGAGCTCCGGAAACTTCTATTTGAGCAATGGCCAGACCTGGTACGTCGCGAAGAATCCAAAAGGGCCGTGGTCGGTCACCACTAACACGCCCTCAGCGATTAAGGATTTCGTGAAGCCCGATCCCGATGCGGAGCCGCAGACGGGGCCACCGCCGCAGATCATTACAGCGACGGTGCCGACGGAACTGATCGTCACATCGGGCGCACCAAACTGGACTGCGCTGACCGGCAACCAATTGCTCTACGTGAGCAACACGGAAAGTACCTTCATTAAGGAAATTGCGACCAACAAATATTACTTGCTGCTTTCGGGACGCTGGTTCAGCAGCCAATCGCTCGACGGGCCCTGGACCTACGAGCGCAGCGATACCCTGCCGACCAGTTTCAAGCAGATCCCTCCGGCCTCGGCAGTGGGAGACGCGCTCGCGGCTGTGGCCGGCACGAATCAGGCCGAAGATGCCGAGATCGATGCGGAAATTCCGCAGACGGCGGCAATCAAGCGCGACGAAGCCAAGACGGAAGTCAATTACGACGGCTCGCCGCAATTTGAGCAGATCCCGAGCACGCAGGTTCAGTACGCGGTGAATACGAATTCGTCTGTGCTGAAGATTGGTGATCGCTACTACGTGTGCGACAACGGAGTCTGGTTCGCGGGACTCACGCCGACCGGTCCTTGGGCGGTGGCAGACAGCGTGCCCGATGCGGTGCAAACGATTCCGCCAAGCTCGCCCGTTTACAACGTCCGGTATGTGCATGTTTACGACGCAACGCCGCAGATCGTCTACGTGGGCTACACGCCGGGATACATCGGCACATACCGATATTACGGAACGGTGGTTTACGGAACTGGCTATTATTACCGGCCGTGGATTGGACCTGTGTATTACTACCCGCGCCCTTACACGTGGGGATTCAATGTTATCTACAATCCGTGGACCGGCGGGTGGGGATTTGCGTTGGGTTACAGCACGCCCTTCGTCAACGTGAGTATCGGGTGGAGGAGCAGCTATTACCGTTATCCTCCGTATTGGGGCGGTGGAGGATGGTGGGGGCCGGGAGGGTATCGTCCCATTTATCGGCCGCTGCCGGGTTATCGGCCTCCGTATCGACCACCGCACAACGTGATCATCATTCGTCCGGGCAGACCCGGATACCGGCCCGGATATCCAGGATATCCGAATCGTCCCGGCCAACCGGGCAAGCCGGGACGTCCTCCCAGACCGACGCCGTACACACGGGACAATATTTATGCGCGTCCTGGAATCTCTGATCGCGTTAAAACGGACTACCGCCCGAAGGGGAAGACTCCGAAACCTGTGACGAAATTGCCGAATAACGTTTACACCGATAAGAACGGGGACGTTTACCGTCGCAACAGCACAGGTAAGTGGGACAAGCGCGAGAACGGCAAGTGGACGAAACCTGCTCCTGCAAATCCGGGAGCGCAGCCAACGACGCCAGGAACGCGTCCGTCGAAGCCAGGGACACGACCCGCACCGGGAACTCCTGAGACAAAACCATCTACAGGCAGGCCTAACACGCGTCCCGCGCCCCAACCAAATCCAGGGCAACCAAGTATTCAGCCGGCACCGAATCAGCCGCAACCAAAACCGACGCAACCTTCTACGCGGCCGACGAGACCTGCTCCGGAGACAAGGCCGACGACGCCTACGAGTCCCTCAATTCAGCCGGCGCCGAATCAGCCGCAGCCAAAACCGACGCAACCTTCCACACGGCCCACGAGACCTGCTCCGGAGACAAAGCCGACGACGCCTACGAGTCCTTCAATTCAGCCGGCGCCGGCACCCGGACTCAATCGCGACGCGGATGCACGAAACCGGGCACGGACAGCAAGGCCGACGCCCCAGCCGCAGAGAACTGCGCCGCAGAATAACTCGCGGCAAACGCAGCCGTCCAATAATTCAAGGAATTCTTCGTCGAACAATCAATCGTCGAAGGGTCAAAATAATAAAAACCAGCGGCAACGATAGTAACGCCGCGAGAATCAAAACCCGGGCGTCGCGAGGCGCCCGGATCGATTCTCTTCGCAATGCTTCCCAGCCCACTTAGAACAGCGCGTTTCAGGACGCTACCAATTCGTAGGATGACGTGAGCTGGATCGCCTTGTGCAGCGTGCGGTAGAGCGGGCAGTTCATCGCGTAGATTCCATGGACGCGCTCGATGGTGGCGCGTTTTTCTTCCGGGGCTACGAGGCGCATCGCGACGTGGATGCGTCTGATGACCAGCACTCCGTCTTCGAGTTCGACTTCACCTCTAACATCCGCCGTGAGCTTGTTGTTGCTTGCATCGATTTGACGCGCTTCCAGCGCGCCCCCGAAGGTGCCCATCATTCAACCGGCGGTCCCAGCGATTACGTAGTCGATGGTGGCGGCGTGCGGTTCTTTGATCTTGTCGGGCGGAACTTTGTAATGCTCGGCGATTGCGCCGTGAACACTGAAGATCACGGGTTGCGGTTCGCCAGGAAGGTGGGCGACGCGCAGGGGGCCAACTTTGCGTTCAATTTTGACGTTTGAAACGTAGACGACATCGGGCATCGGATTCCTCCAGGTACATCTGATGCTTTCTATCGGCGTCGTGAATCATGCCGTTTTGAGTTTAGAATGATCACGAGGGATTGAACTAGAAATCCATTTTTCACGGCGGGAGAGGGTGATGGCCGAGGCAGCAATGGAATCAGGTAAATTCAATCAGACGGACCGCTACGGCGCATTGATGGACGTGGTTCGAAACCGGATGACGAATCGCGCGTTTGCTCCTTATAGCGTACCGCGAGAGCACTTCGAAATGATCCTGGAGGCGGCTCGCCACGCGCCCTCCGGCGCGAACGCGCAGCCATGGCATTACATTGTGGTGAGCGATCCGGCGGTGAAGGAGAAGATCGGGCAGTGCTTCGTGGATGAGCAGCAGCATCGCGCGCGCCTGCACATGGGCTTTCCCACTCCCAACTATAACGGCGTGAAGACGGCGCCCGGACTTGTGGTGGTGCTGGCGGATTTTCGCTTCGTGCGGGCCTTTCCGGTGTTGAACGATGGCTCGGAGCTCGACCGCCTGTATCACCAGAACGCCGAGCGGATTCTGCTGCAATCGGTAGCGGCTTCGACCATGTCCGCACACTTGGCGGCGGCTGCGCTCGGCTACGCGGTTTGGTGGATCACCGCGATCGGGCAAGAGGATATACAGCAGCAAATCAAGCCCCTGCTCGATGTTCCCGAAGAGCTTTCGATCATCGACGTGATGTGTTTTGGGCCGCCGGCCAAGCCATCGTACAAGCGCTGGAAGAAACCGCTGGAGAGAATCATGAGCTGGGAGAAATTCAATCCCGAGAGCGCGATGACAGTGGCGCAGATCGATGAATGGATCAAGTCGATGCGCCACAAAGTGATGTATCGGGACGAATCAAAGATCGATTGACGGCCTCCCAGTCGACTCACTGATCGCCGACTCGAGAGGCACACGAAGATCGCCTAATGAATTAGGTCGAGCTCGCGATTAGTGGGAGGCGCCGGCTGTGCCTGCTGCGGCGTATTGGGAATCGCGTTCGGAAGCGGATGTTGCGAAATAATTTCGCTCGCGGAGCCCTCGGTAGATATGACCGGCAATCTGCGAAGCGCGCGGACCGCTGGTGCTGCGGCCACCGCCGCGAATGAGAATCACGAGAACGATTTTCGGATGAATTTCGTCGGCGTAGGAGACATACCAGCCGAGCCGGCCGCCGAGCGATTCGTCGTTACAAGTGCCCGTTTTGCCGAGCGTAGGACCGAGCGTGTCGTCGCCGTAGGGGTCGTAGCTGCGGCGCGCGGTGCCATACATTACGGCGGCCAGCATGCCTTGACGGATATCCGGGAGCAGCGGCGCGATGTCGAGTTGACGACGGACGCGCGGCGCGAAATTGACGCGATCCTCAGTAGTGCGCGGATACTGCAAGTAATATTCTGTGCCGCCATTCGCGAGAGTTGCCGCGAGCGACGCGAGTTGCAGCGGCGTGATGCGGATGCCGCCGCCGAAGCTCGACATGCGCGCTACTCCACCATACTTCGGTGGAAAAAGCGGCAGTGAGCCGGGCTGCTCTTCGCTGATGTTATAACCGACGCGTTCGCCCAGGCCTAGCAGGCGCGCGTATTTGATGACGGTGTCAAATCCGAGCTGCTTGCCGACGCTCTCGAAGAAGACGTTGTTCGAGTGCGCCATCGCTTCGGTGAGGTCCATGTAGCGGCGGCGGTCCACTTTGAGCATCGTATCGCGAGTGATCGCGCCTTCCTGCAGACCGGCGAGAGCGATGACCGGCTTGATTGTGGAGCAAGGTTCAAAGCCGGAGGAAAATGCCATCTTCTGATTCACGATTGTGAGGATGCGGCCCGTGGATGGATCGAGTGCTACAACCGAGCCGTTCGTGTGACCCAGCGCGTCAATCGCCACCTGGCGGACGACAGCGTCGTCGTAGCTGGTCGCGTCAAATTTCGCGGGATCAAGATTGAAAGCTGTGCTGTGAGTGCGATGAGTGCGTTTCGCTGCAGGCGCGCCTGCCGGCGAGCCGAAAGCGGCGCTCGCTGCTGCTGCGAGCAAAAGGCAAAGTATCGGGACTGCTTGGCTGGTGCTTGAGCTGGGTTTCATGTCTTCTTTATGTCTTTTTATGTTATCGGCCACAGGCCCCGTACAGTGAATCCCCGAGCCTCAGCAAATTGTAGGGACAGTCGAAGGCAGGCGCAACTGGTAATCAGTACAGTTTTTCTGGATTGAGGGGGTACCAAAGTACCGGGGGGCGAAACGGGCCGGGGTTCAGATCGGGACACGAACCCCGGCCAGATTGAGTCGAATAGCAGCCGGTTAGAGTTAGCGGCCTGTCTTGCCCTTGGATGCGGCAGCCGCCATGGTCGCGGGCTTCGCGGATTCGGCCGCAGCAGGCTTGCCGTTGTCGCTGGCCGCGACCACAGGCTGGTGGACCAGGCCTAGCGCTTTGCGCAGATCGGCTTCAATTTTGTCGCGGATGTCCGTGTTTTCCTTCAGGAAAATGCGGGCATTGTCGCGGCCCTGGCCGAGACGTTCACCTTTGTAGGAGATCCAGGTGCCGGATTTCTCGAGGATATTTTTCGCTACGCCGATATCGAGGAGATCGCCTTCGCGCGAAACGCCTTCACCATAGATGATGTCGAACTCGGCTTCGCGGAACGGCGCTGCCACTTTGTTCTTCACCACTTTCGCGCGGGTGCGCGACCCAACTACGCGGTCGCCTTCTTTAATGGACTGAATGCGGCGGATATCAATGCGGATCGAAGAGTAGAACTTGAGCGCGCGACCGCCGGTGGTGGTTTCGGGGTTGCCGAACATGACGCCGATTTTCTCGCGAATCTGGTTGATGAAAATCAGGGACGTCTTCGATTTGGAGACGATAGCAGTGAGCTTGCGCAATGCCTGCGACATAAGGCGTGCCTGAAGCCCCATTTGCGGATCGCCCATGTCGCCTTCGAGTTCGGCGCGCGGAACGAGAGCCGCGACAGAGTCGACGACCACAACATCAACTGCATTCGAGCGAATCAATGCTTCTGCAATTTCGAGCGCCTGCTCGCCATTGTCGGGTTGCGAGACGAGGAGGTTATCAACGTCCACGCCGAGTTTGCGCGCATAGGAGGGATCGAGCGCGTGTTCCGCGTCGATGAAAGCGGCTTGGCCGCCGAGTTTCTGCGCTTCGGCAATCACGTGCAGAGTGAGCGTCGTCTTGCCGCCCGATTCCGGGCCGTAGATTTCGATTACGCGGCCGCGCGGCAAGCCGCCGACGCCGAGAGCAGCGTCAATTGAGATGGAACCGGTGGGAATCACGTTCACCGGGACGAGCACGTCGCGGTTCCCCAGGCGCATGATCGAGCCTTTGCCGTACTGCTTTTCAATTTGCGCGATTGCCAGATCCAGATTCTTTGTTTTTTCGTCGGACACGCTTGCACCTCGAGGGCTGTTCGCCAGCATTTCCTGGGGACGCAGGAGGCACAGTCTATCAGAATGCATGCCCTGCCCTGAATCCGCATTTATACGGCCA
>Ga0209579_10001907_pt1 | contig 16632 bp, 16 predicted proteins | sample Coa_R1_2_FD_187152 | JGI IMG/M metagenome (GOLD analysis project Ga0209579, IMG submission 187152) | Surface soil microbial communities from Centralia Pennsylvania, which are recovering from an underground coalmine fire - Coalmine... | ecosystem: Environmental > Terrestrial > Soil >... | reverse complement strand
TCGGATAGCCGTTCTTGTCGTTCAGCGTTCCAAGCGAGGCACCGGTGCTCACGTTGTAGGCGTTGACCCAGCCGTTGCCGAAATTGCCGACAAGCAGCGCTCCGGCAAATTCATTCCAGCTCGAAGGCGCAATGGCCAGGCCCCACGGCGCGTTCAGCGCGCCGCCGGTCGGGACAAGCTGCTGGAGCAGGTTGCCGTTTTCATCGAAAACGTCGATGGCACCAAGTCCGGCGCCGTGCTTTTCGTCACAGCATACCTTTCCCTGCCTGGCGAAGGAGACGTACAGCTTGCCGCTCAGGACCATGATATTGAAGGGTGCGTAGTGCTTGAGCGAGCTGTCGGTGAAGCTTCTCACCATGTTGAAATTGCTGTCGAACACCTGGACCTCGTTGTTCACGAAATCCGTGGCGAAAAGCAGGCTGCTCGAGGTGTCAATGGCAAGACCCTTGTACACCGACCCGTTCCCGGACCCGTCATATGCAACGACGGCATTCTTGGCGTCGACGGAGTTGTTCCAGCCCGAAATGATGCCGGCCTCGGAATCGAAGAGGAAAAGAGCGGCGCCACTCTTGCTGCCTTCCGTGACCTTGAACCCGCTCGTCGAATTGTACACGCATCCCGTCGGGTCTCCGCTGGGAATGGTGACGACGATGCTTTCGACCGCGCCGGTTCCCTGCGCATAGACTGTCGACAGTCCCGTGCCGTTGTCCGACACCCAGATGGGATCGGTGCCCGGACCCTGGCATTCGCCCCAGGGATTCACGAGATTGGGATCGACGTGCATCGCCTTCGATGAATGGTCGGAATCGAGCAGTGTCAGCTGAAATGCCGTCGCGGCGAGCGCCGGAGAGGCGCCCAGCGCCAGGGCGACGCCCAGAAAGACAACTTTTCTCATTAGAGGCTCCTGATGGTTGGCGGGCGGCTGCCAGGTCCCCAGGCAAGGTCCCCGCGCCGCCGCGAAGACAAGACGCAGACACCCGAACGATTATTCCGGCGAAGGAGAGATTTTCTCGAGGAGCGCATGGCGGCGCGGCCGATCGTGACAATGATGGCCGCGCCGTATGTGTTGCGTTCAGGGCGGCGTCAGGCCCGTATAGTCGCCGATGACCTTGGCGCCGTAAGGTGCGAAGAGTCCCTCACTTGCGTTCGTCGTGCCGCAACCAGGCATGTTCAGATTGCCGTACTGCGCGAGCAGGTTGCCTTTGCGGTCGATTATGATGACGCGGTCGTTGAACTGGTCGCTGACAACGATCCGTCCGCTGATCCTTTCGACCGCCTGTGACGGCGCCGGGCGCTTGATCCAAAGCCGCCTGCCCTGGCCGCAAGTCCCGGCTGGAGAACCGGCCATACAATTCGGGATCATCAGTCACGGGATCAAGATCCGGCTCGGCTCGCTCGCCAGCCTCGTGCTTTACGCCGTTCGCTTCTGAACAAGCTCAGAGAAACGTGGCGCCGATAATGATCGAGATGGTGAGAAGCAGCAGCCCGCAGAGGAACGTCGTGTCGGCGAGGGTGTTCAGCACGATGTTGGTGTCGTTTTGGCGGATGGCCCAATAGGAAGAAAGAATGGCGACGAGGAAGAATCCGCTGGCCATCCAGGCACATTCGTCGGAATAGGATTTGGCGTCGGAGTTCGTCAGTTTCAATGCGCCGATGATGACGAAGGAAAAACCAAGAAGATTCGTCGAGGCGTTGAGGAGATGCGGGGAGCGCTGCATTTTTCCGCCTGCAAAAGGATCACCTGCCGAAGCTACCACGTCCCGCCGTGGGCAAAACAATATGCCGTTCGCTAGAATGTCCGCTGAATGCTGATGGAAACAAAGTCGCGGTCGCCGAAGGGCTGGCGGTCCGGGGTACCGATGAAATGCGTGAAGGTGAGCGATCCTTCCCACACCGTCCGGTAGGTGGCCGATACGCCGATTTCCAGATCGCCCGCACCGTCGTTCATCGAAGAATCGACGCTCGATTTTCCGATCAGGTCGTAACCGAGACCGAGCGGCACAGAGAGATCGAGAGCCGGAAGCACTTCGTAGTAATGCGGCTCGAATACGGCGCGAAACGCAGCCGCAAAATTGTTGCGTCCGGAAGCGAGCAGTTCGGGATGGGCGGTCACGTCGAGCAGGTCATTGGCAGCAATCTCTGCGCTCAAATCGGCGCCTTGCCAAAATGCATTGGGCGATAGCGTCGAGACGCTCGAAAGCTGGGCGTGGAGCGTATTTCCCGCCGGGTAGGCGAGCACATTTTCATTCGTCACGGCCGGATCGGATTGCGGCGGACGCTGCGGCACGTAGGCGAACCCGCCATAGCCGCCGCCGCTGCTGCCGGGCAACGCAAACAGCGACTGGCTTACGAGGGGCATGTTGTGACGTACAGATATTTCGCCCGCGAGCGTACTGTCTCCGGCGTAAGTACTGAAGCTCGCGCCGAAAGTCTGGACGTAGCTCGGAAACTTCAGCCAGTACGCGCCGACGTCGTCGCCCCCGCCGGGGAAATAGAAAGCGAAAACCTGCGGTTGCTTGGCGTGGAACTGCAGCGCGTAGAACCCGTAATCGACGTCGTCCAGCGTTACGTGCATCGACGCTCCGAACTGGCCGGAGGCCGATGGCGTGTCGTCGGGTGTACGATAAAGAAATTGCCCTGGCGTCACGATGATCCGCTCGCCGCCGGCGTCCAGAAAATCCGCGTCGCTGAAATAGCTTCCCGATCCCGGAAGGCGATCCCGGCGCCACTCGAATTGATCGTAGAAAGCAAACGAGAGATCGGGCTGCGGCTGAATGGTTACCGACGCCTGTGCCACGGGCAGGAAGAGTTCCTTGGCCTCCGCATCGGGCTCGCTTGCCGCCTTGATCGCATCGATGGGAGCCTGTCCGGCGGCGATGCCGTTGTTGGCAAAGAAAAGACTTTCTCCCCAAAGCAGCGTGTGACGTCCGATGCGGAACGATACCGGCATGTCGCCGAGATTGAAGCTGCCGTAAGCAAAGGCGTTCAGGAGGTCGGCATCCTGGCCGTCCAGGATTTCGGTTGCATGGGTGAAGCGGTTGTGCGGAACGGTGTAGGGATTGAAGGTCGCGGGGGAATCATTGCTGTTCGTCTGGTGGTAGACCGTGTCGTACCAGAACGCACCGCTCGCTTCGATGCCGAAAGGGCCATTTGAAATGTCGAGTTCTGAAAGCAGGTCCAGTCGATCGGAGATGAGGCCCGGGGCGAAATTCCGGTCGCCGTCATCCGCATTGGGATCGGCGACCAGTGCCTCGTCGTAATGCTGCAATCGGAACGCCGCCGTGTAGCGAAGCGTGTTGTCCCAGCGCAAATCCCAGCCGTCGGACTGAAGCAGCTCTGCGGACCTCGCGGGAGCGATAACTGCAGCGAACGCAATGGCGAGCGCCGCAGCACATTGCCGCGTTCGCCTGCAGTCTGCCGGCGCGGCAGCCGTACGCCTCACCCTCACACCCCCGAATTGATGCCCGCACACGCATTCTCAGGTATAGTCCGACGATACAGGATTTGCGCGATTTCCCAAAAGCGCCGGAAAGGAGCCCGGATGCGTGGCGTCGGTGGTGGTATCTGGCTCTTGGCGTTGATGATCGCCGCGCCGTCTCTGGCGGCTGTCTCTCCCGACAAGGCCGCGCAGCTCAAAACGGTATTGACGCCGGTCGGCGCAGAACGAGCGGGCAACAAGGATGGCACCATACCCGCCTGGGCCGGCGGGTACCTGACACCGGCGTCAGGATACCGCGAGGGCGATCCGCGGCCGGATCCGTTCGCCGGTGACAAACCGCTGTTTTCGATCACCGGAAAGAACGTCGATACCTATGCCGATCGCCTTCCTGAAGGCGCCAAGGCGTTGCTGCGCAAATATCCCGATTACCGGCTGGACGTGTACCCGACACATCGAAGTGCGGCCGCGCCCGCTTCGGTGTACGCAAACATTTTTCTCAACGCGACACGCGCGCACGCGGCGCCGGCCGGAATCGCCTATGGCATCGAGAGCGCCGCGGGCGGTATTCCGTTTCCGATTCCGCAGAACGGCTACGAGGCGATGTGGAATCACCTCCTCGCCTTCTGGGGACCCGCGCGCGAACTCGATCTGAAGACCTGGGTTGTATCGGCTGACGGCACGGCCGAGCTTGCAACCGGTTATCACGAGATCGCCGATTTTCCCTATTACTACACGAACGCATCGCCGGAATCGCTTGGAGGCTATTATTTCAAGACCCTGCATCTCGAAACAGCTCCGCCCTCGAAAGTCGGCGAAGGGTATCTCGATTGGCAGCCGCTGAATATTGCGCGCTACAACTTCGACGCGTGGCGCATTCTTCCCGGGGAACATCGCGTGCGCCGGGGGCCGGCAATTTCCTACGACACGCCCGATGCCGACGCGGCGGGATTCGAAAGCCTCGACGAATACTACATTTTCTTCGGCGGCCTCGACCGCTATGATTTCAGGCTCCTCGGCAAGAAGGAGATGTACGTCCCGTACAACAACAATCGGCTCTACCTGCGCCCAACGGCGGAAATCCTCGGGTCCCGTCACGCCAATCCCGACGATTTGCGCTACGAGCTGCATCGCGTGTGGGTGGTCGAAGGAACGCTGAAGCCCGGCGCACACGACGTCGTCTCCAGGCGCCGGCTCTATCTCGACGAGGACACATGGCTTGCCGTCTACAGCGATTCCTGGGACGATTCCGGCAAACTCTGGAAGTTCGGTCAGGCCACCATGTACCTGATGCCGGACGTTCCCGCCGTCATCATCGGCAGCCAGTTCGTCTACGACCTTGTGCTGGGTGGTTACGTCTTCGGCTTTGCATTCAACAACCAGCCGGTCTCATACAAGGTAACGCCGCCACATCCGGCAAGCCTCTTCACGCCGGAATCGCTCGCCGCCCGCGCCGTGCGGTAGGTGTGGCCCGGGTCGTCAGCCGCCGGTAGGCGGCCGGCGCGATACCGAACTGCTTCGTGAAGCGATGTGTGAAATGACTTTGATCGGAAAAGCCCGATGCGAGTGCAATTTCCGTCAATCCAAGGCCGCCGTGGCGAAGCAATTCTGCAGCGCGATGCATGCGGCATGCGCGCAGGTACACGCCCGGTGCGCAGCCGAAGAACTTCCGGAACGCTCGCGTGAAGTGAATGGGATGCACGCCCAGCTCGGCTGTCGCGCAACAGCATCGAGGCGCTTCCTCGCCTGACGAGCCCGCTTGCCGGAACGCTAACGCGGCCTCGCGATCCTTAGCGGCGGCGCGGAGGAGTCGGCGCCGCACAGTCCGGCGTGCGGAAGCCTTGACGATTCACATCGGGGCCAGTCGGCGCGCCTCGCGAGCACGTATTGCATGCGTGACCACAGCAGCTCGTAGTTGGCCGTGTTGCCGGATTCCGGGATTGCGTTTGGAGCGGGCGTGGGGCCTGCTGCGGGGGCGTGTTCGACCTCGGCGTGTACGTCGACTCCGTCTCCGGCCGGCGCGTATTCAAGCCGCCATCGTTCGGTACCGGACGCGGAGGCGAAAACGACGTCAAGCGTCCAATGCTGCTCGACGAGCGCACCGCCGCCCTCGGGACGCAGACCGTAGATTTTGGGACCGCTGGCATTGAAGACCCGGCGCAGCGCCGTCTCGAAATTCCGCTTTGTCACGTGCGCAAAATGGCAGTTTTGTGCCGCACCCCATTCGTCGAGCCGGATAGGACGCGAGGCCACGCAGCCGGCGAGATTCCCGGCAACCCACAACGCAAGCCCCTTCATGCCAAGTTGTACTACTCGGCGCTTGCGCCAGGCCGTAAACGCGTCGCGCATGTCGATAACCGGTCCCGATGCGGCGGAACTTCATTTTAGGCCCGCTTTTGGCATTCGCAAAGATGCGAAACGGCATATCGATAAGAGTGGTGAACGATGACAGCGCCACCCCGCAGGCGTAAAATGGGGACCGGGCTGCTGCAATCGGGAACCTTCATGTACCATACGGGAGAGCGGAAACTTCAAGATCGTTTCGGCAGTCGCGCGCTCGCCGATCGCCTCGTCGAGCACACGCATCGGACGGGCTTCAGCGACGACGACAGGGGTTTCATCGAAAGCGTCACCTTCTTCTTCCTCGCGACAGCCGACGCGGAAGGCCGTCCCGACTGTTCTTTCAAAGGCGGTCCGGCCGGTTTTGTGAGGGTCGTTGCGCCGAACGTCCTCGCCTTTCCCGACTACGATGGCAACGGCATGTTCCGCAGTCTCGGCAACATCGCCGTGAACGCGCATGTCGGTCTCCTGTTCATCCGCACCGGCGAAAAGCGCGGACGGCTGCGCGTCAATGGCCGTGCGGCAGTTGCTTTCGATAACGCAGCAATGACCGACATTCCCGGCGCGCAGGCGCTGGTGCGCGTGACGGCGGAGCACATTTTCCCCAATTGCCCTCGCTATATCCCCCGTCTCGAGGTGAAGGAAGAATCCATGTACGTCCCGAAGCCGGGACGCGTACCGGTCGAACCCGAATGGAAAGGCTTCGATCAGTTCAGGGACGTCGTTCCGCCCCGCGCGCACCCATAGCCTTACGGATCAGCGAGTCATGAGCGCGCGGGCGGAAAATGTTTCGGGTTTGCCCGCAACGCCGCAAATCCGCTAAGAACGGGCGGCCCCGCTTGAGGCCGCGTTGCGAGAAAAATATGCCCGAAAGAATCGATCACAGCCTGCCTGCGTGGCTTTATGCGGACGGCGGCTTTTTCGAAGCCGAGCGGCGCCATCTGTTCACGCGCGCCCCGCACCTCGTCTGCCACGCCAACGACATTCCGAACCCGGGCGATTACCACACGCTCGACATTCTGGGTGAGAAGTTCGTCGCGCTGCGCGGCGCCGATGGCGTCGTGCGCAGCTTCCACAACGTCTGCCGCCACCGCGCCTCGCGCATTGCCCAGGGCGACAGCGGCAATTGCGGCCACCGGCTCGTCTGTCCCTATCACGCCTGGAGCTACGCGCTCGACGGCTCGCTGAAGTCCGTACCGCCATGGCAGGGCTTCGAGAATCTCGACCGCGCTGGGTACGGCCTCGTTCCGCTCGATCAGGAAATCTGGCGCGGCTTCATTTTTGTCCGCATCGAGAGAGGATTGCCTTCCGTCGCGGAGATGATCGCCCCTTATGACGACGAGATCGCCGTCCACGATTTCGAAAATCTGGTCCCGCAGGGGCGCGTGACGCTTCGTCCGCGCAGCGTGAACTGGAAAAACGTCGCGGACAATTACGGCGACGGCTTGCACATCCCGGTCGCGCATCCCGGCCTCACGCGCCTTTTCGCCGGCAGCTACCGCATCGAGGCGCAAGCCTGGGTGGACAAAATGGAGGGCCGCATCACGGAACGGCCGTCCACGAACGGCACCGAACGGCTTTACCAGTCGCTGCTGGCGCGCTTCGACCATCTGCCGGAGGAGCGCCGCCGCATCTGGAGCTATTACCGGCTGTGGCCGTACGTCGCCTTCGACGTCTATCCCGACCAGGTCGATTTCATGCAGTTCGTTCCGGTCTCGCCGACCGAAACGCTGATCCGCGAGATCGGTTATGCGCGCAAGGATTCGCGGCGCGAAATCCGTCTGGCGCGCTACCTCAACTGGCGCATCAACCGGCAGGTCAATGCCGAAGACTCGGTGCTGATTGCGCGCGTGCAGGCCGGGATGTCTTCGTCAAGCTATTTGAGCGGGCCGCTTTCGAAACTGGAAGTCTGTCTGGCCGCCTTTGCGCGCCGCCTACGCGACGCAGTGCCCGAAGCCAACCTCGATTTCCCGCCGAAAGGCATGGCGGCTTCCTTTGAATCCTTCCGCCGCGCCGCGGAATAAGAGCACGCACAGGGAATAATCGGCGTTCCGGAATCGTCCGATAGCCTGATCCCCGTGGAGGCTTCGACGATGCGGACAATCATTGCTGCCATCCCGCTGGGACTGGCGATTTTCGGGCTAGCGCTCTCTGTGCCGGCAACAGCGCACGACAGGTTTCATATCCTTCACACCTTTCTCGACGAAGGCGACGGCGGAACCTCCAACGCTCCCGTGATCATGGACAGGAAAGGAAATGTGTACGGCACGGCCCTACAGGGCGGGGCGAACAACGACGGGGTGATCTTCAAGATCACCCCGAAAGGCGAGTTATCGACGCTTTATTCCTTTGCCGGCGGCAACGATGGCGACAAGCCGGAGGCGGGACTCGTGATGGACGCGAGCGGCAACTTCTATGGCACGACAAACCTGGGTGGTCCCTCCGATCAAGGCACCGCATTCAAGCTGGCGCCCGACGGTACGGAAACCGTGCTCCATGCCTTCACCGGCGGAAGCGATGGCGGCTATCCGCAGGCGAGTCTGATTCTCGACAAGGCAGGCAATCTTTATGGGACGACAGTTTCCGGCGGCAGGGGATGCAGCGATGGCTGCGGCACGATCTTCAGGATTGCCCCGGACGGTTCGTTCACGACCCTTTACGCCTTCACCGGTGGCAACGACGGCTGGTTCATCATGTCGGGTCTCCTCGCCGACGAAAAAGGCAATCTCTACGGAACGGCGCAGGTCGGCGGCGCACACGGGTTTGGCGCCGTGTTCCGTCTCTCCCGGACCGGCGCACTCAAGGTGCTTTACGCCTTTCAGGGCGGATATGACGGCGCCTATTCGCAGGCCGGGCTGATCCGGGACGCCTCGGGAAACCTGTACGGCACCACGCGGGGAGGCGGCGGCGGCAGCGCGTGCGGAGACGAGGGCTGCGGCACCATTTTCAAGCTCGCCCCCGATGGTACAGAGACTGTCCTCTACGCATTCAAGGGCGGCAGCGACGGCGGGGAACCCTATGGGGGTGTGACCGCCGACAGCGTCGGCAACCTGTACGGCACCACGATCACCGGCGGCGATGTCGGGTTTGGTGTGGTCTTTGAGCTTCGTTCCGGCGGGACCTTGAAGTCCTTGCATATATTTCAGGGCGCGAGCGACGGCGCCTGGCCCGAAGCGGGCGTCGCCCTCGACGGTTCCGGCAACGTCTACGGCACCGCCTATGCCGAAGGTCCGGACGGTTGGGGCACGGTTTTCAAAATCCGGCCATAGCTCAGGAAATCAAATCAAGCCCATGGAACTGAAGCTGCAAAAAACCCACGCGGCAGATGGAGTGGGAGACGGATATTCGCCCGCTCTCACGCAGGCACAGGAGCGCTTTGCCTGCGCATCCGCTCCAGGGCAAGAAGATAGGCGGCAAGATAGGCATTGATATCGCGGCAAAGGGAGCCGCCGAAGCGGGGATTGATCTCGAAGATGAGCGGTTGGCCGGCCTCGATTTTATAATTGAAGCAGCACGTTCCGGTGTAGCCGAGTTTCTTCAACATGTCGGGGAACATGATTGGGACCGGCGTTGCGCTCTCGCCCGTTGCCGAATGGGCAGACCCTGATCCCTTGACGAAATACCGATCCCCGAAATCGAACCAGTAACATTTTGAAAAGACGACTTCGCCGCGCAATGCAACGAAATGCGCCGTGTATTCTCGCGTGCCCTCCACATATCGTTGCTTGAAGCAGCAGCTCCTATCGTTCCGCGACTCGAATGCCTGCTGCTGTGCGGCGGAAAAGATGATCTCCACCTGCCCGCCGAACCCTCCCGTTCTCTTCTTGTACACAAACGGATAGCCCGCGGCCGATTCGTAAATCTCCGGAAAATGGCAGCCGTACCCTCTCGCGGAAAAAAAGGACACCGTGGCGAGCTTGTCGCCGGCGATCGCCGCGGCGGCGCGATCGGGAATAAGGAAATTCCGTCGGCTTCCGGCGGGGCGCGCCCACAACGGAACATAATCGTCTTCCAGGAACGGCACGACGCAATCGTACTTTTCGAGCGGTCCTGCTCCGCTCCGGAAGTCGCGGAATTCGGGCGCGTACATGGTTCGGTCGAGAAGACGCTCGATGGTCCTCGACCAGTCTGCCTTGTGCCCGAACAGAATGCGGTACATGGATACCGCTTGGCAAGTGTCCCGATGAAGAGCCGACGTATGAAGCCGCCGGTTCATTCCACAAATGGCGATGGAAGTTTCCGAAAAGGTGGCCGGGTTCGGGCAAGGACATTCGGCATTCTTTTCATTTGATGCGTTGGGCCACCTCGATGGACCGCGTTTACCGGGTGGCCCGCCGCTCCCGGAACAATCCGCTCCGCGCCAGTGTTTCGCTTGTGCGCGGGCCGCGTTGCGGTGCATGCGCCCAAGGAGCAGCGATTGGGCAGAGCCTTCGAAGCACTCTCCGCGCGCGAGCGCGTGGCCTTCTACCGCGGCATGGCCGCCGAGGCATTGCGGCTTGCCAGGGCCATCGATGCCACGGATCAGAAGGCGAGCTTCGTGGATTGTGCCGCGCGCTGGCTTGCGCTCGCCCATGAGGTCGAAAGCTTGCAGGCGCACGTCGCGGGGTTCCGCAAAGGACTCGACGAACTGACACGGCGAACGCACTAGCCACGTGCACGCGGCACCGGCGCCCTTGCGCCAACATATCGCTATCTCCCTGCGCGCGCGCCTGTTAGGTAAGGCGCCGCGATCCGGGCCGTGACCGGACGCGGGCAAGCCAGCCAAAACATCCATCGGCGGGAAGATCCGCCTTTTGAAGGGGTGATGACATGACACGACTGAGTTGGGGTCGCGCGACCGTAAGCGCGCGCCGCATCGGATGCGCGCTGCTGCTGTCGGGCGTCTGCGCTTTCGCAGGCGCGGCCACGGCACAAACCGGCTATGTCGGCGTCCTTGGAGGCGGGCCGGTCTACAAGCACATTCCGGAAAACATCAAGGAACTGAAGAATGCCGGGTTCAATGAACTGATCGTCTGGAGTGTCGAGGTCAACAGCTCCGGCGACTTGAATCTGAACGGCGAATTTCCGCTGACTTCGGGCGGTGCCTATATCGGCAACAGCACCTGGCCGGATTTCCGCTCCGACCTGAACAAGATCAGGCGGGGCGGCCTGGTCACGCGCATCACGCTCAGCATCGGGTCATCCAATTATGGCGACTGGGAGAACATCAAGGCGCTGGTCGATTCGCAGGGGACCGGAAAGAACAGCATCCTGTACAAGGATTTCAAGGCGCTGAAGAAGGCGCTGCCGCTCGACGCGGTCGATTTCGATGACGAAAACAGCTACGACTCCTCGTCGACGATCGCCTTCGCGGTAATGCTGGCGAAGCTCGGCTACCACGTCACGATGAACCCCTACACCAATGCGAGCTACTGGACATCGGTGGTGTCGCAGATCAACGGTCAGAGCCCCGGCGCCGTGGACGGCATTCACCTGCAGACCTTTGCTGGCGGCGCGGGCAACAGTCCCTGCTCTTCGGAGTGGGATTTCGGCGGCGTGCCCGTCTATCCGGGTCTGTCGGACCAGACTTCGGCTCCGCCGTATAAGACGCCCGCCGAGGCAAAAGCGGCGCTGGCGTCCTGGCGCAAGCAATGCGGCATTACCGGCGGCTGGCTGTGGATCTTCGACCAGATCGCGGGCACGAGCCAGGTGAAGAAATACGCGCAGGACATGCTCAAGGGCGTGGGCGACGGGGCGCGCTAGCGCAGGTCAGCCCGGGCTGACATCAGCCTCACCCTGCGGGTTCTCGGGGTGAGGCTCTTGCCTGGATGCCGCGCGAGCCCGTTCGCCGGAAAGCCATGGGCCGCGCGCGATAACCTCACAATCATGATTGTTACTGCGACTGATTTGCAGTAACGTCCCGCCTTCTGCTCCCGGCTTGAGGGGTTCTCGCAATGAGCAACAGGCTCAATCGAATTGTCGCCGCGTTCGCAGTCCTGGCGGTCGCGACGTTTTCCTGCCTCGCCACAGGTGCCATGGCCGACACCTGCAAACGGCCGCTGGTTGGCAGCGACATCAAGCCGCCCCCCGACATCTACAGCCAGAATGGTGTACTGAGTGTCACGCTCGACTACTTCACGACAGTCGACGCGTGGGGCCGTACGCTTTTCTGCTACGTCGCGCCAGGCGGAATGGAATCGCCGACACTGCACGTCAATCCGGGCGACAAGATTGAAATCAGGCTGAGGAACAAGGAACCCACCGGCGCGCTGGGGTCCGGTGTTGAACAGGTGTCGGCAGGCCGCGTTGCCTGCGGGTCCAGCACGATGATGCAAACCTCGATCAACATCCATTTCCACGGAATGAACGTCAAGCCGCGGTGTCACGGCGACGAAGTGATTCACACTATCGTCAATCCGGGAGAAACCTTCGCTTACAACTTCCGGGTCCCGACCGACGAACCGCCCGGATTGTATTGGTATCACGCGCATATTCACGGCATAGCAAGTCCCGCCGTACAGGGCGGCGCGTCCGGCGCGATCGAAGTCGAAGGAATCGCCAACCTGCAGCCGGCTGTAGCGGGACTGCCGCAACGATATCTCGTATTCCGGGATGAGCCCCTCGCCTATCCGCCCAAGCATGGAAAGGTGCAGCACCTGGTTCCGTTCTGGGACGTGTCTTTGAACTACGTGCCGATCCCCTATCCGTATTACAAACCGGCCGTGATCAAGATGCAGGCCGGCGCGAAGGAGTTCTGGCGCTTCGTCAACGCCTCGGCCGATACCGTGGCCGATATCAAGGTTCTGTACGACGGGAAGCCTCAACCGCTGCAGATCGTCGCTTTCGACGGCGTCCCGACCGGGTCGCAGGATGGCACCCACAAGGGCACCATCATCACGCAGAGCGATATTCTCGTTCCGACCGCCGGCCGGGTTGAATTCATCGTGACCGGCCCCTCGGCCGGCGTGAAGGAAGCGAGGCTCATTACCGAACGCATCGACACCGGCCCGGCCGGCGACGTCGACACGCAACGGCCGCTCGCGAATATCCGGCTGACCACCAACTTGAACGACATTCCAAAGCCGGTGGTCACGCCTGTGGCCGGCAACGTTCCGGGCGACCGCTTTGCCGATGTGGACGATTCCATGGTGACGGCTCACCGCCTGCTCTTTTTCTGCGAACTTCCGATCGGCGGGTGCGGCAGAGAAGTGCCGGCCGGCAAGCACCCGCCAAGCGGCGGAACGACGTTCTTCATCACCGTTAATGGTCAACAGAACGAGGCGTACCAGGTCAACGAACCCCCCAAGATCGTGACCTACAAGGGCGCGGTGGAGGACTGGACCATTGAGAACCGCGCGCAGGAGATCCATGAATTCCACATTCACCAGATCCATTTCCAGGTGATTGCGGTCAACGGCGTACCTGTACCGGAAAAGAAACGGCAATGGTACGACACCTATCAGGTGGGATATTGGGACGGTAAATCGAAGCGCTATCCCAGCATCACCGTGCGCATGGATTTCCGCGGCGACGTCGTGGGCGAGTTCGTCTATCACTGTCACATCCTTGATCACGAGGATGGGGGGATGATGGCGAACATCCTTGTCCTGCCGGCGAGCGGCGGCGGTGGACCAACGCACCAGGCGAGCGCAGCCGGCGGCAAGGTGAAAAAGGCGAGCGCGGGCGGTACAGCAACGCGCGCCTGAGGAACCGGCAGTCGTTTCCTTCCGGCCGCGGGGCTATCCTGTCCCCGCGGCGTGCCGGCTGTGGCAAGCGGCCGCTCTCATCGAATGATCGAAAACACAACCGCTGCGATCGCGGTCAGGAAAAACACGATCACCGGATGTTCTCCAATTCCCGCACCCGCTCGGACATCCTGCGGGTGATCTCGATCTCGTACAGGCGGTCCCTTCCGGGCCCGCTACTTGAGGGCACTCTGGAGCTGGGAAAGATAATAGCCCCAGATGCACAGAAGCAGGATGGGGGTAGCGATATCGACCCAACGCCGCCTGACGACGGTTGCAAAAACGGCGAGGGCGATAAGCGGCACAACAACGAGGTTCTGCGCCAGGAAATCCGCGATCCTGTAGCCGCCGCCGAAGTACAGGTTGTCGAACAGGGCGATAATGCAGGTTACCGCGAAGGCTCCGATGTAGCGGCGCGCATGCGAGGCGTGGAATGCGGGAAGCTCGATCGTGCCTTCCGGCGGGATCTCGGGGCAGACCAGCGCCGCCTGCATGAAGTCGGCGAAGGACTGCGCCAGCACAATGAAGATGCTGACCACGGTCCAGCGGGGAACGCTGTTCATGTCCCAATAACTGATCCAGTCCACGACGAGGACCACTAGCGCATTCAGCATCCAATAGGCGTGAAACCAGGAAAAGCGCACGCGCTCTCGGGCGCCGATCAGCCGCGCGGCCGTACCGAGCAGATGCGCGATCGCGAGCGCATACACGAAGGAAAGCAGCGAGAGGACGTGCGCGAACGCACCCATGCGAATCGATCCGGACCGCCGGCGAGCTTAACGCGCACGCCGCGCGAAGGAACGCCGCCTGGCCCGCACGATATCCACGCGACCATGATCGGCGCCGGATTCGCGCCGCCAAAAACGCAGCGGCCGCCACGAGGGCGGCCGTGCTTCTTCGATACCCAGACGCGATCCTGTTACAGCGAAGTCGCGACGTTATGAAAGGTCGTGCTCAGGTTCTTGCCGACCGTCGTAACGGCGCCGATGATCACGACCGCGATCAGGGCGGCGATCAGGCCGTATTCGATCGCGGTTACGCCGGACTCGTCGTGTACAAAACGAGAAACAAGGTTCTTCATGGAGATCTCCGTTAGATTTGACAGCAAATCCACCCAAGTGCCGATCTTTCGGAGTCGACCCAGCGCTGGACGTGAGCGCGAACCTACATGCGCGTTTCTAAAAAACATTTAATGCAAAGCGGCAACGAGGAAAAATTTTCGCTCCGAATCGATACAGGTTCCATGCGTATATCTGAATGTCGTGTACACGACACGTGTCATGGACGCAAACCAATGGCGCGTCGCGTTCGCGACACGAAAGCACGGCGCGTCTGCAGCGTCGCAATGCGGGCGGAGTCGGTCACCGACGTACGTCAAATTCGCAGGGGCTGTACGTGTACCGTTCCTGCTCAGGGGGCCGCGATCAGAACAGTCGTGATGACCCAAGCCCCCGAAAATCCCACGACCGACATGATGGCAATGAGAACGAACGCCCAGATCATCGCTGACACGTCACCCGTACCCGGCCGCGGTGTCCCGGTCGCGTCCGTCCCGAAAGTCAGGCTTGCCATTCGCATCTCCTCCCGACAGGGAGGCCCCGCCACCCCCCGAAAGACTACGAGATGGCGGGACTCTCCCGTCCGGACTTCTTCGCGAGATTGTCGCGAAAGTGTATCAGTTTGTCGCGAAATGTCTTGAAAAACCGTTATGCGCTTCGCCCAAGCCTTTGAATTCCAATAAATATTCTGTCGCCTGGGCGACAGACAACATGACGGCTGGCCGACAGTGCCATGCGCCCGCGTTATTTGGGGTGGACGGGAGCGGTGCCGCAACGTCGAAATGTACGGCTCCCGGCGCCATGCGCCGGCGGATCCGGCGTCAGCGTGGATGTCCACCCCGCTGTTTTGTACGTCCGCGGCAACGACGAATTGCTGTTGGTCGGCTTCCATTCCTCGCCGAATCCCGCAGCAGAGCGAGCACGCGCCGCTCGAGTGACCCGCCTCTCCGATCGATAAGGATGCAGCGCCCCGGGCGACGCGACGCAAAATTATTGCGTCGGGGTACTCGGGGCGACGTAACGGGGGTCACCGGGGCCGACGCATACCCCCTCGACCTGCGAGTGGCTGACGAACACGAGGTCGGTCTCTTTCACGCTCGTTTCGACATATTGCATGCCCTTGGCGGCACAGTCGGCTCTCAACGTTTCCCGTCCCTTGCTCGTCAGAACGGCGGCACAACCGGTGAGCCCCGCGACGACGAACGGCACCACTATCCACGAAAATCTCACAACACCCTCCCCTTCGAATGACCGCGAGACTGGCATAGTTCCGACGCAGGCAAAACCGGGTGTGACGGAACAGGGTAAATATCGGTCCCGTCGGAATGTCCTTTCCCACCGCGGATGAATCCGCGCTCGTTGTGCTTGCAGCGTGTCTTCCTTCGCTCCGTAGCCCCCCTGTCATGCCGCGCGAATGCGCAGCATCCAGACTGGACCTGGTTGCCTTGCCCGTCTCTTCGCTGCAACGCGGCGCACCTGCCAGGGGCGTCGGGCGCGCGGTTGCAGGGCCTTATGAGGGACCCGCGCCTCTCGGAGCCGCTTTCGGGCCTACGGCGTGTGGACGCCGGACAAGAAACAGACTGAGGCTGCAAAGTGCCAGGATGCCCGCGAACACATAGGTGATTTCGCGCGAGCCGATGGCTGGAATCAGGAAAAACGTCGTGAACAGCGTACCGATCACGTTGCCGACCGTCGAAATCCCGTACACCAATCCTGCCGTACTGCCTGACTGGTTGGTCGAGCGGATCAACAGCCGGATTGCAACCGGCGAAAGCATTCCCAGCAATGAAACCGGAACCAGAATGATGGCGGCCGCTGCGAGCAGAATTCCGCCTGGTCCATCACCCAATGCCTCCAGCGTAAGGGTCATCATTCGGTCTGCGGCAACCGGAACGCAGGCGAGATAGACTGATGCCAGCAACACCGCGCAGGCAATCGCTCCCGTCGACGGGCGCCGGTCTGCCATTCTTCCGCCGGCGAAGTAACCCAGAGCCAGCGCCAGCAATACAATGGAAATAAGGCTGGCCCAGGTGCCAATTCCACCGCCGAAATACGGATAGAGGTAGCGGCTTCC
>Ga0209579_10001906_pt1 | contig 16647 bp, 14 predicted proteins | sample Coa_R1_2_FD_187152 | JGI IMG/M metagenome (GOLD analysis project Ga0209579, IMG submission 187152) | Surface soil microbial communities from Centralia Pennsylvania, which are recovering from an underground coalmine fire - Coalmine... | ecosystem: Environmental > Terrestrial > Soil >... | reverse complement strand
CGCGGAGGTCAAAATACACGCGGAATCGCCCGGCCGCAGCGTGTTGAGCACCGCCGCCGCCATCCCCTTCGCCGCATTAAAGACCGGCCCGCCCGCATCGCGCGCCGTCATCGAATACGAATCGTCGAGCACAATCGCGACCGTGGTCCCCGCCGATCCGGGCGTGTTCCCAAATTGCTTGATCACTGGCCCCGCCAACGCAAAAGCGAGCAGCGCCAACGCCAGACAGCGCAACAGCAGCAGCAGCAGTTCCTGAAGTTTCTGGCGCTTGGCGACTTTGCGGTCAACCTGGCGCAAAAATCGCACGCTCGGAAACAGCACGACCGGCGCTTTCATTTTGAATACAAAATGAATCAGAATAGGCAGTGCAAGCGCGGAGAGACCGACGAGGAAGGCGGGGTGGAGAAATTGCATAGGGGCTGTTGAATCCTCTAATCCCTACCCCGATGACAATCCGCGCGTCACGGAAATGGAACGATGAACGAGAAACGATGAATGCTGAATCAACGCGACTCAATGTAGTGTATTACATCCTTATAGAGGAGCATTCCATGAAAAGAAAAACTGCACTCGCCGTCGTCGCACTGATGAGTTTGTTATTATCCACTCACGCCGCCGAACGCCCGCCGCGCAACTACGACGAAAGCAAAGTTCCGCCCTACACGCTCCCCGATCCGCTCATTTGCAACGACGGAAGGAAAGTGTTGGACGCTGAAGCTTGGCAGACAAAACGCCGCCCCGAAATTCTCGAGGCTTACCGCTCGCAGATGCACGGCCGCAGTCCGGCGCGTCCGCCCGAATTGAAATTCGAAGTCACGTCCACCGACACGAAAGCGCTCGACGGCCTGGCCACGCGCAAGGAAATCGAAATCCTTGTTTCAGGCAGCAAGGACGGGCCGGTCATCCACATGCTGCTGTACACGCCCAACGCCGTGCCGCACGCGCCGGCCTTTGTCGGCGTGAATTTCGACGGCAATCACACCATCCACACCGATCCCAGCATCACGATTTGCAAGGAATGGTGGAACGACGCGATTCAGAAGAAGGATTTTTATCGCGAACCCAAAGCCGCGCGCGGCAAAGCGTCGGTGCAATGGCCGGTCGAAACGCTGCTCAAGCGCGGCTACGCGCTGGCGACGGTGCCGCGCAACGACATCGAGCCAGATTATCCGGAAGGCTGGCGGCGCGGGATTCGCGGGTATTTTCTGCAAAAATCAGGCAAGACCGAATTCGCGCCCGACGACTGGGGCGCGATCGGCGCGTGGGCATGGACGTTAAGCCGCGCGCTGGATTATCTCGAAACCGACGCGTCCGTGGACGCCAAGCGCGTCGCCGTCATGGGCCATTCGCGCATGGGCAAAACCGCGCTGTGGGCCGGCGCGCAGGACGAACGCTTCGCGCTGGTGATTTCAAACAATTCCGGCGAATGCGGCGCGGCGCTCTCGCGGCGCTGGTTCGGCGAAATGATCTCCGAAGCCAACGAATTCAACCCGCACTGGTTCTGCGCCAATTTCAAACAGTATTCGAACGACGAGAGCAAACTGCCCTTCGACGCGCACGAATTGATCGCGCTCTCGGCGCCGCGCCCTGTCTATGTCGCCAGCGCCGAGCTGGACAAAGGCGCGGATCCTCACGGCGAGTTCCTCGCGACAAAAGCCGCGGAGCCGGTCTATCGTCTGTTTGGAAAAGACGGCTTGGGAGTTGCGGAGATGCCTGAGGTGAATCACCCCGTCGGAAGCGGCGCGATGGGCTATCACATCCGCACGGGGAAGCACGATGTCACGGCGTTCGATTGGGAGCAGTATCTGGCGTTTGCGGATCGGAATTTGGCGGCGGTAAAATAATGAATGTAGAATGTAAAATGTGGAATGCAGAATGTGGAATGCAGAATTACTCCGTCGCGCGCAAAACTCATTCAACATTCGACATTCCAAATTCCACATTCCGCCGTTATCCCTTCGCATGCTTGATCGCGTTCCTGAACAAAAACAACCCGTCGCCCTCCTTCTTCAACCCGCCGCGCGTCCAGCGCGGATGCTGCCACGGCAACACATGGCGTTCCGGGTGCGGCATCAAGCCCAGGACGCGGCCGGTTTCGTCGGTGATGCCGGCAATGTGGTTCTGCGCCCCGTTCGGATTTTCCGGATACGCCGGCATCGCGCCCTCGGCGGTCACGTAACGAAACGCAACCTGCTTGCCCTCTTCAATGCGGCGCAGCGCGTCGGCGTCGCGTGCGACGAATCGGCCTTCGCCGTGCGCGACGGGAAATTCGACGAGCTGCCCCGCGTGGCCTTCCAGGAACGGCGACGTGCTCGGTTCAATCTTCAAGTGAATCCAGCGGTCTTCGAAATGCTGCGATTCGTTAAAGGTCAGCGTCGCGGCAGGCAAGGGGAGCAGGGAGGAGGGAGGGGGAAGAGGGGCCGATGGCGCGGAATTCTCGTTTGTTTTCTCTCCTCCCTCCTCCCTCCTTCCTCCTTCCGCATTCAAATACGACAGCCCCGGCAGCAATCCTGTCTTCACTAAAATCTGGAAGCCGTTGCAGATGCCCAGCGCCAAGCCGCCGCGCTCGACAAAGCGCTGCAACGGCTCGGCGAGGTGCTGCATCAATTCATTGCCGATGACCGTGCCGGATCCGAGATCGTCACCGTAGCTGAACCCGCCGGGCAGCGCCAGAATCGCATGTTCCATCAACATCGCCGGCGACGCACGCAGCGCGCGGATGTGAACCAGCAAGCATTGGCCGCCGGCCTTCTCGAAGGCGAACGCGGTCTCCTCATCGCAATTGGTGCCAGGCGCGCGAAGAATCAGGACGCGGGGTGCGGACATGATTGTTCAATCCTCATTTCTAAAGTACGGCAACACGGGAGGAGGAAGGAGGGAGGCGGAAGGAGAAACGGCTGCGTGTTTTCTTCCCTCCTCCCTCCCCCCGCCTCCCTCTTCCGGTTCGACGGATGCCTGTAGGACACGCGCGGCAGCCTCGGTCCTACTCCCGTGTAAGATAGCGCATGACGAGTGCGTTGTCGATGATTTGCACGCACTCAAACGCGCGGATTTTTTACGGTGACATGCCATGGTAGCGCCGAACGGACCCAGCAAGCAAAGCAATGAAATCAGCAACGCCCTGCGCAGCGCGAAAAGCGAGATCGAGAAGCTGCGCCAGGAACTCGACCGCACCACGCTGATCGTCCAGGCGCTCTGGGAGATGCTGAAGAAAAAACACGGCGCGACCGAAGAGGAAATGCTGCAAACGATCGAAAGCGTCGATTTGATGGACGGCAAGCTCGACGGTAAACCCTCGCGCATCCCGGAGAATTGCCCCGACTGCCAGCGGCCCGTGTCCGTGGCGACAAGCACCTGCTTTTTCTGCGGGACGCCGGTGGTAAGGAAGAGGGTTTTTTAACCCGTATAATCAGGACGTGTCGCAAAATCACTTCGCCACTTTCAGCACCATCGCTTTCAGTTCCGCGAGCTGCTTCTCCTGCTCCGCCGCGCGCGCTTCAAGCGCCTCGACCTTGCGGTGCTCCTTCAGGAATTCGTTGAGCAGCATGGCGTTGATTTGCTCGTAGCGCACGGTGTTGATTTCGCCCTTTTCGTCGCGTACGACCAAGTTCGGATTGATTTCGGCGACCTCTTCGGCGATCAGACCCCACTGCGGGATGCGTTTGGGATCGAGATCCTTTTTGTAGGTGAAGGTGACGGGCTTGAGTTTGAGCAGCGCGTCGCTGGCGTCGGCCATGGGCTGGATGTTGTCCTTGAAGCGGCGCGAAGAGGTCGTTGTGCCAAGCTGGCCGCTCGCGTTCACCAGGACCGGAACGCCGCCGGAGGACGTTACGCCGTTGATGCCGGCGATGAAGGCGGCTGTGTGCGTGCCGGACGTGCCGATGCGGATGACGGCGGAATCCGTTGACACTCCCGTGTTAGCAATCTCGATGTTGTTTGAGCCGGTGATCACGCTGGAGCCAGCGGAGTTACCGATGCACGTGTTGTTGTTCCCGCTCGTGATAAATTCGCCGGCGGCCTGGCCAATAAAGGTGTTCGACGCCCCGGTGGTGTTTGCAGCACCCGCATTCTGTCCAAAGAAGGCATTCCCCGCGGCTGTGTCTAAAGCTCCCGCGTTTTGGCCGACGAAAGTGTTGCTGGATGCTGCGGTGTTGGCGGCGCCGGCGTTCTGCCCCACGAATGTGTTGCCGCCGCCGGTCGTATTCGCCAATCCTGCGTTTTGCCCGATGAAGGTATTGGTGCCGCCGCCGGTGTTGGCCGCGCCGGCGTTCTGGCCGAAGAAGGCGTTATTCGAGGCGTTGGAATTGGCCGAGCCGGCGTTCTGGCCGAAAAAGGCGTTGCCGGTTCCGGTGGTGTTGGCTACGCCCGCTTGAGCGCCGAAAAACGAATTCTGTCCCAAGACCGTGTTTTGCCCGGCCTGAAAGCCCACGAAGGTGTTGTTGGTGGCCGTGGCGTTTTGAAGACCCGCGAGCTCACCGACGAAAGTATTGCCGTTGCCCGTGGTATTCTTAAAGCCCGCGTCTTGTCCGAAGAACGAGTTGTTAGCGCCGGAGGTGTTTTGGGCGCCGGCACTCTGACCGACGAAGGTATTGTCTCCGCCCGTGGTGTTAGCCTGTCCGGAACTCTGTCCGATAAACGTATTGTCGTCGGCGGTGTTGGCCGCGCCCGCGTTTTGCCCGACGAAGGTATTGGCGACATTGGTGGCGTTGGCCGCGCCCGCATTCTGCCCGAAGAAAGAGTTACCGGCCCCGGTTTGGTTGACCATGCCGGCATTCTGCCCCACAAACGTGTTGTTGCTCGCGGTTGTGTTGGCCGTGCCCGCGTTCTGGCCGATGAAGGTGTTGGTCAGTCCGGTCGTGTTGGACACGCCGGCGAGATACCCGACAAATGTGTTGTTGGAAGCGGTGTTCACAAATCCCGAAGCCTGACCCACAAAGGTGTTGCCCGTGCCGGACACGTTGCCGTTTCCCGAGTTCTGTCCGACAAAGGTGTTGCCCGCGCCCGTGGTGTTGGAGGCTCCCGCAGCCTGCCCCAAAAACGCGTTCCCCGCGCCGATGGTGTTGGCGGCGCCGGAGCTCTGTCCGACGAACGTGTTGTTGTTCGCAGTTGTGTTGGCCTGTCCGGCGTTTTGACCGATGAACGTATTGCCCGCCCCGGTCGTGTTGAGCTGCCCGGCGGATTGCCCAAAATAAGAGTTGGAAGAGGCAGTCGTGTTGTTTTCTCCGGAATACCAGCCGACGAACGTGTTGTTGCTGCCAGTGTTGTTGCCGCTGCCGCCGTTGCCCGCTCCGGCATTGCTTCCGACGAAGGTGTTCATTGTGCCCGTAGTCGCGTTCACGCCGGCGAGCGCGCCAATGAACGTGTTGTCGCTGCCGGTGGCGCTTTGCCCGGCGGCAATTCCAACGCAGGTGTTGTAGCTTGCGTTGACGTTGCCAAACCCGGCGCCGTTGCCGAAATAGGTGTTGTTGCCGCCCGCGACGACATTTTTGCCGGCGCTCGTGCCAACGAACGCATTGCCATTGCCCGTGACATTTGATGTGCCCGCATTTTGGCCAACAAATATGTTGCTGAATCCCGTTGTATTGGCCGCGCCTGCGCCCGCCCCCGCAAAAAGATTACCGGCGCCCGTGTTGCTCGGGCGCGGCTCAACCGTGAATGCCGTTGGTACGCTCAGTGTTCCCGTGAAGGTCTTGTTTCCCGCAATGGGATTCTGATTTGTCGTCAGATCGACGAAATTTTGCGTTGAAGAACCAGTGCCTCCGTTGGCGATGGCGACGATGCCCGTGACGTTGGCCGCCGTGCCGCTGACATTGCCCGTTACGTTGCCGGTGAGATTGGCGGTGATCATCCCCGCGACAAAGTTTCCGGAACCGTCTCGTTTCACGATCGTGTTTGGCGTATTGGCGGATGTCGCCGCATTGGCCAGGTTCGCGCCGCTGGCGACGTTGGCCGCTGTCACGCCGCCGACAGTCGAGACCACCGTGGCGGATTGCGTCCCCGTCACGTCGCCCGCCAAATTTCCGGTGAAGTTCAGTGTGGTAGCGATAAAGTTTCCGTTGGCGTCGCGTTTGACGATGGTGTTCGGCGTCGCGGCGGTGGTCGCCGCGTTCGCCAAATTCGCGCCGCTGGCCACGTTCGCCGCCGTCACGCCGCCGACCGTTGAAACCACCGTTGCCGACTGCGTGCCGGTCACGTCGCCGGCGAGCGGCCCTGTAAATGTGGCGGCGGAACCGCTGACATTGCCCGTGACGTTGCCGGTTACGTTTCCAATCACATTTGCAGCGACGCTTCCGCTCCAGTTCGCATTGCCCGCCCCATCCGCCGTCAGCACCATCCCATTCGACGCGGCGCCCGACGTGACTTTGTCGCTGCTCACCGCCAGCGGCGCCAGCTTCGGATTGGTCACCGCGCCGTTCGCCAGCTTCGCCGTCGTCACGGAACCGTCCGCCAGTGTCGGCGTGATGATCGAGCCCGGCTGCGCGCCGGACGCATCGGCGGCGATGGTGAAGATGCCGGAGAACCCGATCGACGTGCCCGCCGTCGCGCGAAGCTCGCACTCATTGGAACCCGGACCGGCCACCGTGAATGTCAACACGTCGTGGAGCGTCTTATCCTTCGTCGTGTTGTCGATGGTGCCCAGCGTTGAAAACGTCACGCCGCCGTCGCGGCTGAGTTCGATCAACACCGATTTGGCCTTCGTCTTCGGATCGAGGCGCACGGTCTGCGACTGCCCGGCGAAGAATATCTCGCCGCCTTCGGGCGCGGTGATCACAATCGGAACCACCGCCGCCGCCTGAGCGGACGTAATCGCTGCCGCCGCGCACACCATCATCAGCCACACCGCGAAAAGAGCGCCTTGAAAACGAAGGCCGTGACGCATGACTCACCTCCCTGGAAATTGAATTTTTGAAGCGAAAAGCAGGCAATGCCGCGCGCCATGCTACCGTCAGCGACGCGTGTACTTCAATAGAAAAGTAGGAACGGCATTAGTGCGGGTGCATCACCGGACTCGCGGTGCAATCCCCTCTCCCTCCGGGAGAGGGCCGACGAGCGTACTCGCTCGCGGGGTGAGGGGAAGCGCGGGAATCTTACTCGAGTGCCGAATTCCCTTCGCCCCGCGCACGAGTACATGCACTGGCCCTCTCCCGCGGGGAGACGCTTCACTTAATCGCGCGCCAGCCCCGTCTACCGTCCCGTCATCTTCTCCAACTTCTCCGGATACCGCGCCCCTTGCACCGCGATTTTCGATGCGGCGCTTTCGATCTCGCGCAGATCGTCCGGCGTCAATTCGACCGCCAGCGCGCCGATGTTTTCGTCCAGTCGATGCAGCTTCGTCGTCCCCGGGATCGGCACGATCCACGGTTTCTGCGCCAGCAGCCACGCCAGCGCAATCTGCGCCGGCGTCGCTTTTTTTCGTTGCGCGATCTTGCCGAGCAGATCGACCAGCGCGTGATTTGCTTTCATCGCTTCCGGCGCAAAACGCGGCAGCGTGCTGCGAAAATCGTTGCTCTCAAGCTTCGTGTTCTCGTTCATCGCGCCCGTGAGAAAGCCCTTGCCCAAAGGGCTGTACGGCACAAGGCCGATGCCGAGTTCTTCGAGCGTCGGAATCACTTCTTTCTCCGGCACGCGGTGCCACAGCGAATATTCGCTCTGCAGCGCCGTGACCGGCAAAACCGCATTCGCGCGCCGAATCGTTTGCACGCCCGCTTCGGAAAGGCCGAAATGCTTGACCTTGCCTTCGCGAATCAATTCCTTCACCGCCCCCGCCACATCTTCAATCGGCACATTCGGATCAACGCGGTGCTGATAGTACAAGTCGATTACATCGGTCTTGAGCCGCTTGAGCGACCCCGCGACGGCCTGTTTGATGTGCGCCGGCTGGCTGTTCAGCCCCGCCGCGCCCGGCCGGTTATCCGGTCCGCTCAGATCAAACCCGAACTTAGTGGCAATCACGACTTGCTTGCGAAATGTAGCAAGCGCCTCGCCGACCAGCGTTTCGTTCGTGAACGGCCCGTACACTTCGGCGGTGTCGAAAAATGTAATCCCGCGCTCCACCGCCGTCCGCAGAAGCGCCGTCATCTCCTGCTTGTCCTTCGGCGGCCCGTAGGAAAAACTCATCCCCATGCAGCCGAGACCGAGGGCGGAGACTTCAAGGTTGCTCTTGCCAAGTTTGCGCGTTTGCATGGGTTGCTCCCTTGCTTGGATTTAAGTTAAGCAGCCACTCCAAGGAAAAGGCGGGACAGTGGAACGGGATTTAAACCTCGAATCGCCGGCGCGGATTGGCAGTGCCGCCAGCCCTATCCGCCCAGTTCATCTCTAACAGCCGAAAGATTGGAAAGAATGGCGGCAATTCCACTTTCGTCCGCAAGATCCTCGGCGAGCTTTTCAATCCATTTCCAATCCAGTGCGCCGGATTGTCTGCCGGCAATGCCAACAATATCTGCATGGTCCACGGGACTGAAGCGAACGAGTTTGTAAACGATCAATTCTTCGGACTGGATCACAACAAGATCGTTTCCGTACACCTGCACCGCCTCCGCGCGGCGCAATGCCTCGGTGTCGATTCGATACGTCGCCAGCCGCAAGTCGAAGCTGAACTTTTTATCCCAAACGATCTTCGCCGGACGCCCGGCCTTCAGCTTGCCTTCCACCGAATTTCGGCGCGGAATTTTCAGTCCAGCCGCTTCGATGGCGTCCAGCATCGCCGCGACTTCTTTGGGGCGGATCGAGACGATCAGATCCATATCGCGCGTGAGCCGCGGCTGTCCTCGCGCGCTGACCGCTAATCCTCCGACAACCGCGTAATCGATTTTAGACTTTCGCAGCACTTCCGTTGCGAAGCCCACGACGTCTCCCAGCGACACGGTTCAGCTCCATTCCGAAATCCGAAAGTTCAATCGCAATTTCAATCGCTTCCCCTGGCGTGAGCTTGCGATCCATGCGCGCTTCCTGTCGTATGATGGCCGGGCTTCCGAGCGCGCGCGTGCCCATAACTTCACGCTTCCACGCATGGTTGTCACGGATTCGTTTGGACATCGAGTCTACCTCCATCCGTGACGATAGGGCAGGGTAAATGGAAAGTCAATCTGGAATCGCCAATGACGGCTGAGGCTCGAGCGAATTCGGGCAATCAAAACAAGGAGCAACCGCGTGCGGCACAGCGGCCCGAAACTCATCCCCATGCAGCCGAGGCCAAGGGCGGAGACTTCGAGGTTGCTCTTGCCGAGTTTGCGCGTTTGCATTGGTTGATCCTGACTGAAAACAGGCGTTGCAGACTGAAAATTACTTCAAGTGGATCTCTCCGAACTTATTCCCGCTTCCTTATCAAACATCTTCTCAGAAACAGCCACAAGTCCAAACTCGTCCTTGAGCTGCTTATCGAAATCAGGACGAGTCTCGTTAGGAACGCGCGTTAGCCATGAGATACATAATTCTGCCATTCGTACTTCGTCTTTCATGCGATAAATCCAGCCGCCCCACGCCCCCAAATACCATCCGCTTGCCAAGCGGGCGACCCAAAAGCTATTGCCGGTGTATCCGCCGCCTTCGCGCTTCTTAGAGCACACGCAGGTGCGATGCCAAGTGCCGTGGTCCTCGACACCATTGGTAAAGAAGCCGGCCATCTTGACGGCATCCGTGAGTGTGTTGTAACAATTAACCATTAATCGGATTTCTCCACAGTTAAACTCTCCCTGCGGCACCACCGCCACAAACACCGGCTCCCATGTCCCGGGCTCTCAAGCCATTCGAATGCTAGTTGCGCACTTGAGCGTTGAGTTTCAGCCACTCCTCGACGAGAAATACGAAATCGCTAAAAGTCAATTCGTTCTCAGACAGCCGCATTCGTTCGCACAATAGGGGCAGTTCTTTTCGAAATAGGACGTACCGATCGGCCATGACAGCGCCGCCGGGAATGAGTTCTGAATCCAGAGTAGCATTCCTCAGCCAATTTCTAACAATTCTAATGACGTCTCCTATTTGCCTTTTGTGGGCGTGAATGTCCTGACCTGCAATATCGGAGATAAATTTCTGATATCTGAACTTTTCGCAGTCCAAAATAAGACACTTTTTCGATTTCTGTTTTGCAGCGCCAAATCGCTTTGCGCCTAAATACAGGCCCAATTCAAACGGCATGTTGAACCGCGGCAGCCCGGAATCCGGACAGGTTTCCGTTCGGGAAATATCGTGAATCCCCAGTTGGCATTCAGAAATTATCCGGCAGATTTTTTCGATGCGAATTTCACTGGCGTCGTCAATTTCGAGCGCACATCGGGCGACATGATTGCAGTCGTGTACGGCGAAAACAATGGCTTCAAACAGAGGCCTGTAATCGTCGTCGAATGGGCAATTGACGAAGACATGAAACGCATATCTGACCGTGGCCATTTTCAAACCTGAGCAGGGCGAGCAGCGCTTCGGCGCGTCTTCATCACTTCCTGAATCGCAGACCGCACCTGGCTTCGCTTCAGTTTGGTGTTGCGCTTAAAGGTACGAATTTGGCGCTGCTTGGCGGGCGTGTTCATGTGCGTCCCTTTTCTTGCCGATTCTAGCACGGTCAATGCAACGCGATTATTCGCGACTGCAGTCACACTGTCAATAAGAATTCAGGTGCCAGCCGAAGCCGAATCGGCAGCTATTCCTACTTCAACGACGCCATGTCAATGCAAAACCGATACTTCACATCCGACTTCAGCAGCCGCTCGTACGCTTCGTTCACCTTCTGCATCGGGATCACTTCGACATCCGACGTGATGTTGTGCGCGCCGCAGAAATCGAGCATCTCCTGCGTCTCGCGAATTCCGCCGATCAGCGAACCGGAGAGGCTGCGGCGCTTGATGATCAGCCCGAATGCGTTGACTGCCAGCGGCTTCGGCGGCGCGCCGACCAGCGTAATGTTCCCGTCGCGGGCCAGCATGTTGATGTACGCGTTGATGTCGTGGTCTGCGGCGACGGCATCGAGGATAAAATCGAAACTGCCCGCGTGCTTTTTCATCTCATCGGCGTTACGCGAGACGACGACTTCATCGGCGCCCAGCCGCCGCGCGTCCTCCTTCTTTCCGGGCGACGTGGTGAAGACAACCACATGTGCGCCGAGCGCGTGAGCGAATTTCACAGCCATGTGGCCGAGCCCTCCGAGACCCACCACGCCCACTTTCTTGCCCTTCGTCACGCCCCAATGGCGCATCGGCGAATACGTCGTGATGCCGGCGCAAAGCAGCGGCGCGGCGCCGGCGAGATTGAGGTTGGATGGCACACGCAGTACAAAATGTTCATCGACCACGATACTGTTCGAATAGCCGCCATAAGTGACTGGCGCGGTGCCGTGCTTGTCCGGGAAATTGTATGTGAGCACGAAGTTCGGACAGAAATGCTCTTCGCCCGCCCGACAGGCCGGACAAGTGCGGTCCGAATCGACCATGCAGCCGACCGCGGCGATGTCACCGGCTTTGAACTTCTTCACGCCAGCGCCGACTTTCACCACGCGGCCGACAATTTCATGGCCGGGCACGCACGGGTAAACCGTGGGCATCGCCTCATGCCACTCGTCGCGGACCTGATGCAAATCCGAGTGACAGATGCCGCAAAACAGAATCTCGATCTGCACGTCGGATTCGGTCGGATCGCGCCGCGGAATTGTGGACGAGGCCAGCGGCGAGGTTGCGCTTGATGCGGCGTAAGCTTTTGTGTTGAACATGATTCTCCCCCTTTTGTGGTTAGTGGTTTGCGTTTTGGTATTGCTCGTCGCTGACCTGCTCCATCCAGTCAACGGCCTTCCCGTTGAGTTTCTCCTGAATGGCGATGTGCATCACCGCCGTTGTGTCCGTCGCCCCGTGCCAGTGTTTTTCGCCCGGCGCAAACCAGACCACGTCACCCGGCCGGATTTCTTCGCGCACTCCGCCCCAGCGCTGCGCCCAGCCGCAGCCCGCCGTCACGATCAGCGTCTGACCCAGCGGATGCGTGTGCCACGCCGTGCGCGCGCCCGGCTCGAAGGTGACGCTTGCGCCGCCCACGCGCCCCGGCTCCGGCGCGTCAAAAAGCGGATCGATGCGCACCGTGCCCGTGAACCAATCCGCCGGTCCCTTGCTCGAAGGCCGGGACCCGCAGCGTTTAATCTCCATGTGCCTTCTCCTTCGCCCGCGCATGAAGCACCATTCATGGAGGGGCGCTTTGTCACCAGCATAACTTTACCACATGACGGCAGCCTGCCGTCGAATTTTGCGTGAATTGCCGCGCCGCGTGCCCCGCCGTATTCCGAATTCTCGTCGCTGAGGCGTCTGCCCGGTGTATTCACCTTGATTTCCAACCTTTTTCACGAAACCGGAGGTTTGCCATGCGTCTGCTTGCCGCAATTGTCTTGGTTTCGTTTCTCGCCTGTACTTTGCGTGCCGAGGAGGCCGAGCCGCAGGCCGACCCGGCGCCGGACGTAAGCGCCCGCAAGGTGATTAAATACAGGCCGTCGGATGCGAAGTTCAACAGCGCGGCGAGCAGTACCACGCTGGCTCCGGCCGGCCAGGCTTTGACGGCGGATGGCACGGGGAAGTCGTTTTGGGCCTTCGTCAAAGGCACCGCCGTCGATAGTGGCGCGGCATCGTCGGGGATGGTGCTGACGGCGGATGGTTCGGGGAAGTCGGTCTGGGGATCGCTCTCCACGGCGAATCTCACCGGCGCGCTTGGCAATTCGCAGCTCACGAACTCGTCGCTGACTGTAACGGCGGGCACGGGCTTGACCGGCGGCGGGACGGTTGCGCTCGGCGGAATAACCACACTTTCGCTCGGCTCGAATCTGACTCTCGGCGGCACGACCAACGGCACGTTTAACGGGCCGCTGATCGGGAACGTGACGGGCAACGTGACCGGATCGGCGGGTTCGTTTACGGGAAATCTTGCCGGCGATGTGACCGGCACGCAAGGCGCGACGGTGGTTGCGACGGTTGGGGGTGCGACGGCGGCGAACATCGCCACGGCGGCGGCCAACGCGATTATTCCTGTGGGGATGGTGTTGATCCCGGCAGGCACGTTCACGATGGGAAACTCGATCGGCGACGGCGACATTATCGATGCCGCGCCAGTCGCCGTGACCGTGTCGGCGTTCTACATGGACGCGAACCTGGTGAGCTACAGTCAATGGCGCACGGTCTATCTTTGGGCCACGACGCAGGCCACCCCATATGTCTTCCTCAATGCGGGTTTTGGAAGCGGGCCGAATCAGCCGGTACAGACGCTGGATTGGTTTGACTGTGTCAAGTGGTGCAACGCGCGCTCAGAACGAGAAGGGAAGACGCCGGTCTATTACACGGATGCAGGGTTCACGCAGGTATACCGGAGCGGAGACAGCGGCACGACAGTCTATGCGAACTTTGCCAACAAAGGATATCGGTTGCCGACGGAAGCGGAATGGGAGAAGGCGGCGCGGGGCGGCTTGAGCGGGCAACGCTTCCCGTGGGGCAACCTCATCGATCGAAATTTGGCGAACTACAACGCAACAAATGGCACCCTGCCCAGTTACGATTTAGGGCCTGCTACCTCGACGAATGCGACGACCGCAGCGGGCACTTTTGCATCGAACGGGTATGGACTCAACGACATGGCGGGTAACGTCTATCAGTGGTGTTGGGATTGGTATGCGACGCCGTATGCCGGCGGCACCGAACCGCACGGTCCTGCATCGGGAACGTCACGTGTGCTCCGCGGCGGCAATTTTAACAGCCCCTCCGCTCCTTGCCGGTCGGCGAGACGCAATCCCCTCCCCCCGTCATTCGCTGATGCCTATGGGTTACGGACGGTCCTTATTCCATAATAGCAGGAGAGCGGCGCGGGCCGCGGAGAGGATTGCAAACTGTCGCGTGTTCCTGCGACGACAACATCGCTTTCGTTGGACGCGCACCGCGTTGCTTTCGCAGCATGCTTACCTTGTCAATTCCGCGCGCAGCCTGCGCCAGGCGGACATCGACGCTTCAAGGTGTATCCGCGCGTCGCCGCCGATCCCGTAGCATTGAAGGCCAATAGGGCCTTTGTAGCCGAGTTCCTTGAGCGTTTTCAAAAAGGCCGCGATATCGAACGTGCCTTTGTCGAGCGGCTGAATGTAATGCGACCAGCCCGGCTTGTCGTCGCGTTCGTCCGCGCCGTTGATCGACACCGCACGCAGCCGCGGCAGCGCGAGTTTGAGCGGCGTTTTGAAATCGCGTTCCTTTTCGACGCGCAGCCAATGGCACAGGTTGAACATCACGCCCACGTTTTCGCGATCCACTTTGTCCGCAACGCGCACGGCATCCTCAATGCGTTCGATCCAATTTCCGGCGTGCGGATAAAGCAGCAGTTGGGAGCCGGACTCTTTCGCGAGGTCCGACATTTCGTGAAAAATTTCCACGGCGCGCGCATCGCCCGCGGGATCGGAGGCTTTCATTCCGCTTACAATTAAATCGAACTGTACGTTGCGGCCTTTCACCAGCGCGAGCACGTCCTTGAAACGCGGATCGTAAGCCGGCTTTCCCGGCGTGATATCCACGGGCATCGTGATTTGATAAAGTTTCAACCCGGCGGAGTCGAGCGATTTGATCCGCTCGGCGACTTTGTCCAGCCAGAGGTGGCCGACGCCGTCGTAGCCGAGTTCCTTGAGCATCGCCGCCTGTTCGTCGAACGATCTTTTCTTCGCATCGTGCCAGTCGATGCAGAATGGAAAGAACGGACAGTCGTTTGTCTCCGCCGCCCGCGCAGGCGTTGCCCCGAAGATAACCAAGGCCAGAACGAGTCCGCCATATTTATACTTCATGACACAATCATCCTTTTATGGAAGAGCGTTTTTCATTCGCGAATGAACTGGACGCCCTCGACGCGGTCTGTCGCTGTCGCGCACGTGCGCTTAAAAATCAGCACCGTTTTGAACGATAAACGGATGTAAACATCTTTATTGTAACCTACACCGCTTCAGTTGCGTTGTACACCTATTCAAGGCCAGACGCGCGAACTTGGACACAAAACGACTTATGCGCACGGTATCGTTTAAGTTTATTCCTGTCCCACCGATTGTGCTTTGTGTGTTGCTGGCCACCGCCGCGCTTGCGTCCGAACCCCTCGCGCCGCTTCAGAAGGCCCAATGGGTCTGGGCGCCGGAGGAGATTCGCATCTGCCATTTTCGCCGGGAACTGACGCTTCCCGAGGCGCCTTCCGCCGCGCACGTGTTGCTCACCGCGGATAACGGTTTCAATCTGTTCGTCAACGGTTCCGCCATAGGGAGCGCGTTGGGATTCGATGCGTCGATTTGGAAGACGGTGAAGCGCTACGAGATCAAGTCGGCGCTGACCGCGGGCAAAAACGTGATTGGAATTCGCGGCGTCGATCTCGGCCCGCCCGCCGGGGTTGTGGCCGCGTTTCGAGTGGAATTCAAGCACAATCCGCCGATGGAATTCGTCACCGATTCAAGCTGGCACGTCACGACAGCGCCCGACCCGCCCGAGTTTTCGCACCCCGAATACATCGAAGGCCCCGAATGGCACCGCGCGAAAGTCATCGGGCAAATGGGCATCGCGCCATGGGGAAAACTGGCGTACTCGCCGTCGAGCGCCGTGAAATCCGCGCCGGAAAAAAGCGAAGTGCTCGAACCGGAAATGAACTTTCGCTGGCCGCAGGCCATCGCTTTTTTGGCGGACGATTGCAGCGTCTACGTTCCGTTGCGCGGGGATGCATGGGGCGTTGCGTTTCGAGTCGGCACGTGGTCCCGCGCCTATACCGAGTTCGATCTCCCCTGTCCGTCGAAGATCGGTCGCAAGCTGTTCACGCTCCAGCCCGGCGTGAATGCCAAACCGACGCTACTGCTCGATGCCGGCGCCGGCTGCATGGGTTCGCCCAGCGCGAGTTTTGACGGCAAAACGGTTCTTGTGGCGCTGGCGATGAACGCAGACAAGTTTTTCCACATCCACAGAATCCCCGCCGAAGGCGGCGTGCGGCAACAACTCACGTTTGGACCGTTCCACGACATCGACCCCGTGGAATTGCCCGACGGGCGCATCGCCTTCACGTCTACGCGCGCGGGCACGTTTGAGGAATACCACAGCCCGCCGTCGCGCGCGATTTTTGTGATGAACGCCGACGGCAGCGACATTCATCCGATCACGTCCACGATTATCTTTGACAGCGAACCCAAAGTCACGAGCGACGGGCGCATCGCTTTCGTCCGCACCGATAATTTCTTCGACCGCGGCAAAGTCGAGACGTTGATTCACACCATTCGCCCCGACGGCACCGACGGCTTCACCGAGATCGGCGCGAACGTCGGCGCCGACTACGGCACGCGCCTGCGCGCGTTCGGTTTCGGCAGTCCCGCGCCGCTGCCCGATGGGCGGCTCGCCTGCATTTCCACGCATGGAAATTTCATCGCCGCGCCCGGCGGAATCGAGGCGGAGACTCAACGCCTTCCGGGGAATCTCGGCGATCTCGCCGCGCTTCCCGACGGCCGCTTGCTGTGCACGGTGCTTCACGCGCCCGGCAGCGATCAGATTTCCAGCGTGATTGGCGTAATCGATCCGCGCGACAACAAGATCGTGCGCATTTACGAATCTCACAGCGGCTCAGTCCATTCGCCGATTTTTTTAGGCGCGCGAGTGCGCCCGCCCGTGTTGCCCGAATCTGTTGACCGCGCACGCGCCGGCG
>Ga0209579_10001903_pt1 | contig 16667 bp, 15 predicted proteins | sample Coa_R1_2_FD_187152 | JGI IMG/M metagenome (GOLD analysis project Ga0209579, IMG submission 187152) | Surface soil microbial communities from Centralia Pennsylvania, which are recovering from an underground coalmine fire - Coalmine... | ecosystem: Environmental > Terrestrial > Soil >... | reverse complement strand
CCCGCCGCCCCCGCCGCCGCCATGACCGCACCCGCAGCCGCCGCACCCGCCGCCGCGTGCAACCTTAATGCCCTGGCTGAGCGGGGGATTTTCCCTGTCGAAGACATGAAAGGTCGCCAGACTGACGTCGGAGATTTCCTCCTCGGACAGAATAACTCGCCGTGCGCTGTCCTGCGACGGCACATTCGTTGCGGGTGCGGTTGCCGATGCGGCGCCCGTCATCGCCAGAGAAACCCCGGCCACGCCCAATGCCAAGGCTGTCTTTCTGCTCTTCTTTCTGGAACTTCGCTTCGCCTGCGTCATGGTAGACCCTCCGCGTCAGTGTTTCGACCAAGGGACCCGCACTAGCTTTAGCGCTTCACGCCATTTTAGCGCTTCGCGCCATGAACCGACAAGATGCCGTTTTGGTTCCGCTTGAATGCGGACATCGCCGAGCATTCAGCTGACCTGAGCGAGGCGGTCGACCTCACTCGGGTTTGATGTTGGCCGCCCGGATCACTTTGGCCCATTTCTCGGTCTCGTCGGCGATGAGTCTGCCGAAATCCGAAGGCGAGCCCGCAATCGTAACGCCGCCCAAATCGGCGAGCCGCGCCTGCATCGCCGGGTCGGCAAGGCCTGCGTTGACCTCCTTGTTGATTTTGTCGATGACCTCGGCGGGCGTTCCCTTGCGCGCGCACAGGCCGTACCACGTGCTCACTTCGTAGCCCGGCACGAACTCACCCACGCTCGGCACTTCGGGCAATGCCGGCGAGCGTATTGCTGTCGTCACCGCCAGCGCGCGCAGCTTCCCGCTCCTTATAAACTCAATCGACGCAGGCATCGTTGCAAACGAAACCTGCACCTGGCCGCCGAGCAGATCCGTCAGCGACGGCGCCGAGCCTTTATAGGCAACGTGAACCATGTCGACGCCGGTCATCATCTTGAACAGCTCGGCGGATAAATGGACCGACGTGCCGACGCCGGGAGACGCCACGTTGATCTTGCCCGGATTGGCTTTGGCGTAAGCGATGAACTCCGGGACTGTTCGCGCCGGAACCGACGGATTGACCACCATCACATTGGGAATGCGCATGATGCCCGCGATCGGCGCGAGCTCGCGGATGAAGTTGAAATTCAGATTTTCATAGAGCGTGGCGTTGATCGCGGCCGAGGGCGCGACGAACAAAATCGTGTAACCATCGGCTGCCGCATTGACGACGGCTTCGGTGGCGACGTTGGTGCCGGCGCCCGGCCGGTTCTCGATGACGAACGGCTGGCCGAGGCGCTCCGACAACCATTGCCCCATCAGGCGCGCGGTGATGTCGTTGCCGCCGCCGGGAGCGAAGCCGACAACCAGGCGTACCGGTCGGTTCGGATAGCCTTGGGCGTGCGCGATTTGCGGCACCGTCGGCAGCACGGCGGCGCCCGCTGCCAGACGGAGAAAAATTCGGCGCGAAAATTTCATTGCATTGCCCTGCGTCGCACCAACCCTGCCGATATGTAGCATTTGACCCATAGCGATTACCGCGGTGCAAAGGTTTATTCGATCACCTTGTCGGCGCGAGCGCTGATCGAAGGCGGAAATTGCAGACCGAGTGTCTTGGCGGTTTTAAGGTTGATGACGAACTCAAAGCGCGTCGGCGATTCGAGCGGCAGGTCCGCCGGCCGGGCGCCGCGTAATATGCGGGCCACCAGATCGGCAGCGAGCTCGCCGATCTCGCTCTGATCGGGGCCATACGACATCAGGCCGCCGTCGCGCACCGTCGCGCCATTCTCGAATATCGTCGGCAGGCGATTGGCGTCGGCAAATTCCACGACGCGCTTTCGGTTGAGCGACGTCAGGGCATCGTTCACCATCAGGATGGCATCGGGCCGCTCGCGCTTCATCTCGGCAAAGGCATTCTCGAAATCGTCGGGCGCGCGCACGCCCAAAGCCTGAACCTTGACCCCGAGCACGCGGGCAGCGTCCTCGGCGGATCTGTACCGCAGCGTCATGCCGAAATCGGCCGCGTTCCAAAGCATGGCTACGCGCTGCAGGTTCGGCACTGTGTCCCTGAGGATTTCGAGACGCTTGGCGCTCAGATCGGTCGACAGTTCCGTCACCCCGGTGAGGTGGCCGCCGGGCCGCGCCATGCCATCGACCAGGCGCGTCGCCACCGGATCGCCCGCGCCGGTGACGACAACAGGCACATCATCCGCTGACACTTTCGCAGAGAGCGCGGCAGGATAGCCGAAGGTGACAATGACATCGACATTGTCGGCCTTGAGTTCCGCGGCGAGAGCATTGAGTCGCTCGGGATGCGCATCGGCATAGCGCTGCTCGACAATTAGGTCCTGACCTTCGACGAAGCCGCGCGCAGCCAGAACCGAAAGAAGGGTCTTGCGACGGTCGTCGTTCACGCCAATCGCGGGACCCCCGCTGAGCAACCCCACGCGATAGATTTTTGTCGCCTGCTGCGCCTGCGCCGCAAGGGGCCATGCCACCGTCGCGCAGCCGAGCGCGGATATGAATTGCCGCCTTCCGATGCCGACTGCCATTTGGTCCCTCCGTGACCAGATCATGCCCGCTGCCACGTGCGGTAGAATATCACGCGCCAATCGGCGGGTCTGGCCCTGGTTGCCGCAGCGTTGCGATCTGGTTGCTAGTGGGGGTAAAGCGGAAGTTCAATACCGTGTATGAAATGACGCGAATGCCCCGTGTCCGCTGTTGGCACTCGCAAAGCGGCCTCGCGTGAGCCATCCACCCGGGTCGCCGTTCTCGGTCCGCATGGCTTTCGCAACTTCGGCTTCTGTGGTTATGGATTGCGCCGGTCCGGAAATCACCTCAATGAAACGACCATTGTTCTTGCCGACCGCCCGCCAGACCAATTGGCTTCTGGTCATCGGCTTTTTGTCGCTCGGCCAGGCGCTCTATCTGCGTTACATGGCGCTGGAGAACAACACGGTGTCGCTTGCCTGCCAGGGCGGCTTGCGCACCTGGCTGTGCGATACGTTCCGCCTGACCATCGTTTTGTTCAATCACAGTGTCTTCGGCTGGGTGGCGCTCATTGCTGCGCTACTCAACCTGTTCCGGCCTTCGATCGTGCTGGTGGCGCTGGCGCTCGCCGCGGCAGCCTTCGGCATCGTGCTGCACAATGCCGATCTCGCCGCGCTCGCGATGGGTCTTCTCATTTTGAGTCTGGCACGTCCCGCGCCCGCAGCAGAATGACGCTCAAGCCCGCAACGGCGGCGCAGAACCAGACCGCCTGCCAATTGGCAAAGCTTTCGTTGATCACGATGTAGCCGGCGCAAGCGATCAGCGCCGCGCCCGCCACCGTCTCGGCGACGGCGCGCGCGCCGCGTGGGCGCGGCACGGCGATCATCAGCACCAGGAACGGCACGACGGCGGCGGTGAGCGGCGCGAACGGAAAATCGCGGTAGCGCGGATCGAACACCAGCCCGAGCGCCGCCTGCAGCGCCAACAGCACCAGCACGATGAAGGCGCCGCCGAGCGCCCAGTGCAGCCCGCCGCGGCGCTCGCCGGAACGGTCGAGGACGGCGGCAAACGTCGGCAGCGCGCGGCCGACGGCGCAGGCGTCGGCGCATACGATCGGCGCCGCCGCGGCAATCAGCGCAAAGGTCAGCGAGCGCAGCCAGCCGCCCGGGCTATAGCTCTGGATCGGAATGGCCTCGACGGCGAGGCCGAACATCAGCGCGGGCAGGAACGCTATTGCCGCGATCTTGGGCCAAAGATGCGGCGTTGGATTTTTTCGCCCGCCGGCCGTCGCCGCGATGCCGAATGTCACTGCGGCAAGCAGGATGCCGAACAGCGTGCCAAGAAGCCAGTGCGGGTGATTGGACACCGCGCCGCCGAGGTTGAATTTCGGCCCCTGGGTGGAGCGATCGAAAATGCCCCAGTAGCGCCCGGCCGAGCCTTCGAGCGCGCGCTTCCAGGGCTGGTCGAACGCCTCGATGATGTTGACGCGGAAATTCTCGCGCTTGCCGAGCGTCAGCGTCTCTTCGATGGCGCGGGCCTGGTTCGACGGCGACGGCAGCGCGCCCTCGCGCATGCGGCCGTGGCTCGGCCAGCCGAACTCGCCGATGACGATCTCCTTGTTGGGTATCGCCGCTACCACCTTTTTGCGGATGGCATCGACATGGGCCGCGGCGCGCGACGCCGGCAGCGGAAAGTCCTCCCAATAAGGCAGGATATGGATGGTGACGAAATCGACCGCGCTCTGCAGGTCGGCGTAACGCAGCCAGAACTCCCAGACGTCGGCATAAGTCACCGGCTGGATGATTTGGGCTTTGACCTCGCGGATGACGGCGCCGAGGTCGGGCGCCGACATTTCGCCGCGCAAGAGCACCTCGTTGCCGACGATCACCGCGCGGATGACGTCCGGATATTTTTTGGCAAGCGCCACGGTGACGGCCATTTGCGCCCGGTTGCGCGCGATCTTGTTGGACAGCCACAGCCCTTGCATGACTTTGAGGCCATAGCGCTGGGCAATCTCGGGGACCTTGTCGAGGCCGTTCTCGACCGAATAGGTGCGGATGCAATCGGTGTAGCGGGCCAGGAATTTCAAATCCTCGTCGATCTGTTGCGGCGGAATTTGGGTGGTTTCAATGAGCGGATCCTGGCCGTCGCGGAACGGCGCATAGGAGACGCAGTAGAGCTTTTCGCCCGCCGCCAGCGGTGACGGCGGCAGCGTCACCGGCTTGCCCAGCCACCACCACGCGACAGCGATTGCCAGCGCGGTTATGGCGAAAAAGGCCAGTGGTTGGCTGATCGGCAAGCGCGGCATGCCTGTGGCATTAGAGCATGATCCGGAAAAGTGGAACCCGGTTTTCCGAAAAGATCATGCTCCCTAAGACGCCGGGAAACCGCTCCTGCCAAGGTGAACCTTGTTGCGCTCCCATGCGCGCTGGACAAACGGGCGCAGTTAGGCTGTTGTCAGGGTGGCTGTGGTGGAAATCAAAAGCCAAAAAGGCAGCTTGGCGCCATAGCCGGAAACGTCCGCCTCAACTGCGCAAACAGGTTAAAGACCCCAATCAAGCCCATGTGTCATCGTGCGTTTAGCGTTGTTCTAGCTCTATGCGTCGCGCTCGGGCTCGCCGCCGCCTCGGCGGCAGCGCTGGCGGCTCCGGCGCTGGCCCAGAACAACGACGCCAAGCCCGCCGATCAGGCCCCGGCCAATGGCCAGGAGCCGGCCAAAGAACCGCAAAAAGTCGATGAATTTGCCGAAGCGCAGAAGGCGCTCGGGGGCCCTGCGGGCAATCCCGAATGCGTCTGGCTCGGCCGCCGGGTGGTCAGCCTGTTGTGGCGCGACGATCTCGATACCGCCTTCCGCCATCTCGACCTTTACGACCGCTTCGGCTGCCCGAGCGGCCATATCCAGGCGACCTTCCGGTGCCTCCTCCTGCATTCCAACAATATCGATCCGAAGGCCGCCGACAGCCTCAACGGACGGGTCAATTCCTGCTGGATCAATCCCAATTTGCAGGTGACCCCGCCGGCCGGCCCCGCCGCCCCCGCCGCGTCGGTTCCAAGCCCGACCACGAACCGCTAGAGCGAGCCTGCCGGCCGCGTTCGGCCACGCGCCGAATGTCGCATGACATCACGGCGCGTTGTCTTGAATTTGCCATGCAGCAGCGCTACTTGTTTGTTTGCCGCTCGCAAGGTAACCTCATCGCCTTACGACCAACGTCGAACCTTGGGGACAGGTTCGGGCCCGTGTATCCTTCGCCCCGCGTGGTTGAAAGTCGATGCGCACCGTCGCCGCTGTACTCGCGCTTGTAGCGTGCGTGCATGCAGGGATGTGGGCACTGCTGAGGACTAAAGAAACTGCACCGGATTTCACCGGTCAGCTCGCGAGCGTCTCCTACGCCCCGTTCGCGGATTCTTCGCACCCCGACACCGGTCAACGCCCCACCGCCGAACAGATCCGCGCCGATCTGAAGGCGATCGCGCCTTATACGCGCGCCATCCGCACCTATTCGTCGACCGGCGGCGCCGAGCTCGTGCCGCCGATCGCCGCCGAATTCGGCCTCAAGGTCACGGTCGGCGCCTGGATCGACAAGGATAAGGAGCGCAACGAGCGCGAAATCCGCTCGGCGCTCGATCTCGCCCGCCACAACAGCAACGTCAACGCCATCGTCGTCGGCAACGAAACCACGCTGCGTGCCGAGATGACCGTCGACGACCTGATCGCGCTCATCCAAAAGGTGAAGCGGCAGAGCCCGGTCCCTGTAACCACTGGCGAAATCTGGACGGTCTGGATCGACCATCCGGAGCTCGCCTCGGCCGTCGACTTCATCGCCGCGCATATCCTGCCGTACTGGGAGGGCTTCGATTACACCCACGCGGTCGACCATACGATCGAGTTCTACGACAAGCTGCGCCAGATGCATCCGGGCAAGCGCATCGTCATCGCCGAGTTCGGCTGGCCGAGCGCGGGCTACAATTTCCACGACGCCAATCCCGGCCGCATGGAACAGGCCGCCGTCATCCGCGATTTCGTCCATCGCGCCGAGGCCTATGGCATCGACTACAACGTCGTCGAAGCCATCGATCAGCCGTGGAAGACCTTTGAAGGCGGCGTCGGCCCCTATTGGGGACTGTTCGATGCGTCGCGGCAGGCCAAATTCTCCTGGAGCGGCGTGATCACCGACCCCGACTACATCAAGCGCGCCGGCCTCGCCGTCCTGCTCGGCGTCCTTTTGTCATTGCCGATCCTGGCCGTAAGCGGGGTGACTGCCGCGCAGGCGTTGCTGCTGGCGGCATCCGCCAACGTGGTCGGCGCCTGGTTTGCCGCCATCGTCGCCTTCTGGAAAGGCCATTATTTTGTGCCGGGCGCCGCTATTGCGCTCGGCCTCGGCATCCTCCTGCTTATCCCCCTGGTCGCCATCACGCTGGCGCGCCTGGAGGAGATCGCGGCCATCGCCTTCGGGCGCAGCCCGCGGCGGCTTGCCAACGCGCCGTCGCTGGTGCCGGCGCAAAACGCCTCCATGCCGCAAGAAGCCTTGCCGAAAGTATCCATCCACGTCCCGGCCTGTCGCGAAGCGCCGGACATGCTGGTGCAGACGCTGGATGCCGTCGCCCGCCTCGACTATCCCAATTTCGAATGCGTGGTGGTGATCAACAACACGCCCGACCCGGCGTTGTGGGAACCGGTCGAGGCGCATTGCCGCACGCTCGGCGAACGCTTCAAATTCCTCCGGGTCGATAAACTAGACGGCTACAAGGCCGGCGCGCTGCGCCTGGCGCTCGACCACACCGCGGCGGATGCGCAGATCATCGGCACCATCGATGCCGACTACGTCGTCGAGCCGAACTGGCTCAAGGATCTGGTGCCGCTGTTCGCCGACGCCCGCGTCGGCTTCGTGCAGGCGCCGCAGGACCACCGCGACGGCGACCGTTCCGTCATGCACTGCGCCATGAACGCGGAATATGCCGGTTTCTTCGACATCGGCATGGTGCAGCGTAACGAGGTCAACGCCATCGTCATGCACGGCACCATGATCCTGATCCGGCGCGCGGCGCTGGAAGCCGCCGGCAATTGGGCGACCGACACGATCGTCGAGGACTCCGATCTGGGGCTCGCCATTCTCGAGCACGGCTACATCGCCCATTACACCAACCATCGCTACGGCCACGGCCTCCTGCCCGACACCTTCGACGCCTACAAGCGCCAGCGCCAGCGCTGGGCCTATGGCGGTTTTCAGCTGTTGCGCAAGCATTGGCGGCGGCTGTTGCCGCGGGTCGATGGGCTCTCCCGCGAGCAGAAGCGCGAATACGGCATCGGCTGGCTCACCTGGCTCGGCTCCGACAGCATCGGCGTCGTCGTTGCGCTGTTGAACATCATCTGGGTCCCGGTCGTCGCCTTCGCCAATATCGCGGTGCCGGACCGCATCCTCACGCTACCGATCATCGCCACCTTCACGGTGTCGGTGATCCATTTCATCACGCTCTATCGGCTGCGGGTGCGGATATCGGCCGCGCAAATGCTGGGCGCGGTCTGCGCCGCCATGTCAGTGCAATGGACGGTGGCGCGCGCCGTCGGCATGGGCATCGTCAACGAGAGCGTGCCGTTCCTGCGCACCGCCAAGGGCGGCGGCACGCGCAAGGGGCCGGATTTCCCGGCGTTCTGGGAGGCGGTGATCGCGGTGCTGCTGCTCGTCGGCGCGCTGACGCTGGTGATCACCAATTACAAGCAGGTCCACGAGATCAATATTTTCGCAGCCGTGCTGGTGGTGCAGAGCCTGCCGTTCATCGCCGCCGTCATGCTCGCCACCATCGAGGGCACGCGCTTCAACGCCTTCGCCTATTGGCGCGGCATCGAGGCCAAGGCGGCGGCGCTCCTGCCGCAACTGCAGCAGCAGAAAATCATCGCCGAGCCGCCAAAGCTGCCGGCCGAGAACCGCATCGAGGCGGCGCAGTAGGCTTCGTCATTCCGGGGCGGAAGTTCGAGGAAATGGCAGGCGCGGTTCAGCGCCTGCCGGTTCCCAGATCGTCGGAATAGACGGTCGAGTCGAGCACCATCGATCTCTGCGTTATTCCCAGCTGTCGAGCTTGATTTCGTTTGGCCACGGGGTGCCTTTCCCGGATTCGCGAAGCGACTTCAAGCTCAGCAGGAAGACACCCCACTTGGTGCTGCAATGATGCATGAATTCCACGGGCTCCTTCCAGCCCTGGTGCTTGAAGAGAACGACGGTCCAGTCACCGTTTTGTTTGAGGTCAAAATTTATCTTTGTGCCGCGCCATTCTTCGGGGCCGTCGACCACCTGCCACAGAACCCGCTTGCCACGCTGCAGCTCGAGAACCTTCATGTCGAAACCGCCGTCACCAAAGCGGAATTGGAGCACGCCGCCGACCTTGCTTTCGCCCCGCGTGTCGCTGGTCCACCAGCGGGAAAGGCCTTCGACGGTGGCCAATGCCGTATAGACATCCTCCGGCGACGACGATTTGATTCCGACCTTGTGCAAAATGTCAGGCATATCTGCCTCTCCTTCGCGTGGTGTTGATCATGAGGCAGACATAACGCCGGATACGGAAACGACGGGAGTTACAAGTTTGGCGGGATTGCGATGGACTCGCTGATCGCTGCCGCGGCGCTTACGCTTTGGATGGATTATGCGTGGCGCTCGCCATGCGGCGTTGTTCACGCCGGGTGTCCTTCGTCGCGTGGCCTGGCCGACTGCAAGCACAATGACGACGGCTACAGCCCACTCGACCACGGCTCTGAGAAACGTTGGGGAAAGAATCGTCCAGTCAACCATGACAGTGCTTCCCGCTGCGACGCAATGAATTGTCGTCCTGTGATAAGTTAGGAGCGGACGTCGAACGGTGAGAGTTACAAGTGTGGCGGGATTCCGATGGACTCGCTGATCACGGCTGCGGCGCATGCGCTGGCGACGGGTGATCCTCTCGGCGCGCTCAAGCGCGTTGCGCTGCGCGATGACGCGCCGGCGCTCGCGCTTCGCGGCATCGCCATGGCGCAGCTCGGCGATCTCGTTCGCGCCAAAGCTCTCTTGCGAAGTGCGGCGCGCGCCTTCGGTCAGAAAGAGGCGGTCGCGCGCGCTCGCTGCGTCGTCGCCGAGGCTGAGATCGCGCTCGTCTCGCGCGACCTGGGCTGGCCCGCAAAGGCGCTCGACGCAGCGCGGGCAACGCTTGAGGCGCGCGGCGACCGGGTGAATGCGGCGCATGCGCGGAATCTGGAGGTACGGCGTCTGCTCCTGATCGGCCGCCTCGACGAGGTCGAGCGCATGCTCGCCGAACTCGACCCTACGCCGCTGCCGCCTGCATCGAGGGCGGCCCACGAACTGGTGATCGCGGGACTGGCGATTCGGCGCCTGCAGACGAAGTCGGCGCGCGCTGCGCTCGCCCGGGCCGAGAATGCCGCGCGCGAAGCGGACATCCCGGCGCTGACGGCGGAGGTCGAAAGCGCATCCAAGGTGATGAACACGCCTGCGGCGCGCTCGATAGCGCGTGGTAAGGAACGCCTCCTCCTGCTTGAGGAGGTTGAAGCGCTCCTCCATTCAGGGGCACTTGTCGTGGACGCTTGCCGCCATGGTGCGCGGGACGCGGGCATGGTGGTCTCGCTCGCGACGCGCCCGGTATTGTTCGCGCTGGCACGCGCGCTGGCTGAAGCCTGGCCGGGAGACGTGCCGAGGAGCACGCTGCTTGCACGCGCCTTCCGGGCGAAGCACGCCGATGAATCGCATCGCGCACGGTTGCGAGTCGAAATGGGGCGGCTTCGCGTTGAGCTTCGGACGCTGGCAGATGTGACCGCCACGAGGCGAGGCTTTGCGCTGGTGCCGCGCCGCGCCCGCGAAGTCGTCGTGCTGGCGCCGCCGGTCGAAGAGCAGCATGCGGCGGTGCTCGCCTTCCTCGCCGACGGCGAGTCGTGGTCGAGCTCGGCCTTGGCGATTGCGCTTGGAGTGAGCCCCCGCACCGTGCAGCGGGCGCTCGATTCGCTTGCGAGGGCCGGCAAGGTGCAGTCGTTCGGTCGCGGACGCGCGCGGCGTTGGCTGACCCCGCCGGTGCCGGGATTCCCGACAACCTTGTTACTCCCTGGTCCGCTCCCGAGCGACTAGGATCGGCGCATGAAACGATCTGCAGCCGAAATCATTCGCGAATATGGCCCCTTTCCCGGCATCGAAAAGGTGAATGGGGTCACATACGACGGTCAACACGTCTGGTTTGCGTCGGAAGACAAGCTCAACGCACTCGATCCCAAGACTGGGGCGACGGTCCGCGCGATCGATGTCGCTGCCCATGCTGGGACGGCTTTTGACGGTCATTACCTGTTCCAGCTTTCGGGCGACAGTATCCAAAAAATTGATCCCAACACCGGCCGCGTGCTCACCACGATTCCCGCGCCCGGGGGCGGCGGCTCGGGGCTTGCGTGGGCCGAAGGGACGCTGTGGATGGGGCAGTACCGGAACCGCAAGATCCATCAACTCGATCCTCGCACAGGGGCGGTTCTTCGCACCATCGAATCCAACCGCTTCGTCACGGGAGTGACTTGGGTCGATGGCGAGCTCTGGCACGCCACTCTTGAAGGCGACGAAAGCGACTTGCGGCACGTCGACCCGCAAACCGGAGAGGTTTTGGAGGCGCTCGAAATGCCGACGGGAGTCAGTGTATCGGGGCTCGAGTCCGATGGCGGCGATCAATTCTTCTGCGGCGGTGGAAATAGCGGCAAGGTGAGAGCCGTCCGCCGGCACACGCGAGGCTCTACGGCGGGCAGCGGCTCGGAGACCTCCGTCGACGCCACGAACAAGTAGCCGCAGCCGCCCGGTCCGAAGGGACGGCTATTCCGCCAGCGCGCTTTCGGCGAGCCTGACCCAGTACGACGTACCCACCGGAATCGCTTCGTCGTTGAAGTCGTAGGCCGGGTGGTGCAGGCCGGCGCTGTCGCCGTTGCCGCAGAAGATGAAGGCGCCCGGCCGCTCGTTGAGCATGAAGGCAAAATCCTCCGCCGCCATGCGCGGCGGGGTGTCGGTGTCCACCTTGTCCTTGCCGACGATCTCGCGCGCCACGCCGGCGGCAAAGGCGGTCTCCCGCTCGTGGTTCACCACCACCGGATAGCCGTTGGTGTAGGTGATCTTGGCCTTGGCGCCGTAAAGCTGAGCGGTGCCTTCGACGATGGCGTTGATGCGCTCACGCAACAGATCGCGGACCTCGACCGTGAGCGCGCGTGCCGTGCCGCGCAGTTTTGCATGCTGCGGAATGACGTTGTCGGTGTGGCCCGACTGGAACATGCAGATCGACACCACCGCGGCCTCCAGCGGATCGACATTGCGCGCCACCACCGTTTGCAGCTGGTTGATGATTTGGGCTCCGACCAAAATGGTGTCGATGCTCATATGCGGCCGCGCCGCGTGGCCGCCTTTGCCTTCGAGCTCGATCGCAATGTGATCGGCCGAGGCCATGACCGGACCCGGCCGGATGGCGAATTCGCCGACCGGCAGGCCCGGAAAATTGTGCATGCCGTAGACCTCGTCGATGGCAAAGCGGGTGATCAGGCCGTCCTTTACCATGGCCTCCGCGCCGGCGCCGCCCTCCTCGGCCGGCTGGAAGATCACCACCGCGGTGCCGGCGAAATTGCGCGTCTCGGCAAGATATTTGGCGGCGCCCAGCAGCATCGCGGTGTGGCCGTCGTGGCCGCAGGCGTGCATCTTGCCGGGCACCGTCGATTTGTACGGCAGGCCGGTCTCCTCCTCGAGCGGCAGCGCATCCATGTCGGCGCGCAGCCCCACCACCTTGCCGCCCGCCTTGCTCCCGGTCTTGCGGCCGCGGATCACGCCGACGACGCCGGTGCGGCCGATGCCGGGCACCACCTCGTCGCAGCCAAAACTCTTGAGCTTGTCCGCAACCGACGCCGCGGTGCGGTGCACGTCGTATTGCAGTTCCGGGTGCATGTGCATCTCGCGGCGCCAGGCGGTGATCTCGCCGTGCAGGTCGGCGACGCGATTGACGATCGGCATGGTGCTTCCTCGCTCAGCGGCTGGTCCACCCAACTTAGCAAAGTTCACACAAAAAGGCGCGCAAGGCTGGCAAATGGCCGCGGGATTAAGTAACTGATCCCGTTGGCGAGCGCGTAGCTCAGTTGGTAGAGCACGTGACTTTTAATCACGGGGTCCAGGGTTCAAATCCCTGCGCGCTCACCACTCCCGATCAGGGCCGTTTGCGGCGATCGCCGCCGGCAGTTTTCCTGCTTTGAATCCGCAACTTGCAAACACTTTCTCAAGCTATTTGCGACAATCATGTGACCGTCGATGCATCGGCATACGGGGACGGGGGAGATCGTAGACGCAGCGTATCCGCGGCGGTCTCCCCCGGACTAAACTTTACCGGCCGAAACCGTTATATCCCCGGCGCCCGACCCATCGGACCACATCACAATGGCAGACCGCGACGGCCAAGACGGCAGCCAACGGCGCTCCCTGATCGCGCTCGGCGTCGTGGTTGTCCTGTTTCTCGTCGGCTGGCTGTTGGCCCATGAGCTCTACGCGTCGGGGAAATTGGAAGATTGCCTGATGTCGGGCCGGACCAATTGCGTGCCCTTGGATACGCCGGGCCGCTGACAGCCGGCGCCGCTTAGAACGCAAAACTTGTCGATTGGTTCCGGAACCTTCCACAGCCACGAGAGTTTCATCAAGGCGTCGCGGCGGCGCCATGTGCTATCCCCAACATGCCAGGCGATTGGTGCGGTGAGCGAACGTCGAGGAGGCATCGGCGATGATCGACCAGTCCGTGTGCCAGAGTGCGTCAACTCGGGTTCTCGCGACCGAAGATTTGAGCCGGCCGAATTGCCCGGACTGCGGCAGCGTCCTGCTGATCGCCGAAGAGTCCCGGTTCAACCTTCGCGGCCGCATCGACCATGCCTGGTCATGTGACGGCTGCGGTACCGCGTTCGTCACCTCGATCCGGCTGCGGCGGCGGGCCCTGCAAGGCTACCCGCCTGATCCGGTTGAGTAAAACTCCGCGTATCGGGGCAAGCATGGCGCCGCGCGCGCCGATGGCTGCGGCCAAGTGGTCAAGGCTGTCGGAACAAGCAATAATGATCGTCAATGCGGTGTTTGTAATACCATCGCGAAACCGTCCTAGGAGGGACCCCATGCGTCAAACGTTCGATCGTCGCTCAGTACTCGGCCTCGCCGTCGGCAGTGCCGCCGGCGCCGTGCTCGCCTCGTCCGCCCGGCCGACTTATGCCGCCGGCACCACCTACAAGGCGACCATGGACGGCGCCAGCGAAGTGCCGCCGACCACCGGCTCCGGCAAGGGCGCCGCCACGGTGACCTACGATGCCGCCACCAAGACGGTGACCTGGGAGGGCGATTTCTCCGGGCTTTCGGGGCCGGCCACTGCGGCTCACATCCATGGCCCGGCCGAGGCCGGCAAGAATGCCGGCGTGATCGTGCCGTTGTCGCAGCAGGGCACGCCGTTCACCAGCCCATTCAAGGGTTCGGCGACGCTCAACGACGAGAAAGCTGCAGCCCTTGCCGCGGCGCTGTCGTCGGGCCAAGCCTATGTCAACGTTCACACCGAAGCCAATAAGGGCGGCGAAATCCGCGGCCAATTGAAGGGTTAGCGTCTTTCATTTCCGCGCTGGCTTGTTGCGTCCTTACCAGCTGCGATCTGTGTCACCCGCCGGTCCTGCGTATCATGGACCGGCGGGTACTCTTTTGTGTGCCGGGCGAGTTCAGGCGCCGGCTGACGCAAGCCTTACTGCTTTGCAATTCCCGCCTGGGCGATCACCTTGCCCCATTTCTCGATATCGCCGCGCATGCGCGCATCGAGCTCCGCCGGCGTCGACGCCTTGGCGTCGATGCCGAGATCGAGCGCGCGCTTCTTCAGGTCGGGATCGGCCAGCACCTCGTGCAGCGCCTTGTTCAAGGTTTGCAGAATGGCGTCGGGCGTGCCCTTCGGCGCATAAAGCCCGTTCCATGCCGTGACGTCGAAGCCGGCAACGCCGCCCTCCTGAACCGTCGGCACATTGGGCAATTCCGGCGAGCGCTTTGGCGCGCTGGTGGCGATGACGCGCGCTTTGCCGCCGTCGAGCGTGGGTTTGAGCGCAGCATAGAAATCGATTGCCAACTGCACGTCGTTGCGCAGCAGCGCCACCACCACGTCGGGCGAGCCGCGGAACGGCACGATCACCACGTCGATGCCGGCCATCGCCTTGAACAATTCGGCGGTGAGATTTTGCGTGCCGCCGACATTGATGGTGCCGACATTGAGCGTGCCGGGCTTTTCCTTCGCGGCTTTGAGGAAATCGCCGAGCGTCTGGTACGGCGCCGCCGCATTGACCATAAAGTCGCAGGTGAAAGTGCCGATGGTGGAGATCGGCACGAATTCCTTCAGCGGATCGAACGGCAGGTGGTTGAACAGCGGTACGCTGATCGCGGTGCCGTTAGTCAACAGCGTCAGCGTATAGCCGTCGGTGCCGCCGGAGAGCGCCGCGCGGGCCGCGGCAATGCCGCCGGCACCGGGCATGTTCTCGATGACGAAATTTTGCCCGAGTTTTTCGCTCAAGGCCTGCGCGACCAGCCGCGCCGTGACGTCGGCGACGCCGCCGGCGCCGAAGGGGAGGATCACGCGCACCGGCTTGTCTGGATATTTCGCCTGCGCGCGCGCCGCGGGGCCGGCAAGGCCGGCGGCAATCAATGGCAACGCGAAAACCGCGGTTCGTCGCGATAACCGAAATGGCGTTTGCTTCATCCTGCAAATCCTTTTTGAACGTCCGGTTTTGTGATGCGACGGTGTAGCGTCATTCGCCATTCGACGCGCGTCCGAGCGCTGCGACATTACGTCCGCAAAGCCGCGGTGCTTACGATTCCCGCCGGTCGCCCCTTGCGGCCCATTGCGCGCGGCTTTGCGCCAGATATTCGGCAAAACGCCCGGCCGCGATGGCCGCGCGCGCGCCCGCCACCACATCCTGGTAGTAATAGAGATTAACGATCGACAACAGCGTGCCGCCGAGCGCCTCGCCGGCGCGGAACAGGTGATGCAGATAGGCGCGGGAAAACTCGCGCGCGGCGGGGCAGCGGCTTTCGGCATCGAGCGGCCGCGGATCGTCGGCATGGTGCGCGTTCTTGATGTTGATCGGGCCGTTGCGCGTGAAGGCAAGGCCGTGGCGGCCGTTGCGCGTCGGCATGACGCAATCGAACATGTCGATGCCGCGGGCGATCGCCTCGAGAATGTCGGCGGGCGTGCCGACGCCCATCAGATAGCGCGGCTTGTCGGCCGGCAGCATCGGCGTGGTCTCGCCAACCACTTTGAGCATCACGTCTTGGGTCTCGCCGACGGCGAGGCCGCCCAACGCATAGCCGTCGAAGCCGATGGCGGCCAGCGCCCGCGCGCTCGCCTCGCGCAAGCTCTGATCGTCGCCGCCCTGCACGATGCCGAACAGCGCCTGGCCGATGGCCGCTTTCTCGAACGCGCGCTTGCAGCGCTCGGCCCAGCGCAGCGAAAGATTCATCGCCCGCTCGATCTCGCTCCGTTCCGCCGGCAGCCGCACGCATTCGTCGAGCTGCATGGCGATATCGGAGCCGAGCAGGATTTGCACCTCGACGGCGCGCTCCGGCGACAGCGCGATCATGGCGCCGTCGAGATGGGAGCGAAAGGTGACGCCCTCTTCCGCGACTTTGCGCAAGTTCGCCAGCGACATCACCTGGAAGCCGCCGGAATCGGTGATGATCGGATACGGCCAGCGCATGAAAGCATGCAAGCCCCCGAGCGCCGCGACCCGCTCGGCCGACGGCCGCAGCATCAGGTGATAGGTATTGGCCAACATAATATCGGCGCCGGCCGCGCGCACATCGTCATGATGCACGCCCTTGATCGCCGCCTGCGTGCCGACCGGCATGAACGCCGGCGTGCGCACCACGCCGTGCGGCGTCGCGATCTCGCCGCTGCGCGCGGCGCCGTCAGTGGCGGTGAGGTGGAAGGCAAAATTGTCAGGCATGAGGACTAGCGCGTGGGCTCATGACCGCCGCAGCGAAAAGTATCGCTATTCAATGACGTCGTCGGCACGGGCGATCACCGGCGCTGGAATTTCAAGCCCGAGCGCTTTGGCGGTTTTGAGGTTTACGACCATCTCATATTTTGTTGGCGCCTGCACCGGCAGGTCAGCGGGCTTCTCGCCTTTGAGAATGCGATCGACATATCCGGCCGCAGCGCGGTATTGCTCGATATTGTC
>Ga0209579_10001902_pt1 | contig 16675 bp, 24 predicted proteins | sample Coa_R1_2_FD_187152 | JGI IMG/M metagenome (GOLD analysis project Ga0209579, IMG submission 187152) | Surface soil microbial communities from Centralia Pennsylvania, which are recovering from an underground coalmine fire - Coalmine... | ecosystem: Environmental > Terrestrial > Soil >... | reverse complement strand
CGCGCATGACAAGCCGTCCGACGGTCTTTGCCAGTAGCGAGTCATAAACAAAGCCCGGATCGACGAACCGGCTGTGGTGTTCGAAGGTGTCGTAGCGCGAATGATAGACGCCGCTCGACTTGCCCTCGTCGGAGTATTCGAGATTGAGCGAGGCGATCCCGAGATGATCGATGAACGCCGAATAATCCGAGCCCGAGCCGATCGCCTGAATGGGAAAGTCCTTCTTGGGATCGGCCGCGATTTTCGCGTCTTCCTTGGCATCGTCCGTCGCGTGCGGTGCGAGCGCATCGACGCGCAGCTTCGCACGCGTGCGTTCCCCGACCGGCGCTCCAGTCTCAGGGTCGGGGATCTCGCCCGCGATCTGATTGACGAAATGCTGCAGATCCTGGCTGCCGCCCACCTGTAGAATTCCCCGGTGGTTGGTGTCGCTGTTGACGTACAGAACGGCGTGTTGCTTCAGCTCCTGGGCGTGGGTCTCGGCCCATTCCGTCGAGCCTAGCAGCATGGGCTCTTCCGCGTCCCAGCTCGTATAGATGATCGTGCGCCTGGGGCGCCATCCCTCTTTCGCAAGCGCGCCCATCGCCTTGGCTTCCGCAAGGAGTGCAATCTGTCCCGACAGCGGGTCGCTCGCCCCGAAAACCCAGCCGTCATGATGATTGCCGCGGATCACCCAGTCATCCGGATATTCGGATCCTTTCAGCGTCGCGATCACGTCATAGATCGGCTTCAGCGACCAGTCGGACTTGACGCTCAGATGTACAACGGCCGGTCCGGGTCCAACGCGATAGGTGATGGGAAGCGCGCCCCGCCATTCCTCTGGCGCCACATTTCCGCCGAGCGCGACGAGCAAAGCCTGCGCGTCGGCGTAGGAGATCGGCAGCGCGGGAATTTTCAGTATGGTCGGCGCGGCCGAAATCGGCAGCCGTTTGGCGTCTTTTGTCGCGCCGATGCCAGGCGTCAGCGGATCGCCCGCGTAAAGCGTCATATCGGCGACCGAGCCACGCTGGATGCCGTGCGGGGGCCGCATCGGACCATAGGGATACGTCTTGTCTTCGGCGTATCCGTCGTCGGCGGGGTCGGAATAAATGATACAGCCGATGGCGCCGTGCTCCTGCGCCAGCCGTGGTTTCAATCCGCGCCAGCCCTTGCCGTAGCGCGCGATGACGATTGCGCCCTTCACGCTGACGCCGAGGCGCTCGAGCATCTTGTAATCGTCCGGCATGCCGTAATTGACGTACACGAGCTTCGCGGTCACATCGCCATCGCCCTGATAGGCGAGGTACGCCGGAAGAGCGGGATCGTGCGCCGTGGCGCTGGAATCGCCCTGAATCGGCGGCTCCTGCAGCATGGCTTCGTAGTGATTTGGCGCGACCAGTTCGAGCCCTTCACGGATCGGCGTCGGATAGAGCACATCGAAGGTCTCGATATGGGCGTCCCAGCCCCACTCCTTGAAGCGCGCAAGAATCCATTCGGCGTTTGCGAGGTCGTGCGGCGAGCCGACATGATTGGGCTCGGCGGCGAGCAGCTTGAGCCAGTCGCGCAATTCGTCCGGATGCACCTGTGCGTCGAAGCGAGCTTCGAGAGCATTGTCGCCTTCCGGCGGCGCTGCCTTGGCGGCCGGCCAGACTGCCGAAGCCAGCGAAAGACCAAGCACAGCCACCATCACCGATGCACGCATCCCTTCTGTCCTTTCTTTTTTTGAAAGTGGCGACCCCGGCAGGAATCGAACCTGCGACCCATTGCTTAGAAGGCAATTGCTCTAATCCGCTGAGCTACGGGGCCGGCCGGTCGTCAGGTATCGGGGATCAGCCATCAGAAATCAAACGCCAGGCCCTAATGCGTCCAGGGCTCCTTGCGGTCGAAACGGAAATTGTCGGCGTAGGATTTGGGGCGGACTTCGGGCACGTGCGGTTCGAAAATCTGGTACGGAATCTGGTTCGTTTCCGCATAAGCGACCGCTTCCTCGCGTGTGTCGAACTCAAGAAGGACCTGGCTCCTCATATCGGCCGAGCTGGTCCAGCCCATCAGCGGTTCGATGGTGCGGGGCCGCTCTGGCTCGAATTCGAGCACCCAGCGTTTCGTCAGGGCGCGGCCCGACTGCATGGCGGTTTTCGAAGGTCGGTAGATTCTCGCAAGCACGCCTGTTCTCCGGAATTCCTTCAGCTGGTCGAGATGGCGCGATTCGAACACGCGCCGATTTGCGCCCGGCGCTCGCCATTCTCAGGCCGCGCAAGGGGCTTAGCCGCAAAACTGGCGAATTTCCATCCCAAATGGTTCAATCGGTTCGCTGGCGCCACGGAGCGGGGGTAATGCGCGTGCACAGGTCTATTGCCGTTTTGGCCTGTTGCGCGGCGGCAGGGGTCGCGCTGGCGCAACCATCAAACCTGCCGGCGGGATTTGCGAACTGCGAGACGCTGCAAACCTGTATTCACGCGCTGGACCTGATCGCTCCCTCGCGCGAGAGCGGTGCCGGTTCTCCCTCGCTTGATCGCCAGTTGGCGATCCGGCTGGAGGCTTTTGGCGAGCCTGCCAAGCGCGAAGTGCTCAAGCGGGCAGCGGGTACGGACAAGGGCTGGCGGAGACTCGCCGGATGGCTCCTGATGTACTGGCAATCGTTCAATGACAGCGACGTTCCGGCGCTGATTGCGGCTTTGCAAGCGGAGCCCGGCGGCGGCGCTGCGCGGGCACTGGGGCGGATTGGTACGACCGCGGCGGTTGACGCGCTTGCGGAGGACGTTCGTTTGCACGGCGCCGAAAACCAGTCGGGATGGGCGCTTTCGCAACTTGGCGAGCGCGTGTTTCCGTATCTTCTGCCGCTTCTTTCCGACGACAAGGGTTGGCACGAAGCGGCAGCGATCATGCGTGACATGAAATCGAAAGCAGCGGATGGCCTTGATGCGTGGCTTGCGATCGCCCTGGATGCGGCAAGATCGGAACAGGATCGCGTCGGTGCGCTTCGTGGAATTGGGATACTCGGCACTTCGGCCAAACAGGTTGCGCCGAAAATTCGGCCTCTCCTTGCGGTCAGTGACGGGTACGGAACGATTCCGGAAACTGCGAGGAAAGTGTTGGCAGCGATGGGCGACGAATCCGTAGCGTCCGATGCCGCCCTCGCCTGCGAACCGTCAACCGACCCGTTTGAAGGATCGCTCGAATCCACGATCTGTCTCCAACGCGCAGCCGCTTACGGCGATGCTATCATGCCGTACGCCAACCTCGTTCTGACGACCTTCACAACCTCCCGGACGGGAGCCGACCGGGCTGGCGGTGCTTCACTTCTGGGCTTCATCGGCTATCGTCCCGCGGGCGCGCGAATGATCGAACTTCTGCGGGATCCCGATTGGCGCGTCGTGTACGCCGCCGTCCGATCCCTGGGTTGGCTGCACAGCACAAGCGCCATCGCGGCGCTCACGGACGTCGCGAGAAATTATTGGCTCGCCGATGTACGCAACCAGGCCACGAAAGTCATTGCGGATCTGCAATTGCCGGCCAGCGCCCTGCCACGGCCGGCGCCAGACGCCGGTACCCTCGAACATCCGCCCCAAGTTCCGCTCGAAATAGACGCAACCTACGCACCCGATATTGCGCCCTGCCAGAGCGGTCGGTGGGAATGGCATGGGCGCGAATTTCGCGAGCCGGATAGCGTACATATGAAGCTTTCCGTCGAGGCGCACGGCGAACTCCCGGCCGGGTTGCTGGCGGGGCGCGACAACGGCGAGTGGGGCGGAGACGTGAAGTGGGAGCCCATCTCCGGAGAGCCGCTGTTGGTCATCTACGCAAATGTCGAAGGGATGGAGCCCGCCGATGACGGGGCAGTCGCTGTAATTGGAAGCGGAGGTGTCTGGACAAGTTACGACGCGAACCGCAGGGACAGCTCCGATTGGTCAAGTGAACGCTTCACAGTCGGCAATGGTCCAGGTGGCAGCGGCTATGCGGTTGCCTTGCGCCGCGACGACGGTGGCGCGTGGCGGGTGGAACAGGTTGCACGCTTTCCACGCGCCGCATTTGGCTTGAAAACCATCGGCCACGATCTTTTTGTTGCATGGAGCGGAAACCGTGCAATCGTGTTCACGTCGACAGGGATCGCCGGCGTCGCACAATGCATCGCTGCAAAATGAACGCTCTGGGGCGCCCGCCTTTGAGTACTAAAAAGAGCGAAGTTTGCGGGCGCTGATTGAATAACACGGCCGGACAATTGGTCGGGGCGGCGTGATTTGAACACGCGACCCTCTGCTCCCAAAGCAGCGGGGGATACCAGTGAATCCGCGGAAATGCTACACTTTTCTGCTTTTCGCGCGTGCATCGTGTGCATCATTTTGCACGATATTCACCCACGGATTCACCCACGGCTTAATGCCCGCGCGGCAGCTTTTCGAGCACCTCTGCCGTCGTGAATTTCCGCAACTCCACCGCCGCTCCGGCGCGAGCGAACGCCTCAGCAGTATCCCGGAAGCACTCGATGCGAGTCCGGTCAGGACCTATCAGCGGCATCACTCCGCCGCCCGGTGCGTTGACGGCAGGAATACGCTCGTCTGGATCGCCCGGCACCACGGCGACCCACGCGAACAGTTCCGTGATCTTGTGACCGTCAGTCATCGTCCTCGCCCTGTTCATAAGCGATACAATCGCATTCCGTGCAGGCAGTCGAGCCGGGATATTTGGGGTCTCCGCCATGCTCCTCGGGCGCGTGCCCGCAGGTGCAGGCCACGTTTATTGGCCTATCGTGACAGTTCATCATTCCACATTACCTCCCTGCCAGATGATCTCCGCATCCGCTGGCACCTCCTGCAGCGTCCGCGGAATACCTCGCGTGAGCGGGTCGTCGACCAGCAAGAACGGTGCCCTCAAAAAGCGGGTGCCAAAACGAGCCGACGATGCTGCCAGTCACCTCCTCCCACGGCCGCGGCTTGTCGCGTATCTCGCCAATGGCCGGGAGCCTGAATCGGAAGGTGTATCTCATATCTCGGACGAGTTCACGACGCGCCACGGTACACGGCATGCCACGCCAGTCAGGACGTGCTCTGGCAGCCGATAGCCCGGCGTTCGTATCTCCAAGTCAGCGCCTAACTTCTGCTTCATCAGGAGCGACAGCCGCACCACGTCCGGCTCGGCGTCGAAAATGAGCAGTGCTATATCTTCTGGTAGCCCGAGATAACATGACGCTCCCGCACGTCGACGTCGCGCCTCCTCGATTTGCGGCCCGTCACGCTCGAAATCGAATTGGATCGGCTTCGTTGGGACGACTTTGATCGTGAACTCGATGTCGCCGTTCATCCGCAGCCGACCGCGCGTGTTGGACATGCGAAACGTCTCCCCGTGGCAGCGCACGGTCACAATGATTTCTCCCGTGTGGTAGTAGTGTAAGACGCCGCCATCTTCCCATCCGCAGACAGTCTCCAACCTGTACTCAAATTCGATGCAGTCAACTGGCCGCTGGCAGACCTCGCAGAACGGATAATTGTGCGGCAGCCCATGTCGTATCTGTGGCTCCGGCAAAAGGCGCTCGGCCGCGAGTTGCATCATTGTTTCCTCACCACATTGCCGCTGTCGTCGCGCGTCCACAGGTCAGGCCGCACGAGCAGTCGTAACTCATCGAGATTGTCACCGACCTCATCTGGCGTCAGATGTTCGCCGAGCGGCTCATCCGGTCCCGGTAGATCGCAAGGCTCCAAATCGTCAGGGTCAATCCCGAATACCGTGCGCGCGAAACCGACAAGGTTGAACTCGCCGGTCACGTTCACGCTGACCATGCCATTCTCGAAGATTGACGCGACCGTCACGCGGTGCCCGGTCGATTTCAGCCGATATAGCGACCAAGGCTCGATGCGCTCAGCGACGGCGCGAGGTGTAGGCGGTAGGCGATCCTTAAATTCGCGCCAGGCCCGTTCCTGAGCCTCAGTTGGTTCCGTCCACCGCGCCATGCCGCACTCCCTGTTGAAGACCGCGCGTCGCGGGGAGGGGGCACGCGACGCGCGGTCATATCAGGGAGAGAGGGCAACCGTCGTTGCTGTGGGGGGTTTCTGTTGGCTGCCGGCGCTCCCTCGGTCCGTCAACGCCGTTCCCGGTGTGGGGTTCCACGACGTTGTGATTCACGACATGCAGCCATGCTGCAGGAGCATGCGTATTCCGCTTGCAATCGTTTGGCACAAAGCCAAAATTATGATTGTGAAGGAGGACGGAAAATGACGAAACGGTGTGTGGTTCTCGGGTGCGGTCGGCGCGTTGGCCTCGATACCTACGTGAACGCATGGAAGAAGGCGATTGAGATAGCGGCCACGAACCCCGACCAATGGGTGCCGCAGACGCCGCGCGGTTACGGCGGCACGGTTGCGGAGGCTCTCCGGGAGTTCCGTGACGGCATGCACGACCGGATCAACCGCCACATTCCCGGCTACGGCAATGGCCGGAATTGGGAGTACGGGCACTACATGGAGACGTGGAGAGCCGCGCGGGCGTTGAACGGGGGAGTGGTGATCCACTGGCTCCCAAAACACTTGAAGGCGAGGTTCGCGCACCGTTTGGAGGCCGGGTGATGAAGGTGATCATCGACACACCCATGACCATAGCGAACCCGAATGGTACGCCATTCACGATCAGGGGTGCGCCCGACATCGATTGGGCGCTCGATAAAGTCGCAAAACACATGGAAGGCATTTGGACGCGTGCTGATTTGACTGTCCGCCACACTGAGGAGGAATAGAAATGGTACATGGACTCACAACCGCGCAGTTTGAGCAGATTGCTCAGACCCGCGTCGACATCTACCAGCAAAGGAAGCTGGTTTGCCGTTGCGTTTCGCTCGCGGACTGTTACCCCGGCGAGCCGGAGACGATTGCGGTTGCTGCCGCATTCATCCGCCAAGGCAAACCGTACGTTACGCGCATCGCTACCCTCTGCGCGGCCGAATAATTTTCGCGGAAAGTGCGATTTTTCTCTTGACTCCGTTTGGCACAAAGCCCAAATATGTAGCGTGAGAGGAGAGACAGAAATGGCAACGGTTCGAGCGAAAGGCCAGTTCCAGTTTCAGGGAGACGACGTGTTCGGCTGGAACGGATGGGTGGTATTCAACGGGAAGCGGCACGCGGTGCCTCCGAAGGAGATCGAGATACAGGAGACCCGGAACGCGGAGCCTTATTGGGAGCGCGTCGCGTACGACACGAAGGATGAATTGCGGGAGGCCGCCAAGCGCCTCCTGCGGAGGCTGGCGAGGGCAGAAATGAGAAAGGAAGGTGTGCAATGACGCTCTTGGAGATCAGGGCGGCGGTGCTGGCCGGGAAGCGGGTGTTTTGGGGGCACCGCGGTTACGAGGTGAAGAAGCAGGGCGAGAACTGGAACATTGTGTACGGGCCGACCGGATACACGTTCCTCCTCGCGCCTTGTGGCGTCATGGAGTGCAAAGAGGAGGAGTTCTTCTGTGAATAACGAGCGGATTTTTTGCGGCTGCCTGACAACCGGGTTTATTTGGGCGGACCGCTGGCACGAACGGCACGGCGACTATGTGCGGCTCGCGTACATGAATTACCGGACTCTGGAATTGGAGATCGAGAAGGGTTGTCCCGCGATCCTTGTGCCAGACATCAAGGCCGACGCGGAGGCGCTCCAAGCAATGAAGGGGCAACGGTATCCACTCACCGCTACCAACGAGGTGACATTGGGCGGCGAATGCCGCCACGGCATACCGATCCACGACCCGGTTCCGTGTTGTGTGTGCAAGGAGGCGAACCCGTGACTGAATTTCGCAAAGAGTTCACGCCCGGAGAGGGCGCGCCATTGTGCGAGGTGATCAACTGGTATCGTACTAAGGTCTGCGGCCGCGTGCTCGCGGCGGGGTTCTATTGGTGGAGAAACGACGACCTCGGAAACCTCGATGCGTTGCACGGCCCATTCGAGACGTGTCCGGCAGCGGAGGCGGACGCAAAGGAATGTTGGGAGACCGAGAAGGAGATCGAGCTTTGAAGCGCCCCGGCTATCGCGAGGCAATTTTCTGGATCGCGGCGAACGACGATACGACATGGCTTAACGATGAAGAGCCGATAATCTCGGTGACGGCCGCGCTCGTGCAAGACTTGTTCGAGGTAACCGAAGAGCGCCTGTTCGGCGACTTGCGCCGGGCAGTCAAGAAGCAACAGGACAGGAGGACTTGATGGCGACCGCTCCAACCCAAATGCTCGAAAAAATCGGCCGCGTCCTCTATGGCGAACGATGGAAGCGCGGCACCGCCAAAGACGGCGGCGTCAGTGAGGAGATCATCCGCCTATGGATGAATGGCGAGGTGGAATTGCGGCCAGACAACGCCGTGTTCGCGCACCTTTCCATCGCCTTGAATCGCCGCTTCGCCGAGATCGCGCGTTTGCAGCGGCAGGTTGACCACTGGATCAATGACGACGCCTACCGCAACGCATTGCTGCCACAAAAGAAGAAGGCCGGAGCGCGGTAGCGCCCCGGCCCATTCACACACATGGACAGGACTGTTGGGAGGAGGATTTTCAGCCGGAGCGGCCGTGCCCGTTCGCGATGGCTTCGCCGAACTGGTTGCTCTGTTCGCGCAACTCGTTGACGATTTCCGTCAGGCGTGACGGGTCGTTTTTCGCGGAATTGACGAGTTCGGCAATGCCCTGGACGAACGTGCCGGCGCGCAACTGAGGCGTCGCGCCACCCTTTTGAACCTCATTCGACAACTCGCTGAGGCTGGTAATGTTCTTCATCGCTTTCCTCTTTTGCCAAAAGAAACCCCTTCGGACGGTGAAAGCATAAGCACGTCCGAAAGTTCCGCGCAATAGTGATTCACGCCGTTGTGGATCACGCCGCCCGAGGAAATTTCACGTCACGCTTCTCTTCGGTTGCAGGGTCGTCGCGGTACGCGCGAAACTCGATCATCGGCTCCATGCCGAAAAACACTGCAAATCTCAGGAGCCGTGCCAGCCAGCGGGACGCGACGATGCGGAAATCGATGGTATGCACGAGACAACAATCGCAGCATTCCATCTTGAACCCGTCTTCGATAGGCCGCACCCACGCGCCCTCGGCCGGACGCGCATAGACCAAAGCATCTGCCATTTCATTGCCCTTCTTCACCACGGAGCCTCCAATTCCACGCCCGGCTCACGGTCCACCACTGGCTCATCCTCGCCCACGATGCAGTCCAGAGGAATGCCAACGCACTTTTGCGTTCCCACTCCGAATCTCACCGTACCAAACTTTCGCGCGCCTTTACAGAGCAAAAGGTGTGACCGGAGATCAGTGTGGTAAGGCGTGTCCTTGATCATCCGCAACAACTCTTGCGGGTTATTCGACACGCACAGGAATTGTTTACCCTCGCACTCTTTGATGGTGACCCCGTGGCGCTTCATAATGTCGAGCGCCGCGTTCGCGTCGAGGCTGGCGACATCTTTCCGCGCGCCGCACGCGATTGTGAGCAGTTCGTACATATTGAGCGTAAGCGTGCCGTTCACGCGGATCATTTGCTGCAAGATGGTCGAGAGTACCTTGCCGGAACTCTCCTCTTCCGCATTTTCGAGGTAGTCGTTCCAATCATAGCGGTCGAGCATTTTCCGCGCCGATTCTGGCGACGCGAGTTTTTTGCTGACGAGCGACCAGGCCCCCGCCATAAGCGCACCGTATTGGTCGCCCTCTCGTTGCGAGCCGAATTTTTCGGCCGCGGCCCGGCTGAATGTCTTGATGTTGGCGAGCGTTGTTGGCATGAGGTCGACGCTCCGGCGCATGAGACGCCGCGGCAAATCGCTGTTATGCCCCATTTCCGACAACGACTTGTCGATCGCGTCCCACTGTGCGGCAGCCTCTTTGCCGGAGACGCCCTCTTTTTTCGGCCGGAGCGTCAAGATTGTGAACCGCTCGTAGTCAGCCTGGCGCTCGATTGCGACCGCGATACTGGACAGGCAGAACATCGAGCGGATGGTCGTCGTGATGTACCCGCCCGTCGCCGTGCCTTTGAGCGTGACCGCGCCAGACTCCGACGCCGCGCCGCGCGCCATCGTCAGAATCTCTTTCAATTTGATGGCCTCCTTGTCGCTCGTCGTCTCGCTTTCGTCGAAGAGGATTGGCAGCGCGTCGGAGTCCAGCCTCGCACGAACGCCGGCCGCGGTCGTGCCGCCGTCGACGAAGATGGCCGTTCCGTTCATCAAGGGCTTCACGAACCGGCCGAGCACGGTTGTCTTTCCCGCGCCCGGACCGCCGTTGATCCAGATATGCGGTCGCCATTGCAGCGCGCCACCGAGCGGCGCGAGCGCACACCAGCCAGCGAGCAGCGGACCGGACGCCTCTTTCTGCCAGCGAAACGCCTGTGCAATTTTGAGGATCGCGAGACCCTCTTCATCGCTCAGAGGCTCAACATCGATGCTCGGCATCGTGTTACGGATTGAGTAGCAGTATTTGGAATCGGGAAGAGGCCCCAATTCGGTTTGTTGTGCATCGACCATCAAGTGATCTCCAAAGTGGTAGACAATGCGGCCGCCATCGATCCACGCGCCGCGACCGCGTTCCGTTTCTCCGCTGTAAAAGCCTGCGACCTCAGCCGCGCGCATCATCCAGTTTTGCGCCATGTCCCGCCACGCTTGTTGGCCGCCATGGCCGTCTGCGTTGAACTCACGCTGCCACCATTCGAGGGGGGCGAGTGGGATCATTTCCGATTTCAGGTCGCGCCGCCGCGCGCTGATAACCTGCTTCATTTTCCGGCTGTAAAAGTACACGTCGTTCTTGTCGTAGCCGAGGATGGTGAAATGCGCGGCCGCACGTTCCGTCATTTCCGTCGCGGCCGCGTCCGACAAGACCCTTCGCTCGCGCTTCTTCTTCGGCTCAGGATCCAGTGAGGTTTCGCCGTCGTCCATGTCCGCGGGCACGGACATTTGCGGAATGTCCGCACTCGGTGACACCGGATGCAAAACGACATCAATCTGCCGCTTCACCTCTTCGCTGCCGGCGAGGAGCGCGAGATCGTTCCAGTCGGTAGGCTTGGACTCCACGTTCGCGAATTGCGGCACCACGACGATTCCGCCGACAGCGAGCGCGGCATGTTCGGCTTCGAGCACGCCAGGGTTCCGGTCCGTCCATTGGTCGTTGTCGGCACACACCACGATGGTCGCGTTCGGCAGCATTTCGCGCGCCTTCCGCGCGACTGGCGCGAGATTGCCGCAATCGAACGCAACGAGCGTGCAGAATCCGGTCGCGGCATGCACGGACGCGCCGGTCGCGTAGCCCTCGGTGATGCAGATCGTCGGCTTAGGGTCGCCACGCGAGACGTTGCCAATCGTGAACCAGCAGCCTTTCTTTTCGCCGCCCGACAGAAAATCCCGGTCCCGCCAGGTCGCGTTCTTGTCGTTCGGGAAAATCGCCTGCAGCGACGCGATTTCCTTCTTGTCGTTACGGATCGGAATGAGCAGCGCATTCTTGATGCGCTTTTCCGTCACCTCTCCCGTTTCAGGATCAGTGTACTCTTTCACCCAATCGGCCGTGCGGAGGCCGTAGCTGCCCACCTTTTTGCGCTTGAGGTACGGGTGCTCGGAGCACTCGGCGGCCGCCTTCCAAATCGCATTCGCCCGAGCCGCCGCGGCCGCATGCTCCTCGCGACGCTTCTGTTCGCGGCGCGCGGCCGACTCTTTGGAGAGTCGCCGCATTTCCTCGCGCTCTTGCGGCGTCAATTCAGCCGCGCCCTTGCCGCTCCACTTGATTTTCGCGTCCGGCCCGAGCCGCTTGTAATCGCCGAACACTCCGTTCGGCTTGCCATCGGTGTGGAGGATCGCCCACACGTTGCGCTTGCCGCGCCGGTCGTCGCGATGCTGATAGCGATGGAATCCCTCACGCACATTTTCCGTGACGAAAATGCCGTGCGACGCCATCGCGTCGGTGAACTCGGTAACAGCGTCGATCATGGATCGCGAAGCCTGTCCTCGATGTAGGCTGACGCGTCTGTCGGCGATGTCGCGAAGCATGCAAACCCGCCATGCTTTTCGACTTGCGCGACGAAATTCTTTTGCTCTGGCGAGCGACGGCCGTCCGGCGTCTTCACCTCGATGCCGGTGAAAACCGCGACAGTCTTTCCGACCATTTCCGGCGTGATCTTGACTGGAGTCCAGCCGACGTAATCCGAACCCCCCTTGCACAATCCGGCATGAAGCGGCCGCGCCTGCTTAATCAGGACATCGCCTGGCGCGACACGGATGTTCATTTGCATGCCAAACCGCGTGGATTTTCCAACCCACCCAAGGCCCGTGTTATTACGAAAGAGCGTGCAGCATTTGGCGAGCGCAAGCTGAATCCGCTTGCCGATTTCCTGTTCTGGCTCGCTCATCCGGCCACCGTGGTGTCACGACCTTGTTCCTGTGGCTCCAAAATGAAGCATGCGATATGCCGCCCGGTCCCCTTGCCTTCGGAACCGTCCTCGGTCGCGCACCAACGCACATCCCGCAAATTTCGCACTTTGGCCCCGGCTTCGAGCAGCATCAGCACCCACTTATCTAAAGGGTACACGATGACGACACGCTTACCGTTCTTGTGTTCGGCCAGAGCTTTTCGTACCCAAGCCGTCATGCCCTTCTTCTTCCCTTCGTGCATGATCGCGCCGAAAGGCGGGTTCACGTAGTTCGACTGCCCCCATTCGCATGTCAGGCCGTCGAAATCGTCTGGCTTCGGATACGGGCACGGGTCGAAATCGAACTGGAACTCCAACTGCAATTCGGCCATCAGGCCCGGAGGTGTGAGCCAGTAGTGTTTCCCGTCCGACTTGCTGCCGGCGTGGAACTTGTTGTCGGCCGGCGCGAGACTCATGCCGCGGCCTTGCGCTCCGCGCACCACGAGGGCAGGAACTTTTCGAGCCACGCATCAAGTTCAACAATCGGCCGAAGCGCAGATTGCGGAATCCAAAACGCCATTGTGCCGCGCGGCGTCTTTTTCCAGAACGTCTCTACCTTTCCTTCGTGCCCTGGCAGCCACCCCACGAGCTTAAAAACACCATCCAGGCCAATAGCCAGAATGTAGGCCCGTTCTGGCTTGTCCTTTTCGTACATCGCCAAATGACCATCGCGATGCACTGTGTTGCGCACTTGCAGAGGCCCTACGTCGTCATCGCCGCGCCTGCCGCTGCACCAATAAATTCCGTAGTGCTTTGCCACGGCCATTTCAGCGCCAGCGCCGTCGATGTCCTTGCTCCAATTATCGTCCGCGCGATTAAGCCCGTGCGCGTTGTGACGATTGTCGCGCAAATTGTTCATGTGACGCTGCACACCAACCTCCGCGGCGATGCGCAACTCACTCATTGTGAGCGAAACGGTGACGCTCATACCCCTGCCCTCGCCTCGCGCCGCGCGCGAAGCCATTTCCATTGCGCCATGACCGCGTGCTCAATTTCCGCCTTGATGGCGGCCGTGCGCCGCGGATCGCCGCCGCCGCGCTTATCGGCGCGCGCCTGGATTTCGCGTGCGCGGTCCGCGAGCGCGACGCGCGTCAGGAGTTCGTGAGCCTCGCACGCCGCTTTCCATTCGTCGCCAGCCGCGTTGACGAGCCGCCCTTGCATGTTTGCGAGCAGGCAGTACGGCGCGCCGTCCTCGGCTTTCCACCATCCGTAGCTCATCGGCCGTACGCCCGAGCTTGGTTTTCGGCCTTGAGCCTTTGCGCGCGCTCGCGCGCCTCGAAGATTTGCTCCGCCCACCGCCAGTGATAGCCGCGCTGTTGCCCGAGCGCCTTCAACTGATCGAGCGTTCGCGCCTCACGCACCTCCTTGCGTTGCTGGTCGACCAGCAGCTTCCGCATTTCCGGCGTGATTTCCTGCAACTCGCCGTCGCGCTGTTCAGGGTTGCGGTCGAGCACTTGGTGTACGTGGCCGCAGTTCGGACACGTCGCGACCGGAGGCGTGTAGACGAAGAAGCACTCCTCGCACTGCTTGATTGGAAGCGACGCGTTTTTCTTTTTCTTCTTCCCGCCATCGAGCGACCATTCGTAATCGGTATCAGGCAACCCGAGGCCAGGCCGCATCAGATTGCCAGCGTGATCAAGAATGAGCGCCTTGCCCTTGCCGTCGAATGTCCTGAGCGCGCGGCCGATTTGTTGGAGGTGCAGCGAGAGAGACTTGGTGGGCCGGAGAAGGATTGCGGCCTCGATCGACGGAATGTCGAAGCCTTCACCGAAGATATTGACGGAGGAGAGCAAGCGGACCTCTCCCGCGCGGAACGCCGCGATGATTTCCTTTCGCTCAGCCTTCGGCGTGTGATGATCGATGTGGCGCGACGGAACGCCCGCCGCCTGGAATTGCTCGGTGACGTGCAGGCTGTGCTTGACCGTGCAACAGAACGCGACCGCGCGCTTGCCAGCCGCGAGCCGGAGATAATGCTGCACGGCGTCGCCAGTGATGGCCGCCTTGTCCATCGCAGCTTCGAGTTCGCTCTTGACGAAATCGCCCATCTTTGTGTGGACGCCGGAGAGGTTCGGCGTCGACGGCGCGAACGCGGTGTAATCCGACAGGAAATTGTTATCGATCAGCCAGCGCACGGACGGACCGCGCACCATGTACGAGAAGAACTGCCGGAGGCCCTCCCCCGTGAGCCGCCATGGCGTTGCCGTCAGGCCGATGGCCTTTGCGCCGTGCCCCCGAAGGTGATTAAAGACGAACTCCCACCCTGCCGCCGCGAGGTGGTGACATTCGTCGACGATGATCAGGTCGCACTTGTCGAGCGTTTCGACACGTCTCCGCAACGTGTCGATTGACGCGACGATGGCAAGCGCGCCCGGCCGCGGCTTTGTCCCGGCCGCCATGATGGTGACATCGAGGCCGACCTTGGAGAACGCCTCGTAGGTTTGATCAATGAGAAAATCGCGATGGACGGTAAACACGACGCGACGGCCGCGCGCGTTCGCCGATTGCGTGATCAGTGTGCCGATAGCCGTCTTGCCCGAGCCGGTAGGAGACTGGATCAAAACGCCGTCGTGCGCCTTGATGGCTTCGCGCGCCTCCTCGATCATCTTGGCTTGGTGCGGATAAGGAACGAGCGTCATGCGCGCTCCAAATCCATGTACGCGCGGATGGCTTCCGCGATCAGAGGGGCGACGATTGAGTTTCCGGCCGTGCGCCAGAGCGGCGTACGGAGGTGGACTTTTTCGATACCGGGCAGAGCCGACGCCTGAGCATGCCGAGGGCTACCGTCTCGAAATACTCCGAGTCCAACCCCATCAACCAAAAGGCGAATTGTGGGTTCGGTGCGCCGCGCTTTTCCGTCGTGGCAGAGGAGCCATTCGTGTTCGGACCAGAACGTACCGTTGCGTCCGCGGTAGCGTTCGGCGAGTTCACGGACATTTGCCGCGGCAACTGGTCGATGCGCGAGCGATCCCCCGCTTGGGTCGCCATCCCAACGGAATCCTTCCAGTCCCGCGCCGATGGCGTCACCCACGTCGACGCCGCCATCTGCGTTTGCAAGCTCGCACCCGTCGACGAGCGTTCGTACTTGGCAAAGTCCGGTCCCGCCGCCGATGCTTTCGGCGTCGCCCACGTCGCCCGCTCCATGATTTCGCGGGTGATGTTCTGAGACCGCGAGTTTGCCGGCCTGTTCGAGTTCTGCGACGACAGACTCGTCACCGTCGGCCACGTCGCCTCGCGTGGCAGTCCAAACGAGGCGGTTACGGATATGTGGCGCGTCGATGCTGCAAGCCGGTACATCGACCGCTTCGCAGGAGTAGCTTTCGCTTTCCAGATCAGCGAACACTCCGTCGAGCCAACCGTAGCCAAGCGCGCCTGAAACTTGCTCGCCCATGAGGACACCGGGGCGGCCGCTTCGTACGAGTCGAAATGTGTCGGGCCACAAATGCCTTGGATCGTCAGCACCGCGACGCTTTCCGGCATTCGAGATCGGCTGGCACGGGCAGGAGGCGGTCCAGAGCCTTCGATCGTCAGGCCAGCCAGCAAGTCGGGCTGAGTAGGCCCACACGCCGATGCCAGCGAAGAGGTGGTATTGCGTGTAGCCATCGATTTCTTCCCAACGTACATCTTTGATGCTTCGGGAATCGATGTCGCCAGCGGGAATGAGGCCCGCGCGCATCAACTCGTGAAGAGCGGCGACGCAATCCTCATTGATCTCATTGTAGTACGCCGCCATGCCCGGTCCCCGAAGCCGGGCACATAATTTTCACACCGCGCGGAAAAATTCGCCGGAGTTTGAGTGCATCAAACGGTCGTGTTCGGGTGCGAACGGTCGCAACTGGAACGCTGCATGATCTATGTTAATCGCAAACGCGTTCCATGCGCCGATGACGACAAAAGCGCGACATCGCACGATTCACATTGCACGTTGTGATTCTCTCCGGCACTCCTTGTCGCGGGCAAGGCGTATCGCATCGGAAATCAAGAATGAGCGGGATGATGCCCGGCTATTATCCGGGCTTGCGGAATGACGAGTATCATGCGGACCCCGCAATATCAAAAACTAAGCTGGACGTGATCGGGTCTGCCGACGCGTGTCCGAAAAAGTATTGGGCGCGGTTCATCGATCCAAACGCGGAGCCGTATGAGCCGACGAAGGCAATGTTCCTTGGTGCCGCGCTGCACGTCGCGGTTTTGGAACCGGACAATTTCTACAAGGAGTATGCGGCCGCGCCGGAAGGAATCGACAGACGATTCAAGGAAGGCAAGGCCCGGTGGGCGCAGTTTGAGCAGGAGTCGAAAGGCAAGAAGCTCCTC
>Ga0209579_10001899_pt1 | contig 16686 bp, 11 predicted proteins | sample Coa_R1_2_FD_187152 | JGI IMG/M metagenome (GOLD analysis project Ga0209579, IMG submission 187152) | Surface soil microbial communities from Centralia Pennsylvania, which are recovering from an underground coalmine fire - Coalmine... | ecosystem: Environmental > Terrestrial > Soil >... | reverse complement strand
GTCCTGCACCTGGGGAGTACGGTCGCAAGACTGAAACTCAAAGGAATTGACGGGGGCCCGCACAAGCGGTGGAACATGTGGTTCAATTCGACGCTACGCGAGGAACCTTACCTGGGCTCGAAATGCTAGTGACCAGCTTTAGAAATATTGCCTTCCCGCAAGGGACACTAGTATAGGCGCTGCATGGCTGTCGTCAGCTCGTGCCGTGAGGTGTTGGGTTAAGTCCCGCAACGAGCGCAACCCCTGCACACAGTTACTACTCGCAAGAGAGGACTCTGTGTGGACTGCTCCGGATAACGGAGAGGAAGGTGGGGATGACGTCAAGTCCGCATGGCCTTTATGTCCAGGGCTACACACGTGTTACAATGCAGGGTACAAACCGTTGCCAACCCGCGAGGGGGAGCTAATCGGAAAAAACTCTGCTCAGTTCGGATTGCAGTCTGCAACTCGACTGCATGAAGCCGGAATCGCTAGTAATGGCGCATCAGATCGGCGCCGTGAATACGTTCCCGGGCCTTGTACACACCGCCCGTCACATCACGAAAGTGAGTTGTACTAGAAGTCGCCACGCTGACCGCAAGGAGGCAGGCGCCCAAGGTATGACTCATGATTGGGGTGAAGTCGTAACAAGGTAGCCGTAGGAGAACCTGCGGCTGGATCACCTCCTTTCTAAAGATAGAGCCAGCTCAGCCCGCTATGGTGTGCGGGTAATGCTGGCCAACGCAGCAGAAGCTCTCACGGGCTTCAACGCTGCAATCGTTCGATACTCTTCAGCTTCGGCTGAAGAATGTTACTCACTTCCCGCTTTTGGCTTCGGCTGGATGCGCGGCGAACGGATCCTGGCAAATCGTATTAACTGTCTTGAGCGACATTTTCTAAACGACGAAGGGCCCCGATGAAAATCGGGGCCCTTTTTGTTTGGTGCCAGCAGTTCCTCCATCCTTGCTTGCGCCGGCTGCATCCCCGGCGCAGAATGCGCTTACATGCCGGCCCCATTACCTGCCAAGGAGCAAAGCCTGCGCGCGTTCGCCCCGGCTTTGGTCCTGCTGTTTGTGTGCATGCTCATTAACTACGTCGACCGCGGGAACGTCTCCACGGCTGGACCGCTGCTGAAAACAGAGTTTCATCTTTCCGCTTCCCAGCTGGGCATTCTCTTCGCTGCATTCTTTTCCAGCTACACCCTGATGCAGTTCGTGGCCGGCTGGCTGGTCGATCACTTCGACGTCAATTTCATCCTGATGGCCGGCTTCATGCTGTGGTCCGTAGCCACCGCGGCCACGGGGCTGGTCCGCGGTTTCATCCTGTTGCTGGTGATGCGCCTGATCCTCGGAGTCGGAGAGTCAGTCGCCTTGCCGGCGTGCTCCAAAATCCTCGCTCGGCATTTACCGGAGCACCGCCGTGGTTTTGCCAGCGGCGCCTTGATGTGCGCTCTGCGTTGCGGCAACGCCATCGGTACGTTGGCCGCCGGCCTGCTGATGGCCAGGTTTGGCTGGCGGCCGGTGTTTATCTTGGTGGGACTGATCAGCGTTTTATGGCTGCCCGCATGGGCCAAGTGGAAGCCGCGCGACGTCCCGCAACCGTCGTCCGGACCCTCGAGGCCTGGTCCTCGCGGCGCGGAAATTCTCCTCCAGCGCTCTTTCTGGGGAGCTTGCATCGGCCACTTCGCCAGCAACTATCTCTTCTATTTCATGATTACCTGGCTCCCAACATATCTGGTCCTAGAACGCCACCTATCCATGTCGGCTATGGCTGGTTTGGCTGGGCTTTATTACTCGGTGGACGCGCTCTCCGCCATCACCGCTGGCTGGCTCCAGGATCACTTCATTCGTCGGGGCTACACGCCAACGCTGGTGCGCAAGACTGCGATGGCGCTTGGATTTCTCATCGCCGCCGTAGCGCTAGGCGGCTGCGCTCTTGCCAGCGCATCCTGGTTTTCGCTCTGGCTCATGGCTGCGGGAGTAGGCTGCGGCATGACCGCTCCGGGACTGCTGACCTTTCCGCAAACGCTGGCCGGGCCGGAGGGTGTTGGCCGTTGGTACGGCTGGCAAAATGGCTTCGCCAATTTTTCCGGCGTGATCGGACCGGCCCTCACCGGGTTCGTCGTTCAGCAAACCGGCAAGTTCTTCATGCCGTTCGCCATTACCGCAGGCGTGTGCGTCGCCGGGATTCTGGGCTGGGTCTTCGTCGTAGGCCGGGTGGAGCAGGTCGTCTGGCGTTCCCTGTACAAGCCTGCGGCCACGCCCGCCGTCGCCCGTAGCTAAGTGCGTTGTCCTTTCATCACATTACAGCGTTCTGCCGCTTGCCAAGACCCGCCGATAACTCTAGTTTGATTGTTAAATTCTGCGGTCGATTTGCCAGGTCGGTACCGAATTAATCTCGGCACGATGAGACACAAGGAGAAATAAGTGATGAAGCAGAAAAGTTTCTATCTGGCGGTCGCACTTGCGGTTTGTCTGGCTTTCATCGGCGTAACCTTCGCGCAACGCCCGGAAACCGACATTGATCCGGCCAAGCATCCCAATCTGGCCGAGGCTCAGCATCACATTCTGCAGGCGGTACAAAAGATCGACGAGGCGCAAAAAGATAACCATGACCAGTTAGGTGGCCATGCCGAAAAGGCCAAGCAGTTGCTCGACCAGGCTTCCCACGAACTCAAGGAAGCCGCGGAATACGCCAATCACCACCACTAATCGATTCATTCGCTAATGTAAGAGGCCTCTGCGCAATAACCAGGCAGAGGCCTTTTGATTTTCGTTATCTGCTCGCGGTTTTGTCCCGTTATGGTCAGGACGCCGGAACCCGCCCGGCCAGCATTCCGCCGTCCAGCACGATGTAGTGCCCGGTCATGAACGACGCCTTATCCGAGCACATCCACAGCACGGCTTCCGCAATTTCGATGGGTTTGCCAAAACGTCCGAGGGGATGTTGCGACAGCACCCACTTATTTACTTCCGGATCGCCGAACGCGCGTTCCGCCATAGCGGTCTCAATCACAGCGGGGCACACTGCGTTTACCCGGATCCCCGCTTTCGCGCATTCCAGCGCCGCCGTTCGCGTCAACCCGATCACCGCGTGCTTGCTGGCGATATACGCGGAAGCCCCCGCCGCTCCCATCAGTCCTGCTACCGACGACATGTTCACGATGGCGCCCCCGCCGCCCTGTTTCAGCATCTGCGGAATTTCGTATTTCAGGCTGAGCCAGACGCCTTTCACATTGATGTCCATCACCTGGTCGAATTCGTCCTCAGTCCAGTCGAATAGCGGTTGCCACTTGCCTTCGATGCCGGCATTGTTGAACGCCACATCCAGCCGCCCATATTTTTCCACCGTCCTTTGCACAAACGATTGCACATCCGTCGCTTTGGAGACGTCGCCCTTCACAAAGATTCCGTCGCCGCCCGCCGACCGGATCAGGCGGACGGTTTCGTTTCCTTCCGCTTCCCGCCGCCCCGTAATCACCACTTTGGCGCCCTCTTTCGCGAAGAGCACCGCCGTATCACGGCCAATGCCGGTTGTCCCGCCGGTAATCAGCGCCACTTTGCCGCACAGTTCGCCTTGCCGTTCTGTCGCCATCTCTTCTCCGTTTTGCTGCCGCTTTTTGTCACTGGCGCGAGTGCCTTCGTTTCTAATGGGAATCCTCCCGGATGTAAAGCAATCTTTCTGTTACACGCTGTTCAAGCCCGGCGAACCGCCCACCGTGCTGCTATTCTGGTGTCTACAACTCCGGAGACCGCACCATTGCCGCCCATTCTCAGCGCTCAATCGCTTTCCAAACGCTACGGCGTCGCGCCCCTTTTCCAGAACATTTCCTTCACCATCTCCGAAGGCGAACGCATCGGCCTGATCGGCCCCAACGGCTCCGGCAAGTCCACGCTGATCGAGATTCTGGCCGGTCGCGTCAAGCCAGACACCGGCAATGTCGCCCTTCGCAAACGCGCCCGCCTGAGTTCCGTGGTACAGGTCTCCGAGTTTGCTCCCAACGAGACCGTGCGCTCCGTCATCGAAAAAGCCTTTCACGAAGGTCATGTTCCCGGACACGAACGCGCCGGGCGTTTCGCCGAAGTTCTCGGCCGCGCGGGATTCGAGGACCACGAGGCCATCGCCAATTCGCTTTCCGGAGGCTGGCGCAAGCGGCTGGCCATTGCCGCCGCGCTCGTACAGCAGCCGGACATCCTGCTCCTCGACGAACCCACCAATCACCTCGATCTCGAAGGTATCGAGTGGCTCGAATCCGTCTTGCAATACGCGTCATTTGCTTGCGTCGTGGTCAGCCACGACCGCTACTTCCTCGAAAATGTAGCCAATGCCATGGTTGAACTCAGCCGTTCCTATGAAGACGGCTTTCTGCGCGTCGCCGGCAACTACAGCAAATTTCTCGAAGCCAAGGAAAACTATCTCCACGCCCAGCAAAAGCATCAGGACGCGCTCGAAAATCGCGTTCACAACGAACTCGAATGGCTGCGCCGCGGCCCCAAGGCCCGCACCACCAAATCCAAGGCGCGCATAGGCAAAGCCCACGAACTGATCGGCGACCTCGCTGATCTCAATGCCCGCACCCGCGGTACCTCGGCCAACATCAATTTTTCCTCCACCAACCGGCAAACCCGTCAGCTTATTCAACTGGACGATATCGATTTTTCCTTTGGTGGCCGCAAGCTCTTCGAAAAAATTCAGTTCAGCATCACATCCGGTATGCGCGTTGGACTGGTCGGCCCCAATGGCAGCGGCAAGAGCACGTTGCTGCGCCTCCTGCTCGGCGAACTTCAGCCCGCCGCCGGCAGGATTCGCAAGGCCGACAATCTGCGCGTCGTCTATTTCGATCAGAACCGCCGCCTCGATCCCGATATTTTGCTGCGCCGCGCCCTGGCGCCGGACAGCGACTCGGTCATCTACCAGGACCGCGTCATCCACGTCGCGTCGTGGGCCGCGCGCTTCCTCTTTACCGGCGAAGATCTGAACCGTCCCGTTGGGCGTCTCTCCGGCGGTGAACGCGCCCGCGTCCTGATCGCTCAGCTCATGCTTCAGCCAGCCGATGTTCTGCTGCTCGATGAGCCCACCAACGATCTCGACATTCCCACGCTGGAAATCCTGGAAGAAAGCCTGCTCGAATTTTCCGGCGCTCTGGTGCTGGTCACGCACGATCGCTTCCTGCTCGATCGCGTTTCCACCATCGTCTTTGGACTCGACGGCCTCGGCGGCGCAGCCCGCTTCGCCGATTACTTCCAGTGGGAAGAATGGAAGTCGCAAAACGAGCGCTCCCGCGCCAAAAGTTCCGCCGCCGTTGCCAGCAATGGCAGTTCACCTTCGCGTGCCGCCGCAGTGGCTCCTGTCGTGGGCACAACTCAGACCATTCCGAGAAAGAAACTTTCGTTCAAAGAAACGCGCGAATTTGAATTGATGGAGAAAACGATCCACGAAGCCGAAGCAAAACTGGAGCAAAAATTGGCCGCGCTGCACGATCCCGAAGTTTCCAGCGATGTCGCCAAACTCCACGTCGCGAGCCTCGAACTGGAACAAGCCCAAAAGACCGTGGATACCCTATACGCCCGCTGGGCCGAACTCGAATCCAAGTTAGCCTGAATCGTTTCCCAAATCTTGTGGCGGCCGTTAGCCCGGCTCCGTTCTGAATGTACCAGCGACTTTATGCTGCCGTTATGCAGCCCGCCCGCAAACTCTATGAGCTCTCTTTTCTTACGGACTAACTGAAAACTGAAAACCGCACTCACACCGCCCGCCCCGCCGCCGCTCCCGACGCCCAAGCCCACTGAAAATTAAACCCGCCCAGGTGTCCCGTTACGTCCACCACCTCTCCGATAAAAAACAGGCCCGGCACTTTCCGGCTCTCCATCGTCTTGCTGGAAAGCTCGTCCGTATCCACTCCACCCGCGGTCACTTCGGCTTTCTCGTATCCCTCCGTATCCGCCGGAACTACACGCCACGAATGCACCAACCGTTCAAATTTCTCCAGCGAAGCGTCCGACATCGATTCCGGCTCATGCAAATCTACCCAGCGTTCCGCAAACCGCCTCGGCAAACTGCCCTGAAATGCCGCCACCACCTCCGGCAAATTTCTGTACTTGGCATCCCGCACGGCGCGAGTGATGACGCGTTCCGGCGCCAGATCCAACACCACCGGCTTCCCCGGCTCCCAATAAGACGACACCTGCAAAATCGCCGGACCGCTCAGGCCCCGATGCGTGATCAGCATCTTTTCCCGGAACGCCGCTCCATCCGCTCTGGCCATTACCTCCGCCGACACCCCCGCCAGGTCGCAATACTCCTTCTGCCCCTGCCGCCCCAGCACCAGCGGCACCAGCGCCGGCCGCGTCGGCACGATCCTCAATCCAAACTGCCGCGCCAGCTCATATCCAAACCCGGTCGCACCCATCTTCGCAATCGACAACCCTCCCGTCGCCACCACCACCGCCTTCGCAACAAAATCTTGCCCCTCCGTCCGCACCACAAATTCAGTCCCCTTCGTGACCTCCGTCACCTGCTGGCTCGTAAAAACCTGCACTCCGCCCGCCCGGCACTCGGCCTCCAGCATGCCCAAAATCTCCTGCGCCGACCCGTTGCAAAACAGCTGCCCCAGCGTCTTTTCGTGATACGGAATCCGGTGCTTTTCCACCAGTGCGATGAAGTCCGCAGGCGTAAACCGCGCCAGCGCCGACTTGGCAAAATGCGGATTCGCCGATAGGAAATTCTCCGGCGTACAATAAATGTTGGTGAAATTACAGCGCCCGCCGCCCGAAATGAGGATCTTCTTACCGGGGCGTTCCGACCGCTCCAGCACCGCCACCCGCCGGCCTCGTTTCCCCGCCTCAATGGCGCAAAATAGCCCCGCCGCGCCCGCTCCCAATACAATAACGTCAAATCGCCGGCTCATATCGAGTCGGCATTGTCTCAGGTTAAGGGGAAAAGGCGTTCTTTAAGTTCGCTGGCTGGAGTGTTTCGGAAAACGGGCGGCAAAAGGGCGGGAATTCGGACTCGACAATCGAAGAAACGTGACCTTACAGCTCAGGTGTTTCAGGCGCAGAGGGTCCGCGCCCTTCGACCCGGCTGATTAATGCGTGCACTTGGGAAACAGCGTCACCAGCACCATCAGATCCGACAACGTGAACAACCACTGATCCGCCTGCGCCCCCGCCGCTTCTGCGGCGCGCGCGATAAACCCCAAATGGCGGCTCTTGGCGAAGTTGTGGATATGATCGACGCAAATCCCTGTCAGGCTTGCGACTTCCGAGTCGGTGAAGATTTTCTGGCTCGACTTGACGGTTACCATGGCCTTGCTCCTGGACCGCGCTCGCTGCCTCTTGCCTCTCACTCGGTCTAACACCAGAGTCAGATGCTAGTTGCAGACTAAGCGCTGCCACTTTCTAGAGCAATAGTCGTTCCGTTCTCTTCGCCGCAAAACCGCCGCTCTAGTACTTTTACCGCTCGGTCTTCGAACAGGCTCTGTTTTAGAGGGGATACTGGCCCTTCGGACAGGTACTAGCGCTCGTAAACTACCATGCAAATCTCCGCTATCAGCACGCCTAAACGCTCTGCTTCTGCGCAGTTGCTACACCTTTTGGAAGATTTTTCGCAATTTCTAACATTTGTTTGGTATGCCGCGCCTGATGTGCCGCCACAAATGTAAACCACTCGTAAAAATTCAGATTCCCCAGGAACGGATGCCGCCAGCAATAGCTCGTCAGATCGCGCTGATGTGTCTCCTCCAGGAACGCCAGTGTCCTTTCGCGGACACCCCGCAGGTCGGCAATCATGGTTTCTTTTGCGCTAACTTCTGTCGGTTGCACCGAGCTCGGCGCTTGCCGTTTTACGATTCGCGACTCCACCAGCGCAATCGGCAGATGCCACCGTCTGAAAAAAACTACCGGAAGAGGCGCTTTGCGGATCACACGATCAGCATAACTCAGTACCCCGCGTTCCACCTGGCATAGATGCCCCACAAGTTCCGCCGCTGACCATCCGTCGCATGTCGGCGGCTGCTGCCAATGTGCTGTAGAAATGCCGTCAGCCGCGCGCAGGAAAGCTTCCTGTGCAGCGCCAAGCTTCTGCAGTGTGGGCTGGAGTCTGCTCACGCGATTTACGAGAGTTTACCACGATCGTTTTTGGCGGTTTTTGTCGCCTTATAAGGGCGCAGCTGCGCCCGGCGAGATGGGAAGATGAACTGGGCTTGGAACGCGAGGAACTCTTCACGCCCGCGGAGAAACTCTACAACTCTGCCCCGCCCGCCTGCTCAAACGCATGCGCCAGCCGCAAGATAGCGGATTCTCCGAAGGCCGGCCCAAACAGTTGCAATCCCACCGGTAGCGTCCCGCAGACCTTCCCGCACGGCACCGAAATCCCCGGCACTCCCGCCAGCGATCCCGTAACCGTATATATATCAGCAAGATACATCTGCAACGGATCATCCGTCTTTTCGCCTAGCTTAAACGCCGGTATCGGCGAAGTCGGCGTCACAATCGCGTCCACCCTCTGGAACGCTTCTCGGAAGTCCCGCGCAATCAGCGCCCGCACCTTTTGCCCCTTCAGGTAGTACGCATCGTAATATCCCGCCGACAAAACGTACGTCCCCAGCACGATGCGCCGCTTCACTTCCGCGCCAAATCCCGCGCCACGCGTCTTTCTGTACATTCCGATCAGCGAATCACCTTCTACCCGCAACCCAAACCGCACGCCGTCATAGCGCGCCAGGTTCGAGCTCGCCTCCGCCGTAGCGATAATGTAATAGGCGGCGATCGCGTAGTCGGTGTGCGGCATGCGGATGTCCACCGGCTGACACCCCAGCTTTTTCAGCAGCTCGATTCCTTTCTCCACTTTGTCGCGCACGCCGGAATCCATGCCCTCTGCAAAATAATCCCGCGGGATGCCGATCCGCATCCCTTTCACCGGTTTAGTGATTTCCTCCGTGTACACCGGCACCGGCGCAGTCGTCGAGGTCGAATCGTTCGGGTCGCGCCCGGCAATGGTTTGCAGCACCGCGGCCACATCTTTCACGCTGTTCGCCAGCGGCCCGATTCGGTCCAGCGAAGAAGCAAACGCAATCAGTCCATACCGCGACACACGTCCGTAGCTTCCCATCATCGCCGGAATTCCGCATAGCGCTCCCGGCTGGCGAATCGATCCGCCGGTATCCGTTCCCAGCGAAGCCACTGCCAGTCCCGCGGCTACCACCGCCGCCGATCCGCCGCTCGACCCGCCCGGCACGCGGTCCAGGGCTATTGGATTCTTCACCGGGCCGTACGCGGAATTCTCGTTCGAGCTGCCCATGGCAAACTCGTCGCAATTGGTTTTGCCCAGGATAATCGCTCCGGCTTCTTCCAGCCGCGCCACCGCCGTGGCGTCATAAGGCGGCACATAGTTCTGCAGAATTTTCGACCCGCAGGTGCTAACCGTTCCGCGCGTGCTGATTACATCCTTAATAGCCACGGGGACGCCGCCCAGGGCAGGCAGAGGCTTGCCCGCCGCGAGGAGCGCATCAATCTTGTCCGCCTGGGCGTACGCCCTCTCCGGCGCCAGCGCCAGATACGCATTCAGCTCCGCATTTCGGGCCTCAATCCGCTCATAAAAATCCGCAACCAGCTCCCGCGCCGAAATCTTCTTCGCCGTCAGCCCCTCTTTTACGTTCTCAATGGTCCAGGTCATCTTCGGGTCTTACTTGCCACTCGTCACTCGCCACTTCTTTCAATCACCTTAGGCACCCGAAAAAACGGCGGTTCCGGGTCCGGCGCCTGCTTCAAAACCTCGGTCGCAATTCCGCAAGGCACCACCGTATCCTCCCGAAGTGTCGCGTCCGCTGTCTGGTCGTCCGTCAACACCTGCGCCATCGGCTCCACATGAGCCGTATCCAGCTCGTTTAGCTTCCCGATGTATTCCAGGATTTCGTCAATCTGCGCGCGGTACGTCTCCAGCTCGGTCTCGCTCAACTCGAGATACGCCAGCTCCGCCACCCGCACCACTTCTTCCCGCGAAATCTTCATGCCGCGATTTTAGCACACGACCATTTGCTTCCCGCGAAGTCTCGATGCGTGTATCTCACACTTACTTTTTTGAAAGTTTGGCTTTGAAATGAACTACGACGGTTCTTTCCGGATATAACTCTGTGTTGCTCGGGGGAATATCAACTACGATAAACGCAGTTCCCAACGTTTCCGAAAAATTCAGGCCGGTCCCTTCCTCACCTTCCACGCGATCAACCTGATTCTTATTCGACATCTTGAGGATGTATTCTTTTCCGGCTTGTCCTGAAACGGCCAGGGTTAGCAGATCTTTGGATGCCGACCATGTTTCGGACATGATTCTGAGGCCCTCACTTGCACTTCCCAACGGTGGAAGCACGGAGTCATCGCCGATGCTGAAATCATCAGCAAGAAAAAGTCTTAGAACATTCTTGGGGCCGCGTAGTGGGATGCGAACTACTACATGCTGATCCGTTCCATGTTGTTCAACGCGAAACGGAACGGACTTCCCGTTCCAGTCTGCCTTTTGAACTCGTGCCCGAGGACTTATTGCCGGACGAAATTCAACGATGCAATCGTCTTTGCCTTCCGTTCGACCTGCTTCGAGAACTATCCCCTGTTCCTCGCGCTTGTAATTGACGAGCAGGCGGTTCTCGCCAACGCGAATGTTTCCGATAGAGAACCGAGACCAGCCCGTGGGCAAATGCGGAGACAAGGTTAGGGTGTGATCGATTGCATTGACTTCGAGGCCGAAGAGGCCGCGGAGGAGTGGGCTGATTACCATGGCGGCGGACCAGATCTGGTGGGGGGAGCTGGTGGAGAGCGGCTGGTAGTAATCGCCGGAGAGAACTTCGGTGACGTGGCCGGGTGAGCCATCGAGAGCGAGCAGCGCATTGGCGCGAAGATTGTCGTAGGCGGGTTGGGATTGGTGATAGCGGTATTCAGCGACGGAGGCCCAGCCGGTGAAGAGCGGCCAGACGGAACCGTAGTGGTAGCCGCCGCCGCTGTATTTTTCTGTGCGATTGGAAATGATGCGCATGCCCCAGTCGGTTTGGTGTTCGGGCTTGGCCAGTTCAGCGATCATTTGCTGGGACTTGTCTTCGTCGGTGAGGCCGAACCACATGGGAACGGTGGCTAGGACACTAGGTACGTCGACGCGTTTGTTGTCGTTGCTCTGTGCAAAGGCGAAAATCTTTTTTTCGGAGGACCAGAACCCCTCGTTCAAGTGGGCGCGTTCTTTGTCGAATTGCGTGGAGAGTGTTCTGGCGTCGTCGTCTTTTCCGGTGAGCTGCGACAGGTGCGCTAGTGCGCGGACGGCGGCGGCGGCCAGGCCGCTCTGATAAAACTCAGACTCGATGGGAAGAAGCGGGCCGCCTTCGACCCAGCCGTGGCCGATGCCGAAATTACGCGGGAAGCCGTTGGCGTTGTAGGTGGAGCGGAGAAATTCATAGGCTTTGACGACGTGGGGCCAGTTGACTTTCGCGAATTCGATGTCGCCGCTGGAAGTGACGTAGTCATCCATGCCGATGATGAAGAGTGGAGTGGCGTCGGCGGAAGCAAACGCGTAGGGATAAGCCTTGAACCAATCCACGAAGCTGGCGCCTTGCGCGATTTCGTGGGGGATTTTGCCGTCCTCGCGCTGGAATTTGGCGATGAAGGAGAGAGCGGTTTTGGTGGTGGCGAAATCGCCTTCGCTGTTGAGCGCGAGGCCGCACCACAGAGAATCGCGTCCGAAAAACCAGGCGAAGCCGGGCCGATAGCTTTCGCCGGACGCTCGGTAGCCGGCGATGAGGCCGTCGCCCATGGTGGGATTGGAGACGAGGCCCTGGATAAGGCTAACGCGCGACCAGTCGTAAGCGCGCTGGAGATCGGCGTCAGGGAGATCCACGCTGACGGTGTTGGCAAGGTAGTCTTGGTAGAGGGCGGCGGATTCCGTGCGCAGTTGCCGATAGCTGGAGACAATCTGTTTGTAGGAAGTTTCTGCTTCGCCGCGGCCGTTGACGGAGCCGGTGATGACGATGAGTTTGGTGTCGCGGCCTTTGGGGGTGACGCCGAGGCGCATCCCGCTGCGTGGGGTGCCGCTATAGTTGGTTTCATATTCGAGGCGCGGGCTGACGGCGGTGGGGGAGCCGGCGAGCGCGGAAAACTTCTGGCGGTCTTCGCCAAAGTAGAAAGCGTGGAGCGGATCGTTCCAGCCGACGTAGGTACCGCCCATGGAAGCGGGCCACTCGAGCTGAAAATCGCGGATGAAACTGGCTTCGAGCTCAAGAGGGAGTTCGGTTTCGATTTGAAATTCGATGATGGCGCCGGGCTGGTCCACTGGCGCGAAGAAAGTTTCGCGGATGGAGAAAGTGTCGCCGGCGTAGAGGAGCGTGGTGGATTCGGGGCGGGCGATGACGGTGCGCACGAGGGATTCGAGAGGAATGGCGCGGCCTTCGTTGTGGACAGTGAGGCGGAGGTCGCGGAGGATTTTGAGAGGATAGACCCAGGCTTCGACGATGCCGGATTCGTTGCCGAGGAGGCTGGCTTTTTTGCCGACCGCGGCGAGAAATTCCCAGGGACGGGCGGGGCGGGAGAGTTCGAGTTGCGGCTGGTTTGGAGCGGCGGCGGGCGCCGTGGGCGGAGGGCTTTGCGGCTCCGATTGGCGGGAGGAAATGTCAGCGGGAACGGCGAGAAGTGAAGCGACAACGACAGCGCGCAAAAAGTTTCGCATGGCAGAATTGTAGGCGGCGCGGTTGCTTGCAAAGCGCAGCCGCACTGTTTATGTTAATCAGGGTTTGTGAAACAGAAACGGGCAGAGTGTAGCACGCGTTTTAGCGGGACCAAAGGGAAGGGTTCTTCGCTATTGCATTTTCCACGTCGAAATTTTCTAAGATCGCTGAGCCGGGCTGCCGTGGTGGTGTCGCTGGAGGATTTGCTGGCGGCGGTGTGGCCGGGGTTTGGAGCTGGTTCGCGGGCGTTGCAGGGTGCGCCGCAACAGGCAGCGACGGCCGGGGAAACAGCGAAGACCGCGCCGCTGGGCGTGAGTTTTCTTAACATCGGAAAAGAAGCCGGGCTGAACGCAAAGACGATTTTCGGCGGCGAACACAAGAACAAGTATCTGCTGGAGACGACCGGCTGCGGCGTGGCGTTTTATGACTACGACAATGACGGCTGGCTGGATATTTTTCTGGTGAACGGGTGGCGCCTGGAGGGATTTCCGAAAGGGCAGGAGCCGCACTCGCACCTTTTCAAGAACAACCGAGATGGGACGTTTACAGATGTGACCGAGCAGGCGGGCCTGGCGCACACGGGGTGGGGACAGGGCGTGTGTGTGGGAGATTATGACAACGACGGATATGACGATTTATTTGTGGCGTATTTCGGGAAAAATGTTCTGTATCACAACGACGGCAACGGGACGTTTACGGATGTGACGGACAAAGCGGGGGTCGGCGGGAACGGAAAGCGGTGGAATTCGGGCTGCGCGTTTGTGGATTATGACCGGGACGGCAAGCTGGACCTGTTCGTAGCGAATTATATCGATATGGATCTGGCGACGGCGCCGGTGCCGGAGTCGGGGCCGTGTTTGTACAAGGGGGTGATGGTGGCGTGCGGGCCGCCGGGACTAATCGGCGGAAAGAACATCTTGTTTCACAACAACGGGGACGGAACGTTTACGGATGTTTCGGCGACGACCGGCATTTTGAGTGCGAACGGGACGTATGGGCTGGGCGTGCTGACGGCGGATTTTGATAACGACGGGTGGCCAGATATTTATGTGGCGAACGACTCAACGGCCAGCGCACTGTACCAGAACAAGAAAAACGGAAAGTTTTCGGACATTGCGATGGAAGCAGGCTGCGCGCTGAGCGCGGACGGCAAACCGCAGGCAGGGATGGGCGTTTCAGCGGCGGATTACGATCTGGACGGCAATCTGGATATTGTGAAAACGAATTTTGCGGGCGACACGCCCTCGCTGTACCGCAATCTGGGCGGGGCGAACTTTGAGGACACGACTTTCACTGCCGGGCTGGGGCTGCATACGCAATATCTGGGCTGGGGCTGCGGATTTCTTGATTTTGACAATGATGGCTGGGCGGACATTCTGATTTGCAACGGGCATGTGTATCCGGAAGTGGAGCAGCTGACGACGGAGGCGGGCTACGCGCAGCGCAAGCTGCTGTATCGGAATTTGCGCAATGGAAAGTTCGAAGATGTTTCGTTCAATGCGGGCACGGGGATTTCTATGCCGTCGGCTTCGCGTGGGTGCGCCTTTGGAGATTTTGATAATGACGGCGACCTGGACGTGGTGGTGAACTGCGTGAACGATTTTCCGCAGCTGCTGCGCTGCGATACCACGTTGAAAAACAACTGGATCAAAGTGCGGACGATTGGCGTGAAGTCCAACCGCAGCGGGATTGGGGCGCGGCTGCGATGCGTGACGCGGGTCGCCGGGGAAGCCAAGCCGCATTCGCAGATTGACGAAGTACGCAGCGGTGGCGGGTATTTTTCGCAAAATGATCTGCGCGTGCACTTTGGCATTGGCGCGGCGGACAAGGTGGACTTGCTCGAGATTCGCTGGCCGAGCGGCCTAGTAGAGGCGTTGAAGGATTTGAAAGTGAACCAGCTTTATTACGTGACTGAGGGAAAGGGAATTACACGGGCGGAAAGTTTTGCGGCGGCGAAGCGCGGCTAAAGAGACAGACAGAGGTATTTCGGATGTGCAGGCAGGCGCCCGCCTCAGAAGGCGGCCGCTATAATTTGGCTACGAGGTGGAGCAATGCTGGAGCGGCGGCGATTTCTTGCAACATGTTCGGGCATGGGATTTGGCGCCACGCTGCTGCCGGGCGTGCTGTGGGCGCTGGCGGACGGCGAAACGGAAATTACCGAGGGGATGATTGAGCAGGCGGCGGTACTCGCGGGCGTGCTGATTCCGGCGGAGTATCGCAAGGCGATGCTGGAGAACCTGAACGATCACGCCAAGAGTTTTGAAGAAATTTACAAGCTGCACATTCCGAACAGTGTGCCGCCGGCGCTGATTTTTATCCCAAGCACCTCCTCTACCAAGTACGAGACAGAAAAGCGGCCGATGAAGATTTCGGCGGCGACTGCGATTGCAACGCGCGGAGTGCCAAAGAATCTCGAGGATATATGCTTTGCCTCGGCCCGTGAATTGGGCGAACTGGTTCGCACCAAGAAAGTTTCGTCGGTTGCGCTGACGCAGATGTACCTGGAACGGCTGAAAAGATACGACCCGCAGCTCCATTTTGTCATCACGCTGACGGAGGAGCGCGCGCTGAGCAAAGCCAAGGAAGCCGATCGGGAAATTGTGGCTGGGAAATATCGCGGGCCGCTCCATGGGTTGCCCTGGGGAGCCAAGGACTTGCTGGCGGTGGCGGGATATCGAACGACGTGGGGCGCGGGAGGATTCGAAGAGCAGAAGTTTGATCAAGACGCGACGGTGGTGAAGCGGCTGGACGCGGCCGGCGCCGTGCTGGTGGCGAAGCTTAGTTTGGGCGCGCTGGCGATGGACGACCGCTGGTTCGGCGGCAAAACGCGCAATCCCTGGAATCCGGAGCAGGGATCGAGCGGTTCGTCAGCGGGGTCGGCTTCGGCCGTTGCGGCGGGATGCGTGGCGTTCGCTATAGGATCGGAAACGCTCGGATCGATTTCTTCGCCGAGCACGCGATGTGGATGCACGGGATTGCGCCCGACGTTTGGCCTGGTGCCGCGCACAGGGGCAATGGCGCTTTCCTGGAGCATGGACAAGCTGGGGCCGATCTGCCGGGCGGTGGAGGATACAGCGCTGGTGCTGAGCGCAATTTATGGGCCGGATGGACAGGATCGTTCGGTGCAACCAGCGGCATTTAGTTGGAACGCCGAACTGGACTGGAAGAGACTTCGCGTCGGCTATTTAAAAGACGATTTTGAGAAACCGTTTCAGGAAGAACCACAGAGCAAACCGGAGGCGCAGCTTTCCGCCGAAGAAAAGAAAAAACGCGATGAGGAAAAGGCGCGGCGCGACGAGTCCCGGCTGCACGCGGAGTACGACCGCAAGTTTCAGCGCGCAGCGCTGGAAAAGCTGCGAGCGATGGGCGTGAATTTGATTCCCGTGGCGTTGCCGAAATTCCCTTACGACGCGATGGTGCCGCTGCTGGACGCCGAAGCGGCCGCGGCGTTTGACGAGTTGACGCGCACGGGCCGCGACAAATTGCTGACCGAACAGGGCCCCGACGACTGGCCGACCGCGTTCCGAGCAGCGCGATTTATTCCGGCGGTGGAGTACATTCAAGCCAATCGCGCGCGAACGCTGGCCATGGAAGCAGTGTCGAAGACATTCGAAGACTTCGATGTGATCGTCGCGCCGACCAACAGCCAGCAACTGGTGGTGACCAACCTGACGGGCCAGCCGGCGCTGATCTTGCCCAATGGCTTCCGCGGAGAAGATGCTCCGCCTGCCAAGAAAAATGAGAAAGGCGAGATCGAGGGAAATTACGGTGGGCCGGGAACTCCGGTAAGTCTGACGTTTCTGGCGCCGCTGTATCGAGAGGCCGGTCTGCTGGCGTTTGCGCGTGCGTATCAGGAAGCCACGAGCTTTCACACGCAGCATCCGAAACTTACGGCTTGATGTGCTTCGCGCCGGCGGCGCTAGAAACCCTCGAGCATCCAGACATTTGAGCCGCCGGTAGCCTGCCAGATGGCGATGTGTTTGCCGTCGCGCGACTGAATTCCCCATCCG
>Ga0209579_10001895_pt1 | contig 16713 bp, 16 predicted proteins | sample Coa_R1_2_FD_187152 | JGI IMG/M metagenome (GOLD analysis project Ga0209579, IMG submission 187152) | Surface soil microbial communities from Centralia Pennsylvania, which are recovering from an underground coalmine fire - Coalmine... | ecosystem: Environmental > Terrestrial > Soil >... | reverse complement strand
GCGGCCCTCAAGCGCCAGATCGCCGCCAACGATGCCGAGACGCACGGCGTGGAGGGTGAGGTCAACACGCTGGTGTCGGACCAGAACCGCATCCGCCAGAACATCAACAGCTTGAACCAGGTGAACGGCCAGCAGCAGCAGGTGCAAACCTATGCACGCGAACTGGCGCAGCAGGAGAGCCAATTGGCGACCCTACGCGATAAGGCTTCAGGACTGCGCCGCAGCCGCACCAACCTCGAATCCCAGCTCAGCTCCGCCATCGAGAAGATGGAGTTTTGATAGACTAGTGCGAGTGCTAGGCAACGCCATGAAGCGCGCCATCCTGTGGGAATATCCACGGGAAAGTTGGCAATACAACGTCTTCGTCGCCATCATCCTGCTTTTTATCTTTCTGACGCCGCGCAGCTGGTTTCGCGACCAGCCGCGCGCGCCGCACGCGAGCCAGATAGTGCAACTGGGAGGGGGCCACGGCGAGAGCGAGTACTGGATTGCTCCTGAATTGCTGGCAGGAGTTCCCGAAGACCAGCGTCTGCTCAAACTGGCTGCGATCCTGAAACAGCGCGGCAAAATGCAAACCATCACGCGCATCGAACCGATCTTTGACGCCGAGCAGGAAGTCAAAGGCTATATGGCTTTTGCCAAACCCTAGAATTCGTCGTCCATCATGAACCTTCACGCACGAACTCGTACGGGGGTGGGCATGCGCGTCCAAGGGGCGGCGCTGGCCCTCGTCCTGGCATTGGTCGGCGTCATGCCGGCGGCGGGAGCTGAAACCCTGGAAGCGGTTCTGGCGCGGATGGACCAGACGGCGCCCTCCTTCAAAGGCTTGTCAGCGCAACTGCGTAAGGTATCCCACACGGCGGTGATCAACGAGGACACAACCGATACGGGAAACATCCTGCTTCGCCGCGTTCACAACGATATGCGCATGTTGGTGGAATTCACCGAGCCCGATCCCAAGTCTGTCGCCGTGCATGGCGATCGCGTGGAAATCTACTATCCCAAGATGCTAACGGTCGAAGAGTACGATATGGGAAAGAACCGCGCTCTGGTGGATCAGTTTCTGCTGGTCGGCTTCGGAACTTCGGGCAGCCAGTTGTCGGCGGCTTATCAAATCAAATTGTTGGAACCGGAATCTATCGGCGGGGCGAATACCATCCGCCTTGAGCTGATTCCCAAATCCAAGGAAGTGCTGAAGCAGTTGAAGAAGCTGGAGCTCTGGCTGCAGGAGCCCGGTATGTATCCGGTACAGCAGAAGATCAACCTTTCAGCGGGAGACTACATGCTGTTCACCTACACTGGCGTCAAGCTGAACGCCCCGCATTCCGACGCCGACCTGAAACTGAAAGCGCCGAAAAACGCCAAGCACGTCACCCCGCAGAAATAATCAGCCATGAAAGCCGCTGGATCAAATCGTTTGCAGTTTCTCGATTGGACGCGCGGCCTGGGCGCGGTAATCATGCTGCAGGGTCACGCCTTTCATGCGCTTCTGCGCAGGGATCTGCGCACGACGTCGGTGTTCCGGATTTCCGACTTTCTGGGCGGCATGCCGTCGGCAGTTTTCCTGTTCCTGACGGGCGTAACACTAGCGTTTCTGATGGATAGCCGCGAGCTCAAAGGCGCCACCAAAAGCCAGCGGGTCTGGGCGGCAGTGCGGCGGTCGGGATTCATTCTCGCCCTGGCAGCGGCGCAGCGGATACAGAATTGGATGACGGTCCCGCCGGAAAGCGGCTGGAATGAATTGCTGCGCGTGGATATTTTGAACGCCATGGGTTTCGCGCTGCTGGTGATGTCGCCGCTGGCGGTGGTGGGTAACAGGTACCGCGTGCGTATCGCCGCCGCGGCGGGCCTGCTGATCGCGCTGCTCGCCCCGCTGGTGTCGCAACTGGATTGGTCGCGCATTCCCGGCCCGGTCCGCGGATATCTGGTGCCGGATTACGCCGCCTTTGGATTCTTTCCCTGGGGTGCGTTCCTGGTTTTCGGCGTCAGCGCCGGCAGCTTGATACGCCTCTTGAATGCCGAGCAAATGGAGCGCGCTATGCGTTGGGCAGCGGCGTTGGGATGCGCGCTGCTGCTAGGGTCGTGCTTCCTTCCAGCCGTTCCCTATTCGATTTATACTAAGTCCGATTTCTGGCTAAACAGCCCATGGGTGATTTTTGGAAAAATGGGCGGAATTCTGCTGATGATGGCCTTCGCGTTCCATTGGACCCGGCGTCCCGGCAACCGCTGGAGCTGGGTGCGGCAGCTCGGCACGACATCCCTGCTGGTCTATTGGCTGCACCTGATGGTCTATGGCAAGTGGCTGGCTCCCTGGCAGGCCAACCTGGACATCCCGCATTCGGCGCTAGCGGCTGTGGCATTGATCGTGGCCATGGTGGGTGTCTCCACCGCACGCACGCATTACCGGAAGATCCTTGAGTGGCTTCTGCCGCAGCCCGAGCCTGCGCGTGTTTCCGGCGACTAGCGCCGTTACTTCTTCTGCGTGGTGCGCACGATGATGTGCAGCGCCTTGTCGACGTCTTCGTCCTTGGTGAAACGGACCGTCACCCGCAACTTCACCCGCAGCTTGCCTTCCACCTTGGTTGCCGGCGTAATGGCAAAAGTCCGCGTTTCCGAGCTTTTCCCCAGCACCGTGCGGATCACCGTGATCTTGTCTTCGGCTAGAACCGTAATCGTTCCGGAAAAAAAGTCGTCGCGCGCCTGTTCGGAAGTCGGGGGTTCCTGCGCGTGAAGCAGCGTTGCGGCCTGTGTGGCCAGCAGTAAACAGACGAGTCCGGTGGCGGCAGACTGCACCTTAACAGAATATTCCAATCCCGTGGATATCGGCGCGAGCCAACGGATTAAAGTTCATTCATCCGGAAACAGAGGCCACGCCGGCGGGCGTAATGGCCGCAGGGACGGCGCTTTCCAGCGGTAGTGTAATCGAAAAGCGCGTTCCCTTTCCGGGCTCACTTTCCACCCGGACGGTTCCGCCATGGGCCTTGGCGATCCAGGCCACAAAGCTCAGCCCGAGGCCCAGGCCGCGCTCCGGGTTGGGGCCGGCATCGGCGCCAGGCACACGATAGAAACGGTCGAAAATGTGGGGTAGATGGTCAGTGGGAATTCCGACGCCAGTATCTTCGACCAGGATCTCGGCGATCCCGGAGTCGCACTTCAATCCCACCCGGACTTCGCCTCCCGGAGGGGTGAATTTCAGCGCATTCGAAAGCAGGTTCGACACCATGCGCTCGATTTGCACGCGATCCACAAAGGCCGTGCATTCCACCAAATCGGATACCAGCCGCACTTTGGCGGCTTCGAACGGGATTTGAAACTGATCGACCACATCGGCCAGCGCCGCGGCCAAATCGAGATGAGTTTTCTGCAAAGCCAGTTGTCCGGATTCGGCTTGCGAAAGCAGCAGCAGCGCCCGGACGATCTGCGACAGGCGCTCCACATCTTCCAGGCAATTCAGCATGGCCTCGCGATATTGCTCCGTGGTGCGGGCGGTGAACAGCGCTACTTCGAGCTGGCCGCGGATGGCGGTTATGGGCGTGCGCAGCTCGTGGGAAACGTCGGTCGAGAACTGGCGAACCTGGTTGAACGAGTTTTCCAGGCGCTCGATCATCTGGTTGAAAGTTTCGATGAGATAATCCAGCTCGTCACGGGCCCCGCGCGATGGAATACGCAAACTCAAATTAGATCCGGAGATACGCTGCGCGGCCTGTGCCACTTCCAAGACCGGCGTCAGAGCCCGCCCCGCAAGAAACCAACCGGACAGACAACCGCCCAGGATAAGCAGCGGAATCACGGCGACATTGGTCCAGGTGAATTGCCCCAGGATGCGCTGGTTGTCCGAAAGGCTGCGGCCGATAGCCAGAAAATACGGCAGGTTGTGTTTTTCGTCGTAAATTACGCCGCGGTATACCAAATAGGGCACGCCCTGGGCGCTCTTACGCACTTTCCACTGCGGCTGCGAGGATTGAATAATCGCGTCGACCTCCGCCGGCGAATCAACGCCCAGCGACTGGTAGGTTTCGGAAATTTCTAAGCCGCCGTCGGCGGAGCGCATCACGTTGCCGTGCGCATCGGCCAGCATGTAGACATGCTTGAGGCGTTCGACTATATAGCTCTCGCCGGGATCTTTGCGGTCGTAATACCAGATCGGCTTCTGATCGTCTTCAATCCGCAGATAGCCATGGGCCGCCGCCCACTCCTGCTCCAGGCCGTCGTGAATCTGGGTATCCAGATTGGCCGCCAACCGTTGGCGATAGAACCCGCCGACACCGATCAGCATCAGGCTGGAGATCAGCGCATAGAAGGCAGTGAGGCGGAAACGAACCGCGCGGGTGTTGAGCCGGGGCGCAGGCGTGCCGGCAATCTTAAATCGGCCGCTCGAAAGAAGACTCATTAGGCCTCCCTGCCGCCGTCTCAGCCGGCTTCTCCGGCGCTTCGATCATGTAGCCAATGCCGCGCACCGTCTGGATGAGCTTCAGCGGAAACCGGTCGTCGATCTTGCTGCGCAAATGACGGATGTAGACGTCAACGATGTTCGTCAGCCCGTCGTAGTCCATATCCCAGACATGTTCCACAATCATGGTGCGGCTAAGCGGACGGCCCTTGTTGCGCATCATGTATTCCAGAATGCCGAACTCTTTGGGCGCGAGCTCGATGGGCTCGGCGGCGCGCGTCACTTTACGGCGCACGCAGTCGACTGTGAGATCGGCGACTTGTAGTTTCTCCGGAGCCGGCTGGCCGCGGCGCAGCAGCGCGCGCACCCGCGCCAACAACTCGACAAACGCAAACGGCTTGGTGAGGTAATCGTCGGCGCCCAGCTCGAGGCCCTTCACGCGATCGTCAACTTGCCCGCGCGCGCTCAGGATCAGCACGGGCGGCCCGGCTTTTTTGTTGCGGACTTTTTCCAGTACCTGCAGACCGTCCATGTCGGGCAGCATCAGGTCGAGGATCACCAGATCGTAATCCGTGGCGTGGATAAGGTGGAGGCCGGTAGCCCCGTCGGCGGCCGCGTCCACGGCATAGCCGGCGCCTTGCAGACCGCGGGTGAGAAAGTCCGCGATCCGTTTTTCGTCTTCCACCACCAGAATGCGCATTCGTACTTATTCTACGACGCAGACGCAGGGGACCGCTAAACGGGGTAGTGTCCCAAAAGTGCGTTGAGTGTGTTTTTGGGCTAAGCCGCGGGGGAGTGTCCCGTCCGACCCTTCGAAGCTGTACACTGTTCGTAGGAGTCTGACATGAACGCGGCCCTGTTTGTAGCAATTTTCTTTTCGATATTTGTGGCAATTTTCTTTTCGCTAATCAGTGCCTTTGTTCTGTCGGGAAAGCAAGGGAAAGCAGCCCAGGATACGGCTCTCGCGCGCCGTGTCGCTGAGCATCGGATGAATGCAAGACTCCTGAGACTCAACATTTGATGCGTTCCTAAAGGTTCTCCTCAACGTGCATCGCCACCTGCACCGCAGCGGCGACGCGACGCAAAGCCAGGGAGACAGATTTAGCACACTACGCTAAACGGTCAGGCGGAGAGGACGGCTTTGGGCTCTTCGGCGTGAGTTTCTTCGAGCAGGCGGTAGAGGGTAGCACGGCTGATTCCCAGAACTTCGGCGGCCTGCACTTTGTTGCCTCCCATGCGCTCGAGCACGGTCCGCGCGTGGCGGCGTCCCAGCTCATCCAGGGGAAGCAGGACATCGCCGTCGGGAAGCGACGTCGCGGTTTGCTTTTGCAGGTGCTCCGGAAAATCGCGCACGTCGATGGTGTCGCCTTCCGCCATCATGCACGCATGTCCCAGGGCATTCTCCAACTCGCGGACATTTCCCGGCCAGGAGTAGCGGGCCAGCAGCGCCTGCGCACGGCGGGTGAGGCCCCGGATGGGCTTGTTGTACATCCCGGCGAAGCGCTCGATCATGTCCTTTTCGAGAAGAGGTAGATCCTCCTTGCGCTCGTTCAGGCGAGGCAGCTTAATCTCGACCATGGCCAGGCGGTAATACAGGTCTTCGCGAAATTCCTTATTGGCGGACAGAGTGCGCAGATCCCGGTTGGTCGCGGCCACGATCCGCACATTGACTTTGCGGGTCACCGGAGAACCGACGCGCTGAATCTCCCGGTTCTGCAGGGCGCGCAGCAGTTTTGCCTGCGCCGCGATCGGCATTTCACCAATCTCGTCGAGGAAAAGCGTCCCGCCATTCGCCTGCTCGAAGAATCCGACTTTGTCCTGCACGGCTCCGGTAAACGCACCGCGGACGTGGCCGAACAATTCGCTCTCGAAAAGAGTTTCGACGATCGCCGAGCAATTGCAAACCACGAACGGGCCGTTGGAATTCGGGCTCAGTTTGTGAAGCGCCGCCGAAACCAGTTCCTTGCCGGTGCCGGTGGCTCCGCTCAGCAGCACGGTATTGAAGTGCGGGGCGACGCGGGTGATTTGCGCAAAAACATCCAGCATCAGCGGGCTGCGGCCGACGATGTCCTGAAACCGGCAGGTGCCCAGCAGCTCGCTATCCAGCCTCGACGCGCGGTTCATCTGCATGGTCCGCGCCATCAACTCGCCAATGCGCTGCCGCAACCGGTGAATATCCAATGGCTTATTCAGATAATCGCAAGCGCCGCGCTTGATGGCCTCTACCGCCGATTCGGTCGAATAGTGGGCGGTCATCAGGATCACTTCAGTGGCCGGATCGATCTCGACAATACGGTCGAGCACCTGCATGCCATTCATCTTGGGCATCATCAGGTCCACGAGCACAATATGAGGATGGCGGCGCTGCACCATCTCGACGCCTATTACCGGATCGGTAGCTGTAAGAATTTCCAGGCCGTCCAGGTGGCCAAGGGCGGCTGCGACAAGTTCGAGCGACCCAGGTTCATCGTCAATGGCAAGTAGGACTACGGGAGTGGCGTCCGCGGGCTGCATTGAGCTAATGGATTGTTACATGCTGCGCTAACTTGATCAATACACACTGTGGTTAATACTGTGGAGTTGACTTACTAACGTTAACTCGAGGGCGAGTTTTGAAACCCGCTCAGTTGGAGGCCCATCCTGTCTCACCGTGAGACACCCATCTCAACTCACGGCATGCCTTTAGTAGTACGACTGTAGTTAGTCAAGCGCCTAAGTCGTTGCAGTGATTGCGTTCGTCACGCGCTTTGGTTTTGGCACGAAGCTTGCCCTAGAAGAGAGCGTAAGTAAGGGGAGAAAAAAACATGCCGATCGAATCCATCCAGATACACCGCTCTCGCCTGATGCGCAAAGCGCCGATCTGCCAGCACTGCCTGGCGGAAGCGACGCATGAGAGCAAGACTTCGAACGGCGTTTGGGCCAGCCTGTGCCCATCCCACTTCCGCCGCCTGGGTTCGTCGTCGGCGTTTCGCCAACTGATCTCCTGGGGCAACCCGTGCAGCAAGGCTGCCTAACTTAAGATATCGAGGCTACTCCGATGCGAACCAATTTTCCTGTCGAAACTCAACCGGTTTTCTCACCTGCTCTAGGCTCTCCAGTCACGGTCACCCCGTTGGACGAGCGCTTCGAGACCACTATCACCGGACAGCTCAGCGAGCTCTCTCACAAGGCGATGTCCCTGACACTCAGCCGTCCCTTGCCGGCCGGGTGCCTGATCAAAGTTGAACATCGCGGGTATATGTGGCTGGGAGAAGTGATCCAAGGCACTCCGTCCGTAACCACGCCGGGGCTGCACACCTCGTTATTGAAACTGGAGCACGGACTACGGCGCTTCCCTGCACAAGCGCGTGAAGAGCTGGATTATCGTCAGTCACCTTCCAAGAGTGAACGCTGGACAGTACCGATGGAACGACCAATGGCAGTATCCGCATAGGAGTATTGATTGCAAACGCAGCTCAATGTGAAAATCATTGAGTTGGCAGATCGGAGCCGCAAACCGCCCTGCCGGGTTGGTAACTCGTGTGAGAGTGCAGGCGCCGTCCATCAAATCATCGCCGCGATCTATCCCTGCTAGCGCAGCTCTGCTCGCCGTCTCTCTTTTGTTATCGTCTCCCTTACACGCAGCTTCCCAAGCACCAGCCGGCGCGCAGGCCGGAGTGATCTATCTAAGAATTGGTTTGTTCTTATGCGCCGTCGCCCTGATCTGCGTCGGTATCTGCGTGCGGGCTTACCGCCGAGTCAAGAGAGAACTGGAGCGGCTTACTCGCGCCGAAGCCCACTTACGCAAGCGATCGGATATTCTTGAGTCCGTTCTGAACACCATTGGCGATGGCGTCATCGTGGTGGACGAACACGAGAACAGCATCCTGTTCAATCCGGCCGCGGAGAGAATCCTGGGCGGCCCGCCTGCCGCCGCGCCCGTCTTGTGTCCCGATAAGCACGGTCTCTATCTATCTGACCAGGGGAAGAAGCTGCCGGTAGAGAAACTGCCACTGGCGGGGGCGCTGCGCGGAGAGCCGGTCGAGAAACTCGACCTGTTTGTGCAAAATCCCAAGTCGCCGCAGGGCATCTGGCTGCGCATGTCTTGCCGGCCGCTGACACCTCCCCAACGCAAGCCGGGCCGGCCGCATGGCGGAGTAGTCGTTCTCACCGAAATTACCGATCTCAAGCGCGCCGAGAAAGCCCTGTTCGATACCAACAAAGAACTGGAACTGCGCAATCGCGATGTGGAGCGCGCCAACCAGCTCAAGAGCGCCTTCCTGGCCAGCATGAGCCACGAGCTGCGTACTCCGCTGAACGCCATCATCGGTTTTGCCGACCTCATGGCGGAGGCGCACACCGGCGACCTCAACGAGAAGCAGCGCCGCTTCATCGAGCGCATTCGCACCGCTTCGCGTCATTTGCTGGCATTAATCAACGACATTCTGGATCTGTCGCGCATCGAAGCCGGGTGCTTCGAACTGCGCCGCGAAGAATTCCAGGCGGCCGACGCGGCGGACGAAGTGCTGTCGGTGGTCAAGCCCCTGGCCGCGGCTAAGAATATCGCGCTGGTGGGAGACCTGAGCCGCGATTTGTGGGTCAACGCCGATCGCATTCGATTCAAGCAAGTGCTTTACAACCTGCTGAGCAACGCCATCAAATTCACTGGCGAGGGCGGCGCGGTTTGCATGGAGTCCCGCATGGACGGAACCGCTCCCTGCATTTCGGTGGTGGATACCGGCGTCGGCATCAAAGCCGAAGATCAGCAGGTGATCTTTCAGGCGTTCCGCCAGGTGGGCACCACGACGCGCGGCCTCGCAGAGGGCACTGGCCTTGGCCTGGCCATCGCCAAGAAAATCGTCGATTACCACGGTGGCAGAATTTGGGTGGACAGCGAGCCCGGCAAAGGCAGCCGCTTCAGCTTCACGATCGCTGCGCAAAGCGTGCGCTACGGCGCCGCCATCGACACGCTGGTCCCGATCCGCTCCGAGGCGGGCCGCGCCCGGCCGATCTTGCAGGATGTGCCGCTCGCGTTTAGCCTGGCAGTGCCGGCACGCACGGCCAGCCGCGATCGCAAGACGCTGGTGCTGATCGCCGACGACGACACTGCGTCGCTCGAATTGATGTTGACCTATCTGGAGCCGACTGGATGCGAGACGCTGACCGCCAGCACGGGCGCTGAGGCCGTGGAAATCGCGCTCTCCCTGCGCCCTGAGCTGATCGTCCTGGACGTCCTGCTGGCTGAGAAAAGCGGATGGAAGGCGTTGGAAGAAATCAAATCGCAGCCGGCCACCTCGCAGATTCCAGTGATCGTTGTTACCGTCTCCGATGACAAGCAAGCTGGCTATGCGATGGGAGCGGATGAATATCTGGTCAAGCCAGTGGTGAAGGCGGATTTTCTAAGCTCCATCCTCCGTCACCTGCCGCGCCGCCCTTTCGATGCGCCGGTTCCGCTAGTCAACGGCAATGCCGTCGAGCCAGTTGGCCTGCCCGAGCGTTCTTAAACAGGCGTTCCGGCCCGCAGCAGATCCCGTACCTGTTGCCGCAACAACACCGCATCCACGGGCTTCGAGATGTAGCCGTCAAATCCGCTGGAGAGAATTCGTTCCCTGTCCCCCGCCATGGCATGCGCCGTCACCGCGACTACAGGCACTTTAGCTGTGCGGCGATCCTGTCTGATCTGCTGGATCACGGTCATGCCACCGGCCCCCGGCATCTGGATATCCATCAACACCAGATCCGGAATCAGTTTTTGGATTTTATCCAGGGCGTCGGGGCCGTTACCGGTTTCGACGACGTGATAGCCCTGAGCTTCCAGAATCTCGCAAACCAGTTCCCGGCTCGACGGATCATCTTCGGCAACAACAATCGTTTTCAGCGATTGCGTCGGCTCCACGAAGCCCTCCGATCAAACGGCTGTTCCAGTCTATTCCGTAGCAATTCTGGTGTAAAACGTCTTAAATGTCAATGAGTTTGGACTAAAACGATTCAATTACTCATAACGCAAGGCATTGAGCGGATCGACTCGTGTGGCTTTGCGCGCCGGCAGCCAGCAGGCCACCAGGGCCGTCAGCGCCAGCACCAGTGCTACCGCGGCGTAGGTCCAGGGATCATTAGCCTTCACGCCAAAAAGCAGAGCCGACAGCAGACGCGTCAGGGCAAATGCGCCCGCAATTCCAATCGCAATTCCCAGGCCTGCCATCTGCATGCCCTGCCGCAGCACCATGCGCAAAACATCGGCGCCGCGCGCTCCGAGCGCCATGCGAATGCCGATCTCCTGCGTGCGCTGCTGCACCGAATACGACAGCATGCCGTAAATGCCGATGGCGGCGAGCAGCAAAGCGATCCCGGCGAACACAGTCAGCAGCGTCATGTTGAAATCCTGGCGCGCGGTGGCTTCGGCGACCACTTGATCGGCAGCGCGCACGTGAGCCACGGCCAGTTGCCCGTCGGCGGCTTGAATGGCTTTTTGCACGGCAGCGCTGAGCGAGAGCGGCTCGACCGCGGTTTTCACCACCCAGGTCATCGGAACGATCTTGTTATTCAAGGTCATGAAGCTGTCTTTCAACTGCGAAAGAGGAATGTACATTTCCTCCCGCGCCGGATTGCCCAACCCATCTTCTTTCACATCACCGATGATGCCGACCACTTCGCGCGGACCCTCCGCAAAATCCGGGCCCATGCCTTTGCCGATTTCGATGCGCTGCCCCAACGCCTCCTGCTTCGGAAAGTACTTGGTAGCAAAGGCCTGGTTGATGATCATCACTGGCGGCGAATTCCTGGCGTCACGTTCCGTAAACAAGCGGCCGCGCCGCAGCGGAATCTCCAGCGCTTTGAAGTACGAATCCGAAACGTACATCCAACCCGCGCCTCCGGTCGATTGCTTGCCTGCCGCTAAGGGCCGGCCGACGACATCGAATCCCAGTCCGAAGCCGCCTTCGAGCGGCAAGAACGGAACGTTGGCGGCTGCGACGACGCCGGGCACGCTCTCAATGCGCCGCACGGCGTCGCGGGTAAGCAGATCCACCTGCTCGGTCGTGGAGAATTTCGAGCCTGCCAGCGACGTTTGAAAGCTGAGTACGTGGCTGGGATTGAATCCCGTATTCACTTGCCGCAGCGAAACGAAAGTTCGAATCAGGAGAGCCGCGCCTATCAGTAATACCAGAGCCAACGCCATTTCTGTGACGACCAGCGCCTGGCGCGCAAAATGGCGGCGTCCCGTGCCCGATCGCGAGCTGCCTTCCTTCAGCGTGGAGTTTACGTCGGCGCGCGAAATCTGCAGCGCCGGAAAGAAACCGAACAACACGCCGGTCAGCAGCGTCACGCCCAGGGTGAAAGCCAGAATGCGCCAGTCCAGCAGCGTGGCGCCGGCGAATTCGGTTGCGCGCGGCAGATTCCCGGGGGTCAGCGCGACCAAAGCGCGTGCGCCTGCTGCGCCGAGGATCAAGCCGGCCACGCCGCCAGCCGCGGCCAGCAGCAGGCTTTCGGTGAGCAACTGGCGCATGATTCGCCATCGCGCTGCGCCTAGCGCGCTGCGAATCGCGATTTCCCGCGACCGGTGCGAAGCCCGCGCCAGCAGCAGATTGGCAACATTCGCGCAGGCAATCAGCAGAACCAGCGCAACCGCGCCCAGCAGGATCATCAGCGGTTGCTTGACGTCGCCCGTCATCGCCTCCTGAAACGGAACCGCGCTCGCCGACTCGTCCTTGTTCATTGTGCCCGGATGCCCCTGGCGAAACCGCTCAGCAGCAATCTTCATCTGCGCCTGCGCGGCTTGCAGAGTGACTCCCGGCTTGAGGCGCGCGGCCGCCGACAGAAAATGTCCCTGATTCACCGAATTCGGATCGGCCTGGAGTGGAAGAAAAAGATCGGCCGGCGGATAAGAAATAAACGAGGCCCGTAAAATGCCGATGATGGTGTAGGGTTCGCCATTGAGCACGATCGCGCGGCCGACCAGGCTCGGATCGCCGCCAAAGCGCCGCAGCCAGAGGCCATGGCTCATCACCGCAAGCTGTTGTCCGCCGGGGCGGTCTTCCTCGCGGGAGAAAACGCGGCCGATCGCCGGTACCGCATCGAACACTGGAAAAAAATCCGCCGAGACGTGAATGCCCTTCACCTGCTCCGGCGTCCCGGTGCCGCTCAGATTGAGACCGGGGCCGGAGAAGTTGTAGGCGCAGGCGTACTGAAATGCCTGCGTGTTCTGGATCCAGGTCATGAATTTTGGAATGGAAACCACCTGCGCGTTGCCATTGGGAAATTTCATGACCAGCCGCACCAGACGATCCGGCTGGCTGTAGGGAAGAGGCTGCAGGATGATGCTGTTCACTACGGAAAAAATCGCCGTGTTCGCGCCGATTCCGAGGGCAAGCGCGGCGATGGCCACTATCGTGAAAACCGGGCTGCGGGCAAGCAACCGCACCGCATGGCGGATATCCTGTAGTGCTGTTTCCATAGGGTCTAGAGCGGCAGGTCCTCGACCTGCCTTAGCAAATTATTGAACAAAAGGCAGGTCGGGGACCCACTTACACCACGCGGATGCCGACTAGCGTGCAGTAGTCGCTTTGGCCTGCGCGGGTCGCGGCTTGTAGAGCGCAATCCAATACGGCTTCGATCTTCTGGTGGCGCGTAGCCTGGATCACGGCCAGCAGGCGGTCTTCGCCGAATTCCTCGCCGCTTTCGCCGCCGGCTTCGGTCACGCCGTCGGAATACATCACCAGCGTGTCGCCGGGCCCGAGATCGACTGTGGCTTCCTGGCAGTGCCACTCGCGAAACATGCCTAGCACGGTGCCGGTTGACTCCAGCCGTTCCACACGGCCATCCGCCCGCAGCAGCAGCGGCGCCAGATGCCCGCAATTCCAATAGCGCAAGCGGCGCGAAGTTTCGTCGTAATCCGCAAAGAAGAGCGTGGCGTATTGCTCGGTGGGCGTGGATTGGAAAAACAGCCGGTTGACGGATTCCAGCAGCACATCCGGCCGGTCAAACGACAGCACAGACTGGCTGCGGAAAGAGGCCTGCAAATTGGCCATCAGCAGCGCCGCGGCAATGCCTTTCCCGGAAACATCGGCCAGCACAAAGCCAAGGTGGCCGGGCGCCAGATCCAGGAAATCGTAATAATCGCCGCCGATTTCGCGCGCCGGACTGCACACGCCGCCGTACTGTATCGTCCGCGAAGGTCTGGTCTTTTGCGGAAACAGCTTCTGCTGAACGTGTTGCGCAATTTCCATTTCCGATTGCGCCCGCCGCTCCGCCCGGCGCCGTTTGGCCGCTTCCTGCGCCTGCTTATCAATGGTGGCGAGAAGCCGCGCATTGTCCCAGGGCTTCTGGATGAAATCCGTGGCCCCGCGCTGCATCGCTGCTACAGCCAGATCGACGCTGCTCCAGGCGGTCATCACAATCACCGGGGGAGAATCGGGGAGGGCGTGCAAAGCGGTGAGCAGATCCAGCCCTTCCTGGCCGGATGTCGTGTCGCGCGCGTAATTCAGATCCATCAGGATCAGGTCGAACGGCCGGCTCTGTGCGCAGCGCAACAGTGCCTGCGGGGAATCCACCAGCTCGACGCGATGGCCCGCGCCTTTTACGAGTAAGCGTACGGCTTCCAGGACATCCGGCTGGTCGTCGCCCACCAGGATGCGCAATTGACCGGTTTGCTCCTCGAGGAGATTTTCCATCATGCAAGTAGTACTCGTCATGTGCCGTTCCTGTTCCTTAAGACTGCAGTTGGCCTGCCAAGGTTAGCTGCATCTCAAGTAATTGATACTGGGGCAAACGGTTGAGGTTACGCGGGATTCCGGTGTCCGTTCGTGGGACAGTTCTGTTCGTTATTGCCGCGGCTCGTGGCAAAAACCGCAATCCAGACTGGCTTTGTGCTCGCGATGGCAATTCATACAGCCGCCCATCGAAATATCGGTTTCGCGCCACAGGCGGTCGCGCGTGGCCACCGGGCCGTGACAGTTTTCGCACGTTGCTTCTTTCGCCAGATGAGCTTTATGGCTGAAGTCGACATAACTGGGAATCTGGTAAACGCGAATCCACTTGATGGGTTGATTGTCGCGCGCGTGAGCGGCCAGCGTTTGGATAGCGGGGCTGTCGGATTTTACAGATTGATGACAGGTCATGCATTTCGCTGCCGCCGGGATGCCCATCATCTCGCCGGGGTCGGGCATCTCATGGCAGTTCTTGCATTTCAGACCGAGTGCCAGGTGTTGGCGGTGGCTATAGGGAATGGGTTGTATGGGCGGCTCGGGCGGCTTTTTTTCTTGCGCCAGGGCGGCGGCCGCAAGCACGATGACGGCCCAGCCGAGCTTCATATCGCTTTGGTGCGCATTTGCTCGGCCATGTATTCGGATGCGCGCATAGCCAGCGCCAGGATAGTGAGCGTGGGATTTTGCGAGCCGCCGGAAACGAACGCGCTGCCGTCCACCACGAAGAGATTTTTTACATCGTGGCATTGGTTGAAGGCGTTGAGCACGGATTTCTTGGGATCGCTGCCCATCCGGCAACCGCCCAGCTCGTGAATGCTCTCACCTGGCGGAACCATTTGCGCATGCTTAGCCAGCACTTCAAAACCAGCGCCGCGGCATAATTCCTCGGCCATGTGCATGGAATCTTTCGCCATCTCGTGCTCGTTGTCGGTGTATGTCTGCTGGATGTGCAGCGCCGGAATTCCCCAAGCGTCTTTCACTTCCTTATCGATGCGCACGAAATTCTCGAAGCGGGGCAGGACTTCGCCCATGGTGGTCATACTGAACGCGGTGTTGGTGACGTCGGCGAGTTGCTTCTGCAGCGCTTCGCCGTACAGCGGGAAGTAGCGCGGATGAGGTGTGCCGCCTGAGCCGAAATCGTAAGCATAGCCGCGCAGAAAATTCTTCTCGCGGGTGGCCAGGTTACGGAAGCGCGGGATATAGCCGCTGCCGCCCATCAGACCACTGGCGCCACGGCCGCCGCGGGCTTCGGGCACGATGCAGGTGACCACGTTCTTCACGTAAATCTGATCGAACAGATAATGGCCCAGGATGCCGCTGGAATTCGCCAGGCCGGAATTCAGCAGCAAACGCACGCTCTCGAGCGACGACGCTCCCAGCACCACCACGCGTGCCTTGGCGTGATATTCACGCCGCGTGCGGCGATCCACAAAAGACGCGCCGTTGGCCAGTCCGGTGTTGCGGTCGGTGGTGATTTCGCGGACCACGGCGTTCGGAACGAGCGTGAGGTTGCCGGTGGCCAGCGCATCCGGCAGCAGCAGATTCACCGAGCTGGCCAGTTGCCCGGTGGCGCGGCGCGGCTTGGTGGTGGGAACGTTTAGCCGCTTAGCGGACGCGACAAAACGCGCGATGCTCTCGCTATCGGCGGCGTCGTCTTCCAGGAAAATGCCGTCGGGAATTTGCGGAAATCCCTCGCGGCGGCCAGCGACGCGAAACATCGGTTCGGCGCGGTCGTAGTAAGGCGCGAGATCTTTGTAGCGGATGGGCCAGTTTTCGCCGAAGCCATCGTGATCGTGACAGCCGAATTCGAAATCGCTGAGCCGCCAAGATGCCCGGCCCCACATCAGCGTCTTGCCGCCCACCATGCGAATGCGAACCCAATAATACGGGTCGGCGGGATCGTGGGTGTAGGGATTCTGCTTCTCATCCGCCCAAACGTTGGCGTTGAACTCGCTGGCTTGCGTGACGTGCGGAAAGCGGCCCGGACGCCCGAAGCCGCGGTAAGGCAATTCGGAGACGCTTTTCAAAACGCGCTGACGCTCGAAATCGACGGGCGGCCCGGCGTCCAGCATCAGGCACTTGATGCCTTTTTGCGTGAGCGTGTGCGCCACCATGCCGCCGGAAGCGCCTGAGCCGATGATGAGTACGTCGTAATCTGGCGGCATGTCAGTCGACCGGCAGCCAGTAATAATCGACGCCTGCTGCGCGGCGGCTGCGTCCGGCCTGGGCGGCGATCCATTCGCGCGAATTGGTGGTGGCGGTTATGACGTCGGATTTGGCCTCGGCGAGAAAGCGCCCCAACGCATCCGTGGGACCGGCATAGGTCCACGCGGCATGCAGCGGCGCGAGCACGGCTTCGGCCTGCTCGGCGCTAAGTTCCGCGAATGGCTTGAAATAGCGCCGCCGCGAATCCGCCTCGAGCCGATCGAGGCCCTCGCGATACAGGTTCTGCCGATCCGGCGGCGATTGGGCGATCAGGAAATCGAGGAACTCCGGAGCGCCGGCTTCGAGCGCGCCGGGATTGCCTTTAGCCGCCGGCATCAGCAACTCGCTCAAGCGGCGAAGGACGGCAAACTCCGCTGTGGAAAAAAACCGCGCAACCGGCGCGGCATCGGCTACCGTGGTTTCGAGCTTGGGCGTTTC
>Ga0209579_10001889_pt1 | contig 16750 bp, 14 predicted proteins | sample Coa_R1_2_FD_187152 | JGI IMG/M metagenome (GOLD analysis project Ga0209579, IMG submission 187152) | Surface soil microbial communities from Centralia Pennsylvania, which are recovering from an underground coalmine fire - Coalmine... | ecosystem: Environmental > Terrestrial > Soil >... | reverse complement strand
GACGAGCAGCTCGTCGTGCAGGTTCACCGCGGCGCAGGCGTGATTCGGGACAACCTGCACCCGATCCCCCACGTTGAGGTCGGAGTCTCCGCGCACGATCGCCTGCTCCTCGTAGAGGCGCTCCACATGCAGACCGGGCAGGCCGCGGACCAGGGCGAAGCCGGGCGCACGTGGCGTCAGCCGCTCGGCCGCGATCGCCTTCGAGCCTGCGTCGAGGATGATTCGGTCGGGCGTTGGGCGCGACACGACCGTCGCGAGGACGGAGAGCGCGCACCGTTCCAGCGGAACGAGGCCGAGCGCGACCTGGGTCGCGTCGTAGAAGACGTAGTTGCCAGGTCGGATCTCGGTGATTCCGCCGTTTGCCTGTATGCGGTGAGACGTCGGAGTCGTGCCGACGCTCAGCATCGAGACCTCGATCCCGCGCCCGCGCAGCAGCTCGGCGGTCTCAGTGACCGCGGCACGCTCGTCGCGGGCGGCGGCCTCGAGGGCAGCGTCATCGGCCGCCGCGTAGGCATGGCCGCCGAACGCGAGCAGCCCGTCGAAGGACGCGTAGCGCGCCGAGTCGACGGCCCGCGCCACAGCCTCCGCGGTCGACGCACCCGGCTGCGTGCCGAACCGACCGACACCGCAGTCCACCTCCCAGACGAAGCCGATCTGCGCGCCGCTCACGCGACAGGCGTCGTCGAGCGCGGTCACCGCCGCGGGCGAGTCGACGGTCACGCGCACCCGCGCCTCCCGGGCGAGCTCGACGACCCGGTCGAGCCGCCAGTCGCCGATGGCGGGGGCTGTGAGCAGGAAGTCGTCGAAGCCGCCGGCCGCAAAGCACTCCGCTTCGTGCACCGTCGCCACCGTCAGGGCGTCGGCGCCGTGTGCGCGCTGGAGCTCCGCGACCGCGAGCGACTTGTGCGTCTTCGCGTGCGGCCGAAGCGTCACGCCGGCCGCGGCCGCGCGGGCCGCCATCGAAGCGATGTTCTCGACGAGCGCCGGCCGGTCGAGGACGAGCGCCGGCGTCGGCACGCTCTCGAGCTGGGGCAGCCTCACCACGGCGGCGTCGCCGCTCCGATCACCATCGCCATGCCGACGCGCGACGAGTTCCGGAAGGCATGCGGCCGGTCGGCGCGGAAGCGCACCAAGTCGCCTTGGGCGAGCTCGTGCCGCTCGTCGCCGATCAGCAGCTCGACCTCGCCCTGCAGCACATAGGCGAACTCCTCGCCGGCGTGGCCGATCATGTCGCCCTCGTAGCCGCCTCCTGGCTCGAACGAGAGCAGGTAGGGCTGCAGCGTGTGGCCGTCCGCCGAGCCGAGCAGCTGGTAGACGACGCCGTGGCCGCGCCGGACACCGCGAACGCGCGCGGCGCAGTTGCGGATGATTTCGGTCCGGTCGCTCGCCGCGAGCTCGGCCGGTTCGCCGATGAGATCGGCGATGTGGAGGCCGAAGTGCTGCGCGACGAGCTGCAGCCGCCGCAGCGAGACGCCGCCCTGGTTGTTCTCGAGCGCCGAGAGCGACGACGCCGCGATTCCGATCTCGCGGGCCTGCGCCCGCAGCGTCTTGCCGCTCTGCGTCCGCAGGCGCCGGAGCCGCTGGCCGAGAAGCTGCGGGCCGCCACGCCCACCGTTCCCGTCTGTTCTCGGATTCTGAACAGATTTCGCCATTGTTCGCCGCAGGCGAACGACGCTAGCAGCGCGGCCGCCTGCGTGCAACCGGCAACCGCTCGTGGGTAGAAGTCAGCCCTTGCCCGCGCTGAGGCCGCCGTCGATGACGAGGCCGGCGCCGAGCACGAACTTCGACTCGTCGGAGGCGAGGTAGAGCGCGGCGTGCGCGACGTCCTCTGGGCTGCCGAGCTCGCCCGTCAGCTGGCGCGAGCGGATCGACCTGCGGCCTTCTTCCGGATCTGCATACGAGTCGCGCAGGTACCCCTCGACGAACGGCGTCATGATGGTGCCCGGCATCAGCGCGTTCACGCGCACGCCGTACGGCGCCAGGTCGACCTGCATCGACTTCGTCAGTGCGAGCACAGCGCCCTTCGATGCCGCGTACGAAACGCGTCGCGCGAGCCCCGTGTCGGCGATCACCGACGACATGTTCACGATCGAGCCCGAGCGTTGCGCGACCATCGTCGGCACGACGGCGCGTGACATCAGGAAGACGCCGCGCGCGTTGACCCGCAGCACCCGCTCCCACTGGTCGAGCGTCGTCTCTCCCAAGTCGCCGACGCCTGCGATACCGGCGTTGTTGAAGAGGACGTCGATGCGGCCGTGCTCTGCCACGACCGCGTCGGCGAGGCGCTGCGTCTCCTCCTCGTCGCCGACGTCGACGCGGTATGCCGTCCCCTCGAGGTCGGCCGCGACCACGGTCGCGCCCTCCTGCGCAAAGAGCAGCGCCGACGCGCGCCCGATGCCGGAGCCGGCGCCGGTGATGATGCAGACCTTGCCGGCGAGCCGCACGTCAGGCGCGCACGAGCGCAACCGCGCGGGCGAGGCCGAGCGCGAGCAGGATGATCGCGCCGTTGGCGGCGTCGATCCAGAACGTCGATGTGTTCCGCAGCACGAGCACGTTGTTGACGAGGCCGAGGAGCACGACGCCCGTGAACGCCCCGAGCATCCGGCCGCGGCCACCCTCGAGCGCGATGCCGCCGATTACCGCGGCAGCGAACACGGTGAAGATGAGGTTGTTGCCCTGGTTCGCGGTGACGGCGACCACCTGACCGGCGATCATCAGCCCGGCGATCGCCGCCAGCGTGCCGGCGACCGTGAAGACGCCGATGCGGATCCGGTCGACCTTGATGCCTGCTGCGCGCGCGGCCTCGAGGTTGCCGCCGACCGCATAGATCGCGCGGCCCGTTCGGTGGTAGCGCAAGAAGAGGCCGGCGGCGAGGAACACGGCGCCCGTCGCCCATGCCGACACGGGGAACCCGCCCCAGTAGGCCGAGCCGAGGTAGATGAACGACGGCGGCATCTCGTAGATCGTCCGCCCGCTCACGATCCCCTGCTGCAGGCCGGCGAGCAGGATCAGCATCGCGAGCGTGAAGATGAACGCGTTGAACTTGAGCTTGACGATCATGAACCCGTTGAAGAGGCCCACCGCCGCGCCGATTCCCATCACGACGAGGATGCCGAAGGCCGGGTTCCAGTTCGTGCCGAGGCCCTGGCCGTCCTTGGGAACGATCAGCCAGGCGCCGATCATCGGCGCGAGCCCGTAGATCGACTGCAGCGAAAGGTCGAAGCTCCCGGTCAGCAGGATCAGCGACTCGGCGACGACGACGAGCCCGAGCGCGGCGGAGAACTGGGCCGTGTTGGAGAAGTTCGCGGTCGTGAAGAACGCCGGGCTCTCGACGATGCCGGCCACGAACAGCACCGCGATCGCCGGCACGAGAGCGAGTTCGCGCACCGACCCGAGCAGCAAGCGCCGAGCAGGTCGGCGCACCACCTCCGGACGCTCGATTGCCGCGTCGGTCATGCTGCCGATGCCGACTCGAGCCCTTCCGCCGCCGCGATCAGCTCGTGGCGGTCCCACGGCGGCTCGCGTAGCTCCTTGACGATGCGGCCGCGGTGGACGACGAGCACGCGCGTGCAGATGCGCAGCTCGTCGAGATCGTCGGAGACGAGCAGCACGGCCGTCCCATGCTCGCGTGCGTCCTCGACGACGCCGAGAAGCGCCTCCTTCGACGCGACGTCGACGCCGACGGTCGGGCTGACGACCACGAGCAGACCGGGCCGTGACGCGAGCGCGCGGCCGACGACGACCTTCTGCTGGTTGCCGCCGGAGAGCTCGGCGAGCGGCTGGTCGGCGCCGCTCGAGACGATCTGAAGTCGCTTGCCGAGCCTCTCCGCCTCCTCGCGCCGGCGCGCGGCCGACACGATCCCCCACCGGGAGATCCGTCGGAGGATCGGCAGGGTCAGGTTCTCGGCCACGCCGAGCGTCGGAACGAAGCCGCGGGCGTGCCGGTCCTCGGGCACGTAGCCGACGCCGCGCTCGAGCGCGGCGTCGACCTTGCCCGGCCTGAGAGGCCTGCCGTCGAGCTCGATCGTGCCGGCGGCCGGCTTGACGAGCCCGGCGACCGCATCGGCGATCGCCGCGGTGCCTGAGCCGCGCAGGCCGAAGAGCCCGACGCACTCGCCCGCCGCCACCTCGAGGCTGACGTCCTCGACCGAGCCGAGCGGCGTCTGCACCGAGAGCGCGCGCACGGCGAGCCGAAGCCGTCCGGCTGTGGTCTCCTGCACGGGAGCCGTGTCGCGGATCGTCTGCGCGAGGTCGCCGCCGACCATCGCGCCGACGAGGCGGTCCTGGTCGAGCTCCGCGACGGGAGCGGTGACGATGCGCTTCCCGTCGCGGAGCACCGTCGTTCTGTCACAGATCTCGTAGATCTCCTCGAGGTGGTGCGAGATGTAGAGGATGGCGACACCGCTCGTCTTGACCCGCCGGATTCGCTCGAACAAGCGCTCGACCGCGTGCGACTCGAGTGATGCAGTCGGCTCGTCGAGGATCAGGAACCGCGCGCCGCTCGCGAGTGCGCGGGCGATCTCGACGACCTGCTTCTGCTCGACCGAGAGCTCGGACGCCGGCGAGTCGACGTCGAGGTCGAATCCCCAATCGAGAAGGAGCCGGCGCGCCTGGCGGCGCAGCTCTCGCCAACGGACGAGCGCTCGGTCGTTGCGGTTGAGGAAGATGTTCTCGGCAACGCTCAGCGACGGGACGACCATCGAGCGCTGGTAGACGCACGCCACGCGCTCCTGCCACGCCGAGCGATCGCCGAGGCCCGGCGCCGGCTCGCCGTAGAGGCGGACCGTGCCGCTGTCGGGCTTCGAGAGGCCGGTGAGGATGCCGACGAGCGTCGACTTGCCGGCGCCGTTCCGGCCGACGAGCGCGTGGCACTCACCCGGCCGGATGGAGACGGAGACGTCCTGGAGCGCCTTCGTGCGGCCGAAGGACTTCCAGATCGCCTCCGCCTCCGCGGTCGCCGGTTCCGGCCCATCCGTCACTACTTCGCCTTGTAGTTGCCCCACAGTTTCGGGTCGTTGACGTTCGCCTTGCTCACGACGGGCGCGACGATCGCGTCCTCGAGGTTGCCGAGCAGGTTGACGATCTTGCTGCCGTGATCCGTCGTCGTGCCGGCCGTGTACTTCACGCCCGCTACGGCTTGCTTGGCGTAGAAGACCGCGTACTGCGCGTACAGCGTCGCCGGCTGCGAGATCGTCGCGTCCTCCTCCCCGGCGCGAATCCAGCCGTGCTCCTGCGGTGTCCCGTCGTCGCTGAAGAGGACAACGTGACCCGGCGTACCGACCTTCGAGAACTTCCCGTCGGCCTTCTCCGCCGCGATGATGCCGGGGACAGGACCGCTCCAGTGCACGTAGATCGCCTTCAGATCGGAGTAGGTGCTGAGGGCCGTCTTCGCATCGTTCACCGCCGTCGGAGTGTCCCACTTGGTGGCGTACTGCACCACCTTCAGGTTCGGGTGTGCCTTCATGCACTGCAGGAACCCGTTCTTGCGGTCGAGGCCGTTGATCGAGGCGAGATCGCCCTCGAGCATCGCAACGTGCCCCGAACCGGTCACGTGCGACGAGATGTACTGGCACGCGTTCTGCCCGTAGAGCACGTTGTTCGCCCGGACGATCATGTAGACCTTGCCCTTCGTCGGGGCGACGTCGACGCTCACGACCGGGACGTGCTTGCTCGCCGCGTAGGCGAGCGTCGGTGCAATGGCGGCGCTGTCGACCGGATTGATGATCAGCGCGTTCACGCCCTGGTCGATCAGCGTCCGGATCTGCGTCGCCTGCTGGCCGGCGTCGCCGTTGGCCGAGATCGGCCCGTCGAGCTTGACGCCGTACTTCGTTGCTGCGGCCTTCTCGAACGCGACGTACGAGCTCCAGAAGTCGGTGCTGTAGCCGGCGAGCGAGACGCCGATGGTGATGCTGCCTCCTCCTTTTGCGTGCTCCGAGTCGGCTGCGAGCGACGTAGCCGTGAGCACGCCGGCGAGCCCAATGAGCGCGAGCGCGCCGAACAAGCGAACCTTCACCGTCCTCCTCCTCCTCCCTGCGGTCGATGCAGCTCTGACAGTGGTCACGCCGGTACCTCTTCCTGCCGCCACCAGCCCGGCCCGTCCGGGAATGCGAACTCGGACAGGGACTCCGGCCGGATCTCGATGCTGTAGCCCGGTGTCGTCGGCGCCAGGTAGCGGCCGTCGACGACCCGGACCGGGTCGACGAAATGCTCGTGCAGGTGGTCGACGAACTCGCAGACGCGGTCCTCGAGCGACGCTCCGACCGCGACGTAGTCGAACATCGACACGTGCTGCGCGTACTCGCAGAGCCCGACACCGCCGGCGTGCGGACACACGGGCACGCCGAACTTCGCCGCGAGCAGGACGACCGCGAGCACCTCGTTCACGCCGCCGAGCCGGCAGCAGTCGAGCTGGCAGGCGTCGATCGCGCCCAGCTGCAGCAGCTGCTTGAAGACGACGCGGTTCTGCACGTGCTCGCCGGTCGCGACGCGCACCGGCGCCACGGCGTCGCGAATCCGCTTGTGTCCGAGCACGTCGTCGGGGCTCGTCGGCTCCTCGATCCAGAACGGGTCGACCTCCGACAGTCGCCTGATCGCCTCGATCGCCTCGTCGACGCCCCAGGCTTGGTTCGCGTCGAGCGAGAGACGGTGGTCGGGGCCGATCGCGTCGCGCACGAGCCGCGCGCGGCGCAGGTCGCTCTCGAGGTCGCCGCCGACCTTCAGCTTCAGATGCGTGAAGCCTGCCGCGAGCGCCTCCCACGCGCGCTCCGGGAGCGTCTCCTCCGGATAGCCCATCCAGCCGGCCGAGGTCGTATACGCAGGGAAGCCCTCGGCGAGCAGGATCGCCTCGCGCTCGGCCTTCGTCGAGTCGTTGCGACGGAGGATCGCGAGCGCCTCGTCACGAGTGAGCGCGTCTTCGATGTAGCGGAAGTCGACGCACGCGACGAGCTGCTCCGGCGGCAGGTCGGCGAGGAGCTTCCAAAGCGGCTTCTGCTCGAGCTTCGCGTACAGGTCCCAGACGGCGTTCACGATCGCCGCGGTCGCGAGGTGGATGACGCCCTTCTCCGGCCCAAGCCAGCGCAGCTGCGAGTCGGTGACGAGCCGACGCCAGAGTCCTCCGAGGTCTTGCACGAGCTCCTCGACGGTCGCGCCGACCACGTGCGGCGCGAGCGCATCGATGGCGGCGACGCACACCTCCGTGCCGCGGCCGATCGTGAACGTCAGACCGTGACCCGTCAGGCCGCCCAGATCGTCGGTCTCGAGCGCCACGTAGGCGGCCGAGTAGTCGGGGTCGGGGTTCATCGCGTCCGACCCGGCGCCGCTGAGCGACGTCGGGAAGCGGACGTCGTAGGTGACCGCCTTCACGATCTTCACCGGCATGAGGGGATGTTTCTAAACCAAAGATCCGATGTTTGTCAAGCTCTTTGGCCTGACTCCGTGCAGCTCGGTCGCCTATAGTCCTGTTTCACCCGATGTCTGCTGAGAGACATAGGATCGATCCGGCTGCGCTTCCGGGTCCCCGGCGACGCGGCGCCGGCGTCACCGAGGACGCGATCGAGCGGATCCGGGAGTTCGTCGCGTCGGGCGCGTGGGGCCCCGGCACGCGCCTTCCCCGCGAGGCCGACCTCGCCAAGCAGCTCGGGCTCTCGCGCAACTCGCTGCGGGAGGCGGTGCGAGCCCTGTCGCTCGCGCGCGTGCTCGAGGTCCGGCAGGGCGACGGCACGTACGTCTCGAGCCTCGAGCCGAGCGAGCTCCTCGAGCCGACGCTCTCCGCCACGCACCTCCTCCGCGGCCGGACGGTGCTCGAGCTGTTCGAGGTGCGGCGGATGCTCGAGCCCGAGGCGGCGGCGATGGCCGCCCAGCGCGCCGACAGCGAGGCGATCGCTGCGCTCCGCACGGAGCTCGACCGCATGATCGCCGCGGGTGACCGCGCCGACGACCTCGTCGAGGCGGACGCAGCGTTCCACGACGTGATCGCGCGCGCGCCCGGCAACGGCGTCCTGCGCGCGCTGCTCCGCAGCCTGTCGACCAGCACGGTGCGTGCGCGGCTGTGGCACGGCCTCGCCGACCGCGGCGCGCTGGACCTCGCGCGCGAGGAGCACGCGCGGATCTACGACGCGATCGCAGCCCGCGACGCCGACGTCGCACGCGCGGCGACGTTGCTCCACATCGTCACCAACGAGACCTGGCTCCGCGAGCATCTCGGCCCGGCGGACGACGTGCCGCTCGACGGTGCCTGACCGCGGTCGATGATCCCGCTCGGCCGGCTCGGCCTCGGGACCGCGCCGATCGGCGGCCTTTACGAGGCGGTGGACGACGAGACCGCGCACGCGGTCGTCGAGCGCGCGTGGGAGCTCGGCGTCCGCTACTTCGACACGGCGCCGCTCTACGGCTCCGGCCTCGCCGAGCGCCGGCTCGGCGCGGCTCTCGCCGGCAAGCCACGCTCGGAGCTCGTCGTCTCGACGAAGGTCGGCCGGCTGCTGCGTCCCGGTGACTCCGACTGGCTCGGGGCGCCGCCGCTCGTGTCCTATTTCGACTTCTCGTTCGACGCGGCGCTGCGCTCGCTCGACGGGAGCCTGGAGCGGCTCGCGCTCGACCGGGTGGACATCGCCTTCGTCCACGACCCGGACGACCACATCGAGAAGGCGCTGTCCGGAGCCTTCGCTGCGTTGCGCCGGCTGCGCGAGGAGGGCGCCGTGCGCGCGATCGGCGTCGGCGCGAACCACACCGATGTGCTCTGCCGGTTCGCACGGGAGGCCGACCCTGACTGCTTCCTGCTCGCCGGCCGCTACACCGCCCTCGACCGGAGCGCGGCCGGCCAGCTGCTGCCGCTGTGCGAGGAGCACGGCATTGCCGTGATCGCGGGCGGCGTGTTCAACAGCGGTGTGCTCGCGGGCGGAGACACGTTCGACTACGAGACGGCGCCGCCGGACGTCGTCGCGCGCGTTGAGCGGCTACGCGAGACGTGCGCACGCCACGGCGTCCCTCTGCCGGCGGCGGCAGTGCAATTCCCGTTGCGGCATCCGGTCGTCGAGGCCGTCCTCGTCGGCTGCCGCACACCGGAGGAGCTGGCCGAAGACGTACGCCTGGCGAACCGCGACCTGCCCGACGCGCTGTGGGACGAGCTCGCGTGATCGTCGACTCGCAGCAAGCATTTCTGGGGCCAGCGTGAGCGGACAGCCGCGGTTTCCATCGGCCCGAGCTCCGCCCGGCTGCGCAACCTGGTTAGATTCGATTCCAGGCGACGTTTCCAGCCGTCCTCGGGAGGTTTCTTCGTTGGCCAGACTGCCGTTCGTCGACACGCACGTCCACTACTGGGACCTGAAGGATCCGAAGCTCCTCTACGCGTGGCTGCAGCCGGACTGGGTGCACCCGATCCTCGGCGACATCGACGGCCTCAAGGTGCTCAAGTACATGGCGCCGCAGTACGTCGCCGAGACGCGGTTCCAGAACGTGAGCAAGGCGGTCCACGTGCAGGCGGCGATCGGGATCGCCGACCCGGTCGAGGAGACGCGCTGGCTTCAGGAGCAAGCGAACGCGACCGGCTTCCCGCACGGCATCGTCGGCCACTGCGACCTCGCCGAGCCGAGCGCGGAGGAGACGCTCGAGCGGCACCTCGAGTACGCGAACTTCCGCGGCGTGCGCGACTTCGCCGCGGGGACGAACCTCGACAACCCCGACTGGCTTCGGGGCCTCGCGCTGATGGAGCCGCGCGACCTCGTCTTCTGCGTCGACACGGTCTGGGAGCAGATGCCGGACGTCGCCCGCGTCGCCGACGAGACCGGCGTCACGATCTGCATCGACCACGCGGGCTTCCCGCGCGAGCGCACCGACGAGTACCTCGCGAACTGGCAGCGAGGCATGACGGCCGCCGCCGAGTCCGAGCACGTTGTCTGCAAGATCAGCGGCCTCGGCATGTGCGACAACCAGTGGACGACCGACTCGTTTCGGCCGTGGGTGCTCGGCTGCATCGAGGCCTTCGGCGTCGAGCGGTGCGTGCTGGGCACGAACTGGCCGGTCGACCGCCTCTACAGCTCGTACGGCGACGTGCTGAACGCCTACGAGGAGATCATTGCCGACTTCTCGCCGGCCGAGCAGGAGGCGCTCTTCTCGAAGAACGCGGAGCGAATCTTCCGACTCTAGGAGCGCGAAGCGGTTTCATGCGTTCCAGGGTTCGTCGCGCACACGGACGCGCGGTGAACCCGCGCGTCCTGAAGACGGCGCCGACAAGCGACGCCTAGGCTGCGACAGTCGGTCGTCGGGCGTGCGCCTCGAGGCTCGCGACCGCCTTCGCGAGCGCCTCCATGTCGGCGAACGACGGAACCGCGAGCGGCTCCGAGAGGCGCCCGTCCGAGACGACGTGGAGCCGATCCGCGACCTCGTACACCTCGGGGATCTCCGTGCAGAAGAGGAGAACAGTGCCGCCGTCGGCGGCGAATGCGCGCAGGATCTCGTAGATCTCTGCCTTGCTCGAGATGTCGACGCCCCGAGTCGGCTCCTCGAGTGCGAGCACGTGCGGCTTGCTCCCGACCGCCGCCGCGATCGCGACCTTCTGCTGGTTGCCCCCCGAGAGGGCGCGAACGCCGACGTTGAGCCCCGGCGCTTTCACGTCGAACCTCGAACGCAGGTCCTCGCCGAGCGCGCGCATCCGTCGCCGACGGAGTCCGAGAACGCCGTGCGAGATCTCGTCGTCGAGGCGGATGACGAGGTTCTCGCCAACGGTCAGGTTCGAGAAGAGGCTTTCGGCCCGATCGGCGGCGACGAACGAGACGCTGCGCTGGAGCTGTCCCTGTCGCCGCGGCCGTCCGTCGACCCGCACCTGGCCGCTGAACCGCCGCAGGCCGGCGCAGGCCTGGACGATCTCGCGGCCGCCCGAGCCCTCGACCCCGATCAGCGCCGTCACCGTGCCCTTCGCGACCGCGAAGTCGAGGTTGCGGAAGAGCCGCGCATGGTCGGTTGCACGGACGAGCTCGAGCGCCGTGTCGCCGCCGGCGCCGACGCTACGCGGCGAGCCGGCCTCGCCCGCCGGCGCCCCGCCGATCCCGCGCACGAGTGCCTCGGCGATGCTCTCCGGCGTCTTCGCCTCGCCCTCGAGGACGCGCACGCACCGTCCGTCGAGAATGATCGCGACGCGGTCGGAGTTCGCCGCCAGTTCGGTCAACCGGTGCGAGATCAGCATCACGACGCGCCCGGCGGCCGCGAGCTGGCGCGCGAGCCGGAAGAACTCTGACGACTCGTCCGGCGTCAGCGCCGAGTTGGGCTCGTCGAAGAGCATCACACGCGCGTCGCGGACGAGCGCGCGCGTGATCTCCGTGCGCTGCTGGACCGCCAGGCCGAGCTCGCCGAGCAGCCGCTGACGAAATCGATACACGTCGAGCTCCTCGAACAACGTGTGGTGCTCGTCGCCGGGGCGTGGCCAGCTCCAGCCGTTCGCAAGGCCGGCGACGATGTTCTCGCCCACTGTCAGGTTCGGGAAGAGCTGCGGCTCCTGGTGGACGACGGCGACGCGGTTCGAGCCGACGTCGCTCGACCACGGGCGGCCGTCGACGAGGATCTCGCCCTCGTCCCAGCCGACCTCGCCGGCGAGGATCTTCACCATCGTGCTCTTCCCGGCACCGTTCGGGCCGGCGACCCCGAGGATCTCCCCCGGCCGCGCCTCGAGGTCGAGGCCGGCGAGCGCCACCGTGTCGCCGTAGCGCTTGTGCAGGCCGCGAATCGAAACGCCGACCAGCGCGTTCATGCCGTCGCCCCTCGGCTCGTGAAGCGGTCGATGACGACGGCGCCGACCGTCACCGTCCCGAGCAGGAGCTGGGATGCGAACGGGCCCGCCGCGATCAGCGCAAAGCCGTTCGCGAGAACGGCGAGGAGCAGCGCGCCGCCGACCGTGCCGAGCGCCGTACCCTTTCCACCCGAGAGGCTCGCGCCGCCGATGATCACCGCCGCGAAGACCGGGAAGAGATCGGCCTGGCCGTCGTCGGGGCTCGCGGATCCGACGAACGAGAAGTCGAGGATGCCCGCGAGGCATGCCATGCACGCCCCGATCACGAACGCGAGGAAGATGTAGCGCGTCACCGGCAGGCGCACGACGCGCGCCGCTGCGCGGCTGCCGCCGATCGCCTTCAGCCTGAAGCCGAACAGCGTGCGCGTGAGCAGAAAGCTGAAGAAGACCAGCAGCCCGAGCGCCCAGATCCCCTCCTCAGGGAAGCCGCCGGGCAGCGAGGCGCTACCGAGGTCGTGGAAGAAGCTTGCGTCGCTCTTGTGGACGGCGTCGCCGATCGGCGGGAACTGGTAGCTGATGTTCTGGGTCTGCCCGATGTAGAGCGTCAGCCCGAACACGAGCGTGCTCGAGCCGAGCGTCGCGATGAACGAGGGGATCTTGACGACCGCCGTGAAGAAGGCGTTGAAGGCCCCGACCAGGATCGCGGCGCCGAACGCGATCAGGATCGCCACCCAAACGGGGAAGCCGTGCGTCACCCAGAGGATCGCGACGATGTTGGTCGAGAGGCCGTAGACCATCGCGAACGAGAGGTCGATCTCGCCGGCGATGATCACCACCGTCAGGCCGAAGCCCATGATCGCGATCGAGGAGAGGCCGCGCAGGATCCCGAGCAGGTTGCTGCCGATCAGGATCTGCCCATGCGTGCGGACGCTGAAGTACGCGCCGACGATCAGGACCGCGAGCGTGACTCCGCCGAGCCGCGCGAGTGTGGTCCGCGCCCAGCGCAGCTGCCTCCATCCTGCGCGGCCGGCCGGCGCCGCGATGTCCTCGGAGACCTGGGCCATGTGCTGCGCCGGCGGGGGCGGGCGGCCGGCGCCGTCCGCCCCCGAAGCCAGCTCTTATCCCGGCAGTCCCGTGAGGGCGTATTGCTTGAAGTTCTTGAGCTCGGCGAGACCGCTGTTGAGGTTCGCCTTCGTGATCACGGTCAGATGCTGCGTGTTCGGGAGCACCTTGCCGGTCTTCATGAACTCGGCGCACGCGATCGCGCCGAATGCCGCCTGCTGCGGCCAGTTCTGATCGAACAGCGCGATCTGCGTCCCGTTCTTGATCGCCGCGATCTCGTTCGGGATCACGTTCCAGCCGACGCTGAACGCCTTGCCCTGGAGGCCGGCGTCCTTGATCGCCTGCGCTGCATAGCCGGCGCCGATGTCGACGTTCTCGATCACCTGCACGTTCTTGCCGGCACCCGAGAGGAACGCCTTGAACGCGTCGTACGTCTTGCCCGGGTCATACGTCGTGTTCAGCATGTTCTTCTCGGTCGTGACGAAGTTCGCATTCGGGATCGCCTTCTCGATCGTCTTGCGGAAGCCGATCGCCCGCTGCTGCGCCCAGTACTGCGTCGGGTCGCCGCCCGAGACCGCGAACGTCGTGAAGTGCATGTTGTGGGCCTTCATGTACGAGAGCACCGTGTTCGCAGCGGTCGTCCCTTCCTGGAACGGCACCTGCGTGAAGTTCGTCAGCTCGTTGCCGAACGTCGAGAGGCCGACCGTGAAGGTCGGGATCCCCTTCGCGAGGGTCTGCGCGACGAGCGACGCCATCGATGTACTCGACTGCGGCTCGATCGAGAGGCAGTCGACCTGGTTCGTGTTCAAGAGCGCCTGGATCTGGTTGATCTGCGTGTTGACGTCCTGCTGCGTCTGCGGCGGGCAAAGGCGCTTGCCCGTGATCGGGTAGATGCTGTTCGCCTGCGGCAGCGAGTCGCTGTAGCCGGCCTGGTACTGCTGCGAGAAGCCCTGGATCGAGCACGAGCCGTACGAGAAGACGTAGTTGATCGGCTTGTGTGCCTTCACCTTCGCCGCGATCGACGAGGCGAGCGTGAACGTCCCGCCGTGCCGCAGCTGAACGGTCCAGCCGCCACCCGCGTCCGAACGTGCACCGCCCACCGCTGCGTACACGAGCGCGCCGAGGACCGCAAGTACGAGCGCCACGCGAAGCCTCGCCCGCGGGCTCCCTCCACTCCATGAACCGCTTTTCATCCTCTCCTCCTGGTCGGACCCGCCGGGAACTCCGGCGGGGTCGGCTTCGACGTTCCCTTCGACCCCGTGCCGAGCACCGCGAACCGAGCGAGTATTCCTCGGTCGCGAGGCGGCGTCAATCGCTTCCGGAAACGATTCGAGCAAGGGTCGACGCGACTCACGCGGCGAGCACCTTCTCGCTTCGGAACCCGTCGACGACCTCCTCGATCACCTCGATGCCGAGCCCGGGCCCGTTGGGCGGGTAGACCCACCCGTCGACGTGGTCGAACGGCACCGTCACGAGCTCGTGCTGCATCGGGTTGCGGAGCGGCTTGAACTCGAAGAGCTTGCAGGCGGGCGAGCTGAACGAGATCGCGAGGCTCGCCGCGGTCACGATCGCCGACGACCACGCATGCGCGTTCGCCTGTCGGCCGTACGCCTCGACACGATCGCAGACCTTCTTGAAGCCCGTGATCCCCTCGGCACGCCCAGGATCGACGCCGACGACGTCGACGGTTCCCGTCGCGAGCACGCGCTCGAAGCCTGCGAGCGTCCACTCCTTTTCGCCGTACGCGATCCGCGTCGTCATCTTGCCGCGCAGGTTCGCATAGCCCTCCGGGTCCCAGGCGCCGAGCGGCTCCTCGACCCACGTCAGGTTGTACGGCTCCATGTCGCGGCAGCGGCGCACGGCGTCCGTGACATCCCACTTGACCGCGATGCCGCAGTCGATCATCAGCATCTTGTCCGCGCCGATCCCTTCGCGCATCGCGCGTACGTAGTCGACGTCGCGGTCGTGCTCGTAGCCGAGGCGCGCGTTGCCGCGCTTCCCGAACCCAGTCTTGACCCCCTGGAGCCCGGTCGAGAGCCACTCCTGCGCTTCCACGACCATCTCCGGGATCGAGTCGTAGTGCGCGTGGCACGACGCGATCGCCGGCAGCTGCTCGTGCACCGTGCCGCCGAGCAGGTCGAGGACGCTCGCGCCGAGTGCCTGCCCCTTCAGGTCCCAGAGCGCGATGTCGATCGCGGCGACCGCGTACGACGCGATGCCGCCGCCGTAGCCGTACCACCAGGCGACGTCCTTGTTGCGGCGCCAGATGGCCTCGACGTGCACCGGGTCGCGGCCGATCAGGCCTTCGGCCATCGCCTCGATCACCGCCTGCGTTGCGAAGCTCGCCTCGGGAAACTGGGTGATCGACTCGCCCCAGCCGACCCGGCCGTCGTCGGCGGTGATCTTGCAAAGGCAGAGGTGTCGAAGGGCGTTGAAGTCGTTCGGCTCCGGGTAGCTGACCGGTATCGCCTCGATCGACTGGATGCGCATCAGGACACCGCCCCCTGGTAGAGCGGCATGCCGTCGACGCCGACGTCGACCTTGAGCAGCCGGCCGCCCATCGGGGCGGCGTCGGGATCGGCCGTCTCGGTCGTCCCGAAGTCGCAGACGAAGAGCGACGAGCCGTCGAAGCAGCAGTTGAGCGGAACGCCGCCGGTCTCGAGGAAGTCGACGTAGCCGCCGTCGTGATCGATCACGTCGAGCCCACCCGAGCTGAACGTCGTGATCCAGAAGTTGCCGTCCGTGTCGATCTTGAAGCCGTCGGGGATGTGCTTGTCCGCGAGCTCGTGGATGACGTCGACCTTGCCGTCGGCGGTGCGCCGAACGACGCGACGCGTGTACGACTCGACCCAGACGACCGACCCGTCGGGCTCGGCGACGATCCCGTTCGGATACACGGGCTCGAGCTCCTCGAGGATGTACGCGCTACCGTCCGTCTCGACGACGCAGATGTAGCCCGGGTGCGGCTTCCCGACCGGGTCCCAGTCGCCCGAGTCGGTGAAGTACAGGCGTCCGTCGGGGCCAAAGGTGAGGTCGTTCGGCGCATTCAGCCGCACGCCGTCCGCCTCGGTGCAGACGACCTCGGGCTGCCCGCCCTCGGCGACGCGCATGATCGACGGCGGCACCTTCTCCGGCGCCACCCACGCGCCGACGGTCGGGCAATTGGTGATGTAGACGAGCCCGTCGGTGCCGAGCATGCAGGCGTTTGGCCCGCCGCCCACGTGCGCGTACGTGCCCTTGCCCGCGCCGGGCTCCCAGACGCCGACCTCGCTCGCGTACGTGTTCGCGAACACGACGCGCCCGTCGGGCAGCGTGTAGGGGCCCTCCGGATGGCCGAGGCCCTCCGCGACCACTTCCGTCGGCTTCTTCATCGGCTGCGTTCCTTTCCGTTCTTCACGTCATCACCAGGCCGCCGGAGAAGTTGAGCGCCTGGCCGGTCATGTAGCTCGCCTCGTCCGAGAGCAGGAACGCCACCAGGCCGGCGAGCTCGTCCGGGGTCGAGCTGCGCGCGAGCGGCACCTGCGCGAGCCGCGCGTCCGAGAGCTGCTGGTAGGAAACGCCGCGGATCGTGGCGATCTCGTCGAGCACCTTCTCCTGCATCGGCGTGTCCGTGATCCCGGGGCAGATGCAGTTGACGCGGACGGGCCGGGACGCGAGCGCGTACGCGAACGAGCGAGTGATCGAGATCACGGCCGCCTTCGAGGACGCGTAGACCGCGGCCTCGGTCGTGCCCGAGGCCTTCGCGGCGACCGACGAGAAGTTGACGATCGCGCCGTTCGGGCGGAGCCGCGGGCCGACCTGCTGGCAGAGGAAGAACGTCGCTTCGGCGTTGACCGCGTAGATGTCGCGCCAGTCGTCGAGCGTCGTTTCGAAGATCGGGACGAGCCGGATGATGCCGGCCGCGTTGACGAGGTAGTCGGCGCCGTCGGCGGCCTCGACGACACGCTGCCGCTCCTCCGGCCGCGCCAGGTC
>Ga0209579_10001886_pt1 | contig 16785 bp, 17 predicted proteins | sample Coa_R1_2_FD_187152 | JGI IMG/M metagenome (GOLD analysis project Ga0209579, IMG submission 187152) | Surface soil microbial communities from Centralia Pennsylvania, which are recovering from an underground coalmine fire - Coalmine... | ecosystem: Environmental > Terrestrial > Soil >... | reverse complement strand
GCTTTTTGTCCGGCTCTTCGTTGCGAACTTCAAGCGTTATCTCCTGCGGATAGCGCATGAAGTTCGCGCCTCGATCCGAACAAAAATCGCTCGTTTTCCGCTCGCACCCACTTTTTAAACACCCTCTAAGATGTGCTGCCTCTTCGGGGCAAACGGCAATTCATTTTTTCAAAGGCTCTTCCGGGGCTGACGGCGGCGGCGCGATTCGCGCGTCCGTTTTGGACGGGAGCGATTTGTGGTATTTGTGATGTGTCATTTTCTTTGAATTGAGGGCGCAACAGCAAGAAGCGGGATACCGCTCCTTGGCACCCGGCGAGCAACAACATTTGACATTTGAAATTGGATATTTGAGATTTGGCATTTGAAGACGCTGCGCGAAAATCGCTGCATCGACGTTCGATTGCGTGTATTCACTGGACACATTCATCTTTGGAGAAATCATTGTGACAAAGCTTGTTTCGGTCGTAATTTTGGGAGCTGCAATCATGCTGAGCACTGCACTGCGCGCCGCTGACGGCAATCCGTTCGTCTACATCGCCGGCTACGACAACACGGTCACTTGCTTCGAATTCAATTCGGCGACGGGGGAGTTGAAGGAGTTGAGCAAATCGGATTGCGGGAAGAATCCGACGTACATGGCGATTCATCCGTCGCGTAAATTTATTTATGCGGCAAACGAAACGGGGAAGGGGCTGGTCTCGGCGTATGCGATCGATCCGAAAGACGGGCATTTGACGAAGCTTAACGAGGTGTCGTCGGGCGGCGACGGGCCTTGTCATGTCGCGGTGCATCCGGATGGGAAGTGGGTCTTTGCGGGGAATTATGGCAGCGGGCACATTGGGACTGCGCCCATTAATCCGGACGGATCGTTGGGCACGCCGTTGGAACCGATTTTGGGCGGGAAGAATGCGCATGAAGTGGTGGTCGATGCGAGCGGGAAGTTTGTGTTTGTGCCGTTTCTGGGAACGAATGTGGTGAACCAATACAAGTTCGATGAAGCGACGGGGAAGCTCACGCCGAACGATCCGCCGAGCGCGACGGCGAGCGCGCCGAAAGCGGGGCCGCGGCATTTTGCGATTCATCCGAACGGGAAGTTTGCGTATTCGATCAACGAATTGAATTGCACGCTGGACAGTTGGATGTACGACCGCGCGAAGGGGCTGCTTTCGGATCCGAAATGGATTTCGACGGTTGCGGAAGGAACGGATTTGAAAGGGATGTCCACGGCGCATGTGCTGATTTCGCCGGATGGGAAATTTATCTACGGATCGAATCGCGACGGGACGAAGCCGTTTACGCGCAGCAGCGTTGCGATTTATTCGATCGATCAGGGCTCGGGGCGGCTGACGTTCATCGCGCGCGAGGATGCGGGCGGGGAGATTAAAGTGCCGCGCGATTTTGCGCTGGACCCGACGGGGAAGTTCGCGGTGGTGGCGAATCAGAACGGCGGGAACGTGACGGTGTTTGCGCGCGATGAGATGAAGGGGACATTGAAGAAGATTGGGACTTATGCGGTGGCGAAGGGGCCGTCGTATGTGGGGTTCATGGCGAAGCCCTAATCATTTGTCATTTGTCATTTGCATCAATTTCAGCGCGCCGTTAAATGACAAATGACAATTGACAAATACCAAATGACAAATGAAAGGGTTCTCCAATGAGCAAGAAGATTCTCATACTCACCGGCGACGCGGCTGAATCGCTGGAGGTGATGTATCCTCTTCAGCGGCTGCTTGAAGCGGGGTTCAAACCCGTCGTCGCTTCGCCCAGCGGGAAAGTGGTGCGCAGCGTCGTGCATGATTTCGAGCCGGAATGGGAGACGTACACGGAGAAGCCGGGGTATCGCATTCCGGCTCAGTTGGCTTACGCTCAGGTGAAGCCGGAGGAGTATGCGGGGCTGGTGATTCCGGGCGGGCGGGCGCCGGAGTACATCCGCAACGATCCGCACACGGTTGCGATCGTGAATCATTTCTTCGATGCGAACAAGCCGATTGCGGCGATTTGCCACGCGGCTCAGGTGCTGGTCGCGTGCGACAAATGCAGAGGGCGGACGATGTCGGCGTATCCGGCGTTGAAGGCGGACGTGGAGCGCGCGGGCGGGACGTACAAAGCGACGATGAATTTCGACGAGGCGGAGGCGGTGGTAGATGGGAAGCTGGTTACCGCTCGTGCGTGGCCGGACCATCCGGCCATGATGCGAGAGTTTTTGAAATTGCTGGGGTAAAGACAGGAGACAGGGGTCAGGAGTCAGGGGGCAGGGGCTCAGGAGTCAGGGGTCAGGGGTCAGGGGTCAGAAACGACGCGCGATTTAGAACCAGTTGCTGAAATTTTTGAAGACGTAAATCGAGAGATAAATGAAGCCGATGAGGCCGGCGATGAGCAGGCCGCAGCCTTTGACCATCGGCCAGGCTTTGTGCATGTCGCGCTTTTCGAACGAGATGCTTTTGTCGATCATGTTCTGATCGGTTTCTGCGTTGGGGTCGCCACGGCCTTTGGGCATGGGTGCTGCTCCTCCATCTAGGGGAGAGACTTGGGAGGGGTGGGGAATCCTACCGGGTGTTGATTGGAAGCGGCGCAGTAAATAGGGCGGATAGGACTGATAGGGCCGATAGGTAAAATCTGTCTGCGGGGAGCGCAGCCACCCCTCACCCCCGGCCCCTCTCCCCCAAGGGGGAGAGGGGGAGAACGGCGGCGTTTCGCTGCGCGAAACGGGCCGGAGTGACGCCGGCGGTACAGTTTAATACTTTCCCATACCGGCTTTGTTGGCGGCGCTGTAGTAGGTGAAGGGGACTTGGTTCGAGAGCATCAGGCCGGAACCGTCGTTGAGCGAGACTGTGACGGGGACGGTGATCTGCTTGCCGAAGTCGCTTTCGTTGCCGGCGCCGACGGTGGCCAGGGCGGATTGGAGGTTCACGTTTTTCAGCGTGATCGCGATCGTGCCCAGGTTCTGGCGCACGGAGACTTTCAGGGCGCCGGACGACTGAACTTTCTGCGAGAACGGATTGAACGTGAACGGGTATTGCGCGCCGGCGATGTTGACCGTGCCGCTGACCAGCGAGCCGCCGTTGGGGTTCGGCGTGTAGTTGACGATGTTTTCTGAGAGCATGGTCAGCGCGAAGGAATCGTAGCCCGAGGCGCGGAAGTTCAGTTTGAAGCTGCCTTTCAGGACCGTGCCGGTGTTCGTGCCGCCGCTGCCGCCGCCAATTCCACCGCCGCCAGTACCGCCGCCGGTGCCGCCACCGCCGCTTTGTGAGCCGCCGCTGGTGACGGTGATGGTCGTCGTGGCGCTGCTGGTGTTTCCGCTGTTGTCGGAGACGGTGAGCGTGGCGGTGTAGCTTCCGGGGCTGGTGTAGGAATGGCTGGCGGTTTGGCCGCTGCCGCTGGCGCCGTCGCCGTAATTCCACTGATAGGACGAGATGGTTGTGCCGCTGGCTTGGGAAGCGCTGCCGTCGAAGCCGACGTTCAGGGGCGCGGGGCCGGAGACGGGACTGGCAGCGACGACGGCGGTCACGCTGCCGGGCGGGGGAGGTGGCGGGGTTTTGGTGCCGGAACCGGGGTAGAACGTTTGCGCGGCGGTGGTTTCATCAGACGACAGTTGCAGGTAGCCTTGATCGTACGGATACATGACGGCTTGGGAATTGGTGGTGTGCGCGAGGCCGACGAAGTGGCCGATTTCGTGGAGCGAGACGGATTTCGAATTGCCCACTCCGCCCGTTCCCCAGGAGAAGTCGCGGTCGTTGAAGATGATGTCGCAGTCGATGAAGTACGAGGGGCTGCCGACGGTATAGACCGAGTAGGTGATGGCCAGCGTGGCGCTGGAGAAATCGCTGCTCGGATTCGGATCCCAGGCGACGAAATTCACGTTGTCGCTGCTGCTGTGCTGCGTGTTGGTGGTTGTGCCGGCGTTGGTGAAGGCGAGAGTGCAATTGTTGACGCTGGCCCATTTGTCGAAGGAGCTTTGCACGTCCGCCATGACGTTGCTGTTGGTCTTCGAGACTTGCGTGCTCTGCTTCCAGACGACCTGGCCGTTCGAGACTTTGGCGGGTTGGGTGGTGTCGGCGAGATTCCAGACGGGGCCGGAGGCCACGTAGGCGAGCGACCAACTGCCGCCCAGCGCGGCTCCGGCGAGGAGGGACGCGGTGAGGACGAGGAGGACGGATTTGAACGAGCGCGCGCGAGCCGGGACTGCGACAGAGCGGTTTCGCCGCCGCGCGTAGACCACCACGCCCGCGCAGAGCGCCATGAACGCGCAGCAGAGTGCGAAGCTCCAGTGCGAGCGGGATTGCTTGGCGGCGTCGGCCATGCGCAGCGCGTCAGCGGAGATCGAGCAGGGCTTGTTCGGATCGCAGACGTGCGACGTGGAATTCTGCAGGTTCATGGCCAATTTGAGCGGGCTAACGCGCGGTTCTTCGTTCTTCGCGTAAGAGCTGACGAGCGTGCAGAAAGCGTCGTAGGGGATTGACTTGGTCAGGAGGGAGGCGTCGGCGCCGGCGTTGTCGCGCATGGCTTTGGGGCAGAGCGGGCTTTCGACGAAATCAAGGCCATCGCGCGTGACGATATTGAACTTGCCAAGGCCGAGGTCCTGCACCATATATTGGCCGGGCTGCGGTTCTTTGACGAAGACCATGGCGCGTTCGCCGATCTGAAAGTCGGCGGAATCGGCGACGAGGAAAACCTGGTTGCCCCGCACGCCGCCGGGGAGGTCGAGGGTGATGTTTTCAGGGAGCGCGCCTTTAAGGTTCCGGGTGACGGCGACCTGCACGTGTGTCCGTTGGAACTGGTCGTCGGGCATCGCGGGGTAAGTGCGGCTGAGGACGTTGACTTCAACCACGGCGGAGGCGCGGGTGGTCATGTCTTGGAGTGAAGTCCGATAATACGAGGCTGCGGACGAAAAAAAAGAATGACCTGAGAGCAGGGCGAGTGCGAGGAGGGCGGGGAGGGCTTTGAAGGCTGACCTGAGATGCATGATAGGAGCTCCGTTTCGGTCTCATGCACAATGCGACGGCACATTGTGCGTACAGTGAGATAGTATCATGCACGTCGTGCGTGTCAAATAACGAAGTACATTATCGGAAAGAATTTAAGAGCACGAGTGAGGCACGGTGCAGCACGTGCAAACGTGTGCATTTTAGGGTAGGGGCGAAATAGGCCTCATAGGGCCTATAGGGCTGATGGGGCTGATGGGACTGAGGGGCGTCTGATGCGAAGGTTTTTGCTTGTGTTTTTTGCTTGTGGGCTTCCACTCTTTGCGGCGGAGGGGCTGCGCGCGTTTCCGTTGTGGGATGGGAAGGAGACGGTGAAGAGTTATGCGGATCGGGTGGGGATGGCGGCGACGAAGTCGATTGATTTGGGCGGAGGGGTTTCGATGGAGTTGGTGTTGATTCCGGCGGGGGAGTTTGTGATGGGGTCGGCGGCGCCGGAGAAGCCGCGGGTGACGGTGGCGGGGGCGGTGTGGATTTTTTGGATCGGTGGGGGCGTGGCGGCACTGCTTATTTTGGCGTTGCTTGGAAAATACGCGGTAAAGAAGAGGTTCTCGTTTTCGCTGCGGTGGCTCTTGCTTATGACGATGGCCATGGGCGCTTGCGTTGGCGGTTTTGCGCGCGTCAAACTTGCTGAGAAAGAGGAAGCTCGGTATGAAAGCGAGATGAAGGAGTTCGAGAAGCTGCCGGCTAATGAGAAACCGGCGCATTCGGTCACGATCGCGCAGCCATTTTACATGGGAAAGTACACGGTTACGGAAGAACAGTACAATGTGCTGATGCGATACTATTTAATCTTGTTCAAAGGCACGCACCTGCCCGTCAAATATGTGTCGTGGGACGAGGCGACGGAGTTTTGCAAGACGCTCAACGGAAAATCGGGCGACACATCGTTTGAAGCGCGCTTGCCGACGGAAGCGGAGTGGGAATATGCGTGCCGCGCGGGGACTCGGACGCGCTTTTATTCCGGTGACAGCGACGGCGATCTGGATGCAGCGGGCTGGTTCGACGCTAACAGCGGCCGCACGATACATCCCGTTGGACAGAAGAAACCCAACGCGTTTGGGTTGTACGATATGCACGGCAACATCTACCAGTGGTGCCAGGATTTTTATAAAGATTCTTATGCAGCGCAGGCTCCATCGGATCCTGGCGCCAAGCGGGTTGTGCGCGGCGGGTGTTGGTTCAGCATTGCGTGGCTGTGCCGGTCGTCCAGCCGCTACGGCTCGCCCGATACCGGATTCGACGACGTTGGATTTCGGGTGGTGGTGGTGGTGCCGGCGGCAAGGCCGTGATGTTGAACTCAGCGCTTGAGACGTAGTTCGCTCCGTTGGAGCTATTGTTTCGTTCGAGCGGATTGACCCAGCCCTGCGCTTCGCTTCGGGCTGGGCTGTCGTAGTACGCGCCTTTGGCGCGGAAGGGGGATTGAAATATGGGAACGGTTCCGCGCCGTGGGCGCTTTCAGATTCATCTTTCGACGGCCATTGTGATGATGTTTGTGGCGGGGGGGTTGATTTGGGCGAATGTGGCGGAGCGCATTGCCGCGCGTGGTCATTATGCGATTACGACGGATTTGGGATGGCCTATCGGCGCAATCAGGAAGTCATACTGGCAAGAGGGCGTTGAGGATCCGGAGTTTCATGTCACGCCTTTTTTCAGGTCGGATCTTGAGCTTGCGCTTTCTGGCGGCCGTAAAGAAGAAATTTCGTATGCCTATGCGGTAGTTGACGCGTTGATCGCCCTCACGATTCTTTTCGCGGTGTGGTTCGTGTGCGAGCGGTGGATTGCGTGGCGCGCGGCGCGGAAGGGGGATTGAAATATGGCGACGGTTCCGCGCCGTGGGCGCTTTCAGATTCATCTTTCGACGGCCGTTGTGTTGATGTTTGTGGCGGGGGGGATTATTTGGGCGAATGTGAGACTTAGCATTTACGGTATATATGGATGGCCGTGGGCTGCGATTTGGAGCGATGTGCCGATTTGGAAACGAAAGCCGGCTATAACTGTGGCAACTGGGGTTCCATTCCCCAGTGACATGACGTTTAAGAACGTCTACGATGCACGAGCGATCTCTGTCGACGTCGCAGTCGCACTGGCGATTCTTTTCGCAGTTTGGTTCCTATGCGAATGGCTCATCCGTCGCCGTGCGGCGCGGAAAGGGGATTGAAATATGGCGACGGTTCCGCGCCGTGGGCGCTTTCAGATACATCTTTCGACGGCCATTGTGATGATGTTTGTGGCGGGGGGGTTGATTTGGGCGAATGTAACTAAGCAGCCTTCTCGGGTGACGCGGTGGTCTGAATTAGAAAAAACAGATCCCATGTACTTAGACGCTTACGGGTGGCCTTGCGTTGTAAAGGCGATTGTAATCTTTGAGACCTCTGACGGAGAATTAGACTGGTACCCAATGCCGCTTGGATGGAGCATTGCTATTGATGTCGCCGTGGCGCTCCTAATTCTCTTCGCCGTCTGGTCCGTCTGCGAATGGCTCATCCGTCGCCGCGCGGCGCGGAAAGGGGATTGAAATATGGCGACGGTTCCGCGCCGAGGGCGCTTTCAGATTCATCTTTCGACGGCCATTGTGTTGATGTTTGTGGCGGGGGGGTTGATGTGGGCGAACTTAGTTGAAGGACGGGTAGACGGCCGTGCGGCCTACGGCTGGCCGTTCTGTGCTGTCCGGCCGTGGTACGGGGCTGCATGGACCGATAAGAACGGCTTTAAGTTTAACGTGCCGACTAGCTATACGTATGACGAGCGATTGCTCGCATTCGACTTGTCGATCGCGTTTTTGATTCTAGTAGGTGTATATGCCTTCTGCGAATGGCTCATTCGCCGGCGCGCGGCGCGGAAGGGGGATTGAAATATGGCGACGCCTCCGCGCCGTGGGCGCTTTCAGATACATCTTTCGACGGCCATTGTGATGATGTTTGTGGCGGGGGGGATTATTTGGGCGAATGTAAAAGTGCGCCCTATTGAGCTTCGTCCCGACGGCAGTTTATCGCTTTACGCGCCAATCGATAGGGATCGATTGAGCACGGCACAATTTGCGGTTGATCTGGCTCGGGTACGTTATGAATACTCGATTCCGTTCGGAACGATTGCGGAAGACGAGCGCGAACCGGATTCGACGGCGGAGAAAATGGGCACTCATTTCAGTTCAGAAACTTCAATTCTCGGTTATGGCTGGCCCGCCGTCGCCGTGACCGACGTTACTGTCACGGTGGTTGGCGACAAAGCGCGAGACCGCGTCGATTCATGGCGGGCGTTTTCTGGATACTCTTCCATCGTGATCGATTTATTTTTGGGCGTCGTGATTCTTTCCGCGACGTGTTTCCTATGCGAATGGCTCATCCGCCGGCGCACGGCGCGGAAGGGGGATTGAAATATGGGGACGGTTCCGCGCCGTGGGCGCTTTCAGATTCATCTTTCGACGGCTGTCGTGTTGATGTTTGTGGCGGGGGGGATTATTTGGGCGAATGTACACAAGAACGAGTCAGTTGAGCACCAGTTCGGGGACGGGTGTCCCGCGTTAGTTGAACAGACGTTTTTTGGGTGGCCAATGAATGCGTACCGAAGCCATGGGTATTTTACTTGGGGGAACACCGGAACTGGGCTTGGTCCGCAACTTTATTACACTGGCATTTCGGTTGATGCGCTTGCTGGTTTCGGCCTTCTTTCATCGACGTGGTTCGTCTGCGAATGGCTCATCCGCCGGCGCGCGGCACGGAAGGGGGATTGAAATATGGCGACGGTTCCGCGCCGTGGGCGCTTTCAGATTCATCTTTCGACGGCCGTTGTGATGATGTTTGTGGCGTGTCAATTCAAAATGAAAGATATCTCTTGTCCAAAACGCGTGCAGAATTCATAAAGCGATGCGGGCGGTAACCGCAAACCGTTGTGTCGCCCTTGCAGGGCTTTGGCGATGCGGGGACGGAACCCAGGGCTTACGCCCTGGGCTAAGATGTGTAGCCCCTTCAGGGCAAACAGCGGCGAGGCGCCTTGCGCGTCTGTTTGGGCAGCAGTGATGAAGAATGCAAAATGAAAGGCGGAGACGCGAGGCGCGGAAGGGAGATTGAATTTTTGGGGACGCATCCTGTGGCGCGCGGGGGTGTCGCCGCTACGCGGCTTGGGGGATTTGTGCGGTGGAAACCGTGGCCTTGCGCGGGTACGCGCTACGGTCACGGCTATTAGAAGCGTGTCGCCACTCCGTGGCTAATAACAGCAATTTGCCAGTCCGTGGCGGAAAAGCCGGTGCTTCTCACGGGTGTGAATTTCTTGCCGCAATCGAGGGATTATTTGGGAAGAAGGGCTTGACGTTAGCGTTTTGTGTGGTACCCTAATGGAGGCAATAGATTTGAGGGCAATGGGCGAATTGCGAGGCGGAATTCACGCAATCGCAATGACGGGGTAGGGGGTTTGGTGCATAATGTGCAATTAATTCATGCGATTGAGTTTACTGGAATGGCTGAGCACATTGTGCAACTTTTGCATGGATTTTGCCGTTCCTTGCGGTCGCGGTTCTTGAGCGATGTGCAACATATGCATGGATCGAGCGTGATGCGAAGGCGCCACAGCAAGGACTGGTCCTTGGCACCCGAACGCATGATGTGCAACTTTTGCATGGTAATTTGCCGCTCCCTTGCGGTCGCGGTTCTTGAACGATGTGCAACATTTGCTCAGAATAGAGTGTCACGCGGAGGCGCCACAGCAAGGCAATTCTTGCAAAGGAATACACGGTGATTCGGAGGCGCAAACAGCAAGGACCGGAGTACCAGTCCTTGGCACCCCATGATGTGCAACTTTTTCCCCGGAATGGTGCTGGCGTGGGCTCGGCGCCATTCCGCCTAAAGGCGGGACAACGAACGATGAAAACGATGGCGATTTGGGCGGTGGTGGTTTGGGCGGCTTGCACGTCGTGGGTGCTGGCGGACGATTGGCCTCAGTGGATGGGGTTGAATCGGGATGACATTTGGAACGAGACGGGGATTTTGGAGAAGTTTCCGGCGGGTGGGCCGAAGATTCTGTGGCGGGCGCCGATTGGGGCGGGGTATGCGGGGCCGGCGGTGGCGGGCGGGAAGGTGTTTGTGCTTGACCACTTGCTGGCGCAAGGCACGGAGGCGGCGAAGAATGCGTTTGATCGGAGCGTGGTTCCGGGCAAGGAGCGAATTCTGTGTTTGAATCAGGCGAACGGGAAGACGTTGTGGATGCATGAGTACGATTGTCCGTATGGGATTTCGTATGGAAGCGGGCCGCGCACAACGCCGCTGATCGCGGATGGAAAGGTTTATACACTGGGCGCGGAAGGGAATCTGCTGTGTTTGAATGCGGACAAGGACGAAGTGATTTGGTCGCATGAGTTTAAGAAGGAACTGGCTGTCACGTCGCCGATGTGGGGCTTTGCGGCTTCGCCGCTTTTGGATGGGAAGAAATTGATCTCGCTGGCGCGCGGGCCGGGAACGACTGTGATGGCGTTCGACAAGGATTCCGGGAAAGAGATTTGGCGAGCGCTGACGGCGGCGGAGCCGGGGTATGCGCCGCCGGTGATTTACGATTTGAACGGGAAGCGGCAATTGATCATCTGGCATCCGGAGGCGGTGAACGGGCTGGATCCAGAGACGGGGAAAGTGTATTGGACGCAGCCATTTAAATCGAACAACGGGTTATCGGTGTCGATGCCGCGGGCGACGAAATTGGCGGACGGGAGCGACGGGTTGTTCGTGACGGCGTTTTACAATGGCGCGATGATGTTGAAATTCGAGAAGGGAAAAGAACAGCCGGAGGTGCTGTGGCGCGGCGAGAAAATGAGCGAGCGGAACACGGATACGCTGCACAGCATCATTCCGACGCCGTTCATCGAGAACGGATACATTTACGGCGTGTGCAGCTATGGGCAATTCCGCTGTTTGAAGGCGGAAACCGGCGAGCGGGTGTGGGAGAGTTTCATTCCGACGGGCGGGCCGTACGAGCAGAAAGAAGGCGTGCGGTGGGCGAATGCGTTTATCATCAAAAACGGCGATCGATTTTTTCTGCCGAATGAAAAAGGCGATTTGATCATCGCGAAATTGAGCGAAAAAGGCTATGAGGAAATCAGCCGCGCGCATATTCTGGAGCCGGACAATAAGCTGCCGGGGAGGCCAGTGAATTGGTCGCATCCGGCGTTCTCTGGAAAATGCATGGTGGCGCGAAACGATCACGAAATTGTGGACGTTTTTCTAGGAAAATAAAAGAATGAGCACAATGTAATAATTAAATGCAAAGCATTGTGTATAATATGTTTAAGTTTTGATGCACATGAGAATAATATGCCATTTTGAGGCGCGGATTTGCTTTTGTATATCGGGACGGTGTATCATCCCCGTGGAAAGAGCACGTAGTGCATATACTTTGCGCGTCGCAAGGTGCACACAAAGCTCTAAAACGGATTACAAGGGGAGATACAGTCATGAAGAAGCATGGATTTACGCTCATTGAGTTGATGATTGTCGTGGCGATCATTGCGATCATTGCGGCGATTGCGATTCCGAACTTGCTGCGCTCGCGCATGGCAGCCAACGAAACGGCGGCGGTGGCGGCGTGCAAGGCGTTCGCGACGGCGGAAGACATTTACCGCCGGACGGACTACAACAAGGACGGGATTCTGGAATACGCGCAGGCTTTGTCGGGCAACAACAGCTTGTACGAGAACACGGCCGGCGCCGGCGACATCGCGTTGGTCGATCGCGCGTTCGCAAACGCGGAAGGGCAGCCTCTGGGCACGGCGGTTCCGAAGGCGGGTTATGTGTTCATGGTGTTGACCAGCCAGGGCGCGAACGCGTCGGGCGGAGCGCGCAGCTTCCTGGACGGCAACGGCACAATGACGCTGGGCTATGGATTGAGCGCGGTGTCGAACCAATATGACGGCGTGGGCCGCAATGCGTTCGTGATCAGCAACTCGGGCACGATCTACCAGAAGGATCGGGGTTCGAGCGTGACGGCGCAGGAAGCGAACTTCAATCCGGACAGCACATGGGTGATCGCCGAATAGTTCCCCCGAAGTACATCCGTCTCCAACGATGGCCGTCCAGTGGACGGCCATTTTTATTGAACTCCAGAGAATATATCGTTTTATGAATGCACGTAGTGACAAAAATGCACGATGCATTGAAATTCTACGTTACTTTTCTGCCACTTTACGTCAGTCTTATTCGCCGTTACTTCGGCTGGAATGACGGTGAACAGTTCGATAAAGGATTTCTTTGAACCGATAAATCTTTTAATTCAAATGCCTTACAGACGTCACTTCGCTATGCCGATTCGTCGCAAACGTTTTTTCTGACACTTCGGCACGCCACTTGGCTTTACTGAAATCGCCATCGGGGGCGCTTCCGCGCTCTGGGGCGCGGAGAATTTCGGGGAACCAAGGGCTTTTTTTGAAAGGAGCGAGGACATGAAGGGCAAAGGATTTACACTGATTGAGTTGATGATTGTGGTGGCGATCATTGCGATTATCGCGGCGATTGCGATTCCCAATCTGCTGCGCTCGCGCATGGCGGCCAACGAGACGGCTGCGGTCGCGGCCTGCAAGGCGTTCGCGACGGCCGAAGACATCTATCGCCGGACGGATTATAACCACGACGGGATTCTGGAGTATGCGCAGACGCTCTCCGGCAACAACAGCTTGCTGGAAAACACCGCCGGCGCCGGCGACATCGCGCTGATCGACCGCGCGTTCGGCAACGCCGAAGGCGCGCCGTTGTCCACTGCCGTCCCGAAGGCCGGCTATGTGTTCCAAGTCCTCACCGCCGCGGGCGCGAGCGCTCCGGGCGGCGCGCGCAGCTTCCTTGACGGCAACGGCACGATGACGCTGGGCTATGGCTTGAGCGCCGTCTCCAACCAGTACGACGGAGTGGGCCGCAATGCGTTCATCATCAGCAACGCGGGCACGATCTACCAGAAGGACCGCGGTTCGAGCGTCACGGCGCACGAAGCGACCTTCAACCCGGACAGCACCTGGGTCATCGCCGAATAGTTAAACGGGAGGCGCCCCCTCCTCGTCATCGGGCCGCCCAAGTTGGGCGGCCCGATTTATTTTCATGGAGAAAACATTGAAGATGAGCACGACTTTTCGAGGGTTGCAATTGCAAAATCCCTGCTAGATTTGGGCGGCTGGCTCTATTAGGAGGAATCCACCGTGAACCGCCCCGCCTTTATGCTCGCCCCAATCGCCGCAATCCTGCTCGTCGCCACAACCGCCCGCGCCGAACAAATCGAATCTGGCCTCTATCTCCGCACGCTCTACGCCTTCGGAAATCTCTCGATCAACACACTCTATTTTGGCCCCGGCAACAAAATCGCCATTGATCCCGCGCACGGTGTTCACCCAATCGATTTTGACGCCGAAGCGAAAGACAATCCAAAGAACGTCGGCACTTACACGCTCGCCGGCGCGAAGGTCAACGTCTCCTGGGGCGGCGGAAAACCCGCGCAAACGCTCAGCGTCGAATTCTCCGGCGGCAAACTCTCCGCCTTCGACGGCGGCCTGGTGTCGAAAGCGGAAGCGTTCCCCAAAGATCACAAACTGACCGGCCAGTTCGCCTGGGGCGCGACCACCGCGAACGCCAGTTCCTCGCGCACCATCATCTTCGCCGCCGCCGGCACCTATTCGATGACCACGCTTGGCGGCATTCATCACGTCCCCGGAAACAACGCCGCCACCGAAAAAACCGAAACCGGCTCCTACGCGCTCTCCGGCAACACGCTGACCCTCAGTCCTGCGAATGGCACGGCCGTGAAACACACTGTGATCCCGATGAATACCGCGCTGGACCCGGCGAAGGCGAAACTTGGCGACGAGCACATTATTTTTGATGGAATAAATATGAGGCGGGAGAAGTGAGCGCGGCGAGGCGGGCATTTAGAATTCCTGCCGCTCGTCCGCTTTGCTGATCTTAATCTTTTCCGGATGCTCCAACTCCTCCCGCGCCGCAACCACGTTCAATTCATTCTTCAGCACAATCCCGATTCCGTGCTGTACGAGCGGCGACGGCCGCGTTGATTCGTCGTTTTCAATTCGCGGCGGTCGGCGATGAGACTCCCGAAGAACTACGCGGATATCCCTTTCGCCGTCGCGCACGATTTTGTCGATACACGTACGGGAGGAATTCCATGTCTCGCATCGTAGCCATCTGCCTGAGTCTCTTTGGCTTGGCCAATTCGATTGCTGGAATGTTCCGGCGTGAATTGGACGCGAACACCTGGTGGGTCGATCTGTGTAAATATCAAAATACCAGACGGCGCATTGTTTTGCCGTCTGGTATAGTTGAGTGGACGGAGGAAAATAAATGCGCCGTCTGTTCCGGAGTTTCGGGGGCCTGCACGACGGCCGAAGCTAGCTCAATGGCTGGCCGCGCAAACGCACCAATCATCCGCTGCTTTTCGACCGCTCGCTGCAACCAAAGCTAGCGCTGGGGGCGGTGTTGGACCACCACATTCTGCGCGTCGCGGTCGGTGATCGGGTTGAGCACAGGTCGGGATCTGCGCGGGAATACAAACTACGCGTTGAATCAATATGTCTGTCGCCGCATTTCGATTTTTCTAGTAGTCTGTCCCCTTATTTTCTTTATTTTCCGGCGTCATTTTTTTAACGCTGTCAACGCGCTCAAACTTGCCTGGTGTGTTCGGGATAATGCTCGGCACTTTTTTATACAATATAACCCCAGGAGGCTTGCGTTCCGGGATAGCTATAAAGACATTCTCGTTATCCGCAATTAGCAGCTTTCCGCTCGATCCCATGAACCCTGTATCTTGATAAGCCTTAATCCTATCTTGACGGTCAAGACTCGCGCCTTTCTGTGGCGTAACTTTTTTGTTCTTGAAATCGATATTAAACACTGAAAGCACATATCCTTGGTCCCCTGGGAAGCGCGCGATCAAATATAGTGTTTCATCGAAAAGTACGGCGTCGTCAAATATTTGATCCTCACTGTTCCCACCGACAATTATCCGAAATGTAAGTATCTGGCCTCTGGATTTTAGAGTACCTTGGTAATAATTCATTATTGGGCCAATTTCTATGAATTGCATTGTCAAAATGTCGCGAAAAAGATCTTCCTCGCCTGAAAGCAACACCGGAGGCTTTTCAGAAGTTTTCATTTGCAGTCGGTGTCTTTTTACTTCAAATCCATATCTTTCATTGGTCGATGAAAATACTGTTTTAACAGGGGCGTCCTCAGCATTAGCGTCGCCGCAAATTGCGCGATGTGCATTCGGAATGAAAAGTACAGCTAAAAGCGCGAGCGACAGGGGAATGCCCTTGTTTCTATCTCCGTGCCCACCATCCGCTTTATTATCTTCGCTAACGATGATCATCTGTTGACTCCAATTTAATTGGGGTATCATAAATGACCCCAGCGGCTCCGGGTAAAACTGTTCCGATGGGAAATGGATTCTCGGCCGGCGGAGTCCCGGGTCCCGGGATAAAACCGTCCGGGGAACCGGAAAACACATCATTCACCCACCTGGTAACAAACCAAGTAAATCCGTCGAATTCCGAAGTCTGCAGCGCTAAAAACGTAAGATACTTATTTCCGTATGATGGATCGAAGTATTGGTTTGTCGTTCCCGCTGCCTTTACGACGGCGTGGTCTGCAAATCTAAAATTCGGCGCGGCATTGTTTTGACCTGGTGCTGTTGCTTTGGCAAAAAGTGTGTTGGAACGCCATTCGTCTCTTATTACCGTTTGACCGTCAACAGTGGTTGTTGTTTTAACTCCATCTGCGCGTTTCCCGGCAATACTCGATATTGTTGCGTCGATTCCATTGAGTTGGATCGCGTGCTGATTTAACTGTGACCACGCACCACACCTTCCATCCTGATTTTTAATCAGTCCGCTTGCAATAAACCAATCGTCGTTATGCGGATATGTGGGTGGCGTACCCGGCGGCGAACCCGCTGGGGGAGGAATTGGAGGCGGGAAAGAAAATGGTCCCCAATAAGCGAACGCATTGCCATACTCGTTTCCTTTGTAGTCAACACACTTTACTCGACCCGGAAAAACTGGCGCCGCAAATGCGTCAAATATTTTCTCGACAATCGCTGCTTTACCAGCGGGATTCGCGCCTAATAGACCATTTGCCTTATTGCAAGCCAAATAATAGGCGGTCTGGTATCGGCACGGACTCCCGACGGGGTCGTCACTTACAACATAAACAGTGTGTCTTGTCGGTGCTTCGAGAAGGTGGGGCCAGTCCTCCTGTTGGCCGTCTTTATCGTATTCCCAATTAATATCGAACGATTGGAAAAATTGAACTTTGTTTGTTTCAAACGAATCCACTGGCTTCGACTCTGCTTCGTAAACATAATACTTTTTCCCGTCAGTCATGGTCTGGACCGTCACCAATTCTGGTGGGAACTCAAGCGTTTTGCCGTTGGAATTAACAACTGGCCCATGCCCTTGAACACTGAAAGGCAGCGAAGCAGCATCCGCCTCGCCGTTTGCCCCGACCCCCCACATAAGCGGCGAAAAGATTACTTTGACCTTTACGGTATTGCCAGTCTTCGCGGAGAAAGCCAACGGGTAATCCCAATGTTCGTCTATCAACGTTGGATTTCCGTAAAGGTTGAATTTTGATACTGGCTTGAATTGCGGCTCAGAAAACACAATCCCCGCATTGTCACGTATTTCGATCGCATTTGAAAAGCTAATTGCTTCGATCGCGAAATTCCATTGACCGGGCCAGTAGCCGTATCCAGGATACATATCCGCTCTCGGTGCATCCGAACTAACCGCACCAGGACCGGTAGGACGCGGTATTCCGCTGGGAGGGCTCGGTGG